>Ga0315282_10014014_pt1 | contig 11995 bp, 13 predicted proteins | sample YL17G07_20_MG_FD_203693 | JGI IMG/M metagenome (GOLD analysis project Ga0315282, IMG submission 203693) | Sediment microbial communities from Yellowstone Lake, YNP, Wyoming, USA - YL17G07_20 | ecosystem: Environmental > Aquatic > Freshwater > Lake > Sediment | place: USA: Wyoming | collected... | reverse complement strand
GCCGGATTCCCACATTCCCACAGCGACGACGGCGGCGGTGGCCCTCAAAATTGTACAGGGGAAGAAAAACCAAAACCGGACAGATCACGTGCTATAAAAACCGGACAACTTGACAAGCTAAGAACAGGTTCAGTGGTAGCCACGGTCACTGCCTTTGTGACCGTGGGCTTTTCGAAGGGGGGAAGGAAAAGCCCACGGACAGAAAAGCACTGTCCGTGGCTACCCGCTTGCCGGGCCTTGTCCGCAACGGCAGAGAACGTCATAGGGCAATTGTGAAGTTATCTGTCAAAATGAGCCTGCGACTTGAGTATACGTTCTATATCGAACTGACGGGACTTGTAATAGGCCCGCTGGCGAGTGGATAGCAGTCGCCACCACCTGAAGAAAGATTCACATTCCTTGCTATACGTACGGTGGGCGAGCAAATTCGCGGCATTTTTAGCGACTACATGGCACCAGTCGAAGTGCCACTGCTCAACCACGTTTTTCCACGCTCGCCAGCTATAGGCCCGGGCGAACGGATTGGCGAGTCGATTTAGCGCAATGCGCCCCGGCTTTCCGCAGTTGTCGTGCGGAGCAAAGGTCGGCAGAAAACCGAACCTTAGTTGAAGCAATTCTGTCAAGTAATCAAAACTGCGAATGCTGATTCCCGTCTCCCGTGCGAGTGCATTCCTCTTAGCTATCTGAGAGGTCGAGGAACTCCTTCTGCCTATGACGACGCAAAAGGAAAGGTTCGTAAATTCGTCCCAGCCCCAGTACTCTGATGGGAAAAACCTCCTAACGTGCCCACGGTGCCGCGTAAGCCAGGCCTTCCAGTTCAGTATTTGTTGGAGGGCATGTGTCAGTCTGGCGGAGGGGTCTCCACGGCGCGTGTATACCGGGCTTTGCGGAGTTTCGATCTCGACAAATTTGTAGTCGATGCCGTAGCTGGCTTTGTCTGTGGCGATTACAAAATCGGCCTGGAAATCACAGCCTAGTTCTGCTTTTGATATTACGAATACATCTTCTCCGAAGAATAGACTGGAGTGGTCGGAAAGGAACTCGTGAATATCCGCCTCTTTGACACCAGGGCAATCAATAAGGGACTGCCACTTTTTTTCGATGGATTTCAGAATCGTTGCTCCCTTACCACAGAGCACATCCCACGGAACAATCTCGTTGTCGGCATAATCTGGATTGGTCAAGATTGTCCCCCCTCTATGATCTCCCTGTCCTGGTATATAATCCCATAAAGCTCGTAAACTAAATGATCAATCTCGGCGTCGGTGGCGGTGATTTCGCGGTCGACGCGTTCAACTTGCGAGGGGGCGAGCTTGCCGGAATGCTTTTGCTTGTTCAATTCCAGCATCCGGTCAACTAGGGGCTCATCCGTACCGGGCCAGCACATCTCGCAAACGCCATTTGTGATGCCGCGAGACCTCGCGGCGCAAGGTTTTATATTCTGTTACTGTCTCCGTTGAGTTCTCCCAAACCACTTGGCCCGCAATGACTCGTTCGATTCTTCCTCGGAGAACATCAACGCCAGCTACGCGCCCCAGCGCGTCAGGGTGGTAGACTAACCAAGCGAAGTAACCCTCCGAACCAAGCCTCTCCTCCCGCGAAAGTCCATCCCATGTCTTGTCGATCAAATCATGGGAGTCGGAGGACGTGTGCTCTTCGGCCGCATCCGGTCCGTGGAGCTCCCCTATTCTCTCGATGAGTTCCTTTGCGGCCTGCGGGTAGGGCTCCGTGAAATCCCAATCTCGCCCGAAACGTTGGTACCAATCATGCCCCACAGTTCGGTGGCGTACGCCTGGGATCCTTTGCGATGCCGCATCCTTCTCCCGGTGCACATGAGCATACGTGCGCCCGTACGCGATTAAATCAATGGTCTGGTGAATCCACCCGGCAGCCACTCCTACCCACCTTCGATGATTCTGCGCTCTTGGTCATTGATGCCGTAAAGCTCGTAGACCAGGTTGTCAATGTCGGCGTCGGTGGCGGCGATTTCGCGGTTCAGAGGTTCAGGACTCAGCCCTTGAGCACATTCAAGCGCACCCAATCTCCAGGGGCGCGTTCATACTTCCAGAACCACCAGCCATTGCAAGAGCGTTTGCAGACTGCGCCTCCCGCCGCGGAAGGCGATTTGTAAATCCTTTTTCGAAACCGAATTGTCCCATCACGCCGAACATGGGCGCGGATGGTTTTGCCCTTGTAGCGCGCGCGTATGTTGAACGGTTCTGTCACGTACTTTGCCAGCGGCACACCTCTGGGCAGAGTGTCGCGGAGCTTCTGCGGCGGCTCGACATCACTGTTCTGTCCGACCAGGGCGCCTAATTCAGCCCGATGATATGCCTTGATGTCTCTCCTGAATTGGCGGAGCAGGTCCTCGGACGACGCAAATTTGCCCTTCTGCTCGTTGCCGACCGGCCTCGGCTTGACAACCCTCAGCAGCAGCGACTCAAGCTCTTTTAGGTGCTTGTCACCGATGGTGACATAGATGCTGAATCGATCCCAGGAATGGCCGTGCCGGTCTTTCAGGTGTGTGTTCAGACGCCAACGAAGGTTGCTAGCCAGCCCGACGTAATAGAGCTTGCCCCGCCGATACAATGCGTAAACCCCCTGCCGTCGCACGACGTATCGCCGAATAATATGCTCGTACTTTTCCAGTGCATCGCGGCTGATGTTCTCAAGATGCTGGCAAACGAGTTGAGACGGTTTTGGCATGGTTGGGCACCCTCAATGGTATTCCATCCCTTGTTGGCAAGGTTGTAGAGTTCCCGGTCCAAGCTGCCCATCTAGTACGCCCCACTTATCAGAGCGGCTTTGGCGTGGGAAACTCGCGCCATAGTCTATAGCGGGCTGCGAATGGCTGATCGAATTGTTTGAGGTATCTTGAATAGTCGTTTAAAAATACAACGAATCGCTCCCGGCAAGCCTCCAGATTGCTCTTTGCCCTGTCCGTGAGCTGGCCCCGAAGTTCCTGTGGGAGCCTCTCGAACACGGGAACCATGCAGTAGTTGATGTAGGAAGAAACGAGCATGGTCAACTCTGAGTTGGTCGCTTTGAAGTCTGTCGAGGTCGGCCTCAGATTCGCGGCACGCTCGCTCAGGCTCGACCAGAAGCCGTAAAACAGGTTCATATTGGGGATGCCGAGCTCGTTGAACCGATCGGAGTATCCGCCGCAAAGATCGGACTGAGCGATATAGTGAAGGGTATCGCCCCGCTGTGAGCTAACGAATTCTCCGAACTGTTCCACGAATTTGCGCAACTCTGGGAATGCCCGCCTGGCAATAAGCTCATCGCTGCGACTACGCGCCCGGATCTTAGCCCAAGAGGCCACATGGGGGTAGAAGCTGACGACTAGGGACAATACCACGAGTCCCACCAGCACCCAGGCCAATAGACGCTGGTCTTTCATCAAAGAGACCATGTACGCGAGAGCAAGGAGCGCGGGCAGGATAAGCTGCGTCGAGACCTCGAAAGCTGTTCGCCTCGGCTGTTTGTCCGGCCCGCCATTCTGACCAAAGTCGACTTGCATATAGTCCCCCTGGAACTTAACCATCCCCGATGATTTTGCGCTCGTCCTCGCTAATGCCGTACAACTCGTAAACCAATTTGTCGATTTCCGCGTCGGTCGAGGCGATTTCGCGGTCGACGCGCTCAACTTGCGAGGGGGCGAGCTTGCCGGAATGCTTATGCTTGTTCATTTCCACCATTCGGTCAACGAGTCTCACCATCTTGTCGTGCCGCACCTTGTCGATGGGATCGGAGAAGTTGATGGGGCGAAACGGCAGCCTTTCAATTCCCTGCTTGTTAACGGCGAAGTAACCTCCACGAAATGCGTTGGTCATTTGGCGAATGGCTAGGTCCAACAATCTAGAGTTGAGAAGTCCTACAAAGTAGTTGCGATGGTGTTCGCCGTATTGCACGCGGAGACCGTAACCGCCGGTCGTGATGTTCACAAAGAATAGTTTTCCATCCACATCGGCGGCGACACGTAGGCGAGTCGTCATGTATGGAAGCAGAAGCTTCTCTCCGACGAACGTACCAATGTTTTGGCTTCGAGCGTACGCGTACCAATCGGCTCTCTGGCTCCAGATTCCCCGGTCCCGCGCCCGAAGAATCTTGCTGTTAGATTTGAAATAAGCCCATGTGTGGGGGAAGTCTTCTTCCATTTCTTCTTGGCCGATGATGTAGGCACGGCCGTCAGCTGATATTTCGTAGGGATAGATGATATAGATGTTCTCCGCAAGGTCGACCCAATACCTTTGGACGTGTTCGCCCTTAACGACGGGTCTCAAAATGGACTGTTCGATAAGTACTGTTAGGCCTGTTCCAGTCTCGACCTCGCAGAGGTCGCCCCGCACGCGTTTAATTCGGACCATGTAGACTTTGTCTGCGCTTGTTTTTAGCCCTTGGAAGATGTGCGGCGTTTGAGTTGATAGGGAAGGATAAGCTGCTTGAAGGCGAGTTAACAACGCACCTGATTCGCCGACAGCAAGAGTCCACCTCCCCTCCCCAGAATTGAGATGAAGGCGCTCGAACTGCATTTCGCCACCCGTAAGGGCTTTTGCAAGTCCAGCCGCGCCCTGCGTTTTGTAGACTCTCCCCAAGCGCACGTACTGCGGGGCTGCGCCAGCACGGTGCGAAAGAAAGAGTAGATTGGTGTAGGTGCCTGCCCCTGCAAATACCTGCCCATCTTCAAAATCAACGATTCGGTCGACGCAATTCGGTTCTGTTAGGAGCTTGCGCAGTCCAGCGCCGTAATCCGTCGTATAGAACTTATTGGGCAAGATATATCCAATTCTCCCACTTTTGTTAGTGAGCGAGAGAGCACGCTCGACGAACAGCACGTAAATGTCGTATGTCCCGGTTGCAGCTTTGTAGGTCTGGCCATAGTACTGACGCTGTTCGTCTCCCAACGACTGGCTTCTAATATACGGCGGATTCCCAATCACGCAGTCAAACCCGCCCGAGCGCATAACCTGGCCGATGGAGGGCAGCCCGTTGCCCGGTGTAGGGGCGGTTCGCGAACTGCCCCTACGTGCCGTCATGGGCGAGGTGCGTAGCGCTGCCGTCTCGGCGGCATTTTCCATTGCCGGCTGGAAGCCGGCGCTACCCGAGGGCACGAAATTCCAATCGAAGGCATTGATGCGGTCGCGTTCATCCTCCGCAAACAACACGCCCTGGTCATAAATATCCGGGCCGATCAGGGAATTGCCGCACATGATGTTGTAATTCAATTCCGGCAGGATGTGCTGTTTGGGCGGCAACTGTGATTTCTCTCCCTCCAGCGCCTTGAGGTACAGGCTCATCATGGTGATCTCGACGGCCTGGGGATCGATATCTACGCCGAATAGGTTGTTGCGCAGGATTTTGGCCTTCCGGTAAACGGAGAGGCGCTTCGCGCCGTCGGGGTCGGTATGGACTTCGCGCATGAAGTCGAGCGACGGGTGCGCGTGCCGCACTTCCTGCTCGGGATGGGCGAGATACCACTTTACGTGGTAGTCGATCAGGTATTGGAACGCGCCAATCAGGAACGAACCGGAACCACAGGCCGGATCGAGGATGCGAATCTTCTCAATCTGCTTGGGCGATTTGCCGTCAATGGCCTTGCCCACGGTCTCGCGCACGATGTAATCCACGATGTAGCGCGGCGTGTAATAGACTCCGCCTGCCTTGCGCACTTCCGGCTTTTCTTCCACCTTCACTTGCTTGGGCGTGAGGCGGATGGTGTTCCCAAGGTAGCGCTCGTAAATCGAGCCCAGCAGCTCCACGCCGATCACATCAAAACGGTAGGGGCTTTCAGGCGGATACAGCCGCTTGATGATGCGCGCCAGCAGCTCGGAATCAATCTTGATGGTCTCGGAAAGATGCGGTTTGAAGATTTCGCCGTTGAAATCCTCATTGACCTTGTGGAAAAGGTCATTCAGCCAGTCGAAAATGTGGAACTTGCCGCCGTGAATCTCCCAGTCTTCCAACACCCTTCGCAACTGGCCGTACTCAAGCACCTTGCGGTCTTCCGCGATGCGGATGAAGACAATCCGGTCGAGCAACCGCTGCACCACTTCGTTCAACTGCCGGGTGGTGAGTTCGGAATTGTTCTTGTGAATGTTCTTGGCGAGTTCTTCCCGCCAGGCCGTCATCTCGTCCAGGAAGACGTCGTCAACCTGCTTGCGCAGCCGCGGCGCCCGGCGGATTTTCGGGAGCAAAGCCTCCATTGAGCCCGCCGCCACACGCTCACGAGAGAATTCCCAGAGCTTTTCAGCATTCGCCGGATAATCGGAATAGCGCAGCCTAAGCAGCAGGCCCTCGTCAGGACGCTTGGGGTCGGGCTGTGCGGAGGCATCGTAAAAGCGGAATTCCTCGAAATTTGTGAGGATGACGAAGTAAACGCTCTTGGTGTTCCAAACGTAACCCTTGGCTTGCAAAATGTGGCGGGGGGTGTCGAGCGGTTCAGAGGGGGATTTGGCTTCGACGTAAAACTTGGTCTGCCCGCCGATACGGAAGTTATAGTCGGGGCGCCCGGTGGCTTCCATGTCGCCCTTTTCCACCAGCACTTCCCGGTCGTGATGCAGCAGGCCAGCCTCGTTCTCCACATCCCATCCCAACGCCTTGAAGAAAGGTGTGAGGAAGTCCGTGCGCGCCTGGGCCTCAAGATAGTCCTTGGAAGAATAATACTGCTGGTCGGCTTCGAACTTGCGGATGAGCTTTTCAAGGTCCGCGTGAAAGGTGGCAATGGACACAGGCAAGAGTCGGCTCCTGGCGTTGACCTGATTTGAGCCAAGAGTCTAATGCCACACGCCAACGGATTCAAGAGGAGTAAGCGTAGCGTGGGCTCACGGGTACTGCCGCGACCACTGCAAGAATTGTGCTCTCGATTGAAATCCCCGCGAGCAAGCTCGCGGGAAAAAAAGCGGCAGCAAGCTGTCGCACTCCAAAGCTTCGCATGCCCGAACAAGCTGTTGGGGCGCGCAGCACGGTGATAATCAGAAAGGCCTCGTAACGGCGGGGCTGAAGCCCCGCCCTTCCCGCAGTTCCCAAATACGTACCGGCGTGGTGAGAAATCCGGGTCAGACGGTCTTGGCGGGCGCGGCGGGGATGTTGGGGAGGGGCTTTGCTTGGCCCGGCCCGTGCAGTTTCTGGCAGGGTTTTCTTCGGCGAGCCAAGTGGAGATAATCCAGCACCAACTGCCGCTTGAGATGCTGGATAGCCTTGGCGGGGTCCACTCCCTTGGGGCAAACGCGCGAGCATTCGCCGGCGTAATGGCAGCGGAACGCCCCGTGGGCGGAGCCGGTCAAAGCGTTGCGATCGCGCCGCCCGCCGTCGCGAGTGTCCACGTTGTAGCGCTGCGCCGCCGACAAGGGCATAGGGCCCAGATAGCGCGCGTCGGTCGCCAACGTCGGGCAGGCCGCCATACAGCAGCCGCACTTGATGCAGTAGCTGAATTGGAGATAGCGCTCGAGCTCCGCAGGAGACTGGTAGAACTCCCCTTGCGGGTCGTTGATTTCCGCTTCGTCCGCGCGCACGATGTAGGGCTGGAGCGAACGATGCTTCTCCAACATCGTCATCAGATCGGGAACCAGGTCACGGATAATTTTGAAGTTCAGCAACGGCCCTACCGTGAGATCACTCGTGGCGATATGCAGGATCTGGGTGTTGCAAGCCAACGTCGGGTGGCCGTTCAGCAACATGCCGCACGACCCACAGACGCCCATGCGACAGGAATAGCGCCAAGCGAGCGAGGCATCCAAGTTCTCTTTGATGTAGTGCAGGCCGTCCAGCACCGTCATGCCGGCGCGCACGGGTATCGTGTACGTCTGCATGTACGGGGCGCCATCGCGCTCCGGATTGTAACGCGTGACGTGGAAGTTGATCGATCGTGTGGTTTTGCTGCTCTCCGGCATGGCTACCCCCTTATTCCGGCTTTGGTGATGGCGATGGCATGGGCCGCGATGGCTCCCCAGGTGCCCAGGCCGAGCAGGCCCAGTCCCACAAGGAGCAGGACGAAGGTGATGGCCTTCTCGACGGCAGGCTTCAGCGTCAACTCGAACAGAATGGTCCGCAGGCCATAAAGGCCGTGATAGAGCGCGACGGCGAGGAGAAGGACGTAAGTGACCGTGAAGAACAACTGGCCATCACGAAACAGGCTGTTCGCTTTCGAGACCGCCTCGCCAGCGGATGGTGCAAACCAGTGAGTAATGCCACCCAGGTGCATGATGAGCATGTGGAGGCCGAGCAGGAACAGAATCACTACTCCCGCTGCCATGTGCCAGGTCCAGTATTTTGTCTCGCGCATTTTTCCTCCTACTTCGCCAATCCTAGGAATGCATACCCGCCCGCCGCGAAGAAAATCGCCGCCAGGACCATCATGACGATCAGCAAGGGGCGCTGCACGTTCAGCGACGTCTTGTAAGGATAAACCGGCTCGATGGGCCTGCCGACTGCGAAGCCGAGTTCCACGAGCACCAAGCGGACGCCGTTAAAGGCATGGTAGGCGAACGCCGCGAAGACCAGAAACTCCCCGAACTTGAAGATGGGCTGGTGAAAGACTCCCCCTTCGACCCAGAGGTAGATCCCCCGGGCGCGCAGGCTCGTCACCACAACGTGCATCAGGAAGTAGAAAAGGATTCCCAGGCCGGTGAGGCGATGAAGGATGTAGGCGTAGCGCTCTACCCCCCAACGCCCACCTCCCAGCCATCCCCACAGCCCGAGCCGGTTATCGTGTCTTTGGATTTCGGCCATGCCCGCCTCCTTCAACCATTATCGATCCGCGATTGGTGAAGCTGTCAGCTCTCAGCCGTCCGCCATCAACCCCATTCTGCGAACCGTCAAAGTGTGTTCCAACTAAACGAGGGCTACCTCGCGATCGAAGTGGGGTTTCTTCTCAGCGTGGAGCTTCAAATTGACACCGCACGCGCCGGCAATACGTTCGAGCATAGAAAGCGAGTGCCCAGTGTATTCAGCGTCTTCCAACCGCGCAATCACTGACTGCGTCGTGTCAACCTTCCGGGCCAGCTCCACCTGCGTCAGGCCAGCATCTTCACGCATCTCCCGAACCAGCAGGGCCAGGTCAATCTGGCGCAGGGTTCGGTCAAAGGTCTTCCGATAGGTCGCGCTCCGTCGCGCGCGATCCTCGGCAATTTCAGAGTGTCGGTCCCGTCTCATTGACCCAACTCCTTCAGGATAGCTTCCCTTTCTTTCTCTGATCCGGTAAAGCGGTTTCGGTGTTTCATCCAGAGCTTTCTTAGATGCTCTGCCCTGGCAATCTCTGCTGGAGGCGTCTGTGCTGTCTGTTTTTGGAAGCCCGAGGTAATCACGATCAGCATTCCCGGCTGATAGAAAAATAGGACCCGGAAAATCCTATCGAACTGTTTGACGCGCAGCTCAAAAATGTGATCGGTGAGCTTCTTGACAAACTTCCCCTCCATGCGGTTGCCGTAGATCCTCAGACGCTCGATGAAAGCGTCGATCCGGGCGGCAGTCTTGTCATCTAGCGAATCGATGAATTCCCGGGCCGGTAATCGTCCGTTCGGCAGCTCCACGTATTCGATTGTGAATTCGCTGGTCAAATTGCCTCGCGTCCAGCTCTAGCCAACTACAAGGCAAGCATAGCAATATTGCGATATTCCGTCAAGGGCCCCATGCCCACCTCCCTTGCTGATTGACGAATCTCGATGGACGATGGTCAATTGAAAAAGTCGTCCGCCTTCAGCCAAAAACGGATGGAATTCTGAATTATGAATTATTAAACATCGAAAGCTACAACCGCGTCACGAGTCTCCATTCCGACTTCATAATTCAGCATTCATAATTCATAATTTACTATTCACTATTCGTACCACAGCGCCACCATCGGCGCCGCCTATCAGTACTTCCGTTCCACCGGCTTCCAATTCGTAATCGTCACGGGCTTGTATTCGAGCCTTGGTTTGCCGCCCGTGTAGTAGACCATGGAGTGGCCCAGGAATTTCTCGTCGTCGCGCTGGGAGAAATCCCTCCGGGCATGAGCCCCGCGCGATTCCTGCCGAGCCAGGCCCGCGAACAGCAGCACCTCAGCCAGCTCCAGCATGTTCTCGGTCTCCAGCGCCTGAATAAGATTGGTGTTGTAGATGCGGCTTTTATCCTGGAGGCTGATATCCCGGAAGCGCTGCTTCAGGCCGGCGATCTTGTCCAAGCCCTCTTGCATGGATTCGCCGGTGCGATAGACGCCCGCGTGCTTATCCATCAGGGTCCGCAACTCCCGGCGGATCTGGGCGGGGTTCTCCGATCCACTCCGCTTTAGCAGGCCGTCGAAAACACGCTTCTCTTCATCCCGAACCTTGTCTTCCGGGACGTCACTGAGCTTCACGCCCAGTTCCAGGTACTTCGAGATCTCACCGCCCGTGATGCCGCCCCACACCAGGCATTCGGCAGTGGAGTTGCACCCGAGGCGGTTGGCGCCGTGCATGGAGTGGCACGCCACTTCGCCGGCAGCCCAGATGTTTTCCACCTTGGTCCGGCCGTCGATGTCAGCCTCAATCCCGCCCATGGAGTAGTGAGCCACGGGCCGGATAGGGATAGACTGCGTGATCGGGTCGATCCCCAGGAACTTGATGCACACTTCCCGGATCAAGGGCAAGCGCTTGTTGATCCGCTCCGCCCCCAGGTGCGTCAAATCGAGGTTGATGTAATCAAGGCCATCGGGTCCCGGGAAGCCGCGTCCCTCGAGGATTTCCGTCATCTCGGAACGGGAAACGATGTCGCGCGGCGCGAGCTCCATCATCTTGGGCGCATACTTCTCCATGAAGCGCTCGCCCTTATTGTTGCGCAGGTAGCCGCCCTCACCCCGGCAGCCCTCGGTCATCAGGATGCCCGAGGGCACCAAGCCGGTAGGGTGAAACTGCAAGAACTCGGGGTCCTCCAAGGGCAGGCCGGCGCGATAGGCGATGGCCTGTCCGTCACCCGTGACGGTCTGCGAGTAGGTGGTGAATCCATAAAGATTCCCCAACCCTCCGGAGGCAATCAGCAGAGCCTTGCCGCGCAAGACGTAAAACTCGCCCGTGGGCAAATCGTAGAGCGTGAGGCCGGCGAACCGCCCGCCGTCGAGAAGCAAGGAAGTGACGAAACACTCGTCGTAGCGCCGGAAGTTCGGGTATTTGACCAGGGTGTCGTAGAGCGCCTGCATTTCGAAGAAGCCGGTCTTGTCAGCCGCCATGCACGCCCGCGGAAAGGAATGGCCCCCAAACGGCCTCTGCATGATGCGGCCGTCGTCGCGGCGTGACCACGGACATCCCCAGTGCTCGAGCAGCCGGATTTCATCGGGCGAGGTGCGCACAAAACGATCCACTACATCCTGGTCTGCCAGGAAATCGGCTCCTTTCACCGTGTCCCAAGCATGCAACCCAAGGCTGTCCCCTTCCTCGGGGCGCATCACCGCGGCAGTGCCTCCTTCCGCACACACGGAATGCGAGCGCATGACTTGCACCTTCGACACGATGCCGATGTCGGCCCGACCCCGCGTTTTGATGCAGATCTCCACGGCGGCGCGCAATCCCGCGAGTCCGGTTCCCAGGATTAAGACATCATGAGTTATCTGCTGCATGATTCACATACTCCTTGGGGCTTCCCACCCCCCTAACCGGAGGGCTGAGCAGAACGATAACCACCCCGCCCAGGAAGGCCTGCCGGGCTCCGTCGTTTTCGGCGGGACCTTGGGCGGCCGCCATTGTTGCACCCGCCTAGCCTGATGTCGAGAGACACAAAGTCCGGCGCCTGTCAGTAGTCGCTGGGCAGGCGTTCGAGATCTTCCATAGTGAGGACGGGGCCTTCCTTGCAGACGTAGAAGGCGCCGACGTTACAACGCCCGCACTTGCCGCAGCCGCATTTCATCCGGTTCTCCAGGCTGGTGTACACGGCACTATGCGGGATCCCCTTACGGTCGAGGATGGGAAGCGTGTTCTTGATCATGATCGGCGGGCCGATGACCAGGGCGATGGAATTGGCGGAGGAACTGCCGGCGCGCTCGAAAACG
>Ga0315282_10014013_pt1 | contig 11995 bp, 11 predicted proteins | sample YL17G07_20_MG_FD_203693 | JGI IMG/M metagenome (GOLD analysis project Ga0315282, IMG submission 203693) | Sediment microbial communities from Yellowstone Lake, YNP, Wyoming, USA - YL17G07_20 | ecosystem: Environmental > Aquatic > Freshwater > Lake > Sediment | place: USA: Wyoming | collected... | reverse complement strand
TTGAACCAAATTTTCCATTCCACATCTCATTGAATTCGGTCGTGTAATTTACCGCAAGCTTATCCGAGATAATAAGCAAAGAATTATTATTGTTATAAAAGAGGCAGTTTTCAGTCCAGTTTGTTGAACCTGTTAATACTTCATTCCCATCTATAACCACGAACTTGTCGTGCATCAAGGCGCTTTTGTCATTGTCAGTTCTAAGCATTCCCGCGCTGTTTAACGGAGAAACGATGTCCTTTTCAGTTTCAGCCTGCACGTCGTCCATCATGACTTTAACATCTATTCCTTTTTTGTGTGCTGATAGAAGTGCAGAAACAATATCCGAATCGTTTACATCATATACTGCAACATAGAGGCTTTTACTTGCAGAATTAATGAGGCTTATTATTTCATTTTTCACTTCACTGCCTTGCGCAGGCGGAAACCAGATACTTATGTTAGATTGGCCGATCATAGATAAAGGAAAGGAAAAGGATAATACAAGCAAGATAACAAAAAACAATGTTAACCTTTTCATGCCAAGACCTCCACTCTTTTTATTGTATTCTCTTGGCAATTATTTCAAAAGTTGTTTTGCTAAATTTTTGCTTGTTTTAAAATTATTTTCTTAAGTCTCTCTAATACCTTGCCTCTATACCTCACAGTAAATGGGATGGTTCTCCTGACTTTAATTCATTTATCCCTTTACACTGTAATTCTTTCTTTTAAAGGGCGGGTTAGGGATTCATATAACGGTTGGCGGGTAAAAAAAATTACTCAAAACGAAATGTTGTCAATTTAGGTTAAGCATAGTCGAGTCTTAAAACTGATATTATACTTCGCTTTTATATTAACCATCTTTTTGCACAGTCTCAAATTTTGGTAACAAAGAAACAAAACGCGCAATTATAATAATACTAAAAATAAAACCAATTGACCCTTGAATAATAGATACTAATTTATTAATATTTAGCGGATATATTTCACCATAACTCATTGTTAACTGGGTAACAAAACTAAAGTAAAAGGCATCAAAAATGCTACTTGCTCCTTTCAGAGCATCAATATTAAGGGAATAAATTATTCCAAAATATAGTATTAATTCAAAATAGTTTATAATACATAGAACTAAAGTCCTAGTAATGCCTGATATGTAATGTTTTCTTTCTCCCATTCTAATTCTATCAAATATATTCATGTTAATTGCATAAGTAAATATATCGTTAATTCTGTAAATAGATAGTACTAATAAAATGATATTTAAGTAGATACATTTAAATGAGCTAGCCATGAGAAATAATGCAATTACTAATAAGCTATAAATAATAATAAATAGCTCAATATTTCGACCTCTTTTTTTTGTAATCTTTCTGAATTCAGCCTCATATTCTAAACCACTTTGTACTCTAGTCCTTGTTTTAAAAAGTAAATTCGTTAGAGAGGTAAATTGCAAAAAATAGAATATCCTTTCGAGAACTGCAGTTATAGGACTATACTCAAATAATTCTTTCCAACTCATTTAACCCTCCTAAGAAAACGGTGTCTATCGTTATGTATAAAGTCTACAAAAGACAAAACTTGGATAAAGCATAGTCTTTTTCTTGTGTTATGCGATATCTTGTCATTATGGCCACAACACGATTATATCTATAGCAATCAATAAGAGAGCTTGAGTTAGTAACATGAATTCCCGTGGAGTAACTTTTCTCTTTTTTGGCTTAAATTTTTTCCATTCTGGTTCAAGACACTCATCCACATATTTTCTAAGTTCATTATACCGCTGATGTGAATATATAACGGAGTAACACCCACCAGAGAAAATAAGCGTTACAAAACCGACAATAAGTAGTCGATTTAGGAAATTAGTGCCAAGAATTTGAGAAAAGTCGGATTGGACAGCACCAAATTTTGCTGTCAACAAAGCAACTAAAATGGCAATCAAAATCGCCGTATACCACGTAGATACAGCTAGCTCGTAGTCTCGAAAGCGCCTCATCTCTGCATATAACTCAGAATAAACAGTGTCTTTAGACACTTCATTAGAATTGTTTACAATAGTATTTTGTTTATTCATTACCTCACCCAATCGTTGTAGGATTTCATATAACTTAGAAATGAGCAAAAGAGATCTCTATAGCTCACCTTTAGGATGACATACGAAGCAACTCGTATGTTAATCCTTGCGTTTAAAACATTCATACAACACCTCCTCTTGTCTCTAATCATATATTACGAGCTAAATGGAGAAATCTATTCTTAATTTTAATTATTGCTAAACGAAAATCTTTGTCAAGAATAACCAAAAATATTTCGCTTAGAGTATGAATGAGGCAACACGAAGGTAAAATAAAATTTCGATAGCTAGCGGTAACTTTCATTAATATGGCGGGTGGTAGGGTTTTCAGTCTTTAATTCATTCGTCTCTTTACGCCATAATTATTTCTTTTAAAGAGAGGGTTCGGAATGTCAGATAACGGTTTGCGTATATCCGATATTGTGACTGAAAGGAGTAATATGGGCGAAACAAAGTGTAGCCAGATATACACTGTTAAGTGATGTGTCTTTAAATATTTATCTAAAAAAATTAAAAAATAGTTTTTATAATACTTTCTACTCCTTCAATTAACTCATCAACATCTTCCGTCTTGGGTTCTTTTTTCTTTTTGTGATCACACAGATTTCTCAAGTCTCCCAAATGTTGTATTTTCCGCCAAGCTGGTGTTTCATAAGTGCCAGCTTCTTTTAATTTATCATTGTAGTCTGAAATCGAGGGATTTTTCTTGGTAATTTTTATGCCATGCTTATCGCAAACCTGCAATAAATGTTTTTCCAAAACAACACCTGCCATGGCGCCGGCACCTCGCATAAAGCCTTTTTTGTTTAATTCTTTTGCTGCTTCCAATTCTGAATCAAATAGATCAGCTTGAACAAGTTGTTTTATATCAAAAAGTGAACTTTCGAATCTTTTATTTATAGCTTTAATGATATTGAGTTGTTGAGTGAATCCTGGTATCGCTGCATCAGGACCAACAACTTTTTGTTCTTTCCAGCCACGCGTAATACGCAAACCTTGGAGAGCATCTTCAATAACATAATTTTCATAGGTGATGTTCTTTCTTCGTGTTTTGGGTTTTTCATACAATTTAGTAAAATCCGAAACACGATCAGGCAAGAGTTGCTTTAACAAAACAAGGCTTTCTGAATACCATGCTTGATAAGCATTGCTGAAAGAAGGTAACTTTTTTAAATATTCAGAAACCTTTTTTTCGTCCTTCAGCACTTTTTTTAATTGATCACGAAAATCTTCACTAAGAAAATCCGCTTGCATCGCCATCAATAATTGCTCACCATTGGCGATTACTTCTTTAAGGTCTTTTTTATATTTTTCTAGATTTGTAATCATATTAGTTGTTTTAAAGACATTTCACTTAACGTTCTGCGTGTTTGCGAAGTACCGAAGACATTTGGGTGAGTGCCGTTAGACACGAACCTTTTATGCTGTGTTAGGCGATGGGCAGAGCACCCTCTATTTTGTTGTATTTTTATACCAATTCTTCTCGTGAAGTGTAATTCATTGTGACGAAAATTTAGAAAGCAAAGTAAAATATATTTCATGTATTTCCCCAAATTTGCTTAATTTCTTTTTCAATATTAGCCGTGCGTGCTATTATCTTTTCTTCATCCCAGACAGTATCACCTTTCTCAAATGGAATAACAATGTCATCTTTCGTAATAGAAAGGTCCGCATATCCCTTTATTCCCTTTTTCCTACCTTCGCCCTTCATTTTCTTTTCAAAAACATAGTTACGCAGCGCAGAATTCAAAGAAGAAGTAAGAAGCGTCATATTACCTATCCAATAAACCTTGTCGTATCTGTCCTTCTTTGCTTCCTCGTCAGTCATTTCTGAACCGTTGGCATTATATTTCTTAGGAATATCCTTCCAATATTCTTCCCACTTTTGTGGCATTATATGCTCAAGCGAGTAGTTATATTTCAATTCTTGCGTATCAAATTTTCTATCCTTGTTTCTTCTATATAGCTCTACCCAAAACAATAACAGGGCAGCATTCTTATTAGAAATTGACCTGAAACCATCTGCTATTTGGCTGTCAGTAATTTCTCCTAATTTATTTACTATTAAATCAGGCTTGTTAATAAAATCTTTGCAAAGTTTATTATAGCTTTTAGTTTCTTGATTTGCAATCATTCTTTGTACAACGAACTTTTCTAGGTGAGAAAGCATATGTACAATAATATGAAAATCATCATTTTGATATTCTTTAAAAACAAAGAGTACGAAAGGGTGAAACGTTGATATCTGTAAAACTTCAAGGATGTGAAGTAGCCGCTTAATATCGTCGTCGAATGAGAACAATGTGCTGTTATCAAAAGTAAGAATCTTATTTCTGTAAATATCAGCATATTTTACAATCTCATCTATGAATGCTTTCAACTCATCTTTTGAATTTTTTCTAGCGATCTCCTCTTTATATAGTTTAGACAAATCAGATAATGTGTGCTTATCAGGGTCATAGAATCCTTTTATTATAGCAATACAATGCAGTAATATTTCTATGTTGTCTCTCATTAACCTGCCGGTTAGTCTCTCGGTTTCCCAATATTTTACAGTATCTTCATCCGCTAAAAAGGTTTTCTCCCATGTCCTTTTGTAAAGGTCAATTGCTGATTCTTTGTTTCCAAATACTTTGATAGCTTTCTTGAAAATGGCATTCTTAATAATTTCTGCAGGACTTAATCTAACCCCTGCGGTATTTAATGTATCAAAAATTGCCTGTTCATCGTCACTTTCCTCTACCAAATCAATTACTACCAGCATCTTATTTTCAGGGTCAAGTATTCTATTGAAAAGAGTTTTTCTTTCGTCTTCAGATTTATTTTGTAATTCGTTGAAAAAATATTGATAGCATTGCAGTATCTTGGGGCTATTCTCATTAACAGGTTCTAGCGGGGGATTGTTGTTAATATTTGCCTGTATAACACTTTGGTACACATCTGCATCAACTTGTGAATGTTCAATCTTAATCTCATAGTTTGTGCCTGTCAGATCCTTTTTATAAAAAAGGAGACTTTTAATATCACCTTCACAATTCTTTTTCGTTTCTGATGGAAATGTATCATATAATGCTTTTACCAGAATGCTCAGCGTTGTGAGTCTTTGCTGTCCGTCAACAACTTCGAGTTGTTTGGGCTCTCCAGATAAGGATGGCAATTGTTTCAATATTATTGAACCTAAGAAATGGCTCTTAGTCCTATTAAAAAGTTCGGATAGCAAGTCTTCCCAATTATCTTTATCCCATACATAGCTTCTTTGGAAAAAAGGTATTTTGACCTTACCTTCAAGATTTAAGAATTTAAAACCTTTTGCTTCTGCATGCATAAATTATTCCTCCTTGATACAGATAGTGCTCTGCCTTTTGCCTAACGTTCTGAGTATATCTGAAGTTCCGAGTGAAGCGAGGATTTAGGCGAAGCGTAGCGAAGCCAGATATACTCTGTTAAGTGAGGGCGTTAGCCCCGAGCCAACGGAGTTAGCGAGAGTCGGGGGCAAAGGACTTTCTTTATAACTTAGCGAGTTTATCAATGGCATCGCTAACCACCCTTGGAACTTCAACCAATTTCATAGATTTTACCTTTTCAACAGCGTTTCTAACTTTATCGCCTGTTGTAGGTAGATTAAAAGCAACCTCAAATTCTGGATCAATCATGAAAACTAAATTTCTGTCAGCGACAATAGACAGGATTTCATCGTTTAAAGGCACATAATATCCTTGGTAATTTGGCTTATTAGAATGTGTGTCCATAAGCACGACAAAGGGTATCCCGAAACTTTTTATAATTTTAACAAAAAATTTGATATTTGTTACACTCTTGGCATTTACTATCGAGATGCTTTCTTTATTGATATCGCACCCCTTTAACAGGAATAAATATGGTAAGGCGTTTTCCTCAGTATCACCTTCAACAATCATAATTTTCTCAGCGAAAAATAGCTCATTTCTTCCAGCATCGAATTCTGTTGAGAGTTTTAATTGCTCTCTCGATGTTGGGTCGATGCTTATGTTTTTCCCTTGACAGATATAGGTCCCTCTTGATGAGTTTTTCCTAACAATATTTACATCCTTATAATGGTCTATATTTACAAACTCAGTTGAATGGGTAGTATAGAAAACCTGTGTTCCCTCCTCGGAGAGCTCCCTTAATACCGAATAGAAATATCGTCTTGCATGGGGATGGAGATAGACTTCTGGCTCTTCAATCAATAGAATCGCATCTGTGCGTTTAAGTATTTTGTATGCAATAATTAGAGCCACTACGATAGCACTTTGAATGCCCGCACCCATTTCAAGCGCTGAGAATTCTTTATACTCGGGCGACTCTTTAACAACCAATTGTAAATTCTGGTAATGACTTAAAACATAGGGTTCTTTAAATCGTATTGCAGCCTCATAAAATCCCGTCAGATGCTTTACATTGTCAACAATAATTTCTTCTAATTTTTTGAAACTATCTATTTTTAATATTGCAGTAGCTTCTTCTATTTTACTACAGAAATTTTCAACTTTTGTTTGGTCACCTTTAAATTCCTCGGAAATATCCTTTAGTATTTTTCCCAAAATACTCCATTGACTTGCTGATAGAATTTTCGATAGGTCTCTATTTACACTCACAATTACTGAGGGGACTTTGTTTCTAATTGCATTGGATAAGAGTAATGGCTTTCCATATTGTGTAACGACTTCATTTCCATCCTCATCAATACAGGACAAATTTCCACCATGGGTGATATCAAATTCTAATCTAAAACCACATACTTCTATATCCTTGCTATAATATGTATGAATAATGGGTTCAGCAAAGTATAGTTCTATTTTACCCGTAAGACTTTCATCGTGAATGTAAATATCCTCTTCTTTTATTGCGTACGGAGGCCATTTTTCCCCCAACATCAATTCTATCGCACTTAAAATATTCGATTTTCCAACATTATTTTTTCCTATAAGAGCTGTTAACATCGTTGGTTCAAAATCAAGTTTTTTAATCGATTTGAAATTCTCGATATGAATCTTATTTATTGCCATTTTTCCCACCGTTTTGATTTTTCATGCCCACTCTTTGCCCCCGATTTCACCTAACTCGTTCATAGCAGAACCTGGTTCGGATATACTTTTAAAATCGGTGTATAAACGAATTTGGTTCGTATATACTCACTTTGGTCAAAAGCTAAACACCTTATTTCTTCAACAATTTTTGCCATTTACTATTCTTTATCCTAAAACTACTTTGACATAATTATAAAATCTTTAGAGGAAATGAAAAATTTTTCCAGTACCTTTCCTCAATAAAAACAGGGGAAGGCGGGTTTTAAATTTAAAAAGAAAACGTTATAATAAGTATAACTTGCTATATTATGAGGAAGGTAAAGAATGGATGAATCAATTGAATTTAGAAAAAAGACACTTATAGAAAGAGGCATCGAATTAAATCGAATATATAACGATGATTGTTTAACTTTTATGAAGAAACTACCAGATAATTCAGTAGATTTAATATTTGCAGATCCCCCATACAATTTAAGCAAAAGTAACTTTAAAATAAAATTTTCTAAAATGGCATCCAGAGGCGCTGATTTAAGTACTAATAAAGGGAAGTGGGACAATTTTGCTAGTCAAAAAGATTACGAAAGATTTTCTGAGAAATGGCTAAAAGAATGTTACAGAATTTTAAAGACAAAAGGTTCGGTTTGGGTTGCTGGAACTTATCACAATATTTACTTAATAGGATATCTTCTAAATAGATTAGGTTTTACAGTCCTTAATGAGATTTTATGGCATAAAACTGATGCGACCCCTAATATCTCCTGTACTCGCTTTGTTGCAGATCATGAAAACTTTATTTGGGCAAGAAAGGGCAATAAACATACTTTCAATTATGATAAAATGAAAAAATTGAATGGTGGAACACAAATGAGAAGTATTTGGCCAAAAGGTAAAACTGCTGGCGGAAAAAAAATACATCCAACACAAAAACCCGAATGGTTATTGGAAAGAATAATCATTGCTACAAGCAACGAAGGGGAGATCGTTTTTGATCCTTTTATGGGAAGTGGAACAACCGCCATTGTTGCTAAAAAATTAAATCGATGTTTCATCGGTACAGAGCTTGATTTAAGTTATTTTGAGATTGCTAATAAGAGATTAGAAACTATCCCTGGAAAATTATTTGAGTCTGTCAAAAATGAATGAAGAATTCACATTTTTACCAAAAGAAATAATACCTAAGAAACCAGATTATTTTGTTTGGTATACTGGGACGTTGGGACAAGCAGAATGGCTAATTGCTTTTAGTAAGAAGTTAAAAGGACATTCTATCCCCAAAAGATGCAAAGGTGATTTATCTAACATCCCTGAGAAAATTTTACCATTACTATCCTTAGAGCAGCCAGACTTAATTGTGACAGATAGCCAAAATATACCTCTAATTTCAATTGAAATAACCGAACAACAAGCATTTGGGACTAATGCCCAACAAAGAGTAGCTAGATTTTGGTCGGCAGTAGCAAATAAGATTCCATCTGCTTACATTCTTCCCTTAGAAAGCTACCAAATTGAGAAGTGCAGTAATCTAGAAAAAGTTAAAAGAATACTAGAAGAAAAGGATCCTGATAAAAAGAAATTCTTATTATTTTGTGAAACTCTTTTAAGAATTGATGGAGAAAAGACCTACGACAACGGAATAACTACCATTGAGGAATTAAAAAATAATATAAGAAAGGGAGATTATAACAAGATCGCTGGGATAACTGAAAAATCGATCGGACAGTTACAAGTTTTCTTAAAGAAGTTTGTTGATATAGAAGGAGAAACTGTTCATTTGAAAAACGTCCCCTTTTTAGAACATTATCATAAAGTTGGTAACTTTTATTATAAAGTATATCTAAGAAAACCAGAAGTTACAGATTCTATGCTTCTAGAATGGTTTAATTTATGTTCTAGAATTGTTCCAACATACCCTTTCAAATTACAAAGCGATTTAAGAAATTTATTTCGTACCAATGGTTTAGTACATATCATAGACGACGTAGAAAATTCATATTTGTCATATCGAAATTTACCACCTAAGCCACACCAGACTAAAGTCGTCCATAAATTTTGTGGTAATGAAAAAGATGAAATAGAGTTATTTTTTAATTTTGTAGATGCATGTATAGACAGAGAATATAAAAATGATTTCTTAAGAAAAAAAGTAATATCGCCAGGAGAATATTGGAAAGAAGATCTTAAGAGAAAATGGTTTAAAGAAATTGATTCTCCAAAAGAAATTGATTCTTTACAAAGTGGGGATTTCTCTTGTGAATGTAAAAAGTTTATAGGATTCCTAATCTCACAAGGTATTATATTGCCAGAAGTATATGTTGAATCTTTTCAAAAATTTGAGAAAGCACATATCTATAAAATATACAATACCGAACCCGGCAGAGGACTTTATGATCCTTATAGTGGTAATTTGGCAGTTAGAGATATCCTCTTTACAAGAAATATGGGAAGTAGTGAAGATTTAATTAAATTTAACAGAATTAAGCCTTTAGTTTTCTTGGTTGATTTTAAAGGAGAATCAGCAAGTAAACATAAGTTTATCTACTCCTTTATAGAAGCACTATTCCAAAGAAAATATGCTGGTGATAAAACAAACAATATGACTACACAAGATAAACTTGTTTGGTTGTTAAAAAATATAAAGATAAATGAGTTTACTAAAGAAATTAGATGTCATATTTTATTCTCCGATCTTATTTTAGTTAGGCGGCATTTAACAGATAAAATAAATTATGAATTAATTTTTGGAGTTCCTACATTATTAAGAATTGGGCTAATTGATGAAAATGACTTAGCTATTAAAAGTATGAGATTATAAGATGGTTACTGAAGAGCAAATAACAAAGGCAACTGCGAACAAACTTGCTAAAGAGGAATGGGAAATAATTGCGGTCCATCCCCCAGATGGACAAGGCCCATTTACGATTCCAAAATCTCCGCAAAATAGAGCAATTGAAAGAGCCAGCTATCATCCAGACATTGTAGCAATTAAAAAAGAAAAGGGAAATATTAAAATCTTGCTGGTGGAGTGTAAAGTAAAAAAAGATGATTTGCGTGAAGATGTTGAAAAGTTTGAAGAGTTAGCCAATGATCCAGATTCTTTGTATTTTATCTGTTTTAGATGCCAAAAATTTGAAGGAGGTCCTGACTTGGGTGTAGACTACGACGATTTATCTAAAAGAGATCCTTGTGATTTACCAATTGAATTTGCTTTTGCCTATCAAGAGGGGACAGGCAGATTAGAACTTCCATCTGAAATTAACGGATTTAAATGTCGGGAGCTTAATTTCCAGGAAAAAGAATTAATTTAATTTATTCAAATACTTCTATTTTGCAATCATCTATTAATTGTTCATTTAAACGTAGCCTCTTTTTCATTATCTCAAAATATTCTTTATTATTTTCTATGCTAATAGAATTTCTTCCAATTTTTTTGGCTACTGCTGTTGTTGTTCCACTACCAGCAAAGGAATCTAGAATGATGTCGCCAGGGTTACTAAATATTTCTAATAGATGACGAATAATTTTCTCAGGTTTTTGAGTTGGGTGTTCTGTCCTTTCAGAACCCATACAAATAGGAGACTCTATAAAATTATGCATTTCTTTTTGAGACTTGAAGTTGAAGATATAAGGTACCTTTTTCTCATCAAAACCTTTTACAGCCCAAAGAATCGCCTCACATGAAGATAAAAAGCCAGTTTTTCTTACTTGAGGAGCGGGATTTGTTTTATGCCATATAATTGTAGCATGGTGGTATAAACCAAAACTTTCATAAATCCTTCTTATATCGCTTACATACTCTAATTTACAAAAAATAAGGAAATTACCAGATTGTTTTAATACACGGGCCGCATTAGAAACCCATTTCTTAGTGAATTCTAGATAATCAGAATCGTGGAAGTAATCCCATTTTCCAAAGTCTTTAGATAATGCCTTCCTACCCTTCAACTCTTTGGTATTCTTATTGGCAGTATTATATGGAGGATCCACTAAAACAAGATCTATACTATTTGCATTGAATTTACTCATAATTTCATTACAGTCCCCAAAATATAATTTATGAAATGTTACGACTGCTTCGCCTGTTTTTTCTATATTCTTTTTTTCTAATGTGAATTTTTTAGTCATATTATCGCTTCCTGTTTTTCCTTCTTTAAGCTTTGGCATTTTTTGTCGCCTCATTCCTTTTACTTTTTATAATTATATCATCTTTAGAGTAATGAGAGAGTTTCACTGTATTTTTTGTCTCGAGTTTCAATTTCTTTAATGCTTCAGCGATTTCTTTCTCTGTCATATTACATTATATGCGAACTTTTGTTCGGTGCAAGTGAGCAAATTTATCATAAAAAGTTCATATAAAAACGATAATCTCTACGGATACTTATAAGTATCGACTAATTTGTTGCTACTGTCATATAGGTAAGCCGTATCTCCATCATTATTCCAAATAGCAGATTTGGAACCCCAATAGAGAGAGCTTGAATTTGGTGTTCCACTTCCCGAATAAACTTTGACGGTTTTACCTGAGTTGAGAATAAAATCCGGGAATGTGAATTTGTGTTGTGCCAAATCTTGCAAAACAAATCCTCTCAAGTTTACAGAAGACGATCCAATATTCTTTATTTCTACCCATTCCCCGTTAAGGTTCTCGTTATCATTCCCTGGCGCATCATAGTTTATATTTACTATCTTTAAGCCTACTGCAGTTGCCTGTTCTTCTTTAGGATACTTGATAGTTATAGTTTTGGTTGTAGACTCCCAGTTAACGGAACAGCCAAGAGATTCTGCAACGAATCTCAAAGGAAGCATAGTCCTACCGTTTTGGATTACGGGCTTTACATCGTGGTTGTCGGAGTCTATCCACGTTTCTTTTCCATCCACTTTTGCTTTTGGATTA
>Ga0315282_10014012_pt1 | contig 11995 bp, 18 predicted proteins | sample YL17G07_20_MG_FD_203693 | JGI IMG/M metagenome (GOLD analysis project Ga0315282, IMG submission 203693) | Sediment microbial communities from Yellowstone Lake, YNP, Wyoming, USA - YL17G07_20 | ecosystem: Environmental > Aquatic > Freshwater > Lake > Sediment | place: USA: Wyoming | collected... | reverse complement strand
GTCACGCTGGTCACGAAACTTCCAGAAACTTGGAGAAGGAATCACGTCGGCGAGAGAGAATCCAAGCGCGGGGGTTGCCAACGAACACCAGTGCTCCTTTGGCTCGCTCAACTGGTCTTTCTCACAAGTTGGCAGCCCCTCCCCCTTCTCTTGGGGCAGGCGCAAAGTCCCTGCAAACAGCGCATCGCAAGCGATCACGGCGCTTCCGCGAAACGGTCGCTTCCGAGCCGTTGTCCACGTTCTGTCCACGGATTCCTTCATGACGGGTCGCTCGGCTCGTCCGGCTTGCGGCCGGCGACCAGGGCGCCGATCGCTTCGGCGGCCTGGGCCTGCATGTTGCCGAGCACGTGGGTGTAGCGATTTAGAGTGATGCCGATGTTGGCGTGTCCGAGGCGCTCCGAGACGACCTTCGGGTGCACACCAGCCTCAAGAGCCAGCGTGGCCATCGTGTGGCGTAGGTCGTGCAGGCGGATGCGCGGCAGCTTCGCCGCGCTCACGGCCTTCTCGAAGAGCCGCGAGACGAGATCGGGGTGCAACGGCTCGCCGTCCTCACGGGTGAAGACGTAGCCTGAGGCCTGCCAGGCTTCGCCCCAGTCGCCTTGTTCGTCGAGCTGGCGAGCGGCCTGCTCTTGGAGGACGGCGACGGTATCTCCATCGAGTGTCACGGTGCGCCGACCGCCCTTGGTCTTGGTTGAGCCTTGGCAGACGGTGCCATTGACCGACACACGGTTGCGCCGCACGGCCAGGCGCCGGTGCTCGAAGTCGAGGTCGGGCCAGCGTAGGGCGAGAGCCTCCCCACGCCGCAAGCCGGTGGTCGCCAGCACGTACCAAAGCCCATGCAGGCGATCGCCGCGGGTAGAGTCGAGGAAGGCACGCAGCTCGTCGCCCGTCCACACCGAGAGCTCACGCTCCTCGACGCGCGGCAGATCATCGACAAAGTCGGTCGGGTTGCGCGCGATCTTGTGCTGCCTCACCGCGTCGCTCAGGGCTCGGTGCAGACAGGCGTGCACGTGGCGGACGGACAGCGCCGACAACCCGCCGGTCTTCTTCACCCGACCCTCGTGCTGTAGCCGCGTGTAAGCATCGCTGATCGCCTCGGGTGAGAGCTTCTGCAATGGGAGCGCGCCCAGCTCGGGCACGACGTAGGCCTCGATCAGGGTTCGATAGCCCTGGTACGTTGACGGCTTGCGCGACCCCTTGGCGGCTGGTAGCCAGGTGTTCAAGAGGTATTCGCGGACGGTGAGCTTCGAGGGCTCGACCGTCTCGCCACGCTGCTCGGCGACTTTCGCCTTGTCGAGCGCCTCCTGCGCGGCGCGCTTGGTGCGAAAGCCGGCCCTGGTGCGCTGCCGGCGTTCCTGGACGTCAACGAGCTCGCCCTGGCAATCAGGGCAGACCTCCAGGCGTCGCCGCTCGAGCCAGCGGCGAACGCCGCAGACTTGGCAGCGCTGCGCCGGCTGCAAGCCCAGCTCGAGGCGGTACTCCCAGGTGCCCGGGTCGCCACGCTTGCGAACGGATCCTCTCATTCGGCTCCTTCCCTCGTCGTGTCGGGCGCTCCTGCGCCCGCCTGCTTGAAGGCCTCGACCGCGGCCCGCGGGATGCGCCAGTCGCCGCCGCGCTGTCTGCCGCCGGGCGTGCGAAAGGCGCCGGGAAAGCGGCCAGCGCGGGCCCAGTTGAGGATCGAGCGCGACGTCACACCGAGCAGCCGCGCCGCCTCCTCGCTGCTTACGACCTCGTTGGTGCCCTTCAACAGCCCTCCTTTGCTTTCGTCGTTTTCCTAACTAGCATCGGCACCGTACCACGAGACGATGAGCCGCTGCTAGCGTGTGCTTGCGTTATGTGTTGTCACATGTGGCGACGTGCGTATCTTCTGATACCTCTCGTTTCAGTTGGTGCTCTCTGTTTCACAAAACCTCTGCAAAACGCGCATTTCGGGTCTTGCTTGGCAGCGACCGAGATGCTTCTCTACATATGCAAGCTGAACGAGGAGGACGCGTGAAGACGATCACCGCGAAACGCCTTGAGCACGGCTGGTCGAAGACCGAGCTCGGGCGACAAGCCAGGATCCACCCGGCGCGTGTCGGCCAGGTCGAGAACGGCCGAGTGATTCCGTACGATGTCGAGCTGCGGCGGCTTGCCGATGCGCTGCGCTTCAAGGGCGATCCGGTCGACCTGCTCGCAGACGTCGACCCGGGCGAGAATGACGCCGCCTGAACCGACCGTTGCTCTCGCCTCGTCGGTCGAGCCGCTGGCGCCGATCGACCTGCTGGAGCGGCTGCGGCGCGGCCAGGTGACCGCCTCCGAGCTCGCCTTGCGGGCCCGCGAGCTGCCGCCCACCCTATCGGTCGACGAATCCCTGCCCATCATCGGCTTGAGCCGCGCCGCGGCCTTCCGCAGCGTGCATGCCGGCGAGCTACCGGCTGCCCGTCTGGGGCACCGCATTCGCATCCTCACCGTGCCGCTCCTGCGCATGGTCGGGATCGATGTCGAGCCACTTGTTAGCGGCACCACTAGCCAGGCCCAGGTGCAGGCACTTTCTGAGGCGCGCTCACGCGCTGACCACGAGCGGGGCGCGTCGTGAGCCGTCTCGACGCCTTGCTCTATGACCTGCTCGAGCCGGATCCACGGCAGCCGGTCCGACTTCGCCTCGAGGTCGACTGGGGGGCCCTGCGCAAGGCTGCCGGCCTCACGGTGCGCGAAGTCGCAGCGCGCGTGCCGATTCCCGACGAGCCGCGTTGTTCGGAGTACGAGCCCGATGACGGGCCGAAGGCGGCCTGAGATGACACGGAACACCCGCCCAAGCCTGTCCCTGACTAAGACGTTTCAGCCTTGGTCCACGTCGGCTTGTAATGTGCCATGAGTGCGCAGCGGACGACGGGGAGGCAATCGTGAACGAGCAGGAGCAGGTTGTGGCGCTGACGGCCAAGCAAGCCGCCCAGCGGCTGGGGATCTCGCCGAAGACGCTGCGCCACCTGGTCGCGACGGGCCAGTTGCCGGGCGCGTACATCGGCAACCAGGTCCGCGTGGATTCGAGAGCCATCGATGAGTTGCTCGGCGTCGGGCAGACCCATCGGTGCAGGGCGTGAGGTAGACCATGCTGAAGGCTCGGGCCATGCACGCCACCACCACAGCGCTGAGGTCCAGGCCGTCTAGTCTCGCCCGAGTCGCTAGCCGGCCTGGTCCTGAGCGAGGAACCCCATGACCGCCGCGACTGGGAGAGGCGGGCCGGACCTGTGGATTCCTGTGGAGCTCTACGACGCGCTCGTCTTCTCGCCCATGCCGGACACCGAGTCGATGATCGCCTGGGCCCTGATCCGCCGCCTGTATAGGGCCGACGACTCAGCCAGCGTGATTGTGACGCTTGACTCCCTGGAGGAGCAGACGGGGCGCGACCGGGCCGGTCTCAGCCGCGCTCTCGACAACCTGATTCTCAACGGCGTGGTCGTTCAGCTCGGGACGCCGGACACGGGCGGCGGCCGTCGCCTCTGGCTGAACGAGGACCATGAGCAGTGGGGCGACTATAGCGTCTCGTGGGCAACGATGAGAGAGGGCTAGGGATGGCTCGCCGTGTGATCGCGCCCGAGATCTTCGATGACGAGTGGGCCGGCCGCCTATCTGACCGGGAGTACCGGATCTGGACGGGGCTCATCGCGCGCATCGCCGACGACCAGGGGCGTTTCATCGACAATGCCGTCGTCGTCCGCTCGCGCCTCTATCCCTACCAGGACGTACCCGCTGCCGATGTGCAGGCTGCTCTCGATCGCTTCGTGGCCGACGGCAAGCTGCATCGGTATGAGCTCGACGGCAAGACGCTCCTGCAGATTGTGAACTGGTGGCGACACCAGAAGCCGCGGTGGGCCGCCCGGTCGGCGTGGTCGCCTCCTGACGGATGGCGAGATCGCGTACGCACTCGCGAGAGCGGCGAATACGTCGAGGAGGCTTGGAGCGAGCCGGGCGGCTTCATACGAGCTCTTCGCACGAACGGTTCATACGAACCTTCGCACGAACCCTTCGTACTCGCGCGAGACCCCGTACCCGTACCCGAACCCGTAAAGACCTTCGAAACCCCTTCGCCTGCGCCCGCGCGTGAGGCCGCTGTGGATAACGCGCCGCCGCCGCCGCCGGCGAACCCCTCGAAGGGGAGAACAAAGCATACAAAGGACAACCCGCCCACCTGTGACGGCCAGCCATGCAAGGTCCGCGAGCTGCGCTGTGAGATCCGCAGCGCCGTCGGCCGCATCGCCGGCGAGATGGAGGCAGCCCAGCTCTACGGTGGTCACACGGATCTCAGCCGCACGTTCCAGCGGTATGCGGCGCGTGTCTGCGAGCTCGCGAAGGAGCAGTTCGCGACGATCGAGCGGCCGGCGCGCGACGAGGCCTGCACTCGCGTGTTGCAGAGCTGCGTGGACCGCATGGTCGATGCGCACTGTGGCAGGCACGGCCCGATCTCGAACCTCCCGGCGTACCTGAACGGCGAGATCAAGCGCTGTTCGCATCTCGGCGACCTCTGCGGCGATGAGCTGGTCGTCGAGCTGCGAAGGACGCGGGCCGCGCCGGGGAACGGCACTCGTGACCCGGAGGCCCTGCCGGCGCCGCTGAAGTCCCTCCTGCCGAGCAAGAACGAGCTGGCCGAGCGGGTCAAGCCCGGCGAAACCGCGCCCACCTGTGGCCTCAGTGACGTGCTGGGTGCGCCATGACGACGCGAGCGCGCAGCGAGCGCCTCGGACCGTGCCCCTGCCCGGAGCATGGCCGTAGGATTTCCAGGCTCAAAATATGACAATCAATGACAAATTCAGAGCTACCGCCGGCGGCGAGCTCGCCCAAGCCTACGATGCCTATGTGAAGCCCGGCGACGCCGTCGCGACGCCGGATGGGCAGCTGTGGATCGTCGAAGAGCGCCGCCCTGGGTCTGACGAGCGCCCCGTCGCCCTCGCCCTCATCTCAGCCTATGCCACCCGGCAGGGGGAAGTGTGCGTCGACCTCTGCGAGGCCGTGCATACCGTCGTGCCGCTCGACCTGGTCGATAAAGTGGCCGACGCGCGGCGTTTGACCTTGCCCGTGGTGACGCCTGGAGCGGTCTCGTGAACGTTCACGATGAAGCCGCCCGCATCGCCGAGCTCGAGCACGAGCTGCGCTCTGTCGCCCGCCGCTTCTGTAGCGCTGCGCGGGAGCTGGCACCGATCGCCTGTGAGCTGGCGAACCTTGACGGGCGGCTCCGCGCCGCTCACCAGCGTGCCGGTGAATCTCTGCCGCCTGGGCCCGAGCCGCGCGGCCTGGCCGCCGAGATCCTCGCCGGCTACGTGCAGGCCCTGCGTCCCCATGTGCCCTTCACGACTGAGGCAAGCGCGGAGCGCGCCGAGTTGCTGCTCATGAAAACGAGTGAGGAGGTCGAGCATGGCTGACATCACGAAGGGTCGCGCTGGGCGCCGGCGCCAGGCCTCGAAGCGTGAACGTGAGCTCTCCAAGCCGGCCGCGGCGCCCACAAAGCGGGCGGCAGAGCCCGACGCCGTGCGCGTCCGCGTCCTAGCCGAGCGCCTCACGGCCGGCATCCGCGAGCTCGCGATCGTCAGCCGCGAGCTCCACGCACTACCCGAGGCCTCGGTGGCCGGCTTACGCACCGTCAAGTTGACGCCGGTAGACCTGCTCGGCCCCGAGGCGAGCGATCCGGCCCTCGCCCTCGAGGGTGCGAAGGCCCTGGCCAGCGTCACGGCGTCCGCCTTTGAGCTTGTGGCGAAGGACATGGTGGGCTTCCGGGCGGGCCGGCGTTGCACCGACATGGCCGAGCAGATCCGCGAGGATCTGCGCCGCTACTTCTCACGCGAGTCGTGGACCTGAGTCGTGGTCTAGTCGTGGGCAGAGCCCTGAAAACAGGCACGCATCGGAGGCCTGAAGTTGTCAGCTACACAACCGCCGCCGGCGGCCGACCGAGGAGGATGAGATGGACCTGAGCACTCTCGACAACCTGCGCGCCCAGCGCGATGTGGAACGGCGCGCGCTGAGCGCCTTCGAGACCGCGACGCGCAAGGATGGAAACCTGAGCGCCGCGGGCAAGGAGGCGGCCATAGCCGCGCGCCGCAAGGAGGCTCGCGCCGCCATCGCGCACATCGAGCAGCAGCTGAGCGACCAAAAGGCCATCGTGCGCCGGGAGCTGGCCAGCACGGCATTCGCACCCCCGAGCAAGTACGCCACCAGCGACCAGCTCGTCGCCTACCGCTTGGGGCAGATGCTCGCGGCCCAGGCGAACGGGCCCCAGGGGCGCCGCGAGATGATCGACAGAGCAAGCTACATCGGCGACACAGATCTCGTCCGGGCCGTCGCGCACGTGGCCTACACGGCCGGCGACTGGTCTTCTCTGGAGCTTGCCGCCCGCGCCGATTCTGCCGTGGGCGAGTTCTATGGCTTCGAGCGCCGTTACGGCAATGTGCGTAGCGTCGCGGAAGGTATCGCCGATCTCGTCAAGGACGTGACCGGAACGAGTGGCGGCAACGAGGCTCATGCAGGCCTGCGCCCGATCACCGGCTCCGACGCGGGTACAGATACCTAGAACCCGGAGGGCGGCCGGAAGACCACCCTCACCCAGAAGACCGTGAAAGGACAAACGCCATGACACCGCTCACAACGATCGCAGACTTCGGGGCCGAGCGCGGCAGGCTGCAAACGGCCGCCTTCGGCGACTATGCCGCTGGGCCGCCGGCGAACCCGAGCGCGAACACAGAGATCCTCATCGGTCCCTCGCCGGGCACCATGCCGGCGATCTCGGCGTGGCGGCGGCTTATGCCGATGAGGATGCTCTTCGCGGCGCCGCGCGCCTGCTCTACGACAGCGACTTCGCCGGCTTGCAGAGGCTCTGTGTGAGTTTCGATCGCAGCCGGCCCGACGCGGCGATCTGCGCCCTCGTCCACTTCGAGTCGGCCTACTGCTGGGGATCCGTCCTCACCGGCGGCACGAAGTCGTACCTGCCCGCCGAAGGGACGGGAGGCACGCGACAGCTCTCCCCCTGCCCGTCGGTCGAGCGCGTCCTGGTGGCGCGCGGTATCGACTACACGAAGGCTGGCGCCTGAGCCGAACGAGGGCGCCTACGGCGGCGTGGGGGCGCTGCGGTGTCGGCTCCGCCGGCTGCCCCCACGCCGCCCTTGTCGATGGCCGCCGCCCTTCCCGGCCGCGCGACTCAAAACAGGATATATAAGCTCGGATATATGGACAGTCAGACGACCGCCCCATGCGCGCAAGGGCGGCAGGAAGGCCAAACAAGGTAGGCCAAATGGATAGTCGACCGCCCCATGCGCGCAAGGGCGGCAGGTTAGCGAAGTTAGGGCAGGGTTTCACGTTTCGGCCGCCCAACACGTGACACCTGAGCTTCCGATTCGGCGAGAACCGCGAATATCGCGCGTACAGGCCGCCTGCGGCGTTGCACCCTCGCCTGGCAGTGCTGACACCACTCAGGCACGCGCAACGCGCCCTGTGCCGGTCGTCGTTTGCGTTCGGCGGCGGCCGCACCGAGTCACGGACGTGAAGAGGCCCGCCGCTCTTGAGCGAGGCGGCGGGTCTTAGAGAATCTCTCAGGAGTGGATGATGCTGAGCAGCAACCAGCCGATGAACAGGATCACGACCACCACCACGGACCAGAAGAAAGCCGCCGTGATTGCCTTGCCCGTCCCGGTCAAGGCCTGGCCAGCCCGCCCCATGGCGTCGCCGGCACGAAGGAACTTCTCGGCGGCTCCCTGAGCTGGCCAGACGAGTTGCAAACCGCACTGAGGGCAAACCTTCGTTCCCCAGGGCATTGTGGCACCGCAGGTCAAGCACTTGCCCACCTTCTCGTTACTCATGGTTCTTCAGATGGTTGACTCCGGCGAGGAACTGTTTGTTCGTGCTCATGCTGCCCTCCTTATCGGCTCCGAGAATCTGTAGGCCCGCCGCCCCCGGGAGAGACGGCGGGCCTTGGTGGTCGGGCTGAGGGGGGGTACCCGGAAGGCCCGAGCCTCTTTATGCTACGCCTCCTCGACCTCTACGCCGGGGAAGGCCTCGGCGAAGTCGGCGCGGCGCTCGCTCAAGCCCTCGTAGAGCGCGATAGCCTCGTCGAGCGTGAGCGGCTCCAGGCGGTCTTGCTCGCCTTGCCGGCACGAGAGGTGCGTCGCGAAGTAGGCGCGCTTGGGCGTGCGATACAGGAACGTCTGCCGGCCGTGGCGCTCGAAGTTGCTGCCGTCCCAGTAGTCGTCGCCGGCCAGCAGCGTGGCCTTCTCGGTGGCGTAGCAGCGGCGCTTGACGATGGCGACGATGTTGCGGGGCTTTATGGTGGGCTCCTTTGTCCGGGTCTATGCCCGGCGCCCGCGTCTATGCCCAGGCTTCGTTGGTGATGGGTTTACTCTAGCGCTCGGCGGTGACGGATACCACGGCCCTTCTGCCCGCAGGGGCTCGCGGCGGGCGGGATAGAGCTTGCCGTCGAGGCCGATGACGCGGTCAGGTGTTGCAGTGTCAACACCTGATAGGTCACGATGTATCTGCGCCACGTCCACTCCCACCGCCCCCGCAATCGCCCGCAGCGAGTGCGGCCAGGCTCGCCACCACGTCGCAGGGGCACGGCCAGCGTTCGCGGCGACGGCTTCAGGCGAGTACGTGGTGCCGCAGGCGCTATCGACGCGGCAGAAGGCTGTTTACGTGGCATATTCGCGGGCTAGGCTCAGAGCAGCGTGGACAGCGCGTGGGCGCCGTCGCCCTGAGCAGCTAAAACGGGCGCTCAAGTTGTCGCCCCGACAAGTGACCGCTTAGGCGTTTCAGCTCCTCCCGGCTGCTGCCGTAGGCTTCGCCCGTGGCTACCGAGCTCACGCAGAAACGACGCACCTGCTTGATTTGCGGAGCCGTCCTCGCTCGCGACAATCCGGACCCGGTGTGCACTTGTCACGATCGCGCGGACTACCGGCTGCGTCACGACGGCGAGACGCGCTCACGAGCCCTTGAGGCGCTGCTCGTGGCCTACCCGCAGCCCTGCGACCTGGGCGCTGCGCTGCGCACAGCCGACGTCGACGGCTTGAACCTGGTCGTGCGTGGCCTGCGTCGGCGCGGCTTCCCTATCGCCTCCGTTGCGCCGCGCACCTACCGCCTCGCCCCACCCCCCGTCGCCGGCGACGCAAAACGCCGGCGACGGCGTTCCTCTACACGCGATTTGAGGCTAAATCGCGTGGCAAGAGGCGCTTCCGAAAGTGCTACGTTCTTCTCAGGGACGACTGCACGAGAGGGGTGAAGCGAGATGATTCTTGACGATCTAGTCATCCACATCACTACGGACGCCCGTTCCGCCGAGGCCGGTCTGACCCACGTCCGGCAACAGGTCGAGAAGACGAATGCCGCCACCAAGGAAGCCGGCAAGACCCAAGGCATGCTCAACAAGATGTGGTCGGCGGGCGCCATCGTGGCCGTCGCCGCCTTTGCCGCTATCGCTGCCGCCGTCGCCAAGGCGATCAACACCTACTACGAGTATGGCAAGTCGATCAAGGATGTCATGCGTCTCACCGGCGCGACCTCGGAGGCGGCTTCGCGGCTTACCGGGCAATGGCGATTGTCGGGCGTGGAAGCCCAAGCGGGCGCGGCAGGCATGAAGTTCTTCGAGAAGAACCTCTACGCCGCCCGCGACGCCACCGCGGCCCAAGCCCAGATGTTCAAGACGCTCGGCGTCAGCATACAAGGCACGAATGGGCAGTGGCTCGATTCGGAGGGCGTGCTGCGCAACGTACGTGAGCGCATGGCGGCCCTCAAGGACTCTACCGAGCGCACTGCCCTGGCCGTGCAGCTCTTCGGCCGCGGCGGCGCCGCCCTGCTGCCCTGGCTCATGAGGAGCAACGAGGAGATCGACCGCCAGAACAAGCTGCTCAAGAGCTTCGGCCTCGTCTGGACGGCGAAGGACATGAAGAAGTGGGGCGACATGGCGAGCGCCCAGCGCATCCTCGGCATGGCCATGACGGCGTTGCAGATCAAGGTCGCCGAGCTGGTCATGCCGCTCGTGGGCAAACTCCTGCCCGCTCTCACGTGGACGCTGAGCCTCCTCATCAAGCTCCCCGCGCCCGTCTACTGGGTCGCCGCCGCCTTCGTCACCATGCTGGCCGCCATGAAGGGCTTCCTCATCACCAAGGGCATCCTCGAGGGCGTCGGCGTGCTCAAGCTCTTGCAAGGGGCCTGCATCGGCACGCGCATCCAGCTCATGCTGCTCTCGGCCACCGACAGAGGGCTGAACGCCAGCATGCTGGCCTCGATCGGCGTCTACGGCGCTCTGGGCCTGGCGATCGCGGCCACCTCCATAGCCGTCTACGAGGCGGTCAAGGCGTGGCATCAGTGGCGCGACGCCGTGGACCAGGCGAAGGCCGCCTACGCCGGCTTCCAGCAGAACTACTCCGCTGACCAGCAGATGGTGATCTCCAAGTACGGCGCGAACTCGCCTGAGTACAAGGACTGGCTCTCCAAGACGGCCTCGGCTAAGCAGGGCGCTGCGCAGGACCAGTACAAGGAACCGTGGTGGAACCCGGCCGGCTGGTTCGCCACGGGCGGCGACTTCTACGCCAGCAAGCCGACCGTGATCGGCGTGGGCGAGGCCGGGCGCGAGCGCGTGACGATCACGCCGGCGGGCAAGGCCGGCGCTCCACCTCTCAGCCTTACCGTCGTGGTGGAGGCTGTCTACGGTGCGATAACGCCCAGGATTGCGCAGGAGTGGGCCCGTGAGCTCGCCGACCCCGTGGGTCGCGAAATCACGGGCAAGATGCTTGCCTTGCACGCGGCCACCTGATGCCGAGAACCCATCCCGCTGCTCCGCAGCGTCCCCAAGGGGCCGGCGTCTGCCCCGCCGGCCCCTGCCTCTTCCTCGTGATGTGAGAAGGCCCGCCGCCTCGGTGTGAGACGGCAGGCCTTGGTATCTTGGCGCCCTCCTGGATGGAGAGGCTTACACAGTCGCGGCGGTCCGGGATCCCTGATGATCGCCACAGCGCGAGCAGAACGCGGCGCCAGCGGGAAGTACCTGGCCGCAGGCCTGGCAGTACTTCGTTGGGCCCGCGATTGCCGGCGTCATCGTCGTGGCGGGTCTCGCTGCCGAGCGCTCAGCCATGGTCTTCGAGCGCCGCACGAGGTAGGCGGGGAAGAACACGATCCACAGCAGCAGGCAGGCCACGCACCAGGCGAAGGCGCCGGTGTCCCATGCGTAGGCGTGCTTCGAACTCGTCGAGATCTCGTTCGTATGGGCGTCGTAGGTCACCCACGCCGTCGTGCCGAGCACGACCAGGGTGATCAGCCAGAAGATTGCCATCGGTCGTTCCTTTCATCTTGCCCGTAGTGTTCTCTTCATCGGTCTGAGTTGCCTCAGGCTGAAGGGCAACGCTCCCCGGCGAGCGAGCTGAGCAGGTCCTCCTCGTCGCACGTCAGCTGCCAGCCCAAGACGTCGACGAGCAGCCAGCGCACGATGAGCGCGCGGTGAGCGCGCGGACGCTCGTCCAAGGTCACGAGCTGCGTGCCCTGCCAAGCGCGGAAGGCCGCCTCCTGCTCGGGGCGCACCTTGACGCATATCCAGGCGCAGGCGTCGCCGCGGTACTCCATCCACAGCCGCGGCTTGTGTACCCGGTCGAGAGGATCGCGCATGTCGCGGGGTGGTACGAGATCGACGCCGATGACGTCGAGGATCCGGGCGCGATCGATACGAGCCGCAGGGGTGTCGAGGGTTGCTAAGCGCATGGTGGGCTCCTTTCGTTGTCCACGCTTCTGCCCACGGGACTGACCGCAAGGCGGTTCGCCGGCGTGGAACAGTTGATAACGCCCGTGGCTGAAAATGGAGCGCTGAGCAGGGGATATGTGAGACTCACGCAAGGCCAGTGAAACGCCTAATAACGGCCTCGTTGTGTCTTTCTCACAACTTGGCAGCCCCTCCCCCTTCTCTCCGCTTGGATCACGCACGATCGCGCACGCGGGAGGCTCGCTCTCGGGTACGCTCGCGCGACGAGGTGGAGCCGGCGCTTCCACGACCGGC
>Ga0315282_10014009_pt1 | contig 11996 bp, 9 predicted proteins | sample YL17G07_20_MG_FD_203693 | JGI IMG/M metagenome (GOLD analysis project Ga0315282, IMG submission 203693) | Sediment microbial communities from Yellowstone Lake, YNP, Wyoming, USA - YL17G07_20 | ecosystem: Environmental > Aquatic > Freshwater > Lake > Sediment | place: USA: Wyoming | collected... | reverse complement strand
TGCTCGTCGACGACGTCGTGCGGGATCCGCAGATGGCCGGCGACGGCGAGAGCCCGGCGGGTGGCGGCCGGCGAGCAGCAGCTGCGCTCGCCATCGCCCGGCCAGAGTTCGAGCGTCGCGCCGCGGACCTCGTGACCCGCCTGGCACAGCACCAGTGCGGCGACGGCGCTGTCGACGCCGCCGCTCAACCCGACCACGACACCGCTCATCAGGGAGCGGGCGCTGACTTTCCGAGGACCGTCTCGACCTCACTCTCGCGGCCTCGACCGCGCAGGTAGTCGGCGATCGCCAGATGGACGGCGTCGGCGGCCAGATTCGAGCAGTGCATCTTGTGCGGCGGCAGTCCGCCGAGCGCCGTCGCCACGGTCTTGTTGGACACGTCCGCAGCTTCGACGAGCGTCTTGCCGAGCACCATCTCGGTGACCATGCTCGAGGTCGCCACCGCCGCTCCGCACCCGAAGGTCTTGAACTTCACGTCGACGATGCGATCGTCCTCGACCTTGATCGTCATCCGCATGACGTCGCCGCAGACCGGGTTGCCGACCTGACCGATGCCATCGGGGTCTTCGACCTCACCCACGTTGCGCGGGTGAGCGAAGTGCTCCATCACCAGATCGGTGTACATCGCTTCATCCTTTCGCGTAGAGCGGGCTCATCTCGCGCAGGCGACCCACGACCTCGGGGAACGCGGCCAGGAAGGCCTCGACGTCGGCCTCCGTGTTCTCTCGCCCGAGCGTCAGGCGGACACTCCCGTGCGCATCCTCGGGCCCGTAGCCCATCGCCAGGATCACGTGTGAGGGCTCGAGCGAGCCCGAAGCGCAGGCCGAGCCGCTCGCGACCGCGAACCCGCGGGCGTCGAGCTCCAGGACCATGGATTCGCCCTCGACGTAGCGCACCGTCAGGCAGGCGTTCCCGGGCAGGCGCTCCGTCGGGTGACCGAGGTAGCTGACCTCGGCGATCGAGTCGAGGACGCCCTGAACGAGCCGGTCGCGCAGACCCTCGAGACGCGGACGCTCGCGCGGCAGCTCGGCGACGGCCAGCTCGATCGCCGCCCCCAGGCCGACGATCGCCGGGACGTTCTCAGTGCCCGAGCGCAGCCGTCGTTCGTGCCCGCCGCCGTGCAGGATCGCGGCCAGGCGAGTGCCGCGGCGGACGTACAGAGCTCCGGCGCCCTTGGGCCCGTAGATCTTGTGTGCGGAGAGTGACAGGAGATCGACACCCAGCTCATCGACGTCGACGGGCACGGCGCCCACCGCCTGGACGGCGTCCGTATGGAAGGCGACGCCGCGCTCGTGGGCGAGGCGTGCCAGGACGGCGACCGGTTGGATCGTCCCGACGACGTTGTTGGCCAGCATCACCGAGGCCAGCCGTGTGTCGGGTCGCAGGGCTCGCTGGAAGGCTTCGACGTCGACGGTGCCCCGCCGGTCGACCGCTACGAAGGTGACATCCCAACCCTTCCCCATGAGGAAGCGAGCCGTCTCGACGACCGCCGGATGCTCCACGGCGCCGACGACCAGATGGCCGCTCTCGAAGCGTTGCAGGTAGCCCAGAAGCGCCAGGTTGTCGGCCTCGGTGCCACCGCTCGTGAAGACGATCTCGCGCTCGGCCGCGCCGAGGGCGGCGGCGACCTGCGCCCGCGCCTGTTCGACGGCCTCGCGCGCCTGGCGGCCGAGGCCGTGGATCTCGGACGCGTTCCCGTACCGTTCGCTGAAGAACGGCCGCAGGCGCTCGAAGACCCGCGGATCGACGGCCGTCGTCGCCGCGTGGTCGAAGTACACGCCGGTCATGTCGGGACCGCCTCGCGCGCCAGGTCCGCGAGACTGATGGTGCCGAGCGCGTCGCCGATGGCCTCGTCAAGTCGCCGCCACACGCGCCGCGACGCGCACGTCTCGGAGCGCTCGCAGCCGTCGGAGTCGGGAAGGCAGCCGACAAGGGAGAGCGGGCCCTCGATGGCGGTCACGACGTCGGCCACCGAGATGCTCTGCGGGTCACGTGCGACGCGGTAGCCGCCCGCCGCACCACGCGTCGTGACGACCAGCCCGCAGTCGCGCAGACGGGCCATGATCCGCTCGAGGAAGGCGGCGGGGATCGCCTCGTGACCGGCGATCTCGGTCAGCGGCACGGGATGTCCGGTCTGGTGACCGGCGAGAAAGATCATGGCCCGCAGGCCGTACTCACAACGCGACGAGATGCGCACGCGGCAGGAACTCCGTGTCTAATCCCAACAGAAACAGTTGGGATTATGCTACCACGGAGGGCGCTAGCGTCAAGCGAGGATGGCCGTGGCCGCGAGGCTACTTGCGCAGAGCGTTGGCGACGACCTGCTCCATGACCTTCTCGTCGATCCAGCCCGTGTACTCCTGGTACACGCTCCCGTCGCTACTGATGACGGCCAGGGCGGGCGGCTGGTTGATCTTGAGCTGGTCGGGAACGTCGCCGAGCTCGTCGACGTCACGCGCCTCGAAGGCGAAGAAGGACGCCTGCGCGGCGTACTGGGCCTTGACCTGGTTGAAGCTCGCCAGCATCTCTTCGTCGTCGTAGGCGTTCTTGACGTACACGAGCAGGATGACCCCGCGCTTCTCTTTGAGCGGGTTGGCGATGAACTTCGGCGTCTGGTCGGTGGGTGTGACGGTCAGGGCCGGGTACCCGGTGTTGCCGTAGCTGCCGACGGCGTTGTTCGTGTCCGTGGCCGCAGCCGTCGTCGTGGTCTGGCTCGGGTTCGCCGCCCAGACGAGAGCCAGCGTGAACCCCGCGAAGATCACGAGTCCGCCGAGCAGGATGAGCCCCACGGCGACGAGGAACCATCTGTATTCCCTAGGCCCGTTCATGCTCGCCTCCAGTCAGTGGCTCCACCTTGCCGTGTCCGCCCTGATAGTGAACCTGCGTGTGCAGGTGGGTGCCCTCTCGCCGATCCACGGACCGGACGAAGACCGGGCTCCCGAGGCTTCGGTGTTGGCTCACAAAAGCCGCGGATCACGCACAAGGTCGAGCCGCTGCATCCTATCAAGCGGTCGTCACCCCTGACAATGAAGTCGGCAAACAGCGGCGATGCTTGAGCGTCGACACCCAAGTGATTACGCCGGCTTGATACGCAACTCCTTCATTTGGGCCGCGTCGACCCCGGCGGGGGCGCCCGTCATCGGGTCGGCTCCGGAGGCGGTCTTGGGGAACGGGATCACGTCGCGGATCGAGGTCTCGCCGGCCAGCAACATGACGAGGCGGTCGAGACCGATACCGATACCGCCGTGCGGGGGAGCCCCGTACTCGAGCGCCTCGAGGAACCAGCCGAACGAGTCGGCGATGCGCTCGTCGTCGTAGCCGAGGGTCCGCAGCACGGCGCGCTGGACATCGGCACGATGGTTGCGCAGCGAGCCCGAGCCGAGCTCGACGCCGTTGAGCACCAGGTCGTACTGGGCCCCGTAGACGGCGAGTGGGTCGTCGCCGAGACGTCCGACCGTCTCGTCGGTGGGCAGGCTGAACGGATTGTGGCCGTACGTGAGCCGTTTCGTGTCGGCATCGATCTCGAACAGAGGGAACTCGATCACCCACAGTGGCGCCCAGCGCCCCAGGGGTTCGGGAGCCAGCAGCTCGATGAGCGCCACGCGCAGGGCGCCGAGCACGGCGGCCGCCGCCGGCGCCGCGTCGGCGGCGAACACGACGAGGTCGCCGCGCTCGGCGCCCGTTCGCTCGACGAGCGCGCGCTGCTCGGCCTCGCTCAGGAACTTGACGATCGGGCCGCGCAGCGCGCGCTCGTCCTCGACGTAGACGTACGCCATGCCCTTGGCGCCGCTCTCCTTGGCGAGCTCGGTGAGCCCGTCGATCTGGGCGCGCGACAGCCGCGCGCCGGACGGCGCGCGGATCGCGCGCACCACCCCGCCGGCCTCAACGGCGCCGCGGAAGACCTGAAAGTCGCTGCCCGCGAACACCTCGGAGACGTCGTCGATCTCGAGACCGAAGCGCAGGTCGGGCTTGTCCGAACCGTAGCGCAGCATGGCCTCGTCGTAGGTGAGCACAGGCAGCGGGGTCTCGAGTGTCCCCTCCCCCGCCGCGGCGAAGACCGCCGCCAGCATGCCCTCAAGCAGAGCGCGGATCTCGCCCGCGTCGAGGAACGAGACCTCGATGTCGATCTGCGTGTGCTCGAACTGGCGGTCGGCGCGCAGGTCCTCATCGCGGAAGCAGCGCGCCATCTGGTAGTAGCGGTCGACGCCGGCGATCATGAGGATCTGCTTGAACATCTGCGGCGACTGGGGCAGCGCGTAGAAGTGGTGCGGCTGAAGGCTAAGAGGCACGAGGAAGTCGCGGGCGCCCTCGGGCGACGCCTTCGTGAGACAGGGCGTCTCGACCTCCAGGAAGCGCCGCTCGTTGAGATATCCGCGAGCTGCCTGCACGACGGCGTGCCGCAGCTCCAGGTTGGCCGTCATCGACGGACGACGAAGGTCGAGGTAGCGATACTTCAGACGCACCGTCTCATCGACCCCCGGTCCCTCACCCCCTTCGATCTCGAAGGGCGGCGTGCGCGCCGCATTGAGGACCTCGACCTCGGCGACGGCCACCTCGACCTCGCCGGTCGGCAGGTTCGGGTTGACCGTCGATTCGTCGCGGGCCACCACTGTGCCGGCGACAGCGACGACGAACTCGGAGCGCAGCGTCTCGGCGACGGCGTGGGCGTCGCGCGCCTGCGATGGGTCGAACACGAGCTGCACGATGCCGCTGCGATCGCGCAGATCGATGAAGATGAGGTTGCCGTGGTCGCGCCAGCGCGCCACCCAGCCGGCGAGCCTGACGGCGCGCCCGACGTCGGAGGACCGCAGCTCGCCGGCCTGGGCGTCGCGTAGCGTCACGTCTCCTCCTCGTCCTCACTCAGGGGGTTGCCGTTGCCGCCTGTCTCCCCCATCCCCGCCGCCAGCTCCTCTTCGGCGAACCAGTCGTCGAGCCAGTCGTCGAGACCCTCCAGAGGAACGTCGACCTCGTCGCCGGCGGCCAGATCGCGGACGCGGACCACGTCGGCGGGAAGGACCGGCAACCCGACGAGGACCGCCAGCTCGGCGCCGGCGCGCGCCGCCTGCCGCAGCTGTCCCTTGGCGCCGCGACCGGCCAGGTCGCACTCGGCGTCGACGAGCACGTCGCGCCGCAGGTGCTCGGTGAGGACGAGGGCGTCGGCGCGGCGCTCGTCGTCGAAGCAGACGACGTAGGCGATCGGACCCGGAGGGACTTCGTCGCCGAGCGGGCTGACGAGACCGATGCGCTCGAGGCCGGTCCCGAAGCCGACTCCCGGCGTGGGCGCTCCGCCGAGCAGCTCCACCAGACCGTCGTAGCGTCCGCCGCCGCCCACGCCACTCTGGGCGCCGAGGGCCGCCGAGGCGAACTCGAAGGTCGTGCGCGTGTAGTAGTCAAGGCCGCGGACCAGCCGGAAGTCGGTCTGCAGGTCGAGTCCGAGGCGGCGCGACAGGGTGACGACGGCGTCGAAGTGCTCGCCGCACTCGGCGCAGAGATGGTCGAGCTGGCGCGGCGCGTCTTGCGTGACCGCGCGACAACCCTCGACCTTGCAGTCGAAGGTGCGCAACGGATTGAGACTCGCGCGCTCGCGACAGTCGCCGCAGAGATCGGCGGCACGCTCGTCGAGGAAGACTCGCAGGCGCTCGACATAGGCCGGCCGGCAGACGGCGTCGCCCATGCTGTTGAGCGACAGGGTCAGGTCGCCGATCTCGAGCTCGTCGTAGAGGGTCGCCAGCATGGCGATCATCTCGGCGTCGACGGCGGGTCCGGCGGCGCCGATGGCCTCGGCGCCGAGCTGGTAGTGCTCGCGGAAACGGCCGGCCTGGGGCCGCTCGTAGCGGAACATGGGCGCGTAGTACCAGAGCTTGACCGGTTGCGGCAGCTTGTGCATGCCGTGCTCGACGTAGGCGCGGCAGATGGGCGCCGTGCCCTCGGGGCGCAGCGTCAGCGAGCGGCCGCCGCGGTCGTCGAACGTGTACATCTCCTTGCGCACCATGTCCGTGGCGCCGCCGACACCGCGTTCGAAGAGCGCGGTCTCCTCGATCTCGGGGGTGACGATGCGCCGGTAGCCGTACGCGGCGAAGACGTCGGCCGCGATGGCCACCATGAGGTCGCGCCGCTCGGCGTCGGCGGGCGGCAGGTCGTAGGTCCCCTTGGGGGCGCGCGGAGTGTTCACCGGCGATGCTCCGGGTCGTAGCGCAGGGGTGCGAGGAAGGGGTTCACAGCCAGCTCACGGCCGAGGGACGTGTCGGGACCGTGACCGCAGTGCACGGTCACGTCGGGCGGGAAACGCCGCACGAGACCGGCGATCGAGTCGAGCAGCTCGTCCGACGACCCTCCCACCAGGTCGGTGCGCCCCACGCTGCCCCGGAAGATGAGATCGCCGACGAACAGGTGGTCGGCGATGGCGAACGTGAACGAGCCGCGCGAGTGACCCGGCGTGGGGATCGCGGTGACCGGCACCACGACGTCGAGCGCCTGCTCGCCGCTGAAGGTGATGCAGCCGGCCTCAACGCTCGCGATCGGGAACCCGGCCAGCGGCCCCAGTCCGGGGTCGGCGACCTGCGCGGCATCGTCGGCTCCGATGTACACGGGCAACGAGAAGCCCGACGCCAGCTCGTTCGCGGCCCCGAAGTGATCGAAGTGCCCGTGCGTCAGGAGGACGGCGGCAGGTGTCGCGGCGATCTCGTCCAGAGCGAGCCGGACGGTGCCGGCCTCGTCTCCGGGGTCGATGACCAGCGCGCGGCCGGCGGCCGCCACGAGGAAGCAGTTGGCGCCCAGCGGGCCCAGGACGAGCGCGTAGATGTCGAAGGGGTCGGCCATAGTCCTACGGCGAGGCTGCGGTGCGCGGTAACGCTATCAGTTCGGCGCAGGGGGCGTCGACTGTGACACAGCCCTAGCCGGCCACCACGCGGTACGCGTCGTAGACGGTGCCGATGGCCTTGATGTTGGCGAGGACATTGCCCAGCTGACGCACGTCGCCGACCTCGACCGTGAACCGGTCGCGGACGACGCCGTCGGGCAGCGTCTGCATGCTGCCGCCGAGTATGTTGGCGCCCGAGTCCGACAGGGTGCGGGCGATGTCCTCGAGGAGATGGGTGCGGTCGATGGCCTCGACCTGGATCTCGACGCGGAACGACTGCGCGCCGAGGCCGTCCCAGCCCACCTTCGTGAAGCGCTGACGGCTCTTGGAACGCAGGGCGCGGGCGTTCTTGCACTCAGCACGATGGATCGTCACCCCACGGCCCAGGGAGATGTAGCCGACGATGTCGTCGCCGGGGATGGGTTTGCAGCATTTCGCCATGCGCACGACGATGTCGGTCATGCCCTCGACGGCGATGCCGTACGCGCTGGAGACGGCGCTCGCCGGTGCCCCTTCTTCGGGTTCGCGCGGCAGCATGTCGACCTCGGGCACGGCCACCTTCTCGCTGCCGGCCAGCTTGAGGACCTTGTTGACCACCGTGCGAACCGGGACGCGTCCGCTGCCCAGGGCGGCGTACAGGTCGTCGGCGCGCTTGTAGCCGAGCTCCTTGACGATGCGTCCGAAGACGTCTGACGAGAGGAGCTTCTGGGCCGGCAAGCCACGTCGCCGCAGAGTCTCCTGCAGCAGATCGCGGCCGGAGTGCTCGGAGTCTTCGCGCTCTTCGCGGTGGAAGTACTGGCGGATCTTCTGTCGCGCCCGCGGCGTGGCCGCGACGCCCAGCCAGTCACGCGACGGGCCGCGACTTGACTTCGATGTGACGATCTCGACGATGTCGCCCGAACGCAGCTTGGTGTGCAGGGGCACGATGCGCCCGTCGACCTTGGCCCCGACGCAGCGGTTGCCGACGTCGGTGTGCACGGCGTAGGCGAAATCGATCGGGGTGGAGCCGGCGGCCAGGCTCTTGACGTCGCCCTTAGGCGTGAACACGAACACCTCGTCTTCGAAGAGGTCGATGCGCAGGGTGTCCATGAACTCGCGCGGATCGCCGGTCTCGGACTGCCACTCCATCATCTGGCGCAGCCAGGCCAGCTTGTCGGCCGCCCGCACGCCGTCGCCCCTATCTTTGTAGAGCCAGTGGGCGGCCACGCCGAACTCGGCCGTCTGGTGCATGTCGAAGGTGCGGATCTGGATCTCGAGCGGCTTGCCCTGGGGCCCGATGACCGTCGTGTGCAGGGACTGGTACAGGTTGAACTTGGGCATCGCGACGTAGTCCTTGAAGCGTCCGGGGATGGGCTTCCAGACGGCGTGGATGACGCCGATCGCCCCGTAGCAGTCCTTGACGGTCTCGACCAGCACACGCAGACCCGTGAGATCGAAGATCTCGTTGAACTCCTTGCCGCGCCGGCTCATCTTCACGTAGATGGACTGGAAGTGCTTGGCCCGCCCGCTGATCTCGGAGCGGATGCCGACCTTCTGGAGCTCGTCTTCGAGGTACCGCGCCGCCTCGTCGACGAACTGCTCGCGATCGGCGCGCCGCTGCGACACCATGCGCTCGATCTCGGCGTACTTGCGCGGGTGCAGCGCCTGGAAGGCGAGGTCTTCGAGCTGCCACTTGACGCTGTTGATGCCCAGGCGATGGGCCAGCGGCGCGTAGATCTCGAGCGTCTCTTTCGACTTCTGGATCTGCTTCTGTTTGGTCAGGTAGCAGAGCGTCCGCATGTTGTGCAGCCGGTCGGCGAGCTTGATGAGGATCACGCGGATGTCGGCGGCCATCGCGATGATCATCTTGCGGAAGTTCTCGGCCTGCTCCTCCTCCTGCGAGTTGAAGCTCATCTTCGTGAGCTTCGTGACCCCGTCGACCAGCATCGCGATCTCGTTGCCGAAGTGCTCGCTCAGCCACTCGACCGTCGTGCCGGTGTCTTCGACGGCGTCGTGCAGCAGGGCTGCGGCGATGGTCGTGGAGTCGAGGCCGAGCTCGGCGCAGATCATCGCCGTGCCGACGGGATGAGCGATGAAATCCTCGCCGCTCTTGCGGCTCTGGTCGCGGTGCACCAGGGTGGCGGCGTTGAAGGCGCGCGTGACCAGCTCGCGATCGCAGGCCGGATCGTACGACTCGATGCGCGCCAGGAGTCCGTCGAGCAGCGGCCGCTGCTCGTCGACGACCGTCGTCAGATCGACGTCGTCAGGCAGCGGTCCAGAAGTCGCGCGTCGTTGTGTCGTTCGTGCCATAGTCGATAGGTCGCAGACGTTCGCAGGTCGATGGTGCCGACGTCGCTCCTGGCTTTCTTCATGCCCCCTTCGTCGGCCAGCAAACCGGCCTCGACGAGCGTCTGCCAGGCGGCTGCCAGCGTCGGCAGCTTGGCAAGGAACCCCTTGCGGCCGAGCAACTCGCCCTCGAGGTCGGTGGAGCGCCCGGCGCAGCCTTCGACAGCACGATACACGCGCCGGCAGACCGCGTCGACCGCGTACGCGCCGCGCCACACCCGGCGCGCGAACTCGACCTCGGACTCGCCCCACACACAGTGTATGTCGGCCGTCGGCGCCGCCGACTGCAGGATGCAGGCCCACGCCGCCTCGTCGAAAGGCGGATCGACGAGGGCGACGCGGTCGCAGGCGGCCACCAGCTCGGGGTGCGCGGCGGCGGTGACCGTCGACGCCATAACGACGTTCGGCGGTTCGCCTGCGACCGCGTCGCCCTCCAGGGCCAGCGGCAGACGAGCGGCCACGCAGGCCCCGTTGAGGTACAGGTACGTGTGTCCCAGATCGGGCAGATAGATGTCACGCGTGAGGAGCGGCCGGCGGCGGGCGACGTCGGCGACCAGCACGAGCAACCGGCCGCCGGCCGCCACCAGCGCCGTAAGCGTGGAGGCGACGGGGCGGCGGCGCTGGTCGACCAGTCGGCCCTCGCGGGCCATCTCGGCCGCCAGCGCCGCCGCCCCGTCGCCATCCCCCTCACCGACCGACACGGGGTCACGCAGCGCCGCCCACAGGTCGCCACCACGCAGGCGGTCGGGGCACGAGAGGTCGCAGGGGGTGGGACAGAGGTCGTCGCATACCGTCGGCACCTCGTATGACCCGCGCACCTGCAGCTGCGCCCTCACCATGCCGTTGAAGCTGTTGCGGGCCAGCACCGCGGGCACGTCGTAGCGCACCTCGGGGCGCAGCGTGTCGGGTGCGTCGAAGCCGAAGCGCACCGCGCCGCGCGTGACGCCGTCGAGAGACACGTCGCACTGCGTGTGGCGGCGGTCGCGCGTGACACGCGGCGAACGTATCTGGGCGCCGTGCAGCAGGAGCTGCACGCGCGGGTTGCCGTGCCCGTGCGGCGCGAAGAGCTCGAGCTCGTCGGCCAGCGTCAGCGTGAGATCGTCGCCGCAGACGACGGCGTCGACGGTCGCCAGCCGGCGCAGGTCGGCGGGCGACAGCCGTGCCGCGGCTTCGGCGACGAGGTCGTCGCCGAAGGCCCCGATGTGTTCGGGGCGCAGACGCAGGCCACAGGCGGCGCGGTGCCCGCCGTAGCCGAGCAGGTGGCGGTCGCAGGCTGTCACGGCAGCCAGCAGGTCGAACGCGGGGATGCTGCGCCCGGAACCCTTGGCCATCTCGTCGCCCACACTCAACAGGATGGCCGGCCGGTTGATCTTCTCGACGACGCGACTGGCGACGATACCTACGACGCCCTCGTGCCAGGCCGGCGACGAGAGCACCACCGCCGCCGGCGGCGGATCGGGGACCAGCGCCAGAGCCTCGCGCAGCATCGTCGCCTCGATCTCTTGCCGGACGGCGTTGAGCTGTCCGAGCTGCTGGGCCAGCGGCAGCGCCGCCGAGCGATCGGGAGCGTGCAGCAGACCGAGAGCCAGCCGCGCGTCTTCGAGACGGCCGGCAGCGTTGAGCCGCGGCGCCAGACGGTAGCCGATGGCTGTAGAGTCGACCTCGGCGGGCTCGACGCCGGCGACCTCCATGAGAGCCGCCAGGCCGGGACGCGGCGCCGCCCGCAGACGGCCGATGCCCATGGCGACCAGAGAGCGGTTCTCGCCGCGCAGCGGGACGACGTCGGCGACCGTGCCGACGGCCACGACGTCGAGGTAGGGCCGCAGGGCGAGAGGGATCTCGACCATGTCGGCGGCGCGATCTTCGAGCAGGGCGTGGGCCAGCTTGAGCGCCACGCCGACACCGGCGAGGTCGGCGCACGGACCGTCGTCGAGCCTGGGGTCGATGACGACGCAGTCGGGGACGTCGCCCAGGGGCACGTGGTGGTCGGTGACCAGCACGTCGAGACCCAGACCGCGCGCATAGTCGATCTCGTCGCGGGCACGGACGCCGCAGTCGACCGTGACGAGCAGGCGGGCGCCTTGCTCAACGAGCTCGTCGATGGCCTCGCGCGAGACGCCGTAGCCTTCGTCGAAGCGGTTGGGAAGGTGCCAGACCACCTCGGCGCCCAGTCCGCGCAGCACCTCGACGAGCAGGAACGTGGCGGTGATGCCGTCGGCGTCGTAGTCGCCGTGGACGGCGATGCGCTCACCGCGCGCCAGGGCGCGGTCGATGCGCACGCGCGCCTCGGCGACGCCGGCCAGCGCATACGGGCTGTGCACCAGGTAGTCGGGGTGGAGGAAGGCGCACGCCGCCTCGGCCTCACCGTAGCCGCGGCGAAGGAGGATCTCGCCGACCAGCGGCGAGACGCCCACCTCGGCGGCCAGGCGACGGGCGGCGCGCAGGTCGACGGGGGCGATGGTCCAGGTGTCGTCGCTCATGCGCAGCGTCAGTGTAGCCCCGTCCACCGACGGATGCGGCGCCCGAGAGGAAACGGTTCAGTCCGCGGCCGGTTCTTGACCGTCGTCGTTCTGCGGCGGCATTCCATCAGCGTCGGGCTCGGCCGACGCCGCAGCGGCACCATCCGCGACGAGGGCTTGGGGCGGCGGTTCGGCAGACGTCCCGGCGGACGTCGCCTTCTCGTCACCCGGCAGTTGGGACTCCAGCTCCCGGAGACGCACGTAGGTGCTCGACAGCTCGGCTTCGAGCTTGCGGCGGTCGCCGCTCATGGCCAGACGTGCCATCAGCGCCGCGACCACGCCAACGATGATCA
>Ga0315282_10014008_pt1 | contig 11998 bp, 12 predicted proteins | sample YL17G07_20_MG_FD_203693 | JGI IMG/M metagenome (GOLD analysis project Ga0315282, IMG submission 203693) | Sediment microbial communities from Yellowstone Lake, YNP, Wyoming, USA - YL17G07_20 | ecosystem: Environmental > Aquatic > Freshwater > Lake > Sediment | place: USA: Wyoming | collected... | reverse complement strand
AAGGCGCACGTGGGCTTATGCACAGTCTAAGTAGAAACGAGTTGGAATCGTTAGCATGCAAGGTAATTGAAGGTAAGAGTGTTGACTTACATGTGTCAACGGTAATTCAGGAAAGTGAACGGCGACCTCTTCAATACATTTGTCCTTCTTGCGGAAGCAAAGAAAGAAACGGATGATCGTGTGGTGTAGACTTGAACCCTTTTGGGTATTAGTCCGTAGAAGTCTAAACCACTCTAGGTGCAGCTTCTTATGTTTCTCATTTTCGTAGCTGCCTATATCCGAAAAGCTTATGTCACCAAGTTTTGTCTAGTATGAAGAGAGACCTTGGCGCTAAATGAATATGAGCTTATCGGCCTTATTCTAGGCGTTGTCGGAGCGGTATCATCAATATGGTATATCTACGAAAAGCTAATACCAATGCGAAGACTATCTTGGAGATCTGCCCAAAAGGCTGCTCAACAAATCGCACAGAGCATGACTAGAGATAACTTCTCGCCCACCTTGATTTTCGGCATTGGAAGAGGTGGTGCAATAATGGGGGCGTTGATCTCAGGTTCTCTAGGGCACAGGCCACTAGTCGTAATAGATAGAACATATGCTTGGATAGAAGGGCGAAGACTTGAAGATATGCTCATGCGCTTGCGATTTCCCCCAGGATTTATTGAAAAGGTGTTGATTGTAGCTGGTGAAACACATACGGGAAACACAATGAAAATGTATTATGATTATTTCAAAGAAAGCGGTGCCCAGCAGATACGCAGAGCCACTTTTTACCTTCAAAAGGGTTGCACCGAGCCCATAGAATATGTAGGAGTAAGGCACTCAAAGGATCTTCTAATGCCTTGGATGTTCTCAAAGCAGTATGTCCGAGAGGATAGGAGTGAGCAAGAGGCAAGACCTCATATGCTTACAAAGTCAATTGAAGAAAACAAAGTCTGCTTTTTGGTGAGGCATGGAGAAAGCACAGATAACGCGAGCGGAGACAAGTATTCGGGCATTACGGATTCACCTATAACAGAAAGAGGCCTAAGACAAGCCAGTGACATTGGGCGGGCTCTTCAGAAAGAAAATATAGACAGGATATACACAAGTCCTATGAAGAGGGCGGTCGAGACCGCTAGAGCGATTCAGTCTAAAACAGGCGGTATGTTGATAATCGATCGTAGGCTAAGAGAACTCGATTATGGAGAATGGGAAGGATTGACACGTCAGGAGGTGTTTGCGCGTTGGCCTAGTTTGTATAATGCTTATAAGCAAGACCCTATCATGAATCGTCCGCCCAATTCGGAGAACCCTCAAGATGCAGCTGAGCGAGTTTTGAGTTTATGGGCTGAGATACAAACCTCAATGTCTCTCGAGCACTTCAGCAAGATCGTTCTAGTCACGCATAACAGTTTAGCGAAGATTTTTGTATGTAGCATTCTGGGAGAACAACTCACCCAATATCGAGAGAGACGCATAGACAATGGTTCGATAACAAAAGTTATCATCAATAAACACTGGAAAGTATCAATAGAGTACGAAAACAGAACAGATCACCTCTCAGAAAAGAGCTGATTGGGGGCCTTTAGGGCGCGTTCCTCTGAAGCGCAAGTCTCGTAATAATAAGACTTACTAGCCCTTGAGTGAACATAATACGCTAAGTGGTTGTGAGAATATGAACATTTTTAGAGCTTACGACATAAGGGGAATATACGGCGAGGATTTGACCGATGAAATAGCGAAGAAGATCGGGAAAGCTGTCGGAACCTATATCCATGGCAACGTCACTATTGGAAGGGACTTTGGTGAGCACAACGCGCGATTGGAAAAAGCTTTCATATCAGGACTGGTAGAAACTGGTTCAAATGCTTATCTAGTTGGAACGTACCCAATAGGTTTTTGCATCTTCTCAAATTGGAAAATGAATAACGATTTAGCAGTGTATATAACGGCTTCTCATTTGCCCTCACAGTGGAGTGGTGTCAAGTTGTTTCATACTGACGGAGTCGGATTTTCTTTGGGTGAGATTACGAAACTTCAAGAGCTATACACCTCACAAAACTTCAGAACCGGTGAAGGTTTAGTCAAAGATGCTGAAACTATGGAAGAGGAGTACATCAATTTTATAGTAGAACGGATAAAGCCAGAGGGAATAAAAGTTGTTGTTGATTTTGGAAGTGGTGCAACTTGCCGGCTTGCACCAAAGATACTTAAAAAACTCGACATTAAAGCCAGTTTCATCCACGACGAGCCTGATCCAATGCTGCAAAGAAGAGATCCAGAACCTAGACCAGAATCTTTAGTGGATCTCTGCAGAAAGGTCGTAGAGGAAAGAGCTGACCTAGGAATAGCCTTCGATACTGACGGTGACAGAGCGTTGTATGTTGACGACAATGGTCAGGTCATAATGACGGAACATATTGCTATTCTTTTTTTGAGGGAGTTGATGAAAACAAGAAAAGGTCCAGTCGTCGTTAACGTGGAGTGCTCTGATCTAATAAAGGACGAGATTAAGAAATATGGCATGACTGTTTTTCGCGTACGAGTTGGATACTCATTCATGATACAAGAAACTAAGAAACGAAACGCTATTTTTGGGGTGGAGAAATCGGGGCATATATGCATTCCAGGATTTTATTGGTTTGATGATGCCATTATGAATAGCATTTACATGATGGAAATAGTTTCTAAGATGGATAGGATCTCGGAAGTTCTCAAAGAGATGCCGGTTGAATTCTTTGAAAGGATTGAAATAGACATTGATGATGAGGTCAAGTTTGAGGCTATGGACAAAATTAGAAAGAAAGCGATTGAGAAGTATGAAAACGTAGACACAATAGATGGTGTCAGGGTAGAATTTCCAGATTCGTGGGTGCTAATTAGGGCATCAAATACTTCACCAAGAATTCGAGTATTAATGGAGACTATGAATGCGAAAAGACTGAATGAACTTAGAAGAGAAGTAACAGCTCTTCTCAATAATGTTTTAGATAGAGCTCTTGAGTAATATGATTCGAGGTAGGAGAGTTTGGCATCAGGCGATAGTCTTTGCATTAAGAATGGATTAATCTACACTCCATTAAAAGTGATTGAGAACGGCGTTCTTTTGATTCATAAGGGAAAAATTAAGCAGGTTGGTTCAGAATCTCAAGTTAATATCCCTAGGAATTCAACTGTAATAGATGCGGACAAACATATTGTGTGTCCTGGTTTTCTTGATTTGCAAGTAAATGGAGGTGGGGGTGTTTTCTTGACGGAAGATGCGTCATACAATGGAGTTTGTGCAGTAGCAAAGACTCATGTAAAATTTGGAACTACAGGTATACTTCCTACGATAATTACCGCAGAAACGAACATAATTTGCACTGCACTTAAAGCCGTAAATGAAGCAGTTGTGAAAGGGACTGAAGGAGCAAATGTGTTAGGATCCCATTTGGAAGGACCTTTCATAAATGAAGAGAGGAAAGGCATTCACGAGAGTAAATTCATAAAAAAACCCTCAATCCTTAACTTCGACGCTTTTTTCAAGGCTTCCCAAGCCACACTAAAAATTTTGACGTTGGCTCCCGAGATAGAAGGTAGTCTAGGCCTAATAAGGCACGCAAGAAAACGCGGTGTACTAGTTTCTGTCGGGCATTCAACGGCCAATTATTCACAAGTCCAAAGTGCAACGGATGCAGGTCTGACACTTGGAACCCATGTTTTCAACGCTATGAATGGGATTGATAGTAGAGAGCCAGGGACAGTTGGTGCAATATTGTCGAACGATCAGATAAAGACAAGCTTGATCGCTGATGAGATACATGTTCATCCAATGTCAATGAAAATAGTGATAAATGCGAAAGGTATTGACAAAGTTTTCTTAGTCACCGATTCAATGCCACCAATAGGAACAACCATTAAGGCTTTCAAGTTGTTTGACAAAACTATACATGTAAAAGACGGAGCGTGCCACAACGCTAATGGGACTATTGCCGGTAGTATTTCTTCCATGAACGTCTCTATAAAGGTTATTCATGAGAAAGTTGGAATTCCTCTGAATTGGGCGATTGCGATGGCAACTGAAATCCCCGCAAGCATCATTGGAATTTCGGATAAAAAAGGCAGTTTGGCTGTAGGAAAAGATGCAGACATTACGCTTTGTGACTCTGACATGCAAATCATGAAAGTCATAGTCGGAGGGAAGATACTCTACGAGAAATAGTCAAATGATGCTAAAGCGAGAGGGTGCCCTTAAGAAACTGCTTTGACTATTTCGAGCAACAAGAGACTCATAGCCTTGAACTTCTTCGGTTCCGATAGATCGAATTGAGCATCTTCAAATACTCTATCTAGTTCTTCACCTAGTACGAAAGTGCATTCCATTTTCCTAAGAGCCTCTTTTAACAAGTTCACTTTTTTTACCAAGTTTTCTGGAGCTTTTATGACTTTTGGATCCTTTTCTTGCAACTCTAATGAGAAAAGCAATGAGTCAATGGCAATGTAACATGCCTTGTATGATGGGTTGCTCTGTTCGAAAAAGTATGCCTTCTTCAGGTGTTTTCTTGCATCAAGAATTAGCTCTTTGGATAACACAGAGCTGAATAAGATTGATAATGCATTAGCAAGATGGGCCTTTGCAATCCTATTCCCTTTTAGGGCTGGACTAGCTGAAAATCGTGCCGCCTTGGAGAAGTAGTCGGCAGCTTTTCTAAGATTAGTCTGAGGATCGTTCCCACTCTTTCCAGCACAAAAGAAACTCCAACCACTCCATGCTACTCGCAAATCTTCGTCTTTTTCAATTGAAGATTGATCGCTGAAATAGTTGGAGGCCAGACTATATGCCTCTACTGCCATGTCACATCTTCTCAAACGCTTTAAAACGTCACCTGCGTATTTCATGAAGTCTGCTGCTTGCCCAGCATCAATGTGGGCGATATATGCAGCTGCAAGTTTTTCAGACTCGAAGTACCTAGACCAGTTACCTGCTTTTAAATACGCAAGTGCAAGTACATGAAAAGTTTCGGCCAGTTGAAACTCCGACTCTGCTAGGCTGACAGCGTCATCGAAATATTTAATGGCTTGTTCAATTTTTCCTCGTTCGAATGCCTCTTCACCTTTCGACATGATATCTTGCCAGTTGATTGCCATGTTGATCATCAGATTGATTTGGATTTATAAGTCATAAGGCCTTTCCTCTCGTGTTAATTTTGTGCAGCTACAGGAGTCGCTGACTCCCACATTTTTTTGAATTCTTCAAAAAATTTTTTAAATAAATTTGAATTCTTCCCCAAAATAGCCATTGTGGGAGAGCCACTACCTCTCTGACTACATATGTAAAAACTTACAACCATTCTTTCATCAATTCTTACTATTGAGCAATACATGTTTAACTTTGAAACGGTCCTGATGTTCAGAAATTCCTTTTGAGATTTATTTAGCTCGTTGCGGATGTTGATCAATTTCGTTAACGAATCCTTTATTGTGGTTGCAATTCTCCCACTTGTGTCATTCTCCTCTAGACATCGTTGACTAAGAATCGGAGATCCAGGATCGAGCATTAACATTCGGTAACGGCATTGCTTCTGCTTGGTTTGCCTCGAAAGAATCTCCATAAATTCCGTACTACTCGTCCAGTTTTCTCTTAGACATATTGCCATCAAATCGACTTCTTTCGCTGACTCGATGTATTTAAGAAGATCTTCAAATTTTACTTGTTTCCTGTTTGAATAAAAGCAATCTAATCCTGCTTCTTTAAAAGTATGCAATAAAGGTACAGCATAAGAAAGCTGTTCCAGCAAATTATCCAATGGTCCCCCCCCGACAGCTCTCCAGATCATCTCGATTGTTGTAACGGAGAATACTGAAATGCTTAATGACAATAAAATACTGGAAAATGGAGTGTATCCATAGTACTGTAAGAGAAGAGAAGACAGAAATAGTATGAAACCAATGCCCAAGAAAACCGCAGACACCTTGGCAAATCTTGACACGCTTTTTCTATGTGATGTCATTTTATATCCTTCTTTGAAGATTTATTGGGGCTACCTTATTCCACATGTGTTCGCTCAGCAAGAAACTCTTTGCCTCAGAGAGATCTTTTGTCACTAATGAAGGCAACGGTAACCCTTTCATTTTTAGGTCTTTAATAGTGTATTTATGAAAATATTTTCCGCAAAGCAGCCTGATTGTAATCACGTTGTCGCCAAAAAGCTCTCTTAGAGGAGCTACATCTTTATCATATCTGTCTCCTATGACAGCGAGTTTGATAGAACGACCTTGAATATTCATATTCTTTCTTTTTTCACATTCTTCCAAATATTCTCTAGGGCTATCAGGACTATTTTGGATGGCTACTAGAACTTTGAAGAAAGAAGAAGGTTTCTTTTTGTCAACCACCAAAACTTTGTTGGGATCAATTAATCTTTGCAGTCCCAATTTTCTGAATTTCTCCATTTGAATTCGTTTTTTTCCTTCTGTTACTATGTATTGTTCGATACCAGCATCGTGTAGAGACCTTAAAAAATCTTCAGCCTCTTCGAATAGCGGTATTTTCGCTGTTAAAATATTGAAATTCTTGAGGGCATTTCCTATGATTTTTCTTGTGGATTGGTCATTTTCAATCTTTTGCATCTGATTTAGAAATCTTCTTATCTCGGGCTCCGTCCTTGTTAGTTCAAGTTTGCGGAGCTTATCATTGTCTTTAAGTTCTGCGATTTTATCCTCTATTTCTTCAATTTCTTTGCAGAATTTTGAAAGTGAATGGTTATCCATCGTCGATAATGATACTAGAATACCATAAAGTTTAGGAGAATTCCAGAAATGTCTAAAATCTTGAAATCCAATAGCCTGAAAGCTTCTGGAATGTTCTACGATCCACTCGTATAGATCAAAAGCTTTTTCAATGGGCACATTTAAGCCCATTGAAGATATGACTTTTCTAGCTGCTTTTTTTCTAATATTTGAATAATCGAATAAGGTTAAATCTAGATCTACTAAAACAACTTTTATAGTCTTATGAATGCCTCGTCTTTTTCTCATGTTTTGAGGGGAACTGACCGAAGGCATTCAACCACCTTGAATTTTAACATCGCTTATCTACGGTTAAATTTTTTGCTAATTTTCTTCACTATTTCCTGATAGCATTTTTCACAGTATTTAGTGCCAGAAAACTTCATATCTGAAACGGTTCTATGGAAATGTAAGGAACATATCCTGTTCTTACAGTGCCTTCCTAAAATAATTTCTCCTATTTCATGCTCAATATTGACCAATATGTTCTTGACATACTCTTCTTTGATAGAAGAGCACAGAATATCCACGGACACAACAGCTGAAGCTTTTTTCGTGTCACTATCATAGCAAAACATAGCGATCGGTAAAATCTGTTTGTTAATAAAAATCATAGGAATGTTAATAAAAAGAAAGGCTATATCATGAACACTAGTTTCTATAATGTCTTCTAACAAAGGTTCACTTAGTACGTACACCTTATTGCCATTGGGGCCATTCCTTTTGATGACATATTTCTCATTCAAGTCGATCTGAGAGCATTTGTATGTTATAGCAAAAAGTTCACCATAGAGATCTTCAAATTTTCTACATGCCCTGCGAATACATTCTGTTTCGTAATTACTTAGCTCTTCACGAAGCAAGAATCCTAGGGTGACTCGTTCCTTCATTCTATTTCCATCTAATTCTTTGGTTAGCGCGACAGTTTAGCGTGATCTTGACATTTATCAATGAAAAATCAGAATTTCTTTGAAGTCACATAATGAATCGATTCGCGAGCTATCTTATCGACTAGTCTTTCACTTAAAGCTCTCTTCTCCCAGACACTCTGTTTAGTTAATCCCTCTACTTTCAGTTGAACATAAAATCTCAATTTCGCTTCTGTCCCAGAGGGTCTTGCTGTAACATGGTTGTATCCTGTATTGTCGAAATGAAATCTTATCCCTTCATCTGGGAACCCTCGCCAGTAGAACTCGTCATATTTGCCTGTAGCGAATTTTTCTGCTCGATCGATTGGAAAATCTGCTATCTGAATCGAACATGGTTTCTCATTGACGACATCTGCCATTTTTTCGATGTTCCTAATGATTTGTCTTTTTAGTAACTCCCCTTCCATACCTTCAAAAACGCCCTCTTCAGGCAAGGTGACTTCTATCGTCGTGAAACAACCTACATTAGGATCTAAATATAGATCGTTCAACAAATCTAGTATAGAAAGATTGTGAGACTTTGCGAAGGCACAGATCTCTGCTACTAGAATAGCGGCAAGAGTACCATCTTTTTCCAACGTATGACCTTCTTTGCCTAGAAACTCCCCCGGTTTCGGTTTTGCTCCTCCAATAGTAAATCCATTGCTCTCTTCGAATGCTCCAACGTTGATTCTTCCTTTTTTCCACTCTTCGATGATTCTTTCAGCCAGAAAACCGAAACCTACCCATGTGTCAACACAATCGACCGCATATTTTTGTGCCACTCGTCGCAATGCTTCAGTAGTCACATGACTCTTGACAATAAACTTCTTGTTGGCATCAGGCACTATTCCTTCATATCGATTGGCAATTGTATCAAGACGATACCATAAGACTAATGTCCAAAGATCATTGGCTGTCAGAAGCTTCCATTCTCCACAAACATCTCGATATTGTTCTGGTATATTAACAATTGAAGCCATTCTGTCTGCATCAGGATCTGTACCAATCAACATGTCTAATTCTTTGAACCCCTTTTCACCGTATTCGTCTTTAAACTTCTTCACCGCAAGTTTAGCAGAACCGATGTAGCCAGGATCCGCCAGCTGTGTCAATCCAAAAGCGGGAAAAAGACCGTCTAGTTTATTCATTTCAGCAATGATTTTTAGATTTGTAAATCCTAATTCCCTTAGCAGCCATGGAACCGTTTTGTAACCTGCACCGTAGAACGCGGAGTACCCGATTGCGATTTTCGGAGCGAATTTTTCGATAACATCATGTTGCAGAATGAAACCTTTGATATGGTCAAGATATTGTTCATGCATGTTGATAAATTGATAATTTTCAATATTCAGTAATGGACGTTTGCCTCCTAAGTATGCCAGCTTTTCCTTCGAAGCTTGTTTTAAGTCGAGACTTCTCATTTCCTTGAATTCAATATTTCTAAACGCTAGTTGATCATTTCCATAAATCTCATCGATTATTTCCTGTCGTTGCTGAAGGTTCAACGATGCACCAGTTCTTGTCGAGATTTTGTATCCATTATACCGTTTGTCGTTATGGCTAGCAGATATCTCAATTCCAATATCGGCTTTTAGATAGGTTACAGCAAAAGACAACTCTGGATAAGGGCTTGCTTCGTCGAAAAGGTACACTTTGAAGCCTTTGCTCAGAAAAATTCTTGCTATTAACTCAATAAAGTCTCGTCCCCGGATTCTACTGTCATAGCCTAAAATCACTTTTTTCAAATTTCTCTTTTCCATATAATTTGCCACACCAGACGTCAACCTAATGAAGACTAAGTCATTAATCATATTCGGGCCTTTCAAAATCTTAGCATCCAATCCCTGTGAAGCGAGTTCGATAAGCTCACTCTCTAGAAGAGCTGCTCTCCCTCTTATGCCTCCTGTACCAAAAGTTACCTCTTGCCAAAATGCGTATACTAAATCGTCCCATCTTTGCTGTTCAATAGCATCCTTCAACGCTTTTTTGACCATATTAGAGACGTGTTTATGCCCTAACCAATCAATGATATTGCTGTAGGTTCTCTCTTCTATTTCGCGTGCTTCTTCCTTATTCAAAACTCCTGATATGACTCTGTTCTCAAAGTAATTATCCAAACCTTTCAATAATCTTTCTTGTAACGCTATCTCCATGATCGGCACAGCCTATAATATACGTAGTAGTACGACTTATTTTTATTTGTTTAGCTATGGATACAAGGTTTTCTCCTAAGCAAATGGCTTGGGTTGACAAATGAAACATAAACCTCATCCTGAGCGCGCAGTCAGAACAATGCAGGGCGCGCTTAAAATAAGCTCAAAACATGCCTAAATTTTGGTTCGAGAGAGTGAGAATTGAACACATGAAACATACCTTCGTCACGGAAACTTCGTAACCTACTTCTGTGATTTTGGACTTGAACCCGTTTGGGTGCTAGTCCCGGCGACTGCACCAGCCACCGTTCGAGTGCCCCCTTGCATGTTTGACCCTCTCTGATTTGCCCTGACAGAGAAATTTTCTTTTGTCGAGACAAATAGGCATCGGAAATCTGTAGGTGCTATATCTTTAACAATTTCTTCAACAGCCTTAGAATAGCGCGCTTTGAACGCCGCCCTGACTTGGGTTTCATGGTAGCTCGGGATAGCTTCAAACTCTCGGGTTAGTGATGGTGCTGGGATCAGGTTTGCATCGTAATCAGGTGGCGACATTTCCCGAAAACTCGCTTGAGACTCGACATTTTAGACATCTCCGATATACCAAGGCGGACAAGACGCATATTGAGGAATGAGTCGAAAATGTAGAACAAAAGGAGAAAACTATAGGAGATGAAAAAACGGAAGATAAAGACAAGGTTGAAGAGATAAAGACTGCACTTGAAGAGATTCGCTATATTGAAGGTCTACTTATGGGTTTGTTTCTTGGAATTCTAGGAAATCTCTGTGTCTCATTCTTGATAGAAATGATTCATGCTTTTGGCACTACACTCTTCTATACTTGGATTGTCGTGTTTGTCTTGTCTCTAGTGGTAACAGTCATTGTTACTCTAGTGCTAGTTAAAAGGATAGTAGTGCGAATCTTGGGGATAATCACCACGATTTTCCCACCTCTTAAACCAAAACAGAAAAAGTAACTAATCAGAAACAGAATTAAGGCGGTGGTGGCGGAATTTGCGAAGAGTCGGTTTTCTTTTCTGGTTTATGAACAAGACTTGTAAAGGCTATGATTGAAAGACCCGCTACTATACTAACAAGTCCAACAATAAACAACATGATTTTTTCGAAGAATGCAATCCCATAAGCAGGGTTGTATTCATAAGGAATTCCAAGGAACGTGTTGTATTCTGAAGGGATGCTAATACCGTTTGATACCAGAAGTAAAACCAACCCAACTATTATGACGACAATCCCTTCGATATAACGTCTCACTAATTCCTCTCTCACGAATTCAACCCATAATTATTAGGTTCAAATCAACTTATATCACTTTTCTTACCGACTACTCTTCAAAATCAACCGAAGACCACCCTTGAAAAGGACATAAATCTTAAATCTGCACAGCAACGGAAGACAAACTAGGGGTTCAAAAATGCCAATAAAACCTTGTCCAAAAACATTCAACTTCCCAAGCGTAGGCAGAGGCACAGTCCACAGAGAAGAATTGGTTGAGAAGCTAGAGCAAGAACCCAAAGATTACTATAAGGTGGCTCAACTTCTTGAATGGGAAGATGGTGGATGGTCTGTTAGATTCGGGTATTACATAAAACCTCACGGAGCAAAAGATAACGAATGGCGATGGGGTGCTCAGACAACTTCTATAATTAGTATCGAGAACTTAAGAGAACTCATAGAGGCTTTAGCAAATTTGATGGAGACATACGAAGGAATGCAAAAAAAAGCAGTCTCCTAGTTAGCCTAACATCTACTTCAAACATACTTTCTTTTCTTTTTTTCTCAGTATGACTCTGCTCTAGTTTCTTCTTTCGAGAATGTCTCGACTTTACTCCCGCAAACTTCTTTTCTTTTTTAATTAGGTCTTAGTGCACGCGGCTTTTTTCCAGAATTCTTTTATGAGTTCGTTGCAATCAACTGCGTTTTTGGCAATTTTCATTTCTTTTTGGAAGTAGACAGGTAGTTGCTGTTTGATGTTTGGGTGTGCGACGCGTGCGTCCAGGATTATTATGCATCCTTTGTCATTAGCTGATCGGTGGGCTCGTCCACAAGTTTGAATCAATCGGAGAATTGCGGGAGCTGAATAAGCATATGTTCTGCCTTTCTCTGGGAATTGATGTTCAAGATGCTCCATCAAGGCTTTTTGATAAACGTCCCACGTGGCGT
>Ga0315282_10014007_pt1 | contig 11999 bp, 11 predicted proteins | sample YL17G07_20_MG_FD_203693 | JGI IMG/M metagenome (GOLD analysis project Ga0315282, IMG submission 203693) | Sediment microbial communities from Yellowstone Lake, YNP, Wyoming, USA - YL17G07_20 | ecosystem: Environmental > Aquatic > Freshwater > Lake > Sediment | place: USA: Wyoming | collected... | reverse complement strand
CATGCGCGGCTTGCCGCTCGTCTCGCCGGTCTCGGCGGAAATCGCTGCTGCAAGAAGAGCACTTACACCGCGCTCGAGTTGGCGCAGGACGATTTCGCTAAGCTCGGGTTCGAACTACCCCGTGAGGGGTTTGCTGGCCGCTGTCGGTTCTTCGCGGACAACGAGACGTGTGATGGAGTGGATTGTGTCTATTTCCCCCGGAAAAGCTGACATCGGCCCACAGTCCGACCGCCCCTCTCCCCCGACCGCCGGCGCGGCCGCGCCCGTGCTCCACGTCGCTCGGCGGCGCCTCTCACTCTCGGGCGCGCTAGTCACACTGGCCTCGATAGTGATTCCGTTGGCTCTCTGGTGGGGGGTAGCAGTGCTCGTTACGCAGATGCGAGGGGTTCCTTTCCCCACCCCTTCGGATACCTTCGATCGGCTGCTCGCGTTGGTACGGGGTCGCCTGCTGGTTGACTTCACCATCTACCGTCACCTGGCCGACAGCCTGCGGCGCTGGGGCATCGGTTTCTCTCTGGCCATGAGCCTGGGGATCGTCTTCGGACTGCTGCTCGGCTGGTCGCGCCTGCTCGAACGGCTCTCCATGCCGACGGTCACGGTGCTGCAACTCATCCCCGGTCTCGCCTGGGTACCGGTGGCGATACTGCTATTCGGCATTGGCGAGCGCTCCACCGTGTTCATGATCGCCGTCACCTCCTTTGCTCCCATTGTCATCAACACCACCGCCGGGGTGAAAGGCGTCAACGAACTCCTGGTGAGGGCGGCGAAGATCCTGGGCGCTGATGGCCGTACCCTCTTCCTGCGCGTACTCCTGCCTGGCTCTCTGCCTCACCTTCTCAGCGGCCTGCGCGTCGGTTTCGCCAATGGCTGGCGGGTGCTGGTGGCCGGAGAGATGGTCGTCGGCACTGGCACCGGCCTGGGCTACTCCATCATCCAGTCCCGCTGGACCCTGGACTACGCCGGTTCTTTCGTCTGCATCGCCATCATCTGCATGATCGGCCTCATCGTCGAGCGCGGCCTGTTGCTCCCGCTCGAGCGCCGCACCGTCGACCGGTGGGGCCTGGCTCGGACAACCTGACCATGATCGAGCTTCAGCAAGTCTCCAAACTCTTCCCCAACGACGAAACTGGACAGGTCGTCCAAGCGCTCCAGGACATCACCCTCTCTGTCGAGGAGAATGAGTTCGTCTGTGTGCTCGGCCCCAGCGGGTGCGGCAAGAGCACGCTGCTGAACCTGGTCGCCGGCTTCGAGCGCCCGAGCGCCGGCCAGGTGCTCTTTGCTGGGCGTCCGGTCCGCCAGGCCGGCCCCGACCGAGGGGTGGTCTTCCAGGAGTCCGCACTCCTCCCATGGCTCACGGTGGAACAGAACGTGGACTTCGGTCTGCGCAACCTGGGCTATGACCGGAACGAGCGCAAGGAGCGCGTGCAGCGCTTCGTCTCGCTGGTTGGTCTCTCCGATTTCCGCCGTGCCCGCCCCCACCAGCTGTCCGGGGGCATGAAGCAGCGAGTCCAGATCGCCCGCGTCCTGGCGCTCAGCCCCCGCGCGCTGCTCATGGACGAGCCCTTTGGCGCGCTGGACGCCCAGACCCGCGACCACCTTCAGGATGAGCTGCTCCACATCTGGGAGATCGAACGCAAGACTGCGCTCTTCGTGACGCACAACGTGGAGGAAGCAGTCTACCTCGCGGACCGAGTCGTGGTGCTGGCTCCCGCCCCTGATGGGATTGCTGCGGACGTCCCAATATCTATGCGCAGACCGCGCGACCGATTCTCCGACGAGATGAGGGAGGCGACGAGGGCTCTGCTGCGTGTCCTCGCCAACCTTCCATGCTGTGTGCTCCCGTCATCTCGGGAACGCGAAGGAGGTTGAGCAAGATGAGTGTGTTGTTGCGAACTGTCGTTGGGCGTACGCTGCTGCTGATCGCGACCACGGTCGCATTTGCCGCGGCCGGTCAGGCGATGGCGGGCAGTAGGGCGGAGCTGCCGGAAGTTCGCTTCGCCTACCAGGATCGTATTGCTGATGCGGTGAGCGTGATTGCAGTCGAGAAGGGCTTCTTCGGCAAGGAAGGGCTGAAGGTGAAACCGATGATGTTCACCAGCGGCCCGGCCTGCACGGAGGCCCTGGTGTCGGGAAGCGCGGACATCAGCACCATGGGCGACACCACCGCGGTCATCTCTGTCGCCCGCGCCCCGGTCACCATCATCGCCAGTCACGGAGGTGGCGAGCATCGCCACCGCATCATCGTGAAGGCCGACAGCCCTATCCGCTCCCCCAGGGATCTGGTGGGGAAGCGCGTTGCCGTGAGCAAGGGAACCTCCACTTACGGCGGCTTCCTTGCCTGGGCCCGCGCAAAGAAGCTCGACCTGTCGAAGGTGCAGATCACGGACATGAAACCCGAGGATATGGGGACAGCCCTGCTCTCGGGCGCGGTGGACGCCGCCGTCGCCAGTGAGCCAACCCCTTCCGTGATGGAGGAGAAGGGTGGCCGTCAGCTCGCAACCCTGGGCGGCCTCGGCAACAACTATCCCATCCTGCTGGTGGCGGGAACCGACTTCTTGCGCAAGCACCCGGAGGCCGCGACCCGCTTCGTACGCGCCATGGATCGCGCGGCCGAGTTCGTCCGGTCCCATCCGAAAGAAGCCGCGCAGATCATGTCCCGCAAGACCGGCCTTTCGCCGGCCGCCACCGCGAAGGCCATGAAGCTGCACTACTACCGCGTGCAGCTGGACAAGCCGACGCGCGCCAGTCTCCGGGAGATCGCCGACTTCCTGGTCGAACAGAAGATTCTCGACAACGCGCCGGACCTCAGGAAGACCGTGGACGACCGTTATCTCCCGAAGGGGAGATAACAGACTACACCCGTTTGGGAGGAGCATGATGTCACCACCGTTTGTACGTCGTATGCCGCTATCGGGCCTGCTGTTCGCGGCCGCGCTGCTTGTTGGTTTGGCTCCTGGCGTAGGTCGCGAAGCGCAGGCAGGCCAGAGCACGAAGCTCCGGCTCGCCTATGGGGCGAAGATTCACTATGCCCCCCAGATCATCGCCCTGAAAAAGGGCTACTTCGCCGCCGAGGGGCTGGAAGTCGAGGCAAAGATAGTGCAGGCCGGCATCCAAGCTGCCGAGGCGATGACCTCGGGCAGTGCCGACGCCGCCGTCATGGGGGACGCGCCGGCGATCATCGCGGTCGCTTCCGGAATGCCCCTGAAGATCGTCGCCTCCTACGGCGGCGGGGAGAAGATGCATCGTCTGGTCGCCGCAGCCAACTCCGGCATCCATAAACCGGCAGACCTTGTCGGCAAACGGGTGGCCGTGCAGATGGGATCCAGTACCCATGGCGCCTTTCTGCTCTTCCTCAGCAAGCACAAGGTGGACGCCAAGGACGTCAAGCTCGTGCCACTCGACCCCAGCGATATGCCCGAGGCAATGACCTCCGGGCAGATCGATGCGGCGGTGGGGAGCGAACCCTGGCCCAGCAACATCGAAGAGCGGGTGAAGGGCAGCTACGACGTTGCGACACTGTCGGGGCTCGGCAACAACTTCCCTCTGGTCATGCTCGTGACCGACCGTTATGCGAAGGAGTGTCCCGAAGCCGTCGTCGCCGCGTTGCGGGCCATTCAGAAGGCCGTGAACTTCATGCACCAGCACCCGGACCAGGCCGCCGCCCTTATCTCCGAAACCACCGGAGTTCCGGCCGTCAAGGAGCAGAAGGTCATGCAGACTCTCGCATGGGGAGTGGTGCTGGACAACGCCACCATCAACAGCCTGAAGCAGACCGCCGACTTCCTCTACCGTCAGGGGAAGATCAGCCAACTCCCCGACTGGGGCAAAGTGCTGGATCGCTCGTTCGTTCGGCGCGCTCTGCGCCGGTGACGTGCTCAGAACATACAATGGGAGGATACGCGTTATGGTCTATCGTTGTCGTGCTGCGATACTCGCTCTGATGTGTCTCGTCCTGATGCCGGGCCTCGCCCGCGCCGCGGACGAGAAAGCACCGGTCCAGCAACAGGACTCCCTCTCCTCTCTCGTGGATCTGCTCGCAGAGAAGGGGCTGATCACGAGTGAGGAGCAGGCGGAACTCAAGAAGAGGGCGGAACAGACCCCGAAGCCTGCTCCGCCCGAGGCCCCCAAGCCCACCTATCCGACCGTGAAGACCAAGGTTCGCTTGCAGGCTCGCTGGTCCACGGTCCAAGAGGATGTCGGTCAGCCCTACTTTGGTGAAAGGGATGACCAGGCCGGGGGCGACGGATTCGCGGTTCGCCGCGTGCGACTCAACTTCCTTGGCCAGCTCGACCCGCAGGTCGGCTACGCGCTTCAGTACCAGGCAGACGCCGGCACCGAGGATGCCAATCTCCACGTCGCCGAAATCCAGTGGAAAGGCTGGGACTTCGCCAACTTGGTGGCGGGGCAGCTTCAGACCCCCTTCGGCTACGAGATCGTGATCTGCGACGCCGACATGTGTCTCACCGACCGGTCGGCGGTGAGCGACTTCCTTCCTCCCGACAAAGACATCGGGATTCGACTTGACGGCAAGCGCCCCATCCTCGGGGGCCTGAACTACCAGTTCTTCCTCGGCAACGGGAGCGGCAAGTACAAGGCGAACCCGAATGATGGGTATCTCTGGGTCGGACGCCTGATCCGCAAGCCCACGCCTCATCTGACAGTCGCCGCCAGCTACTCCGACAACCGGAACACGGACTTCAGCCCCTATCAGGCCAGGTTCCTGAAGAAGAACAACGACCCGTATGGCCTGCTCCCCGACTACGTCGCTGCATCGGTGGACGAGACATCCTGGGGGGCAGACTTCCAGTACGAGCGCCACCCACTGACGCTCTGGGGCGAGTATGCTGCCACGCGGATCGCGCCGGGGACGAAGCCGGCAATCCGGTCGGACGGCTACTACCTGGATGCCGGCTACTTCATCCCTTACCGGGGCCGGCGCGACAAGATGCAGCTGGTGGCCGGCTACCAGAAGTTCGACGCCAACACCTCGGTCACGGACAAGTACGACATGACTGCCTGGACCCTCGGCGCAAACTACCACATCGCCCCGAAGTTCCAGCACATGGTTCGCGCCTACTACATGTGGGTGAACGAAAAGGCTAACCCCGTGGACAACAACAAGCTGGTCGTGCAGTACCAGCTCTGGTTCTAACAGGAGGCCCGGCGCATGACCTCTCGCGAGAGAATGGATGCCGCACTCAGGGGAGAGAAGCCGGATCAGGTCCCGATCTTCCTGCGCGACCTCACTCTGGGGCTGGATGTCTGCGACTATACCACCCCGGAGGTGTGCGCCGGGCCGAACGGCTACGACGCCGACAAGTCAGCGCGTTGCGTGGTCGAGACCCAGCGCCTGCTTGGGCACGACTGCGTGGTGGGAGCGATCCACGACCTCGGCCTCGATGTCGAACGTTTCGGCGGGCGTGTCGAGTTTCCTGAGCGCGGTATCCCTTTCATCGCACAACCTGCCTTCTCTTCCGCCTCCCTCCTACCAGACCCGAGCAACCTGGCAGCCGCTCCCCAGGGACGGCTGCCAGGTCTCGCCCGATCCTACCGGCTGGTGCGTGAGCAACTCGGCAGCCAGGTCGCGATTGCTGCCAACGTGGAAGGCCCCGTCGCGAAGGCCGGGCTGCTGCGCGGACTGGATGCCCTGCTCTTGGATATGATGCGCGATCCGCCAGCCGCGCGTGCGGCCGTAGACTTCGCAGTGGAACTCTGCTGCGAACACGTCCGCATCCTGCTTGATGCAGGCGCTGACTTCGTCTTCGTCGCTGCCGCCTCCGACGGTCCTGCCGCTATTCAACCGGAGCATTACCTCGAGTATACGATTTCGGGCCTGGCCCGTATCGTCGCCACGGCCCGAGAGCGGGAGGCGCCGGTGGTGTTCCATCCACACGGCCCGTTCACCGACAGCCGGTTCCAGTATCTCGTGGACGCAGCAGTCGAGACCGGCATTGTGGGCTTCCAGTTCGGCGAGGATACCGACTTCGCCGTCGCCAAGCAATGCTGGGGCAGCCGGGTCTGCGTTCTCGGAGGCGTAGACATCCCGTCTGTCCTGCTCCCCGGTCCCCCCGAACGCATTCGCGAAGTCACAAGGAATGTGCTCGCCCAGGCTCGCACGGGCGGCGGCTTTGTTCTCATGCCGTCCTGCTCGGTCCACCGGGGCTTCCCCCTTACACATCTGCAGGCAATGATAGAGGCCGCTCGTACCAGCGGGTGAGACGATATGACTGGAGTTCAGTGAGTATGAGCGACGAAAGCGCGTTGACTGCAGCACTGGAGGCTGCGGTCGAGGCCGGAGACGAAGCCGGGGCAGCGTCGGCAGCGAGCAGGCTGCTTGAGATCGGCGCGGCCCCAACCATTGTCACCGGCGCACTCTCCCGCGCGATGGGGCGGCTTGGGGAGCAGTTCCATCGCCTGGACATCTTCGTGCCGGATTTGCTCATCGCGGCCGACGCCTTCGAGGCGGCGATGGCCGTTGTCGAGCCGGCCCTCAGGAACAGCCCACGCAAGTCCAAGGGAACCATCGTCATTGGGGTGGTCGAAGGTGATATCCATACGCTTGGCAAGAACCTGGTGCGCGTGATGCTCGCCGCCGATGGATTCGAGGTTTACGATTTGGGTCGGGATGTGAAGGTCGCCGCGTTCGTGGATGCCGCCCTCGAATGGCGCGCTGACATCATCGCCATGTCCTCTCTCATGACGACCACCATGGATCGCATGAGAGATGTCATCGGCCTGCTTGTATCACGTGGGGTGCGCGACCGCGTTTGTGTGCTGGTCGGCGGCGCACCGGTGACGCAGGCCTATGCCGATGAGATCGGGGCCGACGAGTATGGCGACGACGCCTCCGATGCCGTTGCCGCGGCCAATCGCCTGATCACCATGTGGCAAAGACCGGGGGCGGACCATTCATGACCGGCCTAGAGCGTGTACGTAGGGCCATTCGGTTCGAGCCCACCGACCGTGTGCCCGTCGCGCCACTGCTTGGGGCACATGCCGTGGCGCTCGCTGGGATCACATACGAAGCCGCGAGCGCAGATCCCACCGCGCAGACACATGCGCTGCTCAACGCCGTTGAGCTGTACCGGCCAGACGCGGTCTTCACACTGATGGACCTCAGCGCCGAGCCGGAAGCCCTGGGAGCGGAGGTGACGGTGGCCGCTGACCGAACGCGAATCATAACGCGTCACCTGTCCCCTGAGGCGCTGCTGGCGGATGACCTGGAAAGGGTGATCCTCACCGCACGCGTGCCCGCATTCGTGGACACCGTCCGCCGCCTGAGGGCCGCGCTCGGCGACACCGTGATGGCAGGTGCGCTTATCTCCGGACCACTGACGGCCGCCGCGAACGCAGTGGGCATCGAGACGATTGCCCGCATGCTGCGACGCCAGCGGGAGACGCTCGCTGACATGCTCGAACGGTTGACCAAGGCATGCATGGCAGTGGCGCGCGCCCACCTCGGGGCGGGTGCACATGGAATCATGCTGCTCGAACCATGCGCCACCTCCGGCATCTTGGGACCGGATGATCTCTCCTCTCTCCTACTGGCTCGGTTGCAGACCGTCGCGGAGCACATCCGCGACCGGGACGGCATCGGCCTCCTGCACATCTGCGGCGACTGCCGAGCATCCCTCCCATGCCTTGCCGACAGTAGATTCGATGTTCTGAGCCTGGATGCTCCGGTTGACCTGATGCGGGCGCGCGAGGTCGTTGGACACCACATTGCGCTGCTGGGCAACCTCGACGTGAGGCACTTGCTTCCACGAGGAACGCCTCAGTCCGTCTATGGCGCTGCGACGCTCCTCGTCCGCGAGCTAGGATCGGAAGGTGGCTTCATCCTGAGTGGTGGATGTGAGCTGCCACCTGAGACTCCAACCGAGAACATCCGACAGATGTTCGAGGCTCGTGTGACATAGGCTGCTCGTTCTCGAGATACGGCCCCCTTGAGTCGCCCAGTGGAGACGTTGATTAGCCCAGCCTCTCGGGGTGATGGCAGCAGGATACACGCTTCTGCCCGGCCAACTAGCCCATGAGCATCAGGGCGGTGGAGGCACTAGCACAACGCCTTTCGCGAGCTCACGCGCAGCCGGGTTCTCCGACGGCTTCACCGCGACGTGAGTCCGTTACGGCTTTCAAGTTGTCATCAGGATGGTATCCGTGCCTATCTGGGAGTTCTCTCTCATCATCTGGTTCGGCTCGCTCGTCGCCGGCCTGCTGGGTTCACTGACCGGCCTCGGGGGCGGGGTCGTCATCGTGCCGTTGCTCACGCTCGGCTTCGGCGTGGACATCCGTTACGCCATCGGCGCCTCGCTCATCTCAGTCATCGCCACCTCGTCGGGGGCGGCGGTGACCTACGTGCGAGAGGGCTTCAGTAACGTCCGCGTCGGCATGCTCTTAGAGATCGCCACCACGTTAGGCGCGACCGGGGGCGCGCTGCTGGCGGCACACGTCGCCCCTCATCTGATCGCCATCATCTTCGGGGTTGTGCTCATCTCCTCAGTGTATTCATCCGTGAAAGGGCCTTCTCGGAATGGCACGGACGGCCCGCTGGACTCGCTCGCCACACGGCTGCGGCTGGATAGCCACTACCTCGCGCGCGACGGCCTCCGGAAGTACCACGTGCGCAACGTGCCCCTTGGCTTCGGCCTCATGGGGATCGCGGGACTGCTCTCAGGCTTGCTTGGCATTGGCTCCGGAGCGCTCAAAGTCCTGGCGATGGACCAAGCGATGCGCCTGCCCTTTAAGGTCTCCACGACGACCAGCAACTTCATGATTGGAGTCACAGCAGCGGCAAGCGCGGGCATCTACCTCAACCGCGGCTATATCGACCCCGGGCTCTCCATGCCAACCATGCTCGGCGTGCTTGTTGGCTCGCTCACCGGAGCACGCGTCCTCGCCCGAGCGAGGACACCCGTCCTGCGCTGGGTGTTCGGGAGCGTTATCCTGGCGCTCGGGGTGGAGATGATCGCCAACGGTCTGAGCGGGAGGATCTGATATGCCGCCCCGGAAGCCCGCGCTGACCGATGAACGGATGGACCAGATCATCAGCGCCATCTTGCGCGTGGGCGTCGGCCTCGCCGCGCTGGTCGTCTTCGCCGGCGGCATCTACTACCTCGTGAAGCACGGGGGGCAGCTACCGCAGTACGGGACGTTCCGCGGACAGCCCGCCCAGCTCCGCACCATCCCCGGTATCCTCGGCTTCGCCTTCTCCTCGCACAGTCGGGGCATCATCGAGATCGGCTTGCTGCTCCTAATCGCCACCCCCATTGCTCGCGTCATCTTCTCCGTCTTCGCCTTCGCCCTCCAGCGTGATCGTACCTATGTCATCATTACCCTCGCCGTTCTCACCGTGCTGATCTGCAATCTGATCGTTGGCTACCGATAGGCTGGCGTCGGAGATCACCGGCAGCTTGAGTTTCGCGTCTTACTCGGCCCGTTCGATCCCCGGTCAGCTTCCACCCGGCCCTGCGCAAGCCCCCGACCCTACGTGCCGCTTGCAGTTCGTTGTAGCTCATCCGCCATGCTGCCTGTCCGGTAACGCTGCCCTAGTAGCTTGTACTCCTGCGGCGGCGTCTCCATTGTTACATCTGGACAAGCCCTGCCGGGGCTTCGAACCCGCGACCCGGCGGGCCGTCACGTGGCGTGCCGCCCGACCGCTACTGCCCTCGGCCGGCTCTCCCGATGCAGGCCCTGAACTGCCGCCATTCGCCGGACAGGCCGTCACCGCCGCGCGAATCCCTGAGTTGGCCTGCATTCTCCTGCGTTTGGGGGCTGGAATCGCCTTGACTTCCTTGGGGAACAGAGCGTGAATGTCAGCCTGACTGAGGCAACCTGATCGGCTGCAGGGAGGGCTACTCACGATGGCGATGGCAAGGCGCAGGCTAGCGACGACGACTCCAGTCGGCGCCCTCGGCGTGACGGAGGCTGTCGCGCAAGACGCGGCGGAACTCGGCTGGGAGGCGGCGATTCGGCTGTTCATGGAGGGCTGGGCCGCGGACCATCCCGGGATCAGGCCGCGGACACTGGGGCACTACCGCGACCAACTGCTCACCCGCATCGCTGCCTTCGCACAGGAACGAGGCATCACCAGCGTCCAGGACTTCACCCGACATGACCTGCGCGCCTTCGTCGCCTGGCTGGACCGCGTGGCCACCTACACGGGGAGGCCGCTCACACCCCGGGGCAAGCAGATGGCTCTGGATACGGCGAGGAGGTTCCTGCTGTGGCTCTACCAGGAACGTCTGCTCCCGGACGACATCACCGGGCAGGTGAGGAAGTACCGCTTGGACAAGGACCCGGAACCCAGAGCCACCCCGGGTGCGGATCTGGAGAAGATCCTGTCCTCTCTCAACCTGAGCACGCCCACCGGAATCCGCAACCTGGCGATGATCCATCTCATGGCCTTCTGCGGCCTGCGGGTGGCTGAGTTGGTGGGCCTGAACGCCAGTGACCTGTCCTTAGAGGAAGGCCGGGTGCGGGTGAGGGCCGAGAACAGCAAGGGCCGACGAACCAGGTTCGTGGACTTGCCACTCACCATCAGTGACGGCAGGGAAGTGGTCAAGCCGGAGGTAGCGGAGCTCATGGCTTCGTGGCTGAGAGTCCGGTCGGGTGCCTGCCCTCACCTGGGCGACGAGGATGCCTTGTTCGTGACGCTCGGGCCGAACCAGTTCTCACGTCCGCTGCCCACGGCGGAGGAGCCCGGCCCGGATGCGCGGCCGCCCGGAGAGCGGATGAAGACCGACGCGGTGCGCGTGATCCTCAACCGAGCAGCCGCCAGGGCCGGCGTGGACCCGAGGCTGGCCACCCCGCACCGGCTGCGCCACTACTTCGGGCTCACCTCGGCGAAGGCCGGAGTTCCCACTACCGCCTTGATGCGGGCGATGGGCCATCGCAGTCCGCTGATGACCGCCCGCTACTCCGAGTTCGCCGACTCGGAGCGGCGGTGGGCGTTTGCCAGAGCTGACATCACGAAGGGCATTAGCATTCCCGGGCTGCGCCCAACTGAGGCCGCCGCGCCCACGCGCTGACCGCCACTGCCTCCTCGGTAGCCAGATATGGGCCTTGCCGTTCACCCGCTGACACCGGCACTCTTGCCGTTGCCCTTCCCCCTGGATCGTACGTACTGACAGCGCGCCCAGGAGGTGGTAGAATCAGGCCAGTCTCACCTTGCCAGGCGAGTGGCGGCGACCAGCTGACTTTCGCATAGCAGCTCTCTCCCCGGAAATGGGCGAGAAACGGGCGGTTGAGGCGCTGTCAGGGAGAGCGCTTCCGGCTGCTCAGGACTATCATGATGTTGTTGTGGGCGCCAAATGGGCGTCCGTTGAGATAGACGCCGGCGTAGCTCAGTTGGCAGAGCGGCTGATTTGTAATCAGCTGGTCGCGGGTTCGATTCCTGCCGCCGGCTCCACCATTCTCATGCGCACCAAGCACATGAGAATGGTGACCCCGAGCGAAGTCGAGGGGCCACCACATGACCGATGACCGGTCACATGGCATGTGTACATCGTCCGTTGTTCCGACGGGTCTCTCTACACGGGGATTGCTATTGACCCCGAGGAGCGAGTGCGCGTCCACAACCAGGGACAGGGCGCCGAGTATACGGCGCGACGTCGTCCCGTAGTGCTGGTCTACTCAGAGCCACACGCATGCAAGTCGGCCGCTCGCCGGCGCGAGGTCCAGGTGAAAGCTTGGCGCTCTGGCAAGAAGGAGCAGCTGATCCGCGGGTTTCCCTCGGCAGGCTCGGGATAAACGATTCCTGCCGCCGGCTCCACTGTTGACGTCTGCCGGAGGCAGACGTCAACAGTGACCCCGAGCGAACGAGCGAAGCGAGTGAGTCGAGGGGCCACCCATGCCTGACACTCGCACCTGGACGTTCTACATCCTACGGTGCGCCGATGGATCGCTCTACTGCGGCATCGCGCTGGACGCCGCAGACCGGGTGCGCATTCACAATGCAGGCCAAGGCGCGGACTACACCGCCCGCCGCAGGCCGGTGCGTC
>Ga0315282_10014006_pt1 | contig 12000 bp, 10 predicted proteins | sample YL17G07_20_MG_FD_203693 | JGI IMG/M metagenome (GOLD analysis project Ga0315282, IMG submission 203693) | Sediment microbial communities from Yellowstone Lake, YNP, Wyoming, USA - YL17G07_20 | ecosystem: Environmental > Aquatic > Freshwater > Lake > Sediment | place: USA: Wyoming | collected... | reverse complement strand
ATATCCTGTCATCCGCGCCCAACAACGGCTGCGCCTGACCGCTTCGGCGCGTGGATGCAGGCGTGATTTGCGAAGTTGAGTGCTATGATGATTGTGGCGTCTCGCTCGTCCCGGCGACAGGTGAGCCATACCATTGGGCACCTGTTGTAGGAAAAAGGTCTATTAAGATGAAAATTACATTGTCCCGTCGTAATTTTGTCAAAATGGCGTTATCAAGCCTCGGTGCGGTGCTTCTTGCCACGTGTGAGCGGCTTGCCAAGCCTACGTCAACGGCTTTATCAACTTCCCTGGTTATGCCATCCACAACAGTCACGCCATCCGCAACAGTCACGCCATCTGCAACAATAACGCCACAGCCCACAAATACGAGCACGCCCGAACCGGTGGACATCCCGATCTATAAGAACTCTTTCGAGGGAATTACAGATCTGGCTGCAAATGGGATCACATCGACGAACAATGATTTAAGAATCAATACGGAAAACGTCGACTACCAGAGTGGCAGCCAGTCGCTTGAAGTCTATGGAACGATCGCCGCTCCGATATACTCCACACTGACCATTGAAATGTCGCTTAAATCACTTACAGGCGAAGAAACAGTCGATCTTTACAATAAAACGGTTGGCTTTTCCTACTTTATTCCGGCGGATTCCCCAATTGTCGATATCAATCTCATCGCGAAGTCAGGTGCGAGAGCGGTGGCGCTCGCGGCTGCCAGCGGTTTTACGGCGGGCGAATGGCATTACCAACAGTTCGACTTGAAGAACATCTACGATAATAAAGCCTAGATTTGGACCGATCTCTCTGTTGATGAAGCCAGGGATGTCATCAGGCATTGCCAGGAGATCATAATCACCGGAATGCGGCCAACTGAAGGTGTTGCCACTCCGACGAGTTTCCTCATCGACGATCTTAACTGGATAGGTATTACCGATCTCAACCACATAGCGCTCAATGACAGCGTTGATTCCATCAGAAAATATGCAAACTTGAACCATCATAAAATTGGAGCTGTATTGCTCAGAGAAAAAAACAACGACTGGTTCAACGACCCGTGGTATCTGTATACCCCGGCGCAGGAATTTAACATGACCACGGTGGGCGGTATGGGGACGCCTGAGACCAAACCCGCAGATATATCTGCCATCAATTTCGATTACACTTATGAGGACCAAGTAATGGCCTACGCAGAAGGCAACGGCATGTTCCTCAGGGGAGGTACGGGTGGCTACCATGTAGGGAACCCGCTCTGGCTGCTGGATGCAAGTCACGATGAATTGAAGGCTTTCCTAGAACGCAAGATCGAACAGGATATCAGCCACTACGGAGGCAAGGTATATTCCTGGGGTGTGTTCAACGAGCCGGTCAATGATGAAGGGAATGGATTCAGGAACAGACAGCAAAAGAATCCCAATGATCCAAACGCCAGTTCCATAGCCCCCTATAGTTTCCGTTATTCTCCCTTTGTGGATGGGAATGATATCTCCCTCATCGAGGCAGCCCTCATCAAAGCCAGACAGATAGACCCGAATGCGATGTTGTACATAAATGATTTCGATAATGAGGAGATCGGGAAGCAAAAGTCGGAATTCTTTTACAATTTTCTCATCGGAATGAGGAATAGGGGCGTCCCCATTGATGGGGGCGGTTTTGAACTTCACAAGATGTACCCGCTCCAGGGAGATCCGGCGCCCGATCTGGATGCGTATCTGGACAGGATAGACCGGAACTTAAAACGCTATGCCGCCGCGGGTCTTCGGGTTGAATTTACCGAAGTCGAGTGCCAGATACGTTTCGACGATATCGACCTTGCCACGCAGGCCGGCCAGGATGAACTCACCCGCCGTGTTCAGAAACAGGCGGATATGTATGCAGGATTAATGAACCTGGCTGTCGAAAATCCGAATGTGCTTTCTTTTACCGCCTGGACAGTGGCTGATAAACCGCACACTTCCGGTTTTGATGCACCCTGGTATCATTTTACCTATACCGATTTGTTCTTGTTCGATAAAAACTACAACCCGAAACCGGCGTATTCCGCAGTTTTGAATGTGCTGAAACAGCAATAAAGTGGAAAAATGCCAACAGGATATTAACAGGCCATGGACAAAATACATTCACAATCTGGGCTAGCGCTTTTAGAAATGTACAATAATAAACTGAAAAGGTACCACTCAAAATGAATATAGACTTATGGCCTCGCAAGGTGTATATTCCGATAAGAAATTTCGATCCTCCAACCCGCACATGCCGCTAACGCAAACTGTTGGCCGGCCAGGTAAGAAGTGACCTTGAATAACACGAGTGAAATATCTCAACGAAGCAGACTAACCTGGAATCGGGCTGCGCTGTACATCATCGCAGTGATGATATTGTGCATTGCGGGAGGGATATTTCTGGCATCCCGCCGGATTTATTTGCGCCCCCCGTGGTTTCAATATACGGTTCTCTTCTATGTTTCACTGTGATTGCCGGTGGTGGTGACAGTTATATTGTGCGTTTGGAAACGACCGGCTGGTAGATGGGTGACAATGATTCCTCTGCTTGTGTTTTTGGGGTTAGGTTTTTGTGCTTATCTAACACTTTTAGGGCCGGCGATGTACTCCGACATCACATGCGATAAACCTCAGCCTATTGGTTTGGCAATTAACCAAGACTGCCGGTGTCAGTGGAAGGGAGACTCGGAAAGTGGCGCGGTTGAATGCAAGTTGGCAGGCGTGTCATTTCTGCCTTTTGTACATTTGATCGAAGTACGATAAGAATCGATCATGAGATTTTCCTTCCAGAACAGGTAGCAACCTGGCCTGCGGCCTGCGGTCTCGGCCAGCCGCTGACACCAGACGTTGGACGCATAAAAAAATAACAGGAGATAGCAAAATGAAACAACCTTCAGCAGAAAAGCCAAATTATGGCAATTGGATTTCAACCCGACTTATCTACGCTCCAGGCGTGGTAAGTTTGATTTTTTTGGGATTAGCAATCATGTTCCCGTTTCTTATGGCGGTTGCCGCACTTTTTTTATGCGTGTCTCTATACTTCGCCTATGCACGCTATTTATTCTCTCCGCAAGGCGGGAATGTACAGGACCGGGTCTGCGGATTGGTTCTGTCAAATTTGGTTTGGAATGGAGAAGGCCAGATACTGGATATCGGTTGTGGAAGCGCATCCCTGACCATAGAGCTTGCGAAAAAATACAAGGCAGCTCAAGTTATTGGGATTGACTATTGGGGAGAGCAGTGGGAATATTCGAAAAAGGTCTGCGAAAAGAATGCGGAAATTGAGGGAGTAGCGCAGCGAGTGACATTTCAAAAAGCCAGTGCGGCGGCTTTACCTTTCGCTGACAATCATTTTGATGCCGTCGTAAGCAATCTTGTATTTCATGAAGTGAGCGGCGTCAAGGACAAGAAAGAACTTATTCGAGAAGCATTGCGAGTGGTTAAGCCAGGTGGCAGTTTTGTTTTTCAGGACCTGTTCCTGTGGAAGCAGATCTATGGTGAGCCAGATAAACTTTTAGAAACAATCCGAAGTTGGGGGATTAAAAAAGTTGTGTTTATCTATACCAGCAGCTCAGCTTTTATTCCGGCGGTATTAAAATTGCCCTTCATGGTGGGAACAATCGGCATGATCCTTGGGGAGAAATAAACGGGTGCACGAAATGGGGGAACAAATGGCTAAAAAGGATAATTTACATATGTGGAAACATCAAGACCTTCTATAACTTTGAACCACCTGTGACCGAGGAGGAGATTCGGGCGACCGCATTACAATTTGTGCGCAAGGTTAGCGGCTTTACTCAACCATCGAATGCTAAAGTAATCCCTTGATTTGCCTGGCCCAATTCGCTGCCCTATCAAGTTCGCCTTCTTTCAACGGGCCTTCCGACGCTTTTACATAGAAACCTTCCGGAGGTACTGCCAGCTCCCCTCCTTTTTTCTTGAGCCGATCAGCAATGGGTTTAGCGGCATATCCGAAGATTCTTACAAAAAACCGCAAGACGGGCGAATTAATATCATCTAACGATATCCGGGTATCAAAAGCAGCTACTTTCACGCCCTTGATGCCATCGACCGGGATACGATCCAGAAAGACTGTGATGGGTTTTGTTGGCCTGAATCCCCGCGTGGGCGAGCCGACCAGGATCAGCTCCGATCCTTTGAGCTGTTCCGGTCTTATGTTACCCACCCGGAATAAGCCGACTTCGTCCTGACTGCCCAGCGTATTACCTATCGCCTGGGCTATCTGTTCGGTGTTGCCAAAAATCGAATCATAAATGACGATTGCTTTCACTGAAACCCTCCATTTTTCATGATTGAATTCTCTACAATTATATAATAACCACCTTCATTCACCTGATGCAGAATTCATTTTATTCCTACCTCGACAAAACACACCGCACGCTCTAAAATTCAGGCAGCGCTTCATCAACGGGTCGACCCAGGAATACACAACCTCTCACCTGCCTGGACTCAGCTTTAGGCCGAAAGGATTGATCTCATGAAAAATGTGGTTGTCTCAACCGATACAATCCTCACAACCCAACGCCTGGTTTTGCGCTATCCAAAATTAGATGGCGCGGCTGGAATTTTTTCTGTGGTGAGATCACCGCAATTTCCTGAGGAGTTGCCTTTGAAGGAAATGAACACGGTCAGCGAAATCGAAGAATGGCTGAAAAGGTTGCAAGAAAATTCGGCAGCCGGCCAGGTATTTTCGTGGGTGGTTGAAGCTCGTGGTTCTGGAATTTTGGTAGGACAGGTGACATTAGCCAGGATAGAAGGGAATCAGGTTTGGGCTCTGGCATTCTAGACACATCCAGATGAATGGGGAAAAGGCTATGCTACATAAGCGGCAGAACGACTCTTAGCCTTTGGTTTTGAAGAGATCAGCGCGAAAAAGATCTGGGCTGCGGCGGGTGAATGGAATAAGGGCAGTATTCGGGTGTTAGAAAAAACAGGCATGACTTATACAGGTGCTAATCCGAAAGGCTATTATTCAAGAGGTGAGCCAATCGCCACGCGAGAGTACGAGATTTCTCGGGAAGGATGGCAAAGAAGAACCAGAAAATGAACAGATGAAAATGCGAAAAACATTCCCCCAACCAAACGACCAGCCCAAAGCGAGCTGGTCTTTTTATTGGACGGAATGCTATTTTCTCAACCCCGCAGCAATATCAGGGTTGGATCGACACCAGTTCCACTTCGAAGATCAGGGTTGCGCCCGGTGGAATAACATTGCCCGAGCCGGCGTCGCCATAAGCCAGGGCGGGCGGAATAACCAGCTGGCGCTTGCCGCCCACCTTCAAGGTTGAAATACCCTCTTCCCAACCCGGGATGACGCTGCCCTTTCCGAGTTGGAAAGAAAATGGTGTATCCCGACCAATTGAGCTGTCAAATTGAGTGCCGTCCTGCAGCCATCCGGTGTATTGCACCACCACCGTCTGCCCGGCTGTGGGTGTTGCGCCTGTGCCCACTTTTAAATCGTAGTACTTCAAGCCGCTCTTGGTAGTAATGTAGTCTTTTTCGTCAACCTTGGTTGCTACCAGCGGTTCAGTAGCACTCATCAGTTGAATTTCCAATACCAGAACGGAATTCGGCGGAATATCCTGGGCGCCCTGCGCTCCCAACCCTAAATCCGGCGGGACAACCAGCTGGCGTTTGCCGCCCACTTTCATACCGGTCACGCATTCATCCCAGCCAGCGAAGACCTTATCAAAGCGTCCAACGACAAAATCTAGGGGTGGATTACCTTCAGAAGAGGCAATAAAAGTATACCCGGTATCCGTTTTTACCCAGAGTGTATAATGAGTGGCCACGTCGCTATTCTTTACAGCTTCGGCGCCGTCACCTTTGATGATATCGTAATATTGCAGGCCGCTGGCCGTCTTGGTGAGTTGGTCCGCCGAAACAGAAACCGGCGACGGAGCAGGTGTTGCGGACAGGAGTTCAACTTCTATAATGAGCGGTGAATTGGGTGGAACGGAACCAGATCCATTAGCGCCATAAGCCAGGTCGGGCGGGATCACAAGTTTTGCCTTGCTGCCAACTTTCATCAGGCCGATGCCCTCTTCCCAGCCTGGGATCAGGGTTTTACGACCCCAGACCGTTTTAACCGGCTGATTTTGTGTATAGGTATTGGCCAGTTCAGTCCCATCCGGCAAAGTAGCGATAAAGTTCATGGTAATGATTTCCCCTGGCTGAGGAGCTGCACCGGTGCCAGTAGTCATCTCTAGGTACTGCAAACCGCTGGCCGTGGTGGCGGCGCCTGCCAGGACAATCGGGGTCGCGGTGACCGGCACGACAGTAGATGTGGCTGGCGGCGCAGCAGTTTCAGATGGGGCAGCTGTTCCGATACTGTTAATTTTTGGAAAGGGTGTCCCTGGCTGGCAAGCTGCCAGGGCAATAACCAATATCGTCACAATGGCCACTGCCGCCAGCCGTCCCAGTCTTTTTTCATTCTTTTTCATGTAAATCTCCCGTTATAGTATGTGCCTTTATAATGCAGGTTCCTAATTTATCGATCCAATTATAAGGCTCGTATATACTATCAGATGTTGTGATTGAAATCCTTTATTTTCGATTAGCCTATCTTCTCTATCATGCCATGAAATTTCCAGGATATTGGATTGCGTTTATAATTTTACTGGCTGTCTGCGGCTGCTCACCGGCGGCAAATTGTAATGGAGGTCAAAACACGGGATCAACTTTGCATATCCTGTTCATCGGCAACAGTTATACCTATGTCAACGATTTGCCCGGCACGTTTGCCAGGCTGGCGTGCACTGGCGGGCATAAGGTTGAGACTGACATGGCGGCTGAAGGCGGCTGGGCCCTGGCTGACCATGCCGCCTCCGCTCAAACCCTCGCAAAACTGGCACAGTCGAAATGGGACTTTGTCATCTTACAGGAACAAAGTGAAATTCCTGCGATGGATGATTACCGCAAGCAGAGCATGTATCCGGCTGTCCGCCAGTTAGTTGGCAAAATAAAAGCCACCGGCGCCAAACCCATTTTATTTTTGACCTGGGGCCATCACGACGGGCTGCCGCAGGCCGGCTTTCAAACCTTTAATGACATGCAGGCCCAATTGTATGTTGGGTACATGGGGATTGCGAAAGAGCTGAATGTCCCGGTTGCCCCCGTGGGGGATGCCTGGCTAATGGGAAGATTACAACCCACCCCACTAGACCTCTGGCAAGCGGATGGCAGTCATCCAAACGAGATGGGGACTTACCTGGCAGCCTGTGTTTTCTATGCTGTCTTCTTTCGTCAAAGCCCGGCCGGGTTGACGTATCGACCTGGCCTCTCCCAAGCAACAGCTCAGACCTTGCAAACCCTCGCCGTCGATTCAGTCCTGAAAGAGCCGTGGCGCTGGTACCTGCCCTAGGGTTATCCTGAGAATCGGACAAAAGATCGGACATCCGTCTAAAAGAGGATGTGGTCATAAGAAAGCGATTACTCCGTCCTGCGTCTCGCAGGGCGGCTCGCTTGAAAGGGTCCACCCGCGGGACACAGGTGAGAACTGCAGGGGTAAAGCATGTCCGAACTCATTTCTGAACTTAAAATTTATAAGTGCCATTTGGTTGCTTGACAAACCAGTCATCTTAAGCAAAAATGTTTGTGTTGCTTATCATTACTTCTCTATGGTGACCGCTACCCCGATGAACCCCTGGCAGCCTTTGATAAAGATTAAATTTTCTTTTTGAAACTGGGGCAGATTAATGCTCAGGACGCCTTCGCCCATAATCCTGATAGCAACCGCATCGTCATGGTTCTTAGATTCGATCTTGAGCTTTATGAAACAATGGCTTGGCTCGTTAATTAATAACCTGGGAACAGGGTTTACCCCTAGATGTTCAGCTCCGTTTGTTTGAAGAAATGATTGGGCATTATTTTGGTGTCCTGATTCTGGAAAATCGGTAGGTGACCGATATAAGGAGAAATTATGTTCAAAAAAGAGCGCCAATGCACCCTGACACCCGTTGAGGTGGGGAAAAAAGCCGCAGCCTTGCTTAAAAAAATGACTTTAAAAGAGAAAGTCTGGCTGCTGAATGGAAATTGGGATCTGATGGCTAACATGATCCGCTATAAAAACGCTTACAATCCGGTGCCGATTGCTACCAATGGACTGAAGCGCCTGGGCATTTCGCGGATCAAATTTACCGACGGCCCGCGGGGTGTGGTGATGGGGAATTCTACCTGTTTCCCGGTTTCTATGGCGCGCGGCGCCAGCTTTGACCGGGAGCTGGAAAGAAAGGTAGGGGATGTGATTGGTAAGGAGGCGCGCGCCCAAGGCGCCAATCTCTTTGCCGGGGTATGCATTAACCTGCTGCGCCATCCGGCCTGGGGCAGAGCGCAAGAAACCTACAGCGAGGACCCTTACCACCTAGGAGAAATGGGCAAAGCGCTGACCGAAAGCGTGCAGGAGCACAATGTGATGGCTTGCCTGAAGCATTACGCCGTCAACAACATCGAAAACAGCCGTTTCTTCGTCAATGTCAAAGCAGATGGGCGCACGATGCGCGAAGTGTATCTGCCCCATTTTAAGAAATCGGTGGATGCCGGCGCGGCTTGTTTGATGGGCGCATATAACTTATATGAGGGGGATCAGGCATGTGAGAGCCGGCAGTTGTTGACGGAGATCCTGCGTGATGAATGGGGGTTTGAAGGATTCACCATTTCGGATTTTATCTTTGGCGTCCGCCATGGGGAAAAAGCGATCGAAGCCGGGCTGGATGTCGAGATGCCCATGCCCATCCAATACAAGCAGAACCTGTTAAAAGCTGTTCAGGAGGGGCGGGTAGCAGAAAGTGTGGTTGATCGTGCTGTCTTGTGTGTGGTTAAAACCCTGCTTGTCTTTACAAATACCCCGGATAAAATGGCCTACAGCAAGGACCTGATTGCCCACCCCGATCATATCCGCCTTGCCAGAGAAGTCGCCGAAAAATCGATGGTGCTGATCAAGAATCAGGGCAGCGTGCTGCCGTTCAAGAAAAATGTGCGCAAAGTTCTCGTGTTGGGCAAGCTCGCCGCCCAGGAAAACACCGGCGATCACGGTTCCAGCCGGATTTATGCTCCCTATGTCATCACTCCCCTTGCAGGGCTGAAGAAATATTTTGGCGAGGGTGTCGAGATTCTCCACCGCGATGAAACACAGCTGCCGGAAGCAAAGCGGCTGGCTGCCGAAGTGGGTTGCGTCATCATAATTGCCGGGAATGATTTTAATGACGAGGGTGAATTTGTATCGCCTGGCGGTATGGGTGATTTTATGGTGCCGGTCATCGCCGGCTACAAAAATATGGGTCAGCCCATCAAAGCCGCATTATTAAAGCTCATGCAGAAATCCCTGGCCAAACAAATGATGAGTGAAGATGGTTCACCGGTAGGAGGCGACCGCAAGAGCCTGTCACTCAAACCCGAGCAGGCAGAGCTTATTAAAGAAGTGGGCAGGATCAACCCCAATACCGTCGTTTGCCTGGTTTGCGGCAGCATGATAATGATCGACGATTGGGCCGACCAGGTGCCTGCGGTGATCTACAGCTGGTACGCCGGCATGGAAGGCGGAAACGCCCTGCCGAGAGTTTTGTTTGGTGATGTCAATCCCAGCGGGAAGCTGCCTTTCACCATCCCGGCAGATGTCAGGCATTTGCCCTATTTCAGCAGCAGCGATAAAGAGATTACCTACGACCTGTACCATGGGTATACTTTGTTGGATAAAAATGGTCAGCTCCCGGCATATCCTTTCGGCTTCGGACTCAGCTATACCACTTACCGATATAGCGATGTTGCTGTTAAGAGGGATGGCAGGACTCTGGAAGTTGCAGTTCGGGTGACCAATACCGGAAATCGGGATGGAGAAGAAGTCGTTCAGGTTTTTGTGGGGATGGAAAATTCAAAGGTTGAACGGCAGAAAAAGCTGCTTAAGGGATTTGAAAAAGTATTCGTCCGCGCCGGTGACACTGTCAACGTGAAGATTCCATTATCCATTGAAGACCTACGCTATTATAATATTTCAGAGAAAAGATGGATGCTGGAGCCAGGAACGTATGTGGTCATGGTCGGTCCCAATTCGGCAAATTCATCCCTTTCTAAAACCTGGATGGATCTACGTTAATTTTTCTAAACATTCTGAAACTTTATTCTACCTGACCTGCACAGGAGCTTATCTCAATAATTTGCCAAGATGCTTCAGGGCTTGCCGTCCATCTTCAGCGAAGCCGAAGTAGGAGTTCTCCATCCCCCAGACGATTGCTCCGAGAGCATACTGAGCATGTGCAACCAGGAGCTGCTGCTCTTCAGCATATGTGAAGGAACGCCCGTAACCGTCGAAGAAAGCTTTGGTCAGGTCTGGCCGGCTGATCCAGTCCCAGGCAGGATAGCGGGTGAAGTCGGCTGCCCGCACATCCCAATACGCAAACTCAAAATCGATTATCCCTTCCCAGGCACCATCGCCACTGACGAGCCAGTTAGCCGGGCAGTAGTCGCGGTGGCAGGGAACCGGGTGTTCCCCCTTAAAAGACGGAACCAGGGCGGAGGCTGCCTGGACAATTGACAACTGGTCGCGGCTGAGGTAGCCGCCGCGGATGCCCCGCTCCAACCAGCATGCTAAATCCTTCAAGATGTACTCCCTGGCATCGGAAATGGGTGTTCCAGCGCACGTTCCATCGCGCCGGCAGGGACCGAAATAATCTCCCACGGCCAGGTCGTGAAAGACCGCTAGCGCATGGCCCGCCGTGCGCCATGCGCTTTGTTGCTGAGAAGGTGAGAGCTGGATTTCCTCCAGAATTTTTCCAGGTATTTCGCTGATGATGAGTGCCAGAGGTTCCTCATTTCGCACCGCGATCAGTTTGGGAGCAAAGTCCCCAAAAGCGTGCGCCCAATGTTCATAGCTATGGACTTCGCTTTCCCAATGCGATGAGTCTCGGTGCATCTTGACGTAACAATAACCCGATCGTGTCCGGAGCCGGCGGGTAGCGGCACGCTGCCCGGCATGCTCCCGGCTGTGATCAACCACGACCTCAACTTGACCCAGTATGAAGGAACACCAGCTCAGGACTTCATCTGATTTGCTATCATTATCAGATTTCATGATTTTTCCTGGAAATGCACATCTGGCTGCTCTTGTAGTGATTGTAACTGAAAGAGACTGAAAAACGGGTTTAAAGACGATGCGATTAATGGCGTACACGCACCCCCCAATAGCTTGAATAACTCACGAATTCATCTCGGCCAGTTGGGCGGTACCCGGCTCAGCTTTTTGGTACAGTGCCCGGTATGAGATAAACGCCACTTACAGGTAAGCGCAAGTTTTGGGGATCATCAGCATGCCCAACATTGGCACCCGTTGCCCCCAAAGGATGACCGGGGTGTAGAAAAGAAAGTCTTCATTCGAATGTCCGTCCCCAATAAACGAGCCTGGTTGGGCACCAGGCTCCTGGATATTTCCATCCAGCGGCTGGCGTTAGCAGCAGGGAGGGTAAGTGGCGGGGAGAAGACCCGGCCTGAACTTGCCTTTCAGCATCGGATTCGCGAGGGTATGAGCGAAATTCCCGACCTGTCCGGTGCATGTCGTTTTAGGCGCGGATGACAGGTTATATTTGGCCGGGCTGACGTCTACCCCGGGCGATTCTCAATTTCAGTTGGTCCCGCACGAACACCACGGTTTGGTCAACTATTATGGGGCGTGCATTTCCACGAAACCACACTTCTCACATCGATACAAAATGATCTCGCGCCGTTGTGTGGGTACGCCCTTTACGGGAAAGGGGAGCTCATTGACGGGGGCAAAGAAATTGCGGTTGTTGCCATAGTTACTTATTTCCTTGAGGTAACCCTGAACCATGGTACCGGCGCATTTCGGGCACTCTTTGGATTCAGCCATCGTATTCACCTCCTGAACAGAACCGAGATCTTCGGTAGCACTTCCTTGAAGACTGTCTGGTGTTTCTATCCCTGACCGCGGATAGCGAGCCCTGGCATGTCCAACTATTAATTATACGGATTATTT
>Ga0315282_10014005_pt1 | contig 12000 bp, 8 predicted proteins | sample YL17G07_20_MG_FD_203693 | JGI IMG/M metagenome (GOLD analysis project Ga0315282, IMG submission 203693) | Sediment microbial communities from Yellowstone Lake, YNP, Wyoming, USA - YL17G07_20 | ecosystem: Environmental > Aquatic > Freshwater > Lake > Sediment | place: USA: Wyoming | collected... | reverse complement strand
GCCCGACGACGCCCTGCGCGCGCGCACCGCCCAGTACCTGGCGGAGCTGGTGGACTTCTGCGCCGACCTCGGCGGCAAGATCATGGTGCTCGGCTCGCCGAAGCAGCGCAATATCGCCGAGGGGTTAACGTACGACCAGGCCTGGGGGCTCATGAAAGAGGCGCTGCAGCCGGCGCTGGTCCGGGCGGCGGCGCGCGGCGTCAGCATTTGCCCCGAGGCCCTCGCGCCACAGGAGACCGACTTCCTCAACACCGCGGCCGAAGTGCGGCGCCTGGTGCAGGACGTTGGGCACCCCAACTTGAAGATGATGCTGGACGTCAAGGCGATGTCCTCCGAGGGTCGGCCCATCGCCGACATCATCCGCGAGAATGGAGACCTCCTCGCGCACGTGCACGCCAACGACGCCAATATGCGCGGGCCCGGCTTTGGGGATACGGATTTTGTCCCGATCGCGCAGGCGCTGAAGGACGTCGGCTTCGACGGCTTCGTATCGGTCGAGGTGTTCGACTTCAAGCCGGACCCGGAAACCATCGCGACCCAGAGCCTGGCCTACCTGAAGAAGGCATTCGGTCTGTAGGCAGCCGCCGGTCCTGCTTTGCTAACACCCGGCCATCGGGCTCAGCGCTGCAATGCGCAATCTCGGTCTGACCCAGATTATGCATTTGGGCTCTTGGCGATGTCATTCTGAGGAAGCGAAGCGACCGAAGACCTGTCCTGAGCATAGTCGAAGGAATCCCCTACCGGGGATGCTCAAGGTCAACGATTACAGCCGCCAGAAACCGCGATAGGGGATCCTTCGCTTGATCGCGCTCCGCGCGATTCCGGAGCCCCGTGTGCGGCGGTGGGCGCCGCCCTTCGACCCGTTCGACACGCTCAGGGCGAGCAAGCTCAGGGTGACCCCGAGCAAAGCCGAGGGGCCGCTCCGGAGGCGCGGCTGTGGCGCGATACGATCGCGCCTCCGGAAGTGCGGTGACCGCACTCAAGCCGCGTCGCACATCGGGGCCAACGCTCAGGATGACATCATTTGCTGAGTGAAGGCTCAGCGCTCGGAATGACACGCTCCCTAACCTACGCATAATCTGGGTCTAACCACAGAGGAGCATGAGGATGAAGGACACCAAAATCAGAGTCACAGCGGGGCCGCACCACCGCCACCAGTGCCCGATGATCACCCGCCTGCCGTGGTCGGGTGATGCCCCGCCGCAGGCCTTCAGCGTCGTCGATCTCACCGCCAACCATCCGGCGCCGGCGCAGCTCCTGCCGTGGCTCGCGCGGGACGGAGAGATCTGCTTCGCCTGGATCCTCAACGACCTCGCGCCCAATCACGCGCGTGAGTTCCTGCTCACCGCGAAGCCCGCCGAAGGCGTGGGCGTCGCGCTGGCCGATGCCGCCGCCGGACGTATCGACGTCACGATCGAGGGCGACCTGTTCACCGCGTACAACTTCGGCGACGATCTCGCGCGGCCCAACCTGTACCCGCTGCGCGGCCCGGGCGGCAGGCACATGACGCGCGACTACCCGATGGCCGATGGCCCTGCGGGCGAAGCGCGCGACCACATCCATCACCGGTCGGTGTGGGTCGCTCACGGCGACGTGAACGGCGCCGACAACTGGAGCGAGGACAAGGCGCACGCGAAGACGGTTCATCGGAGCTTCTCGCGGCGCGAGGCGGGCCCGGTTATGGCGGTGATCGAGGCGCAGTCCGACTGGGTCGACGCCAAGGACCAGCCGGTGCTTAAAGAGCGGCGGATGATGACGTTCTACGATCTCCCCGCCGAGTGGCGCTGCTTCGACCTGGAGGTGGCGCTGGAGCCGGCGCGGGGCGAGGTGCGCTTCGGCGACACCAAGGAGGGCGGCATCTGCGCCATCCGCGTCGCCAGCTCCATGGACGCCTCGGGCGAAGGTCACATCGAGAACTCATATGGCGGCATCGACGAGGGTGAGACCTGGGGCAAGCGCGCCCACTGGTGCGACTACTCGGGGCCGGTGCGCGGCGAGATCGTCGGCATCACCGTCTTCGACCACCCCGACAGCTTCCGCCATCCGACCTACTGGCATGTCCGCAACTACGGCCTGATGACCGCCAACCCGTTCGGGCTCTCGCATTTCTACGACGACCCCAAGCGCGACGGCAGCCATCTGCTCAAGCCGGGCGAGACGATGTTCTTCCGCTATCGCATCTACCTGCACCTCGGCGACGCCGCCGCGGGCGCGGCCGCGGAGAAATACCACGACTTCATCAACCCGCCGCGGGTGGAGCCGGCGTAGCGCTGGTCTGGGCGGCTCGGTTGCGTTTCGTCGGGGCGGCCCTCTGCGACCGCCCGGTCGAGGGAGCCCGCAGCGGGCTACTCTGCGATCGGCTCCCTGAAACGGTGGCCTCTCAGGTCCAGCGGCCTCATGTCACAGTGCCGCCCGTTGTGCTACACTGATTGAGGAACGGCCCACACCGCTGCCTGCTCCTATCTGCGAAAGGCCTATAGAGTGTTTGGCATCAGCGGAGCGCCACTGATGCCGCAAGGCGCCAACGGCGCCTTTCCGGAGCACCGCGTAGCGGTGCCACACTCTTCCGGACGTTGACCGCGCGTCGCGCGGTTCCGGAGAGACACGGAGTGTCGCCAGGTCGCGCAGAGCGCGACTCCGGAGAGACGCCAGCGTCTCAGGGTTCTTTCGACGGCCGTACAACGTTCCGGGGTATTGCCATAATCCAAGAACCTCGATAATGCCGCAAGCTCCCAACAACTCAGACCCCGTCGCCACCGATAGCCGGCTGCCGAGCGCGCGCATCTACGCTGGCCTGTTCTTCGTCACCCTCTCGACCCTGATGCTCGAGCTCCTGCTCACGCGCATCTTCAGCGTCATCCTGTGGTATCACTTCGCGTTCGTCGCCGTGTCGGTGGCGTTGTTTGGGATGACGCTGGGCGCGGTGATCGTTCACCTGATGCCGCGCTACTTCTCAGGGCCCGCGCTCGCGGCCCGGCTGGCGGGCGCCTCGGCGCTGTTCGGCATCACTACCGCGCTCGCGCTCGCCCTGATGCTGTCGGTCAAAGTCGCCCCCCCGGTGGGCACCAGTGACATCGCCTCGCTGGCCCCGATCTACCTGCTCGTCTCGGTACCCTTCACCTTCAGCGGCATCGTCGTCAGCGTCGCCCTGACGCGCTTTCCCCACCGTGTCAACCGGCTCTACGCGGCGGATCTCATCGGCGCTGCCATCGGCTGTTCCGCGGTCATCGTGCTGCTCGACGTGCTGGACGCGCCAAGCGCCGTCATCGCTATCGGCGCCGCGGCCGCGCTGGGCGCGCTGTTCTTCTCACTGGAATCGCCGCGGCTCTCCGCTCGCGCGACAGCGGCGGCTCTCGTTGTCGCCTTGGCCGCCTTTGCCGCGTTCAACGCGCACAGCAAGGCACTGCGCGTGCGCTGGATCAAGGGGCTGCCGGCGCAGACACCACTGTACGAAACCTGGAACGCCTTCTCCCGCATCGCGGTATCGTCCGGCCTGCGGCTGCTGCCGTGGTACAGCCCCGAGGATCACAGGCGCTATCCGATCGAGCAGCTTCACCTCGACATTGACGGCACCGCGTCGACGGTGCTAACGCGATTCGACGGTAACGTCAACGCGCTCGGCTATCTCCGGTCCGACATCTCCGCGCCGGCGCACTGGCTGCGCCCCAACGCCTCGGTCCTGGTCATCGGCGTTGGCGGCGGCAGGGACATCCTCACTGCGCTCGCGATGAACCAGAAGCAGGTCACGGGCATCGAGCTCAACCGTGCCATCGTTCGCGCCGTCAACGGCCGCTTCGGCGACTACACCGGTCACCTCGACCGCGGCCCCAAGGTCCGTTTCGTCAACGACGAGGCGCGGAGTTGGATCGATCGCAGCGACCAGAAGTTCGACATCATCCAATGCTCGCTTATCGATACCTGGGCGGCGACCGCGGCCGGCGCCTTCGTCCTCTCCGAGAACAACCTCTATACCGAGCAGGCATGGACCTCGATCCTGGAGCACCTCAGCGACCGCGGCATCTTCACTGTGACGCGCTGGTACTTCCAGGGCACGCCGGGCGAGATCTTGCGCTGCCTGAGCCTGGCCCGGGTCAGTCTGGAGCGCCTGGGCATCCGCGACCCCCGCCGTCACCTCGCCGTACTCCGCTTCGTGCCCCGGGACCGCGGGGCCGACGGCACGAATCGCAAAGGCACCATCCTCATCTCTCGCTCACCCCTGACGGACAACGACGTGCAGCGCCTGGAGCTCTTCGCGCGAGATGCCGGGTGCGAGCTCGTGCTCTCGCCCGTGGCCTGCAAGGAACGGCTTTTCGCCCGAGTGCTTTCCGCGCCGCGCTTGAGCGATTTCACCGACTCGTTCTACCTCGACGTCTCACCCCCCACCGATGACCGCCCCTTCTTCTTCAACATGCTGCGGCTGAGGCATTGGGCCTCCGCCTTCCGACCGGGCGACCAGGGCATGGTGTCGATGAACCTTCAAGCGACCGCGGTGCTCGCACGCCTGCTCGTCGTCACCGTCGCGCTCGCGGCGCTCTTCATCATGGCGCCGCTCGGGCTCACCTACTGGCGCGATCGCTATTCGCTGCGCTCACTGGCGCCCGCGCTGCTGTTCTTCTCGGCCATCGGGTTCGGCTTCATGCTCGTCGAGATTTCCCAGATGCAGCGGCTCATCATCTTCCTCGGCCACCCGATCTATGGCTTGTCGGTGGTTCTTTTCGCGCTGCTCGGCGCCAGCGGCCTCGGCAGTCTGGTGGCGGGAGGGATATCGCTCGGGAGCGGCCGGCCAGTGGCGCGCATCGTCGCCGTCATGGCTGCACTGCTGGCGCTGCTCGTCCTGTTCGGTCTCATCACGCCGGCGCTAATCGATGCCGCCCGGGCATGGCCCATGGCCCGGCGCCTGCTCCTCGCGGTTGCGCTGCTCGTGCCCATCGCTTTCTTCATGGGCGCCCCGTTTCCCCTGGGGATGAAGCTCGCCGGCCGCCTTGAGCGCGCCCCCACCGCATGGTATTGGGGCATCAACGGGGCGATGTCGGTCGTGGCCTCGGTCGCGGCCATGGCGCTGGCGATTACGGTGGGCATATCAGCCACATTCTTCATCGGCGTCGCCTGCTACGCCGGCGCGGCCCTGTGCCTGATCCTGCTCAGCCGCCGGCCGTGACAGCCGTCGCCGCCCCGCCCGCGCTTGTTCCCGGCCCATGATTGGGCTATAATAGCCGCAAATGTGCGAGTGCAGTACCGCTGTGATATCATGCTTCCTAGCCTGATTATTCATGACGAGTGCAGACGGTGGATCGCATGCGAGCGGAGATCCTCTCGGTCGGGACCGAGCTTCTCCTTGGCCAGATTGTCAATACGAATGCCGCCCATTTATCGCGCAGGCTGCCCGAAGTTGGAATTGACCTCTACCGTCAGGTCACGGTCGGCGATAATCTAGAGCGCATTGCCAACGCGGTGCGGGACGCCCTCGACCACGCCGACGTGGTCATCATTACCGGCGGCCTCGGTCCGACGGCCGATGACGTCACCTCCGAGGCCGTCGCGCTGGCTCTCGGCCGCGATCTGATGTTCGACGAGGGTTCGGCCCAGCGCATCCGCACGCTCCTGCAGACTCGCAGTATCCCCGCCCTTGACAGCCACATGAAGCAAGCTCGCGTGCCCGCCGGATCGCTTATCATGCCCAATCCCGTCGGCACCGCCCCCGGCTTCATCGTCGACTCCGACGGCAAGGCCGTGTGCGCTCTCCCCGGTGTCCCCAGCGAAATGGAGGCGATGGCGGAGCAGAGCCTGCTGCCGGAGCTGCGCCGCCGCTCGCCGCGTGCAAGCATCCGTTCCCGCGTCCTCAAGTTCACCGGCATCGGCGAGTCCAGCCTCGAACACATCATCGAGGATCTCGTCGCCGCCCAGACCAACCCGACCATCGCATTCCTGGCCAAGACCGGTGAGGTCCATCTTCGCTTGACGGCCAAGGCGGCTACCGCGGACGACGCCGAGGCGCTGCTCGCGCCCATGGAGGCGGCGGTACGGGAACGGGCGGGGCAGTTCCTCTTCGCGCGGGACGAGGAGTCGCTCGAGGAAGCGGTGGGCTCGCGTCTGCGAGCCGCCGGCCTGACTGTGGGTCTTGCCGAGTCGTGCACCGGCGGCCTGATCGGCCATCGGATAACCCAGGTGCCGGGCAGCTCCGACTACTTCCTCGGCTCGCTGGTGACTTACAGCAACAAGGCCAAGACCGCGCTGCTCGGCGTTCCAGAAACGCTGCTTGCCGAGCACGGGGCCGTCAGCGAACCGGTTGCCCGCGCGATGGCAACGGGAGCCCGACGCGTGCTCGGCGCCGATCTGGCGGTCTCGGTCACAGGTATCGCCGGGCCCGCTGGGCCCGCTGGAGGCACACCCCAGAAGCCCGTCGGGCTGACATATATCGGCTTTTCGGGCCCGGACGGCGACAAGTGCCAGGAGCACCGCCTTTTTGGCACCCGGGACATGATCAAGACGCGTGCGGCTAACCTCGCGCTGGTGCTCGTGCTGCGCGAGGCGGAAAGGCTGGCGGGCGGCGGCGCAGAAGAATAGGGGAGGAATAGGAGCAAGTAGAGGCAGAGAGCAGGTAGTCTGGGTGGAATGGCGGGCAACCTCCCCCTACTCACTACTTTCTGCTTCCTACTTCCTAACCCACCATGCGCCTCTTCATAGCGCTCAACCTGGACGAGAACCTGCGGCGGGCTATCGCCGAAGCCCAGGAGCGGCTGCGAGCGAGCGGCGCCGACGTGAAATGGGTGGTGCCCGAGAGCATCCACATCACGCTCAAGTTCCTGGGCTGGGTGGATGACGCCCGGGTACCCGAGGTGATGGAGGCGCTCGCCGCAGCGCTCGATGGCGCCGCCGGGTTCCGTCTGAGCCTGGAGGGCATCGGCAGCTTCCCGACGCCCACGGCCCCGCGTGTGGTCTGGGTCGGGGTCAAGGATGGGGGCGAGCACCTGGCGGCATTGGCAGAACGCATCGAGGCGGCCATGGGGCCGCTCGGGTTCGAGAGGGAGGCGCGGGCTTTCAGTCCGCACGTCACCATAGGGCGCTGCAAGAGCGCGCAGGGACGCGAGGGTTTGGTGGCCGCAATGCGCGGGGAGCGCGACCGGCAGTTTGGCGAGATGGAAGCGAGGTGCGTTGACCTGATGCGCAGTGATCTGCGTCCTACGGGGCCGATCTACACCAGTCAGCGCGCATTTAGGCTTACGGGCGCCGAGGCGGGGCAGGGAGAGGGAAATGTCTGACAAGGCAAAGGCGTTGGAGCTGGCCATCGGCCAGATCGAGAAGCAGTTCGGCAAAGGGTCAGTCATGCGGCTGGGCGAGGCGACCCAGCGGCTCTCGGTCGAGGTGATCCCGACCGGCGCGCTGGCGCTTGACCTCGCGCTCGGAGTAGGCGGGATCCCCAGAGGGCGGATTATCGAGATCTTCGGCAACGAGGCCTCCGGCAAGACCACGCTTGCATATCATATCGTCGCCGAGGCCCAACGTCGCGGAGGAACCGCCGCGTTCATTGACGCGGAGCATGCGCTCGACCCGGCCTATGCGAAGGGCGTGGGCGTCAACCTGGAGGAACTGCTGCTGTCGCAGCCCGACACCGGCGAGCAGGCCCTGGACATCGCCGACATGCTGGTGCGCAGCGGAGCGATCGACGTGTTCGTCATCGACTCGGTCGCTGCCCTTCTGCCGCAGGCGGAGCTGGAGGGCGAGATGGGCGACTCCCAGGTCGGCCTTCAGGCGCGGCTCATGAGCAAGGCGCTGCGCAAGCTCTCGGGCTCGCTCTCCACGACGCGCACCATCGGCATCTTCCTCAACCAGATCCGCGAGAAGATCGGCATCATGTTCGGCAACCCGGAGGTCACTCCGGGCGGGCGCGCGCTCAAGTTCTGGTCCTCGGTGCGCATCGAGCTGCGGCGCGTCGAGAACCTCAAGTCCGGAACCCAGGTCATCGGCGCGCGCAGCCGCGCCCGGGTCGTCAAGAACAAGGTCGCGCCGCCTTTCCGCCAGTGCGAATTCGACATCATCTACGGCAAGGGCATCTCTCGCGGCGGCTGCATGCTCGATGTCGGGCTGGCGCTTGGCATCATCACCAAGTCCGGCGCCTTCTTCACCTATAGCGGCACCCGCCTCGGTCAGGGCCGCGAGAACGCCAGGGAAACGCTGGAGACGAACGCCGAACTGGCACAGGAGATCGAGGGGCGGATCCGGGAGCAGGTCGGCGCCGGCGGCGTCGCCGCCGCCGCCGCCGCGGCAGCAGCGAGCGAGGAGCAGGAATAGGCCGATGTCCGTTGGCTCCTCTCGCCGACGTGATCGGCCAGCCGCGGAAAGACGATGAGCGGTGAATAGTGGGCGAGGGGCAAGCTGGGGAAGTGGCGACGCTGCATCCCTACTCCCTGCTTCCTTGTCCCCAACCGGAGGGTATCCTGAATATAGAGCCGCCGCAGCGGGAGGTCGAGCGGGCGCGAGAGATCTGCTTGCGCCTGTTGGGGTACCGGGCGCGGAGCCGGCGCGAACTTGCCGAGCGGCTGGAGCGCAAGGGGTTTGCCCCGGAAGTCATCCGTGCGGCGGTGGGCCGGCTCGAGACGGCCGGGCTGGTTGATGACGACGCGTTCGCCCGGTCGTGGGTGCAGGAACGGCTGGCGAACAGCCCTCGCGGATCGCTGGGAATGCGCTGGGAATTGCGCCGAAAGGGGGTGGATGAGGAGATCATCCAGCGCGCGCTCGCGGTCGAGATGAGCGCGGAGCGAGAGCTGGAGGCTGCGGTAAGAATCGCGGCGAAGTACGTGCCGCGGAGGGGTGAGGATGAACGCGCCCGCTTCCGGCGCCTGGCCGGGGCGCTGCGCAGGCGAGGGTTCACGTTTGAGGTCATAGAAGCGGCGGTCGCGCGGTCGCGCGGAGGCGACGCACCTTGCTAGTCCGGATTATTCATGACGAGTTCCAGTTGCGGAAATGCTCTCGGTGATCGCGCCGTGCGCCACTTATGCGGCGCAGGCGCATTCCGGAGCACGGCGCAGCCGTGCCCAGTCATGAATTATCCGCGCGCGATCTTGCCGCCCCGATGTATCGGGGCGCTCCGGAATCCCGATGCATCGGGATCACGGGTCGTCGGTGCAGCGGCCCTCCTGACGACGCACTGGGGAGTATGAATAACTCAGGCGAGTCCGGGCCATCCCGGGAGTCGCTCGCGCGCATAATCGTCCTATGCCGCGCGTTCGCCAGGGCGCTCGCGCGCCGCGATCGGGCAACTTTTCCCTGCCCGTTCGAGCGGCGCAGGCGCGCCGGCATGAGCGGCTCTGCAGTTCTGTGGAGGGGCTTCGGAGCCGCCAGTTGATCGAGGCCGAGGGGACGATTCTCCCGCCCTTCGGCTTCTTGAAGAAGGGAGTTGAATAGATGGACACGCTGTGGATGGTACCTGTTATCGTTGTCGGATGGATCGTGGCGATTGGCGCCGCGCTGCTCGTAGCGAAGAGGCAATCGCAGCGGGCGGTCGCGAAGATGCAGGAGGCAAGCCACATCCTGGAGGATGCGCATAAGGAGATCGATGCGCTCAAGAAGGAGGCACTGCTCGAGGCGAAGGATGAGGGCCACCGCCTGCGCACCGAGATCGACCGGGAGAACCGCGAGCGCCGCATCGAGCTCCAGCGCGCGGAACGCCGCATCGCACAAAAAGAGGAGAACCTGGAGCGCAAGCTCGATGTCGCGGAGAAGCGCGAGCGCACCCTCGCGGCGCGTGACAAGGAGCTCGAACGACAGCATCAGGAGATCGCGGAGATCAAGGAGCGCCAGCTTGCAGAGCTCGCCCGCGTCTCGGGCATCACCCCGCAAGAGGCCAAGGCGCTGCTGCTGAAGCAGGTGGAGGACGAGGTTCGCCACGAGGCGGCTAAGCTTGCGCGCGAAATCGAGGAAGCGGCGCGCGAGGAGGCCGACAAGAAGGCCCGCGACATCCTGACCATGGCGATTCAGCGCTGCGCGGTCGATCAGGCCGCCGAGACCACGGTCTCCGTCGTGCCCCTGCCCAGCGATGAGATGAAGGGCCGCATCATCGGCCGCGAGGGACGCAACATCCGCGCCTTCGAGGCCGAAACCGGCGTCGACCTGATCATCGACGACACGCCGGAGGCGGTGGTGCTGTCGGCGTTCGATCCCGTTCGGCGAGAGATCGCGCGCACCGCCCTTTCGTACTTGATCAATGACGGGCGCATCCACCCCGGCCGCATCGAGGAAACCGTCGCGCGCGCCCGCAAGGAAGTCGAGAAGCAGATGGAGGAGGCCGCCGAGCAGGCGGTGCTGGCGACGGGCGTGACGGGCGTGCCCAAGGAGATCATGCGCCAGTTGGGGAAGCTCCGCTTCCGCACCAGCTACGGCCAGAACGTCCTCGATCACTCGGTCGAGGTGGCGCATCTGTGCGGCGTGATGGCGGCGGAGATCAACGGCTCGGTGCCGGGCGCCAAGCGCGCCGGGCTGCTCCACGACATCGGCAAGTCCGTGGATTTCGAGGTCGAAGGCACCCACGCGAGCATCGGCGGCGACCTGGCGCGACGGCACAAGGAGAGCGAGGACGTCATCCACGCCATCGTCGCGCACCATGGCGACGAGCCGTTCCGCACGGTCGAGGCGGTGTTGGTGCAGGCCGCGGATGCCGTATCCGCCTCGCGGCCCGGGGCGCGCAAGGAGACCCTGGAGACCTACATCAAGCGCCTCGAGAAGCTGGAGGAGATCGCCGAGGCGTGTGCCGGCGTCGACAAGTGCTTCGCGATCCAGGCCGGGCGCGAGATCCGCATCATCGTCAAGCCCGAAGACGTCGATGACCTGGCCGCGGGTCGGCTGGCCAAGGAGATCGTCCACAATATCGAGGAAGGGCTCGACTACCCGGGCCAGATCAAGGTCACCGTCATCCGAGAGACTCGCGCGGTCGAATATGCGAAATAGAAGCCGGGAGGGCGCCGGGCGCGCGCGGCAATGAAAGTCCTATTCATCGGCGACGTCGTCGGGCGCCCGGGCCGCGCCGCACTGCGGCATCACCTGCCCGGCTTGGTTGAGCGCTGCCGGCCGGGCCTGGTGATCGCCAACGGCGAGAACGCCGCTGCCGGCTTCGGCATCACCGCGTCGGTCGCGGACGAGATCTTCGCCGCCGGCGTCGATGTCATCACCACCGGCAACCATGTGTGGAATAAGAAGGAGGCGGAGCAGCTCCTGGCGCAAGATGAGCGCATCCTGCGGCCCGCCAACTACCCTCCGGAGGCTCCCGGTCGAGGCGCCGGGGTTTTTGAGTCGCGCGGCGGCGTTCCGGTTGCGGTTTTAAACCTGAGCGGACGGGTATTCATGGACTGTATTGATTGCCCGTTCCGCGAGGCCGAGAAGCAGATCGCGCAACTCCGGCCGCGCACACCGCTGATCGTGGTCGACATGCACGGCGAAGCGACCAGCGAGAAACGCGCGATGGGCTGGATGCTCGCGGGGCGCGTGAGCGCAGTGATCGGCACCCACACCCACGTGCAGACGGCCGATGCGCAGGTGCTGCCGCGAGGCACCGCGTATATTACAGACGTCGGCATGGTCGGCCCCCATGAGTCGGTGCTCGGGGTCGAGGCCGGGATCGTGATCGAACGCTTCAAGCGCAAGACGCCGGCGAAGTTCGAGTTGGCGCGCGGCCCGGTGATGATTGGCGCGGCCGTCGTGGATATCGACGAGGAATCCGGCTGCGCTCGCAGCATAGAGCCGCTGCAGGAGGTCGTACCTGATCCGCTGGGCGGATCGGCGAACGAAGGGCTTGGCTAATCGGTGTCATCTATGATACCTTTACGTCCCGGCGCAGTGCGCCGCGAGGCGATCGGAGGCAATCCTGCAGGGGTGACGTGTGGCTGACGCACGGGCGGCCGGCCGGTCGCCTTCGGTATGAGATGATAGAAGCTAGTCCTCTGTCAACTGTGATCTGATCGCTGGCGTGGGTCGCCCCGGCCGAAGCACCACGCTGTCGTCGAGGCGTTC
>Ga0315282_10014004_pt1 | contig 12002 bp, 8 predicted proteins | sample YL17G07_20_MG_FD_203693 | JGI IMG/M metagenome (GOLD analysis project Ga0315282, IMG submission 203693) | Sediment microbial communities from Yellowstone Lake, YNP, Wyoming, USA - YL17G07_20 | ecosystem: Environmental > Aquatic > Freshwater > Lake > Sediment | place: USA: Wyoming | collected... | reverse complement strand
ATCAACCAGGTGGAGCCTCCTCTACCGGGGGCGAGCAGCACACCGTCAGCTGGGTAGGCGCGGTCGTTGGATTTGACCATGGAGACCACGGACCCTTGTCGTTCCACGCCAGTCGCTCTAACGCCCAACTCGAAGTGCACCCCCTTGCCTTCAAGGCGCCCCCTCATCGCTTGCATCACCTCAGGAAGGTGATCAGAGCCTATGTGGCTCTGGTTGATCTTCACAAACCTAATTCCAGCCTTTGCTGCAGCTTCTTCGAGCCTGCTCTGGACCGCCTCCTCAATGTTTTTTGTCTCTACGCCGATCTCTGAGAATACACCTCTTATCTCGTCTACTATCCCCCAAGACTCGCCGATCGGCATGAAATCGGTGAGGTCTCCGCCTATTAGAGGGTGGAAGTTGAGCTTTCCGTCCGAATAGAGACCGGATCCTCCCACATGTCTGGCCTCTTCTAGTACAGTCACATCGAAATCGCCGGCCAGCTTCTCGGCGGCGAAGAGGCAGGCTGGACCCGCCCCGACCATAACGACCCTCTTCAAACCCCATCAGCCCTCGAATACGGCCTCTGTCAGAGTCATTAGTATGTTTACTAAATATTTGCTCTTCGTAACGATGAAAGGTAAAAGGTTTCAGATCGTTAATGATGAGAGTATACGACCTTCCCGCCGACGATGGTCATCTCGACAGCCATTTCCCTGAGTTTCTCGACACTCACTTTATATGGGTCCTCGGGGAGGACGGTGAAGTCCGCGAGCTTCCCCACCTCGATTGTTCCCTTACGCCCCTCGTCGAAGCCAACATAGGCAGCGTTCACCGTGTACATCTTGATCGCAGTGTCGAGGGTGACCCTCTGGTCGGGTCCAACGATGCCTCCAGTGTTCTCGGAGCGGCGTGTCACCGCGGACCATATCCCCTTCAGTGGGTTGCAGTAGGTGAGGGGGCAGTCACTGCTCCCAGAGACTATCACACCCTCGTCGAGGAGGGATTTGATCGGGTAGGTGTACGTGATCCTCCGTGGCCCTAGGGACGCCTCGAAGCCGTCCCCATTCCGGGTCACCAACTCTGGCTGTGTCGAAACCACGACACCGAGCCTTGCCGCCTTCTCCCTAAGATCCACCGGGAAGATACTCCCGTGCTCGATCCTGTGGCGAGCGTCCTTCCGGGGTGTGTCCCTAAGCGCTTTCTCGTAGGCTCCCAGCACGGCCTCGATCGCCCTGTCCCCGACGGCATGGACGGCTATCTGCATCTCAGCCCTGTTCGCCTCGATAATCTGTCTGGTGAAGACCCCCTCATCGAAGAGGATGCCCTTATTGGTCGGCTCCCCCTCGTATGACTCCCTCATCGCGCCGGTGTGGGCGATGCCGGAGCCGTCACTGAAGATCTTTATCGCCCCGACCCTGAGCATCTCGTCCCCGAAACCTGTCCTGATCCCGGATTTTAGGACGTGTTCTATCATCTCCACTTTAGGGAGGACTGTGACCCGTATCGGGAGCTCCCCGTCAGCCGCCATCCTCTGAAGTGTCAGTATCTCGTCGTGGTCCGCCGACGGGGTGTGGATGCTAGTGAGGCCATAGCTCACCGCCCGCTCGACGCCGATCCTTATCGCCTCCCTCAGTGAAACGAGGTCCGGCCTTGGTCGAACTCCGTTCAGCCCCACCGGGGGGATGAAGCGGGCGTTGGAGCGGAGGAAGCCAGTAGGCTCGCCCCTGTCATCCTTGACGATCCAACCGCCGACGGGATCGGGGGTGTTCCTGTCGATCTTCGAGGCCTTCAATCCAGCGCTGTTGAGGAGGGTCGCGTGACAAGTATAGTGGTGGAGGTAGACGGGGTTGTCTGGGGAGACGCCGTCGATGTCCCATCGGCTCAGCAGTCGCTTCTCTGCGAGGACGGTCTCGTTCCAGCCTCGCCCAAGGACCCACTCGCCATTCGGTGTCTTCCTCACCCTCTCCGAGAGGAGGTCTTGAACCTCCTTGACGGACTTCACCTCCTCGAGGTTCAGGGTCCGGAGGGTGAGGCCGAAGTCGTCGAGGTGGACGTGGGTGTCAATGAAGCCGGGGAGGACGGTCTTCCCCTCCAGGTCGATGACCTTCGTCCTACCGTCCACTGACCCCATGACCTCTTTGGTGGTTCCCACCGTGAGTATCCTCCCGAACTTCGCCGCCACCGCCTCAGCTTTAGGCCTCGAGGCGTTGAGTGTGACGACATTCCCGTTCACAAAAGCCAGGTCCGCGCCCATGTAAAGTACCTCCAGCAGTGGGGTAGGGCTAAACCCCCGCGTGATTAAGGGTTCCCCCCAAAGAGATTAACCACCGGGGACGCGTCTACAACCATGGTACTAAACGAGCTGGAGCGGACGGTCCTCTCTGAGGTCTCCAGAGAGGAGGCCTGGCGCCACGTCGAGTGGTTCACCGCGGCCGGGGAGAAGCTCTCCGGGACGCCCGCCAACGAGAAGAGCGTCGACTATGTCCTCAAGTCCCTCGACGGGTACGGCGTGAGGGCGACTGCGCCTGAGTTCCAAGCGTGGCTCGACTTTCCCCACCTCTTCGATACCCAGATGAAAGTTACCTTCCCCTTCGAGAAGACCATCGAGGCAATGGCACTCGCCCAGATCGCGTCGACATCTGCCGACGGGATCGAGGCCGAGCTAATCTACGTAGGCGGTGGAGGCCTTGCCGACTACGCTGGGAAGAACGCTAACGGTAAAATCGTTATGGTCGACTTCGACAGACCCCCCGCGAGGCCGTGGAAGAACTATGTCGCCGGGATGCTCAAGGGGGCAATAGGCCTGGTCGTCATCGACTATCCGGCGCCTGTCCGCGTCTTCAACAGGGGGACTGTCAAGTCGGTCTGGGGGAACCCAACTCCCGACAGCGTGGGCGAGATCGGTAAAATACCATGTGTCAACATCACCCAGGAGGATGGAGCCTACCTTAAGGGATTACTAGAGAAGGGCCCAGTAAAGGTATGGTTGAAGGCCTTCGGCGAGAGGGGCTGGGCCCGGACCCGCCAGCCGAATGCCAGTCTCGGTCGCGGCCCCGAATTCGTCCTCCTCGGAAGCCACATGGACGCCTGGGGCGCAGCAGGGAGCTGCAATGCCGTTGGCGTCGCCTCGACCCTCGAGACGGCCAGAGTGATGAGCGGGCACCTCCCCGAGCTCCGGAGGGGCGTAGAGCTTCTCTGGTTCCAGGGGCATGAAACCGGGATAATGACCGGCTCCACCTGGTACGTTGACACCTACTGGGACTGGCTCCGCGCGGGTTGCGCCGCCTACCTTAACAACGATACCCCCTGCATGGCAGGGACGACCGACTATAAGGTGGACTGCGACCCGCTTCTCGTGGACTTCGTCTACGACACCGTGAAGGAGCTCGCGGAGGAGGATGGTCTGCCGATCCGCCCAAAGAAGCGGTACCTTCCAAATAAGACGGGAGACCAGTCCTTCCTCGGCATAGGCATCCCCTCAGTGAGGGTCCTCACGGTCTTCCCCGAGGAGATCGAGAAAGTAACCCCCGGCCTTGGCTGGTGGTACCACAGCGACAAGGACACCCTCGACAAGATGGACCCTGACACCCTCCTCGCTGCCAACAGGGCCCAGATGCTCGTCATCCTCCGCCTCTGCACCCGCCCCGTCGTACCTTACAGGGTAGCTGAGATCGCGAGGTGGGCGACGGAGTCGCTGGGTGACCTCGCGAAGAGGTCGGGGAAAGCCCTAGACATCATGGACCTTGTGGAGAAGGCCGAAAAGCTGAGAGAGGAGGCGGCTCTCCTCGATGAGGCTACCGCCAAGCTGAACGAGAGGTCCTCCACGGGCAAAGGCATCAAGGCCGAGAGGCTGCGCCCCGTCAACGAGGGGCTTCTGTCGATCTCCCGTTCCCTCGCACCAGTCCTCTATACCCTCCACGGCCGCTACGAACAGGACCACTACGGGGCTGAGTACATAAGGCCGGTCCCAGTCCTCCAGCCAATCTCAGAGCTGGCTTCCCTTAACCAAGACACCCCCGGTTACAAGGAATTGAGAACGAAGCTGGTGAGGGCGAGAAACATGGTCTCGGACGCCCTTGGCGAGGCGTCATGGGCAACGAGACACACGACCGAAGTCGCTGATAAGACCTAACCCTCGTCAGCGGTATCTGGGGGGACGTTTTACTCCCTTTAACTTTCTCACCGATTTATAGCCGATGCCTAAAGCCCTCAGGTTCTTCTCTGCTGCATTGGGGAACCGGTCCCTCACCACCTCTCCCAGGGCGTCGACCGACACGGTGTTCGTGACCTTGGCTATCGCCCCCAGCATCACAACGTTCGCCACTTGAGGGTTCCCCAGCTCCCTGGCTATCCGGGTAGCAGGGACAGCGAAGTGCGTGACTCCAGCCTCCCTATCCTCGAGTTTATAGAGGCTATTGTCGAATATGACGGACCCTCCCTTCTTTACATCGTCGACGTATAGCATGAAGGATTCCTTGTTCATGGCTATGAGGCAGTCTAGATCTGTGATCTTCGGGTAGTCGATGGGGTAGTCGCTGATTATCACATCGGCCCTGCAGGAGCCTCCCCTCGCCTCCGGCCCGTAGCTCTGAGTCATAGCCACCACCAGCCTCATCCGGGTGCTCGCGGCCATCCCGAGGAGTTGGCCCATCGTGATAACCCCCTGCCCCCCGTATCCGCCCACCCTGACCTCGTACCTCACCATCCAGCACCCCGACCCGTCAGCTTATCCAACGCCTCGTCGTAGGTCGGTGCCTCCATGTCGACGAACTCGCCCAGGATGATCTCTCTCCCCGGGTCGCATACGGCCTTTGATGGGGTGACATTGCGGACCCGACCCACGTCCCTTAGCCCCCTCATCATCTCCAGAGGGGTCAACCCGTTTAGGCGACCGTACCCGGTCGTGCACGGACAGATCACCTCGACGAAGCTGAACCCCCTCCTCATGAGGCCCCTCCTGAGGCTAGCCCTAAGTTGGCGGGGGTGCATTACGGTCCAGCGCGCGACGTATGTGGCACCAGCCGAGGCGATGAGGGAGACGAGGTTGAGGGGGTGCTCAACGTTACCATACGGGCTAGTGGGCGTCCTCGCCTCGACAGGGGTGGTCGGACCGAACTGGGCACCCGTCATACCATAGTTGAAGTTGTTGCTGCAGACCACGAGGACATTGACGTTCCTCCGCGCGGCGTGCACGAGGTGGTTACCGCCTATGCTGAAGAGGTCCCCGTCCCCGCTGATGACGACCGGCTTCAAGTCGGGCCTGCTGAGCCCGACACCCGTCGCGAAGGGGAGCGCCCTCCCGTGGGTTGTGTGGAAGGCGTCGGTCCTCACGTACCCCGAAGTTCTCCCAGCGCACCCGATGCCGGAGATCGTGACGACCTTGTCGAGGTCTATGCCGGATTCCTCAAGGGCGTCGACGTAGGCATGGAGTATGATGCCGAGACCACACCCCTGGCACCAGATGTGGGGCAGCCTATCACTCCTCAACGTCTTCTGATGTAGCGCCGAGAGACCGCTCATCTACTGGCCCTCCTAATGGCGCTCAGGATCTCTCCCGGTTCATGTGGATCCTCGCCGAGCTTGGGAAGGAAGGTCACCTTCCTCATGGAGGCTCTCTCCACCTCCCTCACCAGCTGGCCCGTGTTCATCTCAGCAACGACCACCTCTCGGCACCCCTGAGCCAGCGCCTCGACTCTCTCCTCGGGGAAAGGCCATAGAGTTATGAGCCTGAGGAGCCCAGCCTTTATCCCCTCAGCGCGCGCTCGCTTGACCGCACTGAGGGCCGAGCGCGCCACGATCCCGTAGGCGACGACAAGGACGTCGCAATCCTCGGTGTAATGCTCTTCAATCTGCACGATCGATGAGGTGCCCTGCCTAATCTTGTCACATAGCCTTTGGATCAGTTTCCTCTGCGCTTCGACCGAGCCGTCTGGGTAGCCCATGTCGTCGTGGGTGAGACCGGTGGCATAGAAGTGGTAGCCCTCGCCGAAGCAGGCCATGGGCGGTACTAGGTCCTCGTCAGCGGCGAATGGCTTGTACGATTCTCTTGCACACGATGGCCTCTTCCGTTCGACGATCTCGAGTTTTTCCCTCTCTGGGATGACCAAACCCTCGTATAGGTGAGCGATGTTCGCGTCGGCCATGACAAAGACAGGTGTCCGGTACCGCTCGGAGAGGTTGAAGGAGCGGACGGTCAGGTCGAACATCTCCTGAACGTTCTGGGGGGCGAGGGCTATTGCCTCGACGTCACCGTGGGTCCCCCACCTGCACTGCATCACATCCCCCTGGGCGCCTGCCGTGGGCTGGCCAGTGCTCGGGCCACTTCGCATCACGTCGACGATGACGCAGGGCGCCTCTGTCATCACACCCAAGCCCACGCTCTCCATCATGAGGCTAAAGCCAGGCCCTGAGGTCGCCGTCATCGCCTTTCTCCCCGTGTAGCTAGCGCTGATGACAGCAGTCACAGCGGCGAGCTCGTCCTCGAACTGGACGAACCTGCCCCCGACTTTCGGTAGCCTCTGGGCCATGCGCTCCGAGATCTCGGTCGCGGGCGTGATGGGGTAAGCTCCGAAGAACCTACAGCCCGCAGCGATCGCCCCCTCGGCGCACGCCCAGTCGCCGTGGACGAAATGGCTGCCAGTAAGGACTTCGCTCATCTTGAAGGCCCCCCCTCTAGGCTAAGGGCGAAATCCGGGCAAAGGAGTGTGCAGAGGCCACACCCCGTGCACGACCCCGGCCTGGCGAAGATGGGTGGCGCTACCCCACGAGAGTTCACGGAGCCGCTCCTGTCGAACGCCTTCGCTGGGCAGAACTCCATGCAGTAACCGCAACCTTTGCACAGGGACTCTTCAATCCTGACCTTGTGCCCGCCTGACGGCGCTGCCAACTACATCGAATGACATTGGTTTCTGACGATATTAGATTTTACATTTGAACGATTGTAATGCATTAAAATAAAATCACTTGACCATTTGGCTGCTAACACGTCCGATTTTTATTTAGTTGAGAAAAAATATGGCACTTTTATCGCGAGGCCTTTCATGTCTACGCTCTATGGGGTGATGACGAGGATCAAGCAGGCGGAGGTATCCACCACTCGGAGCCGGGGCGGTCGATCCACTCGGGCCAGTGGAGTCCCACCGGCGGTTTGAGACCGGCAGGAACCAACGGCTTCTCCCAGTGCTTGACGCGCCGCTCGTCGAACTCGACCTTCGCCGCCCTGAGAGCCTCAGGCTTCTTGACCAGATCGATGGCACTGGCAGCTAGGACACGGGCGACCGTCTCCCCCATCCGGTGGGTGGCGCCGACGCCGCATAGAGCAGACTCGACCCATCGCGGGTACCTAAAGCCTAGAGTCATAGCCTTACTAACGTATAGTCGGGCCGTCGGAGCATGCCAAGTGAACTCGTTCACGTCATCCGCCGGGTGGAAGGCACCATACGCCTTCTCGGGAGGCACGACCTCCATGTTGTAGGGCTGCTCAGTCTCTTTGAGGCCGAGCTTCCTCTGGATCTCTCGGGCGAAGGCTTTGTCCTCGTCCTTGTACCTATTCGGACCATGAATCTTCAGGTTGGCCATGACGAGATCGGTCATTGCGTGGTTCGGTAGACCGGTCCTGACGGCGGTGATGAGGCGGGGCTCGACCTTGCAGTCGGCGGCGAGAGCCGCCCCCTGGGCGCAACGCTCGACGACCTTCCTTATTGCGTCCTGGTCAGGCAGGTCGTTCGTCCTCCAGGCGTAAACGACCTGAGAGAACTCGGGGGTTGCGACTGTGCACTGGCCCCCCGTCATGATGAACTCGTTTATGCTCCCGCCCCTCCGCATGAGGGCCGGCATGTGCTCCTTGAGGGTGTTGACGTTGTTGTACATGAGGACTGCAGCGTCAAGGGCTCCCGCGTAGCTGACGTCCCCGCTCTGGCCCCCGGCAGCGGACTCGACACGGAAGTCAAAGACCTCACTCATATAGGTGAGGGGCCAAACGTCCCCGAGGACACTGGTGGGACCACCCGGGTGCCAGGCGAGAAGGGCATCCATCCCCTCAAAGAGGCCGTCTCGAGCCATGAAGGGCTTCCCGACGCAGAGCTTTTCCGCAGGTGTGCCCAAGAGCTTGATCCTTGCCTTCAGCCTGTGCTTCTCGACGGCCTCCTTGAAGGCGACTGCACCGAAGCAGGCTGCTACGCCGAGCATATTGTGAGCGTCCGTGAAGCCTGCGGCATAAGGAACCGCAGGCTCGTACCACGGGACTGCCTTCTGGCTGTGACCGGGGGTCGCGTCGTACTCAGCGAAGAACCCGATGACAGGCCCCTTATCTCCCCACCTAGAGTCAAAAGCAGTGGGCATATCTGAGACCCCCGTCTCGACCTCGAAGCCGTTCCGTCGTAGGTAGTCGACGAGGAGCTCCGATGACTTGTATTCACGCAACCCAGGCTCAGCGTACCCGAATATTTTGTCGCTCATTTCAGCCATTTCTGTAGAGTTCTCGTCGACCCACTTGACGGCCGACGCCTTCTCCCCTACCCATGCGCTCATGAGGAACTCACGGAGCGAACGCAGGCCGCGGCGATTAAAAGCCTTGGATCAGAGCCGAGTCGCGCAATTTACTGAGACCTCGTAGCTTTACGGCGGACAGATGGGCAGCGGCAAGGGGCCACGGGAGCCCCGAGGTATCCCGGAAGCACCTCACAATCGAAACCGCTGTGTCGAGGCAGACCATGTGCCCTACGGACACAACTAGCGGTGGCTTCCCTTCTATGATGATCCCGACCCTCTCGCCCAATAAGTAAACCTCAGAAGCCTCGCCCCCACGCCTGACCTCCCCAGCGAGAAGGTGGGCTGAAACCCCAATCGTAGGCCTATTGAGTTCGAGGCCTAGGTGGGAGGCGAGGCCAAGGAGCCTCGGGTGGGCCTTACCGTGTGCATTCACCATCAGGACATCGAAGTCGACGCCCCGGATGACGGAGGCGAGCACGGGGCCCTCCCTCCAATAGAAATACCCAGGGATGTAGGGAAAGCCTACCTCCGCCTTGGCAGACGCCTCAGAGACCACCGACCCGAAACGGTCGACGACTACACAGGCGGCGTAAGCCGTTTCCCCTCGATATGCAGCGTCCACGCCCGCTATCCTGTTACATCCATCGAGCAAATCGCGCTCGACCACTTTCTTCGCCAGCTCAACTTGCTTCTCCGCGAGCTTCCTTAGTGGACGGTCAGTGAGGAACTCCGTGAAAGGGATCTGGACCTCTCCCACCTTGTCAGAGTATCCGCAGATGTCGAGACGCCTCAGAGCCTCCCTCACGGCACTCTCGGCGACCGGGTCACCGAGGGCCGCGGCGAGCTCCCGGGCAGTCGTGTAGGCGCCGGCTGGGATCTGCTCGAGAAGTCCCCGCAGCTCGGCGTAGAAGTCCGTTGGACCACCGTCACCGCAGGTTCTTCGCGGCCTCTGCGAGGAAGAGGCCGCTGTCCTTCACGGTCCTACCCTGGGTCGCGTAATCGACGTAGATGACGCCGAATCGCTTACTGTAACCGTAAGCCCACTCGAAGTTGTCGAGGGTACTCCAGACGAAGTAGCCACCCAAGGGGACGCCCTCTGACATCGCCCTGTTGGTGGCTAGGAGATGCTCACGGATGTAAGCAACCCTTCTGTCGTCGTGGATCCCCCCGTCTGGGGTCACCATGTCTCTGAAGGCCGCACCGTTCTCGGTGACATAGACCCTGGGGATGGGGTAATTGGCATGTACCCACTTCAGTATCTTGTAGAGTCCCTCTGGGTGGACCTCCCAGCCCATGTCGGTATACTCACCAGGTGGGCTGACCCTCTTCATGTTCACCGGGGGTAGGTCGGTGCCCGCGGCGACTACGCTTCGGCGGTAGTTGTTCACCCCCAGGAAGTCGGTTTGCTCACCGATCAGCTCCATGTCCCCGGCCAGGACCTCGGGCGCGTCCCTTCCGAATAGCTTGGCCATCTCCCTCGGGTAGCTACCCCTATACAGCGAGTCGAGTAACCATCTGTTCTGGTGAAGCTCCCACCTCCTTGCGGCCGCGATATCCTCCGGCGTGTCGCTCGCCGGCTCGACCATGTTAAGGTGGAGGACGATCCCGATCTCGCCTCTCCTCACGTTGTCCCTCATCGCCTGGACGGCGGCACCGTGGGAGAGGAGGACATGGTGGGTTGCCCTAAGAGCAGCATCGTTGCCGAGTCTCAACCCTGGGGCGTCCTCGCCGGTGACGTACCCCTGCCATGCTAGCTCCCACGGCTCGTTGATCGTGACCCAGTGCCTAACCCGGTCCCCCAGCTCGTGGGTCACAGCGTCGGCGTACGCCTCGAAGTCGGCGACTATCCCGCGGCGGAGCCAGCCTCCCCCCTCGTCCTGAAGGGCCTGAGGAAGATCGAAGTGGTAAAGGGTCACAAAGGGGATGATCTTGGCGTCGAGGAGGGCGTCGACGAGGTCACTGTAGAAGTTGAGCCCCTTGACGTTCAGCTTCCCCCTGCCCTTAGGGAAGATACGGGGCCACGCAACGGAGAACCTGTAGGCGTTGACGCCGAGGGATCGCATCACCTCGACATCCTTCCGCCACCGGTGGTAGTGATCGTCGGCGATGTCTCCGTTCGTCCCGTCCTCGATCTTCCCGGGAGTGTGGGTGTAGGTGTCCCAAATACTCGGGCCCTTACCGTCCTCGGTGGTAGCCCCCTCGATCTGGTAGGAGGCGCTCGCGGTTCCCAGAAGGAAACCTTTGGGGAAACTGAGCTTGATGGGGTCCATGGGTAGGAGTTGATAGGCGGGTATTTTGCGCTTACGTAGGTAACTTTCCCCAGCTCAACCATTATATCAATGACCTATTCCCTGATCTCAGAGGAGCCGATTCTGATGACTGACAAGAGGTATAACGAGGAGACGCTGGATCCCGAGGACTGGAGCGCCCTTAAGGAACTCGGGCACAAGATGGTCGACGACATGGTCGACCACATCGCCACCGTCAGGCAGAAGCCGCCGATGATGCAAATCGACCCGCAGGTTGCCGCAGCTTTAGCGAGGCCCATCCCTATGGAGCCAGAAGGATTCGAGAAGACATACAGCGACTTCAAGAAAAGCATCCTATCAGTGCAGCCGGGCCTGAACACTCACCCGAGGTTCTGGGGCTGGGTCGTCGGAACCGGCACGGCCCAGGGTGCCCTCGCCGAGATGCTCGCTACGGGAATCAACTTCAACATGCCCGGCGGTCCCTTCGCACCCGTCCTGATGGAGACCCAGGTACTCGAGTGGTTCAAGGCCATCTTCGGCTTTCCATCGGGAGCCAGTGGCCTCCTAGTCGGCGGTGGCTCCGAGGCGAACCTCCTCGGCATAGCAGTGGCCCGAAACACGAAGGCGGGTTTCGACGTCAGGAAGATGGGGCAGGCCGCTGCGCCTAGGAGAATGGTACTATACGGCTCCACGGAAACCCATGTCTGCATCGACAAGGGCGTACAGCTCATGAGGCTCGGCGAGGACAGCTTCAGGAGAATACCCATCGACGACGATTACCGGATCAGGCTGGACGCCCTCGAGACAGAGATAGCGAGGGACAGAGCCGCAGGCCTTCAGCCCTTCTGCGTTGTTGGCAACGCGGGAACAACCAACACTGGCTCCTTTGACGACCTAGACGCCCTCGCCGACATCTGCCAGAGGGAGGGACTCTGGCTACACGTAGATGGCGCATTCGGGGCGTGGGCGGCGATAGGAAAGCGGACCAAACCACTGGTAGCTGGAATGGACCGCGCCGACTCGCTCGCCTTCGACCTCCATAAATGGATGAACATGCCCTTCGAGGTAGCATGCACCCTCGTCCGCAGGGAAGAGGACCACTACAACACCTTCGCCGAACACCGTGAGTACTTTAGCTCGAACGCCATGAAGATGAGGACGGACTACGGCCTACAGGTGAGTCGATACTTCCGGAGCCTCAAGGTATGGATGGGGCTCAAGGAGCACGGACTGAACAAGTATGGACGTCTAGTCCAACAGAACTGCGATCAAGCCCAGTAC
>Ga0315282_10014003_pt1 | contig 12002 bp, 3 predicted proteins | sample YL17G07_20_MG_FD_203693 | JGI IMG/M metagenome (GOLD analysis project Ga0315282, IMG submission 203693) | Sediment microbial communities from Yellowstone Lake, YNP, Wyoming, USA - YL17G07_20 | ecosystem: Environmental > Aquatic > Freshwater > Lake > Sediment | place: USA: Wyoming | collected... | reverse complement strand
CATACCTTTGACCTGAACCGCCTGCTGCCCGCCGAAAAGATCAGCGGACGCCCACCGCAGCCGCTGGATGACCCGTTGGCCTACGGCCAGGTGGTCTACCAGGCGCTCTTCCCGCCCAGGTCGCTGGCGGCGCGCCTGCTCGACTCCGAACTCAAGCAACCGGCTGGTCAGCGCCGCCTGCTGCTGGTGGCCGGCGGCACCGGCCTGGAGACCATCCCCTGGGAATACGCCCGCAGTAGTGAAAGCTGGCTGGTGTGCGAGCTGCCCTTCGTGCGCGGCCTGCCTGCCTCCGAGCGCAAACCCCCGCCCACGCTGGACGCAGGGCTGCACGTGGTAGCGTTGGCCTCCAGCCCGCTGGGCAAGGACATCATCCCGCTTAACGTGGAAGGCGAATGGCAGACTTTGAAGGAGGCCTTCGGCCGGCTGGAGCACGCCGCCGTACTCGAGCGCGTCCGCCCGGCCACCATCGACGAGCTGCGCCACCGCATTACCGGGCGCAAGCAGAGCGTGATTCACTTCATGGGCCACTGCGGGCAGGCCGAGGGCCAGTTTGCGCTGTTCTTCGAGAGAGAGAATGGCGCCCCCAATCCAGTGCGCGGCCGCGACCTGGTCAACCGCCTGGGCGAGGCCGCCTTCCTGGTGGTGATGGGCGCCTGTGATAGCGCCGCCAGCGGCGCTACCGAGTTCCACAACCTGGCGGCGGCGCTGGTCAAATGGGGCACGCCCTACGCCCTGGGCATGCGTTTCGCCATCCCCGACGAGGACGCCTCGCTCTTCGCGCGTGCCTTTTATGACGAGATGGCCGCCGGCGCGCCGGTCGAACAGGCCGCCTGGCAGGCGCGCATCAAGCTGCTCGACAGCCGCCACAACTGGATGGTGGGCGTGCCGGTGCTCTATACTGCCCTGCAGTCGCCCGCCGCCGGTTTTGCCTGCACCGAAGGTGCGCCGCAGATCAAAGACCCCCGGCCTGAAATCGACCTCTACGCGTTGCCCTTGCCCGAAGGCGGCCTGCAGGGGCGCATCGACGAGCTGCTCTGGCTGGGCGAGCGCCTGACCGGCGAGAACCGCGCTCGCCTGCTGACCATCCTGGGGGTGGGCGGGCAGGGCAAGAGCGCCCTGGCGGGCGTCACCGCCGAGCGCTTCGCCTGGGCCTGGCCGGGCGGGGTTTACGCCGTCTCGCTCGAAAACCTGCCGCGCCGGGAAGATTTCGCCCTGGGGCTAGCTGGATTTTTGGGGATCGAGACGCCTTCCAGCCTGGCAGGTATGGAACAGGTGCAAAACCTTGCAGGTTTTCAGAAACCGGTAAGGTCTGCCGCAGGCCCGGAAGAACTGGAAAAACAGATTTTAAATACACTCGAACGCCAGCACACGCTGCTGGTGCTGGATAACGCCGAGACGCTGGTCGATGACCTGGACTCAACCATCGCCGAGACCACCGGACGCGCCCGCGCCTTGGCCGGGCTGATCCAATGCCTGCTCGAAGCGCCCACCGTTACCCTGCTGGCCACCGCCCGCCGACTGCTAGGCTGGGCGGGCGAGGAGACGCACGATTTAAAAGGCCTAAGCCCAACTGAAGGGGCGCGCCTCTTCCGCCAGTGCGCCCCCCAGCGCGCCGGTAAGGTCTATATCAAGGAGGCTGAAGCGCTCAGCCGCAAGCTGGAAGGACACCCCTTGAGCCTGCGCCTGCTGGGGGTGGCCTTCAACGAATCCACCTTATCGCTCAAAGAGTTCATCTCGTATTACGACCGCCAGCTGCTGCAGACGGCGGATAAATATAAGGATGCCGACGCCCCCCAGCGCAGCCTGTATACCTGCCTAGAGGCCAGCACATGCCCGCTGGACGACGAGACGCGCGCCCTGCTGGCCGGGCTGACCATCTTTGAAGCGCCGTTTTTGGCCGAAACCGCCGTGCAGGTATTCGACCCTGACCTGCCAGAAGGAGAACGCTCCGCCGTGCTTGATCGTCTGCAAACGCTCGAACGGCGCTGCCTGCTGGAAAAGAACGAGCGCATTTTAAGGGACGGGATGGTAGAACTCTACCACCTGACGGCCGCGGTGCGGCTGTATGCCGCCAGTTACCTGAAAGCCGGATTGGCTCAGACAGAGTTGCAGGCGCGTTTCGGGCGCGCCTGCACCGGGTTGGTGAGCGAAATCAATGATGAACTGGACCGCAGTGCCAGATGGGTGCACATCGCCCAGCAAGGCGCCCCTGACCTGGAGCGAGCTGCGAACTGGGTGGAAAAGGCGAAGCTTGGGTGGTATCTGGCGAAGTGGGGCCGGGTGGTCGGGCGCCTGGGTGACCCGCGCCGGGCGCTGGTGCTGTCCGCACAGGGGTTGCCCATCCTGCGCGAGGCTGGCGACCGGGCGGGCGAAGCTCGCACGCTCAACAACATGGGTATGTTTTGCCAAGTCACCGGGCAGCTGGAGCGAGCGCTCGAACTGTTCGAGCAAGCGTTGCCCATCCTGCAAGATGTGGGCGACCGGGCGGGCAAGGCTGCCACGCTCGCAAACCTGGCGGTCACGCTTCACCGCAGTCTGGGACGTACCGCCGAGGCCATCCCGCTGGTGCAACAGTCCATCGTCATCCTCAAGGAGTACCACCTGCCACAGGATTCCGCTGGTCAGACCCTGGCACAACACGAAGCCTTTCTGGCTGAGATGCAGGCCACCCTGCAGCCGGCATCAGCCCCGCCGGTCGCCCAACCGACACCTCGGGCGGCCGCCCCTATACCAGCGCCGGCTGTCCCTGCTGCGCCCCCCACGGCGGCTGCCCCCGCCGCCCCGCACCAGCCGCCTGCCGCCCACCTGACTACTGAACAGTTGCAGATGATCGCCAGCAACTCCCTCGCCGCGCTGACCACTGCCCCTGATAAGCTGCCCCAGTGGCGCAATGCGCTGCGCGCCAGCTACCAGCAGGCGCAGCGCGCCAACGCCCAGGCCGAGATCGAGCTGTTCGCCGCCTTGCTGGCGCTGCTTGATCAGGTCCCGCCCAGCCTGTCGCCTGATAACCCCTACGCCGGGCTGGTGCAGGCCATCCTGCGGGAGCTGGCCAGGGGTGAGGTGCCCGAAGGTGCCGAAGACGCGGCGGATATTCCGCCGGAGCTCGGCCAGGCAGTGCAGGCGCTCTTGCAGGCGCAGGACCTGCCCAGCCTGCGCCAGGTGATCGAGCAGCGCCAAAAACAGCTCTATACCCCCGATGCTCTGGAACTGCTCGACGGCCTGGCCAAAGAAGCCAATAAGCGTGGGGCGCGCCAGGACGCCCAGGTGCTGGCTTTCTATGCCACCCTGCTGCAGCGCTGCCGCCAGTCCGGCATCCCGGCGGTGTTCGAGGAGCTGGCACAGTCAGGCGCCCCGGGCGCACCTGCCCAGGATGAAGAACCTTTCAAGCCGGCGCCCCCACCCGCCCGGGTGGTCACGCCTGCCGGCGCGGTCCTCCCGCCGGATTTCGTGGCGCGCTGCGTTGCCGGTTTGAGCGGCGGCAAGCCCGAACGTGAGGCGCTCTTCAACTACCTGGCAGGCGTACCGGTCACCGATCCGGGCTGCGCCGCCCTGCTGAAGGACCTCAAACTGTGGCTGCTCGGCTCCAACCCGAGCAAACTCGGCCAGAAGCTGGAGGGCCCCTACGCCGCCGCCTGGCAGGAAATCATCTCCTAGGTACATTAGATATCACCACAAAGGGTGCTGAACGAAAATATTTACCACAAAGACACAAAGAACACAAAGTTTAAGAAATAAAATTTAATTCTTTGTGCCCTTTGTAGTGATTTCTTCCTTAGTAAAATGTCTTCTTTGTGACCTTCACCCCTTCGGATGCACTGAAGAGTGTGTGCCTTTGTGGTGAATATCTTTTATGCAGGTTTATAATCGATATAAATCTTTGTCCGGCTGTGGTTAAACCCTATGTCCCCTGAAAACTTGCTGGCGATTGACTGTGGTACGCAGAGCGTGCGCGCTTTGTTGTTTGACCCGCGCGGCGCCCTGCTGGCCAAACAACGCGTCCCCATCGAACCCTATTTCTCCCCCGCCCCCGGGTGGGCCGAGCAGGACCCGCTGGTCTTCTGGCAGGCGGTCTGCCAGGCCTGCCAGGGGCTGTGGGCCCAGTCGGGGGTCGATAAAAGCTCCATTGCCGGCCTGGCGCTCACCGGGCAGCGCGCCACCGTGGTCAACGTGGACCCGCAGGGCCGGCCGCTGCGCCCGGCTATCGTGTGGCCCGACCAGCGCCGCACCGAGGGCCTGAAACCGGTCGGCGGCTTATGGGGCCTGGCCTTTGCCGTGGCCGGCGCCAGCGAGACGGTCGCCTACCTGCAGACCGAAGCCGAGGCCAACTGGCTGCGCACTCAGCAGCCCGAGGTCTGGCGCAAGACCTACAAATACCTGCTGCTTTCCGGCTACCTGACCTTCTGCCTGACCGGCAGGTTCGTCGATTCGGTCGGCTGCCAGGCGGCTTACGTGCCCTTCGACTACAAGAGACAGGCCTGGGCGGCCAAAAGTGACTGGAAGTGGCTGGCAGTGCCGATGGACCCCGCCCTGCTGCCCGATTTGGTCCCGCCCGCCAGCCCGCTGGGCCAGATTACCCCGCTCGCCGCCCAGGAAAGCGGCATCCCAGTCGGGCTGCCACTGATCGCCGCCGCCGGTGACAAAGCCTGCGAGGTGATCGGCTCGGGGGCGCTCAATTCGAACATCGGCTGTTTGAGCTACGGCTCGGCGGCCACCATCAACACCACCCACAAACGCTACATCGAAGTCATCCCGCTCATCCCGCCCTACCCTGCGGCAGTGCCCGGCATGTACAGCCTGGAGATCCAGATCTACCGCGGCTACTGGATGGTGAGCTGGTTCAAAAAGGAGTTCGGCCAACCTGAGCAGAGCCTGGCTGACGCGCAGGGCATCGAACCCGAAGCGCTGTTCGACGACCTGGTGCGGGCCGTCCCGCCCGGCTCACAGGGGCTGGTGCTGCAGCCCTTCTGGTCGCCTGGGTTGCGCTACCCCGGACCTGAGGCGCGCGGGGCGGTCATCGGTTTCAACGGCGGGCACACGCGCGCCCACCTGTACCGCGCCATCCTGGAAGGCCTGGCCTATGCCCTGCGCGAGGGCGCCGAGCGCACCAGTAAGCGCAGCGGCGTGCCCATCACTGAGCTGCGTGTGGCCGGCGGCGGCAGCCAGTCCAACGCGGCTCTGCAGCTCACCGCCGATATCTTCGGCCTGCCCACTGCCCGCCCGCACGTCTACGAGGCCTCCGGGCTGGGCGCCGCCATCGATGCCGCCGTCGGCTGCGGCATCCACCCCAGTTTCGAGCGCGCCATGGCTGAGATGACCCACCTGGGCGACACCTTCGAGCCCGACCCCAGGACCCACGCCCTCTACGACCAGCTATACAACCAGGTCTACCTCAAAATGTATGCCCGGCTCAAGCCGCTATATAAGACCATGGGCGGAATAAAATAGTTTTTTCCTCTCCCCGTCGGGGAGAGGAAAAAACTTTCTCAGCTCATCAGCAGGGAGAGGGGAAAATACTACTTCTGTTCGCGCAGCACCTGGAAGAACACCTCCACCACGTGCGGGTCAAACTGTTGGCCGGATTCCTCGCGCAGGTAAGCCTGCATCTGGGCGTTCGACCAGGCCGGCGAATAGGGCCGGTTAGACAGCAACGCATCCCACACATCGATCACGGCGAAGGCACGCGCCGCCAGCGGGATCGCATCGCCGCGCAGCCCCTGGGGATAGCCGCTGCCGTCCCAGCGCTCGTGGTGGCTGTAGGGGATATCCAGCGCCGGGCGCAGGTAAGAAATGGGCGAAAGCAGTTGGTAGGCATAAACCGGGTGCATGCGCATGATCTTCCACTCTTCCTCGGTGAGCGACGCCGGTTTGAGCAAAATATAATCCGGGATGCCCAGCTTGCCGATATCGTGCAGCAGGGCGCCGCGCCGTACGTTCACCAGACTCTGCTGCGATATGCCCAGGGCGCTCGCCAGGCGGATCGTCATATCCACCACCCGGCGGGTGTGGCCCTCGGTTTCGCGATCGCGTAGCTCCAGGGCGCGCGCCCAGCCCTCCAGGGTGGTGTCGTACGCCAGCTCCAGCTCCAGGTTCGAGCGCTGCAGGTTTTCGAACAACATGGCATTATTAATGGCGATGGCTGCCTGGCTGGCCAGTGTCTCCAGGAACTCCATCCATTCTGGGTCGGGACCGACCCAGCGGCGGTGGAAGACCTCCAGCACGCCCTGCACCTCGCCCTTGGCGATGAGCGGCACGCCGTGATAGGTGGTGAACTGCTCGGCGGCCCACTGGTTGCTGGCGGTCAGGTTGCCCAACTGCGCCAGGTCTTCGATCACCAGCGGCAGGCGGGTCAGGGCGATGCGCCCGGCAAAGCCATCGCCCAGGCGCACTTCCAGCCCACTCAAGCCGCCCTTGCGGAAGCCGCGTCCGGTCACGAAGCGCAGCACGCGTAAATCGGGGTCGTACAGCCAGACCGTGGTGGCGTCGGCGCCGAGCTGGTTGATCAACTGGTCGAGTAAAACACTCAAGATAACGGCCAAATCCAGGCTGCCGTTGATGGTAGTATCGATCTGGTGCAGCGCCGACAGGCGCTGGACACGCTGCTGAGTTTCTTCGTGCAACGAAGCCCGGTGCAGGGTGGCCGCCGCCATATCCGTGATAGCTGCCAGCAGGTGGACCTCACCTTCGAGGAACTGGCTAGTTCCGCCCACCCACAGCGCGCCGCGCGTCTGCCCCTGGATGACCATCGGGACGCCCACGATGGATTTGACCTCGCGCGTCAGGTCAAGGTGAGCGACCGGGTCATCCGGGTAAATCGCATTATTCAGGTAAGGCTCGCCGGTCAGCATCATGCGCCCCACCGCCCCCTCGCCTGGGCCCAAACGCACCCCGCTCCAGTGTTCCCACAGGCCAATCCCCAGGGTACAGGTCGATTCCCCACCGGCCGGGTCGTAGGTGAACAGCGCTCCACCCTGGGCGGCCATCAGGTCGAGTAATTGGTTGAGGATAACCGGGGCAATCTCGCTGTTCGTTGTGGCTATGCGCAAGGCGGACGCCACCCTGGCGATCGCTTCCTGTTCGCGCTCGCTCCGCTTACGCTCCGTGATATCCCGCACAAAGCTGATGACCTGCTTCTCGCCCAACAGCGTTACCACCCGTGTGCTAACTTCCGCCGGGAAAACCCGCCCATCCTTAGTCTTGGCGGGCACCTGTAAAAAGACACCTCCCTTGGCCAACTCTTCCACCAGGGTAGCCGGGATCATCGCCGCCATCTCAGGCGTGGTCAGGTCATAAATCGTCAGCCCGACCAGCTCTTCCTTGGTGTACCCGTAAAGCTGGCAGGCTGCCGGGTTGCAGTCCAACACATGGGCGTCGATGCTCCCCAACAGAATGCCATCCGCCGATGATTCGAACAGTGAGCGGTATTTTTCCTCGTTCTCGCGCAGCGCCTGCTCTACCTGCTTGCGTTCGGTGATGTCACGCACAATCGAGACTGCCAGGCGCTCGGTGCCCACCATACGGCGTGCCCTCACCTCAACCGGGATGCGGTGCCCATCCCGGTGAATATCCACGCTCTCGAAGCTCCCCAGGTTGAGCTCGGTCTGGATAATGTTCTCCGGTTGGATGCGGCTTTCCTCGGCAATCACATCGGCCAACTTCAGCTTCACCAGCTCTTCCCGGCTGTAGCCGAGCATCTGGCAGGCCGCCGGGTTGGCATCCACGATCTCATCATCTTCGGTGATAATGAATATTGCATCCGGCGCCTCATTTAAAACGGTTCGGTAGCGGTTTTCACTTTCCTCCATGGCACTGTCGGCCTGCTTGCGCTCGGTGATATCGATCACCAGGCCCTCCAATGCCACCACCTGCCCATCGCTGTCCAGCACCCCGCGCCCCTGCTCCCACACCCACCTCATCTCTCCGCTGGCAGTGAGGATGCGGTATTCAAGCTGGTAAGGTAAGCCTTCCTGCACAGCTTCCTGCACCGCAACCCAACCCGGTACACGGTCGTCTGGGTGGATCAAGTCGTTGAAAGAAATGCGGGCATTGCCAATCAGGTCGGCCGGCTGGTAACCTGTCAGTGCAGCACAGCCCTCACTGACGAATTCCATGGTCCACTGCGGGTCGTTCTTGCAGCGGTATGCCAGTCCGGGCAGGTTGCTCATCATGGTAAACAGCGTCCGCTGGCTTTCCGACAGGGCCTGCTCGGCGCGTTTGCGTTCGTTCAGCTCGCCGGTTAGCTCCTGGGTGCGCTGCTGCACAGATAACGCCAGGCGCGCCTGCCGGTCGGTGACCAGGTAGACCACTATCCCGAGCAACCCGGCGATCAAAAAACCGGCCAGGCGGAACAGGGTAATATCGCCCCACTGCCGGGCTTGCCAGCCGCCGCTCGGGGCTGCTGCAATCTGCCAGGTTTTGCCGGGCACGTCGATCTTCCAAAGCACCGGGTTTTCATCCAGCACGGCGCGCCCGCCCATAATGGTCTGCCCGACGCCGTCACTGATCATCAAATCCGTCCCGCGGGGCGGCAGTTCCAACCCGGCCTCGACAAAGACCGGGGTCAGGTCCAGTTCCATCACCGCCAAACCCCAGAACCGGTCCCCCAGGTAGATGGCCCGGGTAACGAGCAGCCCCTGGCGCCCCTGTTCCAGCGGAAACACACTGCTGAGGGCGACGCCGTGCTGCTGGATGGCCGCCTGCACCGACGCTGCTACTTGTGGGCGTTCTTCGCCAAGCAGGTCATGCTGCAAGGCGTCTGCATTACCTGCCAGCGGGTAAACAAAACTCTGCACCCCGCCCGGGGCCAGCGCGAAATAGCGGATGCCGGCGGAGGACTCATACAGGCTGGCCGCCACCGCTGCAAAATCAGGCGACTGGATAGCGGCTTGCGGGGCATTAAGCTCGGCCGCCGCAAAAGTCTCCAACCCTTCCAGCAGCGCAATGCGGTGTTGGAGTGAGATCGTCAAGGCGTTGCCAAAGCCCATCAGTTCAGCCGAGACCTGCTGGCGGTCATTATTCAGTTGGCGAGAGATAAAGAACTCGCTGGACAGCTGCGCCATGCCCAGCAGCAGCAGCGTCACTGCCAGCGTGGTCCCCAGCGCCACGCGCCGCGGCCTGGCGAAGTAATTCACCCAGCCCTGGCGCCATGATTGAAAAGTTTGCCTCACATGAACCATCAAAATACCTTCTAATCAAACAAAAAGCTTTACACAAAGATACAGAGTGTGTTTAAGCTTTTGATTCAAAAAGCTGTGTTCCTGGGTGCAAAATCTGTTCCAACGCCGCTGGCGGAAAAATATCTTACGCTGCCGCTCGTTTCTCGCCGTTTTGCCACAATGAAACCTGCCCGCGGCCGGCGCGCTTGGCTGCATACATGGCCTGGTCGGCGCGCTCCAGCAGCGCTTCCAGGTCTAAGCAGTGCTCGTCAATTTCCGCCGCCCCAATACTCACCGAAACCTCCACCTGTTTCTCACCAACCACGATTGGCTGGCCGGTAATGCATTCCCTCATCCGCTCGGCTGCCTGGGCTGCCCCTTCCAGGGTGGTCTCAGGCAGCAGGGTGATGAACTCCTCCCCACCGTAGCGCGCCACTACGTCTACCTCGCGCACCACCTGCAGGCAGCGCCGGGCCACCTCCTTCAACACCTGGTCGCCGGCGAGATGCCCGTAGTTATCGTTGACCCGTTTAAAATGGTCAATGTCCAGCATGATCAACGACAGGTTATGCCCGTAGCGACGAGAACGCTCGAACTCGCTAATAGCCACGTCATAAAAGTGGCGCCGGTTATACAGCTCGGTCAGCGGGTCTGTGATCGCCATGTGCTGCACCTGGCTGAAAAGGCGGGCGCTCTCGATGGCGATGGCCGCCTCGTTAGCGAAAGCCTGCGCCAGGGCGGCGTCCGCCATATCGTAAGCCGCCAGCTGGCGGCTGTCGATAGTCAGGCAGCCGATAAACCCGCCATGCAGCAACAACGGAACCCCGATCCAACCGCGCACATAATTCTCCTTGCCCCAATCATGAAAGCGCGCATCGACGGCGGCATCTGGCAAAATCAACGGTTGGGAGGTGCGTCTGATCTCGGAAATCAAGGCGTCGCTGACCGGGAAGCTCTGCCCGATGAGCTGCTCCGGGATAGTAAAACCACGGCTCGAGACCAGGTGCAGCAGGTCACCCTCGATTAAAAACAGGGCGGCGCTGTCGAAAGGCACCACCCGGTTAAGCTGCTCCAGGATGGTATCCAAAACGCGCTCCAGGTCGAGTGAAGAAGACACGACTGAAACGGCCTGCCGCAATGTATCGGCTTCTTCCGCGCGCCGGCGAGTCGACTCCAGCAGTTGAACATTGCGGATGGCGATGCCGACCTGGAGGCTGACCGATTTAGCCAGTTCCAGCTCGCGCTCGCCGAAGCGCTTGCCAGCCTGTAGGCTGAAAAGCCCCAAGGACCCCAGGCACACGTCACCGGCTACCACCGGTACACCGATGAACGCCTTCACACCCACCGCGACCCAGGCCGGCTGCGCCGCCGGGTGAGCGGCGTAATCTGGCAGCAGGAAAGATTCGCCGGTCTCGATGATCAGCCAGGCCAGGCCCTTATCCCCGGCGATGCACTCATGACTGAACTCCGCCGGCAAGTTGTAAAGATATGGAAAGGTGATCGTTTGGTCACCCGGATTGACCATCGCCAGGCAGCCGCAGTCGGCGCCGACCAGTTCCGCTGCCAGGCGCACCACGCTGTTCAAAATAGTCGACAGGTCCACCGCGCTGCTGATGGCCCGCGTGACCTCGCTCAAACCCCGCTCTCGCTCCAGGGTTTGCATCGCCTCGGCATACAAGTGAGCATTCTCCAGCGCCAGCGCCGCCTGGCCAGCGAACAGCGCTAACAAATCACCCTGTTCCAGGTGGAAATAATTAGGCTTGGCGCTATTGAGCACAATAAAGGCAATCACCACGCCCTGCGCCAACACCGGGACGCACGCCGAAGAGCGAATAAATTCCGATTCTTTTAATTGCACCCAGCCTGGGTAAGCGGTAGTGTCGGGGATCACCAGCGGGCGCTGGTTCTCAACCATCCAGTGCAGGTTGGGGGTAGCAACAATCTCGAAGGTGATTCGCGGTGTCTGGGCATCCGGCTGCCCTACCAGGCGGTCGAAGCCCATGCGGCGGGCAACCCGCGCCTGCCCGTCTTCTACCAGCAGGATATCCGCCGCATCGCACGGCACCAGGCGCTGCACCTGTTCCAACAGGCGATCGAGCACGGCTTCGTAATCCAGCGTGGCGCTCAAGACCGTACTCACCTCGCGCAGCACCTGAGCCAACTGGCGCTGGCGGTGCTCGGCCTCGTAACGCGTGTTCATTACCAGTTCAGTGGCCTTGCGGATCGAGATGTCTTCGACCACACCAACCACAAAAGACGGCCGGCCAATCGGGTCGCGCACCACCGTGGCCGTCACGCTGCACCAGACCGTTTGGTAACCTTTATCGAGGAAGCGTTTCTCAGTTTGAAAGGCATCACGCTGATCCGCCAGCAGCTCATGCCACATCTTCTGGCAGTGCTCGAGGTCATCGGGGTGAGATAGATCCGCGATGGAAACGCCGCGCAGCTCGGCGGCGCTGTAGCCGATCATATTCTGGAAAGCCGGGTTACACTCGATCAGGCGCCCATCCAGCGTTGCCACCACCAGGCCGGCGCCGGCCCGTTCGAACACCGCCCGCGCCCGTGCCGCGCCATCTAGAAGGGCGCTGCGCCGGGTTTTGTGCCATTTGAAGGATCTAAGTTTGGGTCGCATGGGCGTATCAGTAATATTACCATTTTAAGGCCTTTTGGTGGAAAAAGGAAATCTAATTGCGGAATTGCGCCGGAAACACTGCCATCCCCTCCGCTATCCCCCATTTTGCATTAAAATAGAGTGTTTGTCCCCGGGTCTGGGCATAACATTGGGTCTTTGGGAATTCCCGAAGTGAACTCCCGGATTTGGGAATGTGAGCGTGCGTACGCACGCTCACA
>Ga0315282_10014002_pt1 | contig 12003 bp, 13 predicted proteins | sample YL17G07_20_MG_FD_203693 | JGI IMG/M metagenome (GOLD analysis project Ga0315282, IMG submission 203693) | Sediment microbial communities from Yellowstone Lake, YNP, Wyoming, USA - YL17G07_20 | ecosystem: Environmental > Aquatic > Freshwater > Lake > Sediment | place: USA: Wyoming | collected... | reverse complement strand
CATGACTGGAGACGGAGTAAACGACGCTCCATCCCTTAAGCAGGCTGAGGTGGGAATAGCTGTTAGTAATGCCACGGACATCGCGAAGCAGGCATCGAGCGTGGTGCTCTCCCTAGAAGGCTTCGAGGGCATCTACGACATGGTAGTTATAGGTAGGATGGTATATCAGAGAATTTCCTCCTGGACAATCAACAAGATCATCAGGACATTCAAGCGCGTCGTCTTCATAGTCCTCGCCTTCATCTTGACGGGTAGATTCGTTGTCTCGACATTCAACATGATTCTTCTACTCTTCCTGAGCGACTATGTAACGCTCTCTATTTCGACTGACCAGATCAGATACTCCGAGAAGCCCGAGAAATGGAACACAATGGGATTGGTGAAGCTCGGTGTCTCCTATGGCTCACTGATCATAGCTGAGTCGTTACTGATACTCTACATCGCGCTTGGCTACTTCGGTCTGGATTCTAACCTGGGTAAGCTTCAGACATTCATCTTCGTCTGGCTAACTCTGTCAGGGTACTACACCGTAATCTCGATTAGGGAGAGGAGGCACTTCTGGGAGTCGAGGCCTAGCAAGTGGCTTACTTTTGCACTCATCATAAACACTCTGATCGTTTATATTATCTCGACGTTTGGGTTACCGGGACTAGCTCCGATAACCAGTGTGGAATTCATCTTCATCCTGATATATGGCTTCGTCTTCTGCCTCTTAGTGAATGACTTGGTGAAGGTTCCGTTGGCTAAAAGGTTCGATGTAGCGATATAAATTAGTTAAAAATATCCTAGGAACCCGCGATACTTTAACTTATTTAAATCGCTTGAGCCTCTAAATAACATACATGCAGCTTCAGAAGGTTAAGTATCTAAGTTATAACCCTCCTTGATAACTCAGTCAACACTCTGGGACCACTCGCCCATTGGAGGGCACTCGATGCTCCTCACATGCCTAGATCCAGATGGCATTGAAAGGCGCATACTTATAGACACTGGCAGCGACCGAGACAGCCTCATTCGGAATGCTAAGCTACTCAAGGTAGACCTCGGAGGAATAGATGCCGTTATTCTGAGCCGTAGCCACCCGGACCACACCGCGACCACTGTTGAGGTGGCTCATACAAACCCAGGAATAAGGATCTATGCTCATCCGTCAGCCTTCGATGATTGGTATTACGTCAATGAGAAAGAAGATAGGCATAAGCAGTCGCCGACCCCGAACAACGCTCATCACTTCAACTGCTTCACATATCTCATCGCACTTAAAGCAGCTGAGGCCCCCATACCTGTCGCGGTGACTACCTGAAAACCTTTACAAGAGCAGTCACCGGCGGCGAACATGCCGGGAACACTAGTTTTCTGATCCCTATCCACCAGCATGCATCCACCTGCATCTGTCTCAACACCGAAGTTAGCTAAAATCGCTGAAGTCGATACATGTTCCAGTATAAAGAAAACTCCATCAACCTTGACCTCTTTTAATTCGGGACTGTCTAGCTTGATTGATTCCACGAAGTCTGTGCCACAAACCTCCGTAATGTTTGCTCCGTAGATGAACACTACCTTCGGATCATTCTCCAGGTGTTTGAGCTCCGGGTAAGCCTCACTGTAGCCTTTCCCGGAGGGTATGGCGTACACTTTCTTTGATGTTTTACTAAAGAGCTCAACGTCGTGAACCGCTTCTTGACCTGCCCCTACGACTGCGACGTTTTTCCCCTCGAAGAAGGGGCCATCGCATACACTACAGTAGCTGACGCCCCTGCCCTTAAACTCGTTCTCACCTTTTACATTCAGGCTTTTTCTACTTATTCCTGTAGCGATGATGAGCGACCTACCTTGATACACTTCTCCGGAGCGGGTGGAGGCGATAAATATCTCATCATATTTACTGAGTCCATAAACGGTTCCCAGTTTAATCTCTGCACCAAACTTCTTTGTTTGTTCCTCCATTTTGGCCATTAAATCTGGGCCAATGATTCCATCAGGGAATCCGGGGTAATTCTCGATCCAGGTAGCGTCGAGAGCCTTTCCCCCAACTTTGTTTCCTTCCAGAATTAGTGTTTTATAATTGTGGCGTGAGGTATAAATGCCTGAAGTTAGCCCAGCAGGTCCAGCACCAATGATGATTACATCGTATAGGATTTCAGACATTTAGTATTGAGAATGGTTATAGTCAATTATAGACCTTTTTAATCAAAGTGTGTGTGCCATTGTAGGCGATTGAGTTTTTTTAGATGGGTAATTCCATTAGCAAGGATGTCATCTATTTATCTCTAATTCTGTAAAATGTCCATTTACCGTCCTTTCTTCCTTGGATTAAACCAGCATTCTCAAGAATCTTCAAATGGTGGCTCGTTGTGGATTGTGTGATGGTGAGAGCCACAATTACCTCGCACACACATAGCTCCCTGACGGATAGTAGGGCAAGCATTTTCTGTCTTGCCTCATCTCCGAGAGCCTTGAAGAACCTTTCCCTCCTCTTAGCGCCTTCTCTATCTGCCTTTTGCTCAGCCAGCTGTTTTAACTGAATGATATACTCCTTCACATTAATGCAGTCGCACTTACCTGAGGACATCAACCTTTCCAAGGTCTTCTCAGTCTCAGTCATATTGATCAATGTGCGACTTCAATGAATTTAAATATGTTTTATAGGTTAACAGATTATAGAGTGTACAATACCCTACACGCACACACTATAATGCGGAGTACATTGAAATCTTCTAAGAAAAATGAAGTCCAAAGAAGGAGATAAGTCTCGATTTGTCCTTACTTCAAAGGGATTTTCGGATTGTACCACGCTTGTAATTGTTTGTTAGATACACCTTGACAGGGTCGTTTATCAAAAACGATACCAAGAAAGAGTACCCTAGGATGGTGATTGTTGGTAGGATGCCAAGGGGGGCTAGTTCCAAGAAGCCAAATGTAGCAATCAGAGTCACCAACAGAATTTCTCCAAAGACCGTGAACGCTAAGAAATTACTTGGACGCGACCTCCAGAAGTGGCTCCTCTCGCGCACTATTAGGATCGTTGATACTCCCGCGATGTTCAGGTAAGCGAAACCAAAAGTATAGATCTTATCAATATTGCCACTCAACCCAAAGTATGACAAACATGCCAGCGTCAGAATCGCTCCTTCAATCGTGCCGAGTAACCCTAGGGATCCTCCTATCGTGAACATTCGCGAGATGTCGAACTTGTCGGGCTTGAGGGAGAACTTGACATTGTCTGTGGATATTGACATCGAGACAAAGTCGCCAAGAAAGAGCATCAGTACCGTGCCCATTATCGACAGCATGAACGAGTGGGTTAGGAACAGCATGGTGACGATGTACCCTACGATGTGGAGTTTCCTCGTGATCATCATCAGCGCCCAGCTATAGATCCTCTGGTAGATCGTCCTCCCCGTCTTCACCATGCTAACGATCTCCTCGAGCCCCTCATTGGTCAACACAGCGCTGGCGGAGTCCTTCGCGACATCGGTTGCGTTCTTCACTGCTATCCCCACCTCAGCCTGCTGCAACGCGGGTGCGTCGTTCACACCGTCACCAGTCATACCGACCACGTGCCCTCTTCCCTGAAGAGCCTTGACTATCTTGAACTTGTCCTCGGGATAGATCTCAGCGATGCAGCTGCTCTCATCAATCAACTGACCGAGGGGCTTACCCTGTATCTCTGCCTCCTCGATATCCGTCTTAGTAATCACCAAATCGCCCAAACCTACTTGCTGGGAGATGTTTCGTGCAATCAGCCTAGAATCACCAGTCAGCATCTTCACGGATATCCCCAAACTGTAGACCTGCTTCAGTGTCTCGCGGGCGTCACCCCTCACGGCATCCGCTATCCCCACGAGGCCGACCAACCGAAGATCATCTCGCCGATCTCCCCGGACGACACCTATAACCCTTAAACCCCTATCCGAGAGAGCCTCTGCATATTTGGACCGGTCAGCTGTCTCCTCATCAGATAGTTTGCATGAGGAGCAAATCGCATTGAAAGACCCCTTAGCCACATAGAATGTTTCACCAGATTTCTCAATCGTGGCTTCAGTCATACGGGTCTTGGGGTCAAACGGCACAAATTCCGTCTGCGAGTACCCCTCCAACGATGTATGTGCATCAGCTGCAGCGGTTAGGAAGGCTATATCGATGGGGTCGTGGTTAGCCTCATTGGACGCTAGTGCACCGTAGAGTAGAACGTCACCCTCACTGAACCCGTTTGTCGGATGCTCCTCCTCGATGAAGAGCTTATTCACCGTAATCGTCCCCGTTTTATCGGCACATAGCACATCCATTAGAGCAGCGTCCTCGCTGGCGCTCAGCCTCATGACAAGCACTCCCTGCTTCGCGAGGGCCAAAGAGCCAAGCGCCATATTCAGGGTAAACATGGTCGGCATTGCCACCGGCACAGATGCCACTAGGAGTACGCCTGCGAGTGGTAGCAGCACGGCGAGGGGAAAACCAGTCAACAACGCATAAACGAAGACTATCAAAAGAGATGCCAGTACTATCATGGCGAGGCGGCGCGTGACATTGACCGTGACCTCCTCCATGTGCAGCTTCGGTTTAGCGAGCTCGAGCAGCGAAACTGTTTTCCCGAAATAAGTTTTTAGCCCAGTTGCATCGACTAGCCCTGTAGCCTCACCGCGCTTAATAGACGACCCTGAGTAAGCCACTTCTCCCGCTGATTTCTCCACTAGTACTGATTCACCTGTGAGAGTCGACTGGTCTATACCGAGATTTCCTTTAACAATCCTTATATCCGCAGGGAGCAGGTCACCTGCTCTTACTCTCACAAGGTCCCCTGGGACGAGCTCCCTAGCGGGGATAGTTGACCATTTTCCCTCTCTCTTCACGCGGCTCAGAATCCGAAGCCTCTGTTTTAGGCTGGCCATTGCGGTCTTCGCCCTTCCCTCACGCCAAAGCGACATCCCGGCGTTGAAGCAAAGGAGGAACACGATTACCCCTGTGTCAACGTATTTACCAAGCAGCCACGTCACGACCGCTGTAGCCTCAAGCATCCAAGGTACTATGCCCCAGAAGCGTCTCCCAAGACTAGTGAGGAAACTTTCCTTCTTCGTAGGGGTCTCGTTGTAACCATACTTTGCGAGCTTGCTTTGGACTTCCTGGGAACTCAGCCCGTTCTCAAGAAATTCTTTATCATCACCTGAGCTATTCAAAACGGCCGCCTATATTCCCTTGTTTAGGGACTGCCTTAGAAGACGCTCCATCTCACCCTCAGATGGGACTCGACCAGATACCCAGATTTTGCCGTCTATGACCAGCACAGGCATAGACATGACTCCATATTCGAGTATCTTGTCGACGTCACTCACATGCGTCACCTCAGCGTTCACGCCAAGCTTCGCCACAGTTAGTCTCACGATTTCCTCTAGTTTTCTGCACTTCGGGCAGCCAGTTCCTAATATCTCAATCTTCATCATTATCACCTTTAACCAACGAGCAAACCATACGAGTAGCCACCAAGCATGCCAAAGGCAAATAACAGAACTGCATATGCAGCTGTCCTCTTAGATCCTATGATCGTGTTGACCACGAGCAGAGTCTGCAGCGAAACAACCGGGTCGACGAGTAAATATGTCATCAACGGGCCTTGACTCATACCAAGGTCGAGGAACATCTTCGCGATGGGAACCTCAACGAGAGTCGGAAAGTACGCCACGGTCCCAAAGAGAGCTGCAGCGAAGTTAGCGAGGAAAGTATTCTGACCGGCAATGCTTGCAATGAGCTCGGGGGGAATAAGCGGTTTAAGTATCCCTGAGAGAAATACCCCGAGTAGAAGTATCGGAAATATCATTTTGGTGAAGTTGAGGGTTTCTGTCAACCATGCTTTGATTTCATCTCGCTCGTAAAACTTGTAGGCGAACACCGTTGTAAGTAGTGAGAGTATAGAGACTAACACATACTTCGTGTTCAGATCGATGGGGGCTGTACCCACGACCATGACCAGGATGAGTGATGAGAAGAATAGTATTGGCTGGTAGCCCTTCCTCTTGTTTTGAGGGGAAGCTTCTACCATTGTTAAACCTGTTTTAGTTATGGAGCTCGGATTCTCTTTGAATACGAGTTCCATGGTGACGCCTATCGCAATAGACATTATGATGGATAGCACTAACTTAACGACAGCAAATTGGATTCCAAGTATAGAAGCCTCAAGGGGCGTAGAAAGAAGAGTTATCCCTGGGCCAGCGAAGAGGAAGGTTATTGCTGGTCCGAAGCCTGCCCCTTTCTTCCATATCCCCGCGAATAGAGGAAGTATTGTGCAGGAGCAGACTTCTAGGACTAGGCCGCTCATCGCTGCGAATGTGTAGGCGATTGCCTTTTTTGTCCTGTTAATGCTTTCACCCATATATTTGAAAATTGTTGAGTTAGGAATGAGGGCGTTGAATGCTCCAGAGATGAAGAAGGCTGGTACGAGGCATAGGAGTACGTGGGCTGAGAGGTAATCAAGGAGAGCGCTGAATCCTGACTGGAATAGGGTAATTATGAAGCTATAATCCGTTTCAATTCACCGTTAGATATTTCTTCGTTGATTCTTGATCTCTTGTGCGATCTCGATTATTGTGGCAACCTTCTCACTTGTGAGGCTGTAGAGTATCCTCTTGCCGTCGCGTCTGGACTTGACGATGTCTGCGTTCTCAAGCACACTTAAGTGCTGTGATACTGTAGGCTGAGCGCGTCCTGTGATGTTGACGAACTCGCATGCACAGATCTCTTTGCCTTCTAATGCTTGAACTATCTTAATCCTTGTCGGGTCTGATAGAGCCTTAAGTACTTCGGATGGCATAAATCATATCGTTATATACGAATATATAAATATTTCAAATTAAATAATGAAACACACGTGAAAAGTTTGAATCAGGAATATAATTTCCCATCTTTTTCAATTAGCCTACACTTAGAGAATCAAGATCCATAAGCGATTAATATCCACACAAAAACGCTTTTCCAATATTAATGAGCTTGAGAAAGATTTAATGCGCTTGCTCCTAATGTAAACAAGGTAGTCATGGTTACTTTAACAATCATCGCAAATGAGGCACCTTATGGGACCGAGAAGACCTGGAACGCCCTTAGGTTCGCTGGCGCTTCAGCTACCACCGAGATAGGCATGAAGGTCAACTTCTTCTTAATGGGTGACTCCGTCGCAGCCGCGAAGAAGGGACAAATCACACCCGAGGGCTATTACAATACGGAGAAGATGATAACTGATCTCATAGCCAAGGGAGTTGAGGTTCAGTGCTGTGGAACATGTCTTAAGGCGCGAGGGATCTCGGATGCCGAGCTCATCGAAGGCGCCAAGAGAGGTACGATGATGATCCTCGCGAAGTGGGTTAAAGAAAGTGATAAGGTCGTTACCTTTTAGATTTCCCAATCTGTGATCAAGTACCTGAGTATTATAGGTCACAGGCCTCAGGAGACCCTCCAAACTATTTTAAAGAGCGTTTAAAATCGTGTCGCGTGTGAGATCTTTATCTTAAATTTTACTCATAAATTCTTCAATTATTTGATAAAACGCATCAGGGTTATCTCTCATCATGACATGTCCTCCCCGAGGTATGTAGACTATACTCGTCTGACTGATAGCTTCTAACCTCTTTTCTGAAGTATGTAAACCCCTACTTTTCTCACCATAGATCGCGAGAATCGGTACTTTGAGGTTAGCCAACCTTAGGGTCAAAGTGTCCTCTTTTGAAACTCTGACATAGTCAACTATGGATTTATAACACGATATAGGTCCCGCTTTCTCTTGACTACGAACTACCCACGTGTACTCAGGATCAGCTTTTAGCTCCTCAAGTCTCTGCCAGAACACTGTTTTCTCGTAATGATCGTAAGGTTGCGCTGCTATTGCTTGGTTTGGTGCACTGCAATAATTTATATCAATTGTACCCTCCGCATTGATGATCCCCTTTACTTTACCATCAAGCATCTCTGCGAGCATGATTGCAATTGCACCTCCCATCGAACTGCCCATTAATACAATTTCCCCCTCTATGCCCAAAAATTCGATGAGCTGCTTGACTGCTCGGGCTTGGTCCTTCATCTTGAAGCTGAATCTTACTGGGGCTAGTGTGTCTCCGAAGCCAACGAGATCAGGAATCAGAATACTGTATTCAGTGAGTTCAGGGTGATTAAAGATTGGTTTTAGGTACTCGTTAGATGCACCATGCCCGTGAAGCATAATCAGTGTTAAAGGGCGCTTACCCCTATGGTATATGTAAGAGAAATCATAATCCTTGGTTTTGCTATGCTCTAGCTTTATGTTAGTCAAAATCATCACCTTAGAGATCGCGTTCGTAATTGCTTCATATCCTTCAAATATTTATTATTTCATTCGACTAACTTTGTTTCAAATTTCGTATTTCGCGTGAGCGCGTGAACTCTTGGAACCCAGCGCACATGCTCGCTTGCCATGATAAGAGACTCGAAAATTAAGGCGCTCACACATCAATAAGTTCCAAAAATTGACTTAGAAGGTAATGCCTTCCAAGAGAATTCTCTGGCAATCACTTTTTAAGGAAATTGGGGTTAGTCGAGTCATATTTGTCAGCACACTGTTGATCGCCAGTGATATCCTTTAACCATTTTTCAGCGCCATCCCGCTTCCAGTCCCCCGACTCAGCATGTGCTTTAATGTAGTTCGACGGAATCGGGTGAGTTCCCACCTTCACCGGTAGACCCACCACGTTTTCGATGTACTTTTTATGGTCTTCGATGTAGGGGCAGATGGGGTATCCAGCAAGGTAACAGCTTGCGAGAAAGATAACTTCAGCCCCATATTTCTTCATGTCAGCTGGCGCAGCCTCGAGGCGTTCTCCAGGGCATCCGCCACAGGCCATCCAGCCAACGACTTCTATCGGCTCATCCTTCGGATACTTTGCGAAAGCACCGTCACGTTCAATGATTGACTTGAAACACTTGTTCCCCGTGCAGGTTCTGTTCCTGTCGCATATTATTATACCAACCTTAATCAACTTGTATCATCTCCCTACATTATTTACCCTAATAATTGTTTAGGCTAATTTTACTCCGATTTAATATTGATTCTTCTACCCCTAAGAAAGGGCCGTAGTCATCTTTCGTCGCGCCTCCTGTAGAAGCCTCCAGATTGTGCCACTAACTCCCATCCTTGCATCAGCATCATGCACACTTTCGATATATTTAATAATATATCAATAGATATAGTTTGAAGATGAAAAGCTGCTGCAATCGTCGTCTTGGTAAACGATGCTGTGATGAGGCTAACCCAAAAGGAATGATGGTGCACCGAGGAATAGGATTCGCTATGAGAAGGGGTGACTTCCGTTATCTTGTTCTCATGGCGTTATCTGAGAAGCCGATGCATGGATATGCTCTAATTCAGGAGATTGGCAAGACCCATCAACGACCTGTGAGCGCTGGACTGATCTATCCAATGCTTCAAGAACTTGGCGACATGGGGCTCATCTCCGGTGAGGAGAGTGAGGGGAAGAAGATCTACTCACTTACAGTGGAGGGTAGAAAGCATCTCGAGGAAAACTCTGAAATTATAGAGAGGCTTAAGGCAGGGAAAGCTTACGCCGAGAGGATTGGGCGATTCTCATTTATGAAGGACATTCAGGACATGCAAACGATAGTGTTGATGAACGAGGGAGACCTCGATGAGGTTAAGATCAAGAGGATCCAAGAGGTCGTTATGGATGCGAAGAAACGGATGGCGACCATAGTTTTCGAGTAGGTGAAATCTATGAAAATAGCTATAGTTACTGATGACGGGAAGACGATCTCCCAGCACTTTGGGAGAGCCATGTACTATATTGTATACGATGTGGGGGAGGGTGTAGTCAAGGGATCAGAGCTAAGACCTAAGGCCGCACATCACATAGAGGGTGAACCCCATCAACGTGATGAAGGTAGCCACCAAGGACCCGAGGCTGATGCCAAACATAATTCGATGTTGTCGAATATCTCTGACTGCGAGGCATTAATTGCCCGAGGCATGGGTCAAGGCGCGTTCGAAGCCATAAGGAATGGGGGAATAAAGCCATTCATAACGGATTTGGAGCTCGCAGAAGACGCTGTGAAGGCCTACATCGCTGGTAAACTCGACAGCCACACGGAGAGACTTCACTAAGGCGAAGGCGACCAGCAGTGACCGAATCTATCCAGGAGAAGCCACAATCGTCCTCAGAGAAAAAAGCCTCCAATGATGAACTCCTCAAGATACGCATGGGAAAAGTGAAACACAAGATAGCCGTCATAAGCGGCAAGGGAGGAGTTGGTAAAACACTGGTGACCGTTAACCTAGCAGCGATGCTTGCACATATGAAAGGCGCAGGTAAAGTTGGATTACTAGATGCAGACATCCACGGACCGTGTGTTCCTAAGATGCTGGGCTTAAAAGGCTCAAGGCTCGAGTCGGGCCCACCTGGGATATTCCCAGTTTACTCTGACGGGGGCATAAAGGTGGTCTCTATGGCTTTCCTGTTACCAAGCGACGACACACCTGTTGTATGGCGTGGACCGGTTAAGATGGGTGCCATCAAGCAGCTCTTATCTGAAGTCGTCTGGGGAGAGCTCGATTACCTTCTGGTGGATCTTCCTCCCGGGACAGGTGATGAGCCTCTGACGGTTCTCCAGCTCCTCCCAGAAGCGGACGGAGTAGTGATAGTCACCATACCGAGTGAGGTGTCAGGTGATGTCGTCAGGAAGGCTGTGACGTTTGCTAGGATGCTCAAAGTTCCGGTTCTAGGCATCATCGAGAACATGGCGGGGTTGGTGTGTCCTCACTGCGGTGAGGTGATCGAGGTTTTTGTTGGTGGAGTAGGCAGGAGAGTCGCAGTGGATATGGGTGTGCCCTTCCTTGGCGCGATCCCAATCGACCCTGGTATATCTAGTGATTCTGACTGTGGCAAACCCTTCGTTGAGGAGCACCCCGACTCAGCAGCAGCGAAGGCATTCGGAGAAATTGTGAACAGGATAGTTGAGATGGTTGAGAAATGAATGTAGCAATGTCTAGTTTGGAAAATTGCGAGCGTGAGTGTGGCTATAAAGCTTCATACCTAGCCATACATAATATTTGTTAAGTTTGTTGAAAAGATGCAAAACAGTGAGCTTGAATGCATAGACCCTTTTTTTCGATTCACCGGAAGACTCAGAGAAGCTTATTATTGCTATCCCTGCTGGCCTTTAGGGGGCAGGTCTCGTTTTGCGGTGTATCACCTGTAATCTTGAAATCTGTTAGACCGTAGAATAGCTGATTACCATTTAGAATTCTGCATTTATTACATGAAGTGGTTTTTTGGATTCTGGAGAGCTAAGGGTGCCCTATTATAATATAATAACCCTGCCCCTCGTTGCATTTACCTAGGTTTTACACCTGTTTGTTGCGGAGTATCCCCTATTCTCCGCAACAAGTAATCAACTAACATGTAACAAATACACTAGGCTTTATCACTCTAATAATAACCCACATTTACTTCTCTAAAATCAGATTTGTAGCAACTCAACATATTATGTCAAAAAATAAATCCAGAATACTTTTAACAAAATAATCAGCTAATTACTTAAATATCTTCACAGAAAAACGCTTAAATGGCAACATTATTGAAACCAGTGAAATCCGACAATTTCTCATTCACTTCCAGTAAAACGCTTAAAGCCTCCTCCTGCTTCCCCGAATCGCGCACACTAGCCATACAGTCTAATTCCACCTCACTAGGCACATCAGGTTAGCCTTTCAATGTATAGTAGAGTTGCGTAGAGGCAACCGTATGTAACTAGAGCTGGATCCTACCTTGTGGAAAATGGCGAACTATCAAAGTTAGGGGTGTCATGACCTTTAATTCAACACTATTAAATATAGACCCGAAAAAGGCGTTTTGGGGGGAGGCAAGGTGACTCTAATATACCCCCTTTTTGCACAAACTCTGTGGTCTAGGGGACTTATGGTATTTAGGAGTATCATGACTAACAGAATCCGATACTTATTAAATTTTAACACCT
>Ga0315282_10014001_pt1 | contig 12004 bp, 9 predicted proteins | sample YL17G07_20_MG_FD_203693 | JGI IMG/M metagenome (GOLD analysis project Ga0315282, IMG submission 203693) | Sediment microbial communities from Yellowstone Lake, YNP, Wyoming, USA - YL17G07_20 | ecosystem: Environmental > Aquatic > Freshwater > Lake > Sediment | place: USA: Wyoming | collected... | reverse complement strand
TGCACGGTCAATCCGGACAGCGATGGGAATCGGTTTGCAAAATCGGAAAGCCGCGGCAGTGTCGCAGAATGGGGAAATAACGGAGTGAGTTGAAATCCTCGATCGGACCACGGCGAATAAATCCAATAAGTATTCCATTGCACGGCCACATACACGAGCATTAATGAGCTTAAAATTTCTGAGACTCTGTAACGTATCTTTAAAAAGCCGGGAACCGCGGCCCAAACTGCTCCGGCTGCAACTCCGGCAGCCATCATTAAAAACAATTTCACAAAAGAAGGAAGATCGGCCGGTGTCCAGAACGAGGCGACTCCGGTGGCGGCCCATGCGCCCACTAAAAGCTGCCCTTCTGCTCCAACATTCCACAAGCCCGCGCGAAAAGCCAAGGCGCATCCGATGCTGCACAGGATCAATGGTATGGCTTTTACCGCGGTATCCGACAGCGCAAAGGCTCCGCCGAAAAAACCGGCGTGAAAAATAGCGGCAAGCGCCTTCAACGGCGGTATACCTGACGCAGCTATTACAAAAGCCCCCACTAAAAGCGCCACGATCACGGATAGAAATGTGACAACCGCATCCGCTATAGGTGAAAGCTTTTCACGCGGCACAATTTCAAAACGCATGTCAGTTTCCCCCCGCCATGGCTATTCCGATTGCCGCCTTGTCCGGGAACGGCCGCTCAAACCACGCCGCGATACGGCCCCGCATCATTACAATTATGCGATCCGCAAGAAGCAGGATTTCATCGAGATCATACGAAATCAGCAGAATACCCACACCCGAATCGCGCTTAGCGATCAGGATTTGATGAACCGCCGCCGAAGCCTCTATATCCAGACCGCGCGTAGGCTGCGATACAATCAGCAATCTCGAAGCATCATTCAGCTCCCGCGCCAAAATGAGTCTTTGGATATTTCCTCCCGAAAGCATTCTGACCGGCATGTTCATATCTTGAGCCATGACCTCCGTGGAAGCGGCCAAAGTATCCGCGCGCTGTTTCATGCGCTCAGCAGAAGGAAAAAAAGGTGCGGCCGCGGCATATCGGGTAAGGTTCAGATTATCCATAACAGAGAGGGTGGAGCATATGCCTAAATCAACGCGATCTTCCGGCACAAAGCCTGCGCCCATCCTTCTCATTTGAATGGGGCCCCAAGAGATTGCATCATTTCCGAGAATCCGGCGCTGTCCGGCTAAAAGCGGCTTGAAGCAGAAAGCCGCTTCAGCCAGTTCCTTTTGGCCATTGCCGGCGACCCCGGCCACAGCCAGGATTTCTCCGGATCTTACGTTAAGATCGATCTCAAAAAGCGCCTGCATTCCCTCTTCCGACAATACAGAGATCTTTGTCAATTCCAGGACATTCCGGCCCGGAGCAGAGTGATCACCGTACTTTGCGAGTGTTACGGTCTTTCCGACCATCAATTCCGCAAGCATCGCGGCATTGCATTCTTTTACATTCAGATTTGCAGCCGCCACCCTGCCTTTTCGCAATACGGTGATGCGATGAGCGCAAGTCTCCACCTCATGAAGTTTATGCGTAATAAACACGATTGATTTTCCTTTTGCGGCAAGGGCTTTGAGGGTGACAAAAAGCTCTTCGGTTTCACCGGGCGTCAATACTGCTGTGGGTTCGTCGAGGATCAGCACTTCGGCATCCTTGGAAAGCAAACGCAAAAGCTCCAGCCGCTGGCGCTCTCCGACCGAAAGATCATACACACGCGCCTTTGGTTGAAGCTGAAGAGAATATTGGGAGATCAGATCCGAGACTTTTTGCTCCAAAGAATCGTAATCCAGCCAAAAGGGCGCATCCGGATCGGCCAGCACCACATTTTGGCAAACCGTGCACATCGGCGCCTGTGCAAAATGCTGATATACCATTCCGACGCCGGCGCGGATCGCCTCTCGCGGAGAGCGGAACCTTATCGGCTTGCCGAAGACCTCTATCGTTCCGGAATCCGGAGAAAACACTCCGGCCAAGACGTTCATCAAAGTGGATTTGCCGGCGCCGTTCTCGCCCAGCAAGGCATGAATCTCGCCCGGATACAAATTAAAATCGATTTCATGATTGGCCGAGAGGGCGCCAAATCGCTTGGTTATGCCGGCCATCCGGACCACGGGATGAGCGTTGTGCATGAGGCCCCTACATGGGAACTAAAGTTTGCGCCGTACAATGCTCAGGCTGGGCGCAAAACGGCGCGCCCAATCATTTCGGAATTTCTCCGATGATCCCCTCCACAAAGAAATTCATGCAGGTTTTACAATCCGGTCTCCCCGGCACTTGTTTGATGCCCTCCAGGTCTTCCTGCGTAAGTTTTTGGCCCGCTGGAACTACTACATTTCCTTTATTGTCTTTGAGCGGGCCCGCGAAAATATCCAAATGAGAAAATTTTCCTTCTTGCATTGCCTTCAGCTTAGCTTTCACTTTGGAGATCACATCCTTCGGAACCCCGGAAGCCGGTTTTTGTCCTTCCATGAAGCCCAATAATGCCACGGCTTTTTCAGAAGCCTCCGGATAATCGTCGGACGGCTTCCATTTTCCGGCTTTGATTTCGGAAACGATGCGCGCCAAGCTTTTGCTCCAATCCCAATACGGGACGGTCAGGCAGTGTATGACATCGGCATTGCAGGCATTGTCGGAATTGTATCCGATCGCCCACTTGCCCGCTTTTCCGGCAGCCACGACCGGCCCGGATGTATCGTTGCCGGTCATCACAACCTGAATGCCTGATTTCAACAAAGACTCGGCTGCCTCTTTTTCTTTTACAGGATCGAACCAAGAATTGACCCATCTAATTTCAAGCGTGCATTCCGGGCACGTGCTTTTCATTCCTATCGCGACGGCATTGATCAAGCGAATGACTTCCGGAATCGGAAGCGGAGCGATATAGCCGACCTTGGGATTTTTGTCCGCCTTGGCCCTGGCTCCTGCGATCATTCCGGCCAGATACTTCATGCTCTCCATTGAGCCGAAAAGATTGCCGAAGTTGGCGTTGTTCTTTTTAAAGCCCGATATATGCAAAAATTTCACATTCGGAAATTCCTTGGCCACGGTTTCGCAGGCATCCATGAATCCGAAGCTGGTCGCCACAATCAGGTCGAATTTTTTCCGCGCCAAGGAACGGATGACCTGCTCGGCCTCGGCCCCTTCGGCGACGCTCTCAACATAGGTAGTCGCCACATCCGGCAATGCTTTTTCCAGATTAAGACGGCCTTGGTTTTGGGCATAGGACCAGCCGCCGTCGCCGATAGGTCCGACGTACACAAAGGCCACGTTGAACTTTCCGGCCACCGGCTCAGAAAATTTGAATTTGCTCAGATCCGGGATCGGAGCCGGTTTGGGCGCGGCTGTATGAATCGGGGTTGAGGCTTGCGGCGACGCCGGTGGAGCCGGTTTTTGGCAAGAAATCATGAGGACCATACCCATCGCCAAGCCCAACATGTAGTACAGGCGCCCTCGCCTGTGACTTTTCTTGAACAGCCGATGGCGGTTGTCTCGCTTTTTAAAAATTTTCATGGATCCTACTCCTCTTTTGAAAACAGGCTCCGCGTCAAACGATAAAGAGCAATATTTATTAATAACGATGTATTTTTAGCGCGATCAGCCTTGCACTTCAAGGAGTCGCGGTCGCTTCTTTTTCCAGAACCTTTTCCACAGCCTTGTCGATTTTCGGAATGGCGGCGATTCCCATTTCAAATAATGCTGCATTGACCGCTCTGGCAAAACCGTCTTTGCCTGTGATGACGCCGCCAACAACGCCCACCTTCGCCTCTCCGATTGTGATCTCTTTAGCTGGACGGCCCTTTGTAATTCCCTCGACCTCCAAAAGTAACCCCCGCTCCCGCCCTTCTTTACCAACTACTCGGATTTCCAATGTCATGGTGACGAACAAACGGCCGCGATTGTCATATCGGGCCTCCATAAAGGGGTTTTCCGGTATCAACACCGCATCAAAAGGCGCTATTTGTTCTCTGTTCTGTACAACTTCGACGTGTTGGTAGATCACGGCAGCGGAATTTGCGATGGTTTTGATGATCGCTTCCGCCAATCGAGTGTCAAAGGTATCGTCTATTGTTGCAGGCAATTGTTTCGCAAGGTTCTCAGTGCGAATGACGGCGATGCGAAGATCTTTTTTATCCAGAGAACCGTCGATGCTTTGGACCTCTAAAGGATTCTGCGCGACCTGAATGAGATGACCGCAGCCGGATACCGACAAAAAAAACAAAATAAGAATCCAAAAAAGAGAAACAATGCGATTCGTTTTTTGTGTTGCGCTCATGACAAAAACATAAAGACTATTTGAGCCGCAATCAAGATCTATGTTCAATGCGAATTGACATTCACCGATCTTTAGGTATAGGTATGTCAAATTTTGGAAGCATGAAAGAAAATGCAATGAACCGAAACGTTCTAAACCAAATCGACTTTCTTCCGGCCTTTTCCGATCAGGTAAAACCAAAGGGCTTTTTGTTTTGATGAAGCGTCGCAGATTGAAAAAGGCAGTCAAAATGGCCATGCGCGAGCATCGCCGCGCAACCAAATATATCGAAATTTACGGCCCGAATGCCGACATAAAATGGGTCTCCTCGGTTCAGGCGGCGCAAGCGGCGATTGTCAGAGCATGTCAGGGCGATGATCCGACAGAGGTCGAGGCCGCCACGAAAAGGCTCAAAAATATTTATGACAAAGCTCTTCCTTTCTGGCGAATCAGCATTGTCCGCGAATATGTAGAGGCGATCGTCATTGCGCTGGTGCTCGCAATGATTATCCGCACGTTTGTGATTCAGGCGTTCAAAATTCCATCAGGCTCCATGATCCCAACGCTGCTGGTAGGCGACCATATCATTGTGAATAAATTCGTGTACGGCTTCGAAGTCCCCTTCGTTCATCATAAAGTCATGCCGTTATGGAAGCCGAAGCGCGGCGATATCATAGTTTTCCGGTATCCCAAGAACCGCGACATCGATTTCATCAAGCGCGTCGTCGGGGTTCCGGGGGATGTCATCGAGCTTCGCGACAGGCGATTGTTCGTCAACGGCGAAGAAATTCCCAGAGTGCAGGACGGGACCTACACCTATGAGGATATCACCGGCGTAAAAAGCACCGCGGATCTCTATCGCGAAAGCCTATTCGGAGTTAAGCATCCAATTTTATTGGACCGAACTTTTTATATGATAGATGACCGCCGCATTACCGTGCCGCCGGATAAATATTTTATGATGGGGGACAACCGCGACAAAAGCAGCGACAGCCGCGTATGGGGATTTGTGGACTTCAATGATATCCGCGGCAAAGCCCTGATCATTTATTTTAGCTGGGGCCCCAGGCAACTTCTGCGCATCGGAAAAGTGGTCAGATAGAAGTCATTTTGGAAATTCTTTAATTATCTTCTATTTATTTTCCCATACATTAATGCAATCAAGCCGATCGCCATCATCAAAACAAAAATCGAACCGTCATGAGCGATTGAATTCATCGAACATCCGCATCCATCGGAGCTGCCCTGGTCATTTTTTTTAATATGTTTTCCTGATATCGGATTTTTTTCATAATATCCGGTAACATATACTGAACCCGAAGAATCCACGGTCACCGATTTCATATAATTAGTGTTATCGTTTCGATTTGCCCAAAGTTCTTTTCCTTCAGGATCATATTGGATGACTAAATACTCACTGTCGAATGTAGTGGCAATTATAATATTGTCTGAATTTGAAATTGCGAGCGAAATCGTATAATTCTCATCATAAGCCAGATAGGCGAATTCATATTGTCTTTCCCAAATTAAGTCAATTTCGTGATCATATTTATATGTTGTAATAGCATTATTGTTTCGCTCAATTATGATCAAATTTCCTTTTGAATCCAATTTGAATCCCGAGATTAATTGTATATTAATATTTTTCGTCCGGGTTTTGCCACCATTAATATTATATTTTATTATTTGATATGCCTGAGAACTATATTCAATAAGAAATATGTTGTCATTATAATCCGGAATAATATAAACGCCCATGCCTACTGATTGATCCGCCCATAGTACTTTTCCATTTTGATCATATTTAGTAAAAAATCCATTCCCTGTTGTATAAATATTATCATGACTATCTAGTGCTACGTCATTAATGCTTGGAATTTCGTTTTGGGAAAATTTTTTGACCCAAATTTGATCCCCTTCAGAGCCATATTTGGCGCAAATAGAATATTTATCATCTTCATATCCGGTAAAAATCATATTATTATATGAATCTAATACCATATTATCGAGATTAAACAAAATATCATCAACTTTCCAAACCAAAGCCCCATTTAAATCGTATTTTGCGACAAAGTGAAAATCTTCAGACATAACAAAGGAATTGTTAAATAAGATGATATAATCCAATTTATCAATAATTATATAAGAGTTATCTAAATATCCGAAATCAGGATCTGGATAACAACCGTTATGTGGGACAACATTCCAAATTTCATTGCCATTTGGATCATATTTGATAATTGCAGAGCAATCTGAAATCACATATAAATTTTCTAACTGATCGGCAGCTATATTTCCCGGTTTGCCCTTTACGCCATCTTTTCTTGCCAACCATTGTCTCTCTCCAGCGGAATTGTATTTTACAGTAGCCCAATCAAAAATTATTTGAGGTGGACGCAGATCGCAAAGGACAATTTTGGGCGATAGGATTAAAAAAACTATTAATATTGAATACAATATTTTTTTATTTATCATTGCTATATTCTCGCCTTGCTAATACCATCTAAAAAATTCTATCGCTTCCATCATAGTCATTCGTGCAAGCTGAATCATTTGTTGACATGATCCGTATTTTTTATTTTAAAAAATGCGCATTTTATTTATCCGTACATGATCAACAATATTATTTATGATACTTAAAAACAAAATTAAGGTAAATAGGCTGGAATAGCTATTATATTTAAAAGAAGCAGCGGAAAGTAAAAAAATGTTACTTTTTCGCGACCGCCCAAAATATCGGCAAATGGGTTAAGGACAACCCAGCTTCCGCCTGGCGCTTCCACGATTTTTTCATGCGAATCAAGTCTGCCTTGGAGGCAACCGGCTGTACGACTGTAAAGAACGAATCCCATAAATTTTCGAACGTAATTGACGATCCTTCGGCTTCGCTCAGGACAGGCCCTTCGACGAGCAAATTCCAAACGCCTATTTCGGGCTTAAATCCTGCCTGGCGGAAGATTTTCGGGAGCTTTCTGCCTATGCAAGGGTCGATGCCTTCCATGGCCAAGGCAGCCGAGTAAAGAGGCGCCTGGCGAAGGTCCGGCTCATCGATGCGGCCGCCGAAATCCGGCTCTGCCATCGCAATGATAAGTCCGCCCGGCTTGACCACTCTGTTTATTTCCAAAAGCGCTTTGACGGGATCAGGGCAAAACATAAACCAGTATTGCGCACAAACTGCGCCGAACATGCCATCTTTAAAAGGCAATCGCGTCATTGAGCTTAAGACAAAAGATGCATGTGGCTCAATCGCCTTTGTCTGTGATTTGCTTTGAATGACGGAGCGCGGCTGTTCCGCTTCTGTAAAATATTGGGCTTCGGCCTCAGAATCCAGCCCCACTATAAATTCGCCGCTGATGCTTTGCAATTCGGCAGTTGCTTCTCCTATCCCGCGACCGAGAAGCAGAACAGGACCATTACCGGCAATTTCGGTTTTGCGGAACAAAAAACTGCGGAGATCGCGCAAAGAAGCGGCTTGCCGACTTAGTGCTTCGATTCGCAAATGCGGTGACATATATTAGCCGCTCACTTTGACAGATTTGCTCCCTCAGCGCTAAGTCCTGAGGGAAGGAATTCGTCATCGAATTTATGAATCGAAGGACTTAGTTCCGATTTAAAAATTGATGTTTCCTTATTGGATTCATTATGCATTGATCAAATATCCTATTCGCCGGAAGCAAAATGTATTCAAACTATTGCTTCTCGCCCCCGTTCAAATTTTTCTCTTCATTTTTGTGATTCAATCCAAATGAAACACCTCTTGCAACTCCGACATGCTTTCGTCGGGGTTGAGACCTCCGAGGGCCTCAAAATACGGCGACATAAAAGCTTGCCATTTGGCGTTGATTTTTTCTTGGGCCATGCCGTCCAACGCCGCCTGAAAGCTTGACGGCGTCTCGAAATAGCCGAACATCAGCCCATCATCGCGCATGAATAACGAGTAATTATGCCATCCGTTGCGACGGAGCGCTTCCAACATCTCAGGCCAAACAGTCTGATGATGCCTTTTGTATTCCTCGATCTTATCCTGACACACCTTCAATATAAACCCGACGCGTTTCACCAAAAACCCCCTGATTTGCGATCCGATTCGCTCCAAAGCGTTGTTTTGAGTGCACCCATCATAAAATATAAAATCATTTCGCGCCATCTCTGGGCGGCCCCTTGTCTATCGTCTTCAATCGTGCCAAGAATGGAAACTGTTTTATTGGCGAACCGTTTGCGCGGCGCATATAAGGCGGAAATCGGATGAATCGGTTATTTGTCGGCTCTTTGCTGAATCCTATAAACCTCGATCATGCTGAACTGATTATGAACGGCACCCTGGAAACGGATGAAAACGGCAGGATCGTGCAGTCTGGGCCTCAAAATATCATCTCTTCGCCTATGTCCGGCGTAACCCATGATTTTTCCGGCTGTCTGATTCTGCCGGGTTTTATCGACTGCCATGCCCATATCGCGCAGGTCCGAGCAGTGAACGTGCGATATTCAGAGCTTTTAAAGTGGCTTGAGCGAGTTGTGTTTCCGCTGGAAATCCATTATGGCCGCAAAGAGGCGGCGGCTGAAGCTCCACGGTTTTTCGGTCATCTTCTGAGAACCGGCACCACGACTTCCGCCTTGTATGTAACAATCAGCGAAGAGGCCACGGATGAAGTGTTTGCAGTGGCGGAGCGCATGGGCGTTCGGGCGATTATCGGAAAAGTCATGATGGATCAGCATTCGCCTGATGGGCTGCGCGAAGACACTGCCGCTTCAGTGGATGCATCGATCCGGCTGTGCGAAAAATGGCACGGGCGCGATCTCAACCGCCTGCGATATGCCTTTACGCCTCGATTTGCCTTGACATCTACGATGGATCTGATGAAAAAAGCCGGCGAAGCTGCAAAGCTTTACGGAGCGCATGTTATGACCCATGTATCCGAAAACCGCGCTGAAACTAGGCGCGCTGCAGAGCTTTTTCCTCAATGCGGTTCATATTTAAAGATCTATCAGGAGGCCGGTTTGTTGATGCCCGGCTCGATTCTCGGGCATGCAATTTATTTAAGCGACGATGATTGGGATAATGTAAAAAGCGCAGGCGCGGGCCTTGCTCATTGCCCGATATCCAATTTGATGCTCGAGAGCGGCATTCTGGATTTAAGCCTGCCTCTTTCACGCGGAATCGGCGTGGGTCTTGGGTCAGATATCGGCGCAGGCGCAGAGCCCGCCTTGGCCGAGGTCGCGGAATCGGCCATAACGAGCCAGATCGCCCGAAAGGTCCTCGGGCATCCTCATCGTTTGATCTCTCCGGAATCGGCCCTTTATATGATGACGAAAGGCGGCGCAAATGCCATCGGGCTCGGCCATATGATCGGGGATCTGTCGCCCGGAAAAGAAGCGGATCTTTTGGTATTGGATCCGAGGCCGTGCTTGCCGCTTGGCGAATGGAAAGCGGATCTTGCCCCGGCCTCGCTCCTCTACTCCATACTGTTTCATTTCAGGCCCGAGGCGGTCAAAGCGGTTTTTGTCCAAGGCAAAAAGGTTTATCCGACAGATGGCCATGAATAGACCGCGCATGGGTTTCCTATGGATTTTGCCTCTTCTATTTACCATGATTTGGTCTCTATCAGGTTTAGCAGGCAGCCCTTCAGAAGAAATATACCAAAAAGCCGTGAACTCTTTTAGAACAGGCGATTTCCTCATAGCCGCGACGTTGTTCGAACAATACATCAAGGCGGAACCCCAAGGAATGTATATCAAAGACGCCGTATATAAATGCGGGGAAGCTTTCTATCGTCTTGGCGAAAAACCGCGCGCTGCAGGATATTTTAAACTGTACCTGAATCAATTTCCTTTGGGGAACAATTCAACGGATGTAAAAGCCAGGCTGGAGGCTATCGGCGAAATAGAGGGCATTTCAAAACCGGAGCTCGGACTTTCCGCGACAATGCTGCCGATCAAGGCCGTTGAAATGGCTCCTTCAATGGCCGCGGATATGGCCGCGTTGGAAGGAGCAATGTCTCAAGTGGCGCAAGATGGAGCAAAAAGCTTGCTATGGCCCTCTGCCGCGCAAAGCGGCGAATATATTCACCGATTTATTGTCGGGCCAAGCGTGCCGGAAGGCTATTATTTTCAGACCTCCCATGCAAAAGTTGTAAAGGATATTTTTTCCGACATCAATCGGCGAACCCGGAAATATGACCTCACTCCAATTGCATCTTTTCCTTTAAGGCCGGATTTCGGCAAGCTGCTTTCTCCCATGAGCCAGGATGCCGCATACGATCCGGGGACGGATGGCATGGCGCCTGCCGGAAAACCGGATTTATTTGACCCTTCAAATGTCGCCAATTTGGAACTCTTGGCGGAGGACCTGGTTAATACCTCGGTAGACGCCGTAATCATCACCCAATTGTTCGTGCGGCCTAATGAGGGGTTTGGCGAGGCCTCTTTGGATGGTTATAAAAAGGCCTTCGGCGATTCGTTCACCCCCAAGGCGTTATTTCGCAATCCAAAAGATTCTAAGGACGAAAATCAATTCGAACAAGTCACCGGAGAATTCGATGAAAAAATCGCACCGATGCGCTCCCATCGCATTGCGGATGTTGCCGGCCATATAGCGAAAGCTATTAGAAAGGCGCGGCCAGGGGTTTATGTCGGTGTGGAGATGCCTGTAATTGTCTGGATCGACCGAAAAAAAGGCCAAAGGCTTTCTATCGACCCGAAATTGGTGTTGGAGATGACCAAACCCGATTTGCTTGTCCTTTTAGTGGATCCAAGCGATGCAGCGCCAGGATTGACTCAGGATGTCTTCTATGCTGCAATTGGCAAAGCGGCAATGGCGGCAAAAGAAGCGATCGGGAACGAAAAGCATCTTGTTTTTCGAATTAAAACCATTGATCGCCAAAGCTTGCGACCTTTGCCTGATTGGATGATCGAGGCCTGTGCTCAAGCATGCAGACAGGCGGGAGAGGTAGGAATTATTTTATCCCCTTATATATTAGGGGCATCGAATGTGAGGATCCTTTTTGGCTCTCAGAAAAAGCCGAAATAAAAAGGGAGGAATATGAGAAAACATGTTATTTTTATAATTATTTTATTATCTTTTCTTGCCTTTGCATGCAAAGAAAAGCTTAGATTTTCAGGGGGTTCGGGCTCTACATCGGAATTGACCGTGTTGTTTGTCAACGACGAGGCGGGCGAAGCCACGCCCTGCGGCTGAAAAGCCAATTCTTCTGGCGGTCTTGCCAGAAAAGCAAAAGTCATCAGCGAATCCCGGCAAAAAAATGAGGAACCTATTGTATTAATCACCGGCGATGCATTTTTCGAAAATGGCCCTATTTCGGATAATCAACGAGAGATGGCCGAGGACAAAGCCGATCTCTTTGTAAAAGCCTGGAACGAAATGAAGCCGGATGCGGTTGTGCCGGGCGAAGTCGATTGGGCGTTGGGGGTCGAGGATACCCGAAGGCTTTTATCTCAAGCGCAATTCCCAATTCTTGCCGGCAACATGGTCAACGAATCAACACAAAAGCCCCTATTTGACGAATATAAGATTGTTACGCGCAAAGGGCTCAGAATCGGAATCATCGGAGTTGTGACACAAGATTTCGAATTCCACGGCAATCACAAGCCTATTCCAATGCAAAATATTCAGATTCTCGATCCGGCAAGTTATGTGGCCAATGTATATAAAATGGTGAAACCCAAATGCGACATCGTGATTCTTCTTGCTCATCTCACCACCGAAGAGCTTGAAAGAGCCCTGTCGCAAAACT
>Ga0315282_10014000_pt1 | contig 12004 bp, 3 predicted proteins | sample YL17G07_20_MG_FD_203693 | JGI IMG/M metagenome (GOLD analysis project Ga0315282, IMG submission 203693) | Sediment microbial communities from Yellowstone Lake, YNP, Wyoming, USA - YL17G07_20 | ecosystem: Environmental > Aquatic > Freshwater > Lake > Sediment | place: USA: Wyoming | collected... | reverse complement strand
GGTTCCGATCCTCGTGGTGGCAGCGGACTTGATCCGCGGCGCATCCACAGGATTGAATCAAATGGCGGTGGATGGCGCTGACAATGTGTACGTCACCCAGAATGACGGGTCCGCCAAGATCGCTCGGATTGACGGCGTCAGCGGGGCGGTCAGTTCCGTATCCGGCTTGCTGGGGATGGAGCAACCGAACGGGGTGGCGGTGGATCGGTGGGGAAACTTGTACTACGCGAGCCTGTACGCCCCAGGGACGCCGTACCGTGGCGATCTGGGGAGGGTGTTCAGAAAGGATGCGGTTTCGGGAGCGAGCGCCGTGGTGGCCGGGACGGGGGTGCTGGGTGCGGGTGTGGAAGAGGGCCCCGGAGAGCTGGCCGCCTTATTCGGGGACGGGCCGGGTCCCTACCGCTTAGCGGTGGATGGGGCTGGCAACAGTTACGTGGTAGAAAACGGGGGTGCTAGTTTTGTGGGGAAGCATCGCATTCGCAAGGTGGAGGCTGCCACCGGGCTGATCAGCACGATTGTGGGGGTTGGCGCGCCGGGATTTGGGGGCGATGGCGGTCCGGCCCGACAAGCCTTACTAAAATACCCGCAGGGCTTGGCGCTGGAGGGGGCGGGCAATCTCTATATTGCCGATTGGTACAACCATCGCATCCGCCGAGTGGATGCGGTGACGGGGATCATCACCACGGTGGCGGGCAATGGGGAGGCAACCTTTGGTGGGGACGGGGGAGCGGCGACGGCGGCCGGCCTGAGTGGGCCCTACGGGGTGGCGGTGGATCGGTGGGGGAATCTTTACATTGCCGACGACGACATGAGCAACGGCCGGGTTCGCAAAGTGGATGCGGCCACCGGCATGATTACGACGGTGGCGGGGGGTGGGACGGGCGGTCCGGGGGGGCCGGCGATCGGCGCCAACATCGGGCATCCCTGGGACGTGGTGGTGGATTCCTCCGGCTCGCTCTACATCGCCGGCTACGGTTCTTCTAAGGTGTTCAAGGTGCCTGGGATTAACGGGGCTGTCAGCAGCGCCCTGCGCTTCTTCCTCGGCGTGGTTTCCGGAAACAACCAGAGCGGCACGGTGGGGACGGTGGTGGGGAAGCCGGTGGTGGCGGAGGTAGGCGATGCCAATGCGAACCCGGTGGCAGGGCAGGCGGTGACATTTGCGGTCACCTCGCAGCCGGCGGGGGCGAGTGGGGCGAGCCTGAGCGTGACGCAGGCGACGACAGATGCCAATGGGCTGGCGTCCACGACGCTAACCTTGGGGGACAAGGTAGGTGTGTACCAAGTGACGGCGACGGGGCCGGCCGGACTGTCGGTGACGTTCACCGAGACGGCGACGCCGGGGCCGGCGACGGCGCTGGCGCCGAAGAGCGGGAACAACCAGACGGCCCCGGTGCAAACGACGTTGGCTGCGCCACTCGCGGTCAAAGCCACCGACCAATATGGCAACACCGTGACGGGCACGGTGGTGAGCTTCACGATTACCGGGGCGCCCGCGGGAGCAACCGGGACGTTGCTCGGGAGCGGGCCGGTGGCGACGGATTCAGCGGGCATGGCATCGGCGACGCTCAAGGTCGGTAACCAGCCGGGCGCGTACCAGGTGACGGCGACGGCGGCGGGGTTGCAGCCGGCAGGCGGCATCGTCTTCAGCGAAACGGCAACCAGCGCGGCAACCACCAACCCCTACGACGGCTACTGGACCGGCAGCACGTTGCAGACGGGTCAGACGCCGCAGCCGCTGGCGCTGATTGTCCGCGACAACGCGGTTCGGGCGTACTCGATTCAGTTCGTCATCCCCAAGTGCGGGCAGACAATCACGCTGACCACCAACGTGGCCAGCTTCGCGCTTTCGGGCTCCACCTTTAGCTTCGTCGATTTCTTCTCGCCCGGAAACCTGCAGCGGCTGGAAGTCGCGGGCACGTTCACGTCGGCGGCGACCGCCTCGGGGACCTTCACGGTCAGCGACGCGACGTGCAACGGGGAAGCCAGCGGGACCTGGACGGCAGCGGCGCCGGCCGCGGGCAGCCAGATCCAAATCGTGAGCGGCAACAACCAGGAGGGGAAGGTTAACAAGCCGCTCACCGAGCCGCTGGTAGTGAAGGTGATCGATACGAGCGGCAGTCCGGTGGCGGGGGCGACGGCGAAGTTTGCGCTGGCGTCGGCGCCCACCGGCGCGCAGAACGCAGTGCTCAGCATTGCGAACGCCGCCACCGATTCCAGCGGCCAGGCGCAAACTTCGCTCACATTGGGCACACAACAGGGGACGTACTTGGTGACCGCCAGCCTGCAAGGCGGCGCCCAGGTCATCTTCACCGCCACGGCGCGGCCCGACATTCCGGCCAAGATCATCAAGAAGAGCGGGGACATGCAAAACGCGCTGCCGGGGAGCGTGCTGCCGGTGCCGATCTGCGTGACGGTGACCGACACCTTCAACAATGCGGTTCCGGGCGTCGCCGTTTCGTTCGCGATCACGTCCCAGCCGGCGGGCGCAACCGGGGCTTCGCTGAGCCTGACGGCCGCCTATACGGGCAGCGACGGCACGGCCTGCACCAAGATGACGGGCGGGCATCAGCTTGGGTCGTACCTGGAAGAGACGGGGTTCCCGGGGAGCGGGTTAAGCCCGGTGACATTCACGGTGTCGGTGAGCGCGCCTTCGACAATCCTGCGGGCCAGCGGGGACATGCAGAGCGGAGCGCCAGGGGCCACGCTGGGGCAGCCGCTGGTGGTGCAGGCGATGGATGGGACGGGCAAGCCCATCGCCGGCGTGGATGTCTCGTTCAACATTTCGGCCACGCCACAGGGTGCAACCGGGACGGCGCTGGAAATGACCACCTGCCGGACGGATGCCACGGGGCAATGCGGGACGCGGCTGACGCTGGGCAGCGTGCAGGGCGTGTACACGGTGACGGCCTTGGCGAGCGATACAACGGGTAAGCCGCTCATTGGCAGTCCGCTGCAGTTCCAGGCGCTGACGGCAACGCCAACAACACTGAGCAAGGTGTCGGGCGATAACCAGTACGGCAGCGTCGGCAAGGCGCTGGGCCGGGCGCTCACGGCAAAGGTGACGGATGCTGACGGCAAGCCGGTGGGTGGTGTGGCGGTCAACTTTGCGGTAAGCGGCAGTCCGGCGGGCGCAACCGGGATGGCAGCAGCGCCGGCAACGGCAACGACTGACGCCAACGGGTTGGCGCAGGCCACGCTGACGCTGGGCAGCGCGCTGGGCGCTTACACGGTAACGGCGACGGCGGCTAACCCAGGTGGCGCCGCGCTCACCGGCTCGCCGGCCAGCTTCACGGCAACCGCGGTGCAGGCCACGCAGTTAGCCGCGGTAAGCGGTGACGGGCAGACGGGCACGACGATGCAGCCGTTGGCCGCACCGCTGGTGGTGCGAGCTACGGATGCGGCCGGCAACCGCGTAGCGGGTGTGGACATGAGCTGGGCCGTAACACAGGCGCCGGCCGGGGCGACCGACTTCGCTGTGTTGCCGGCGACCTGCACGACCGACGCCGATGGGGTGTGCGGGGTGACGCTGTTTGCCGGCAGCCAGCCGGGCAGCTACACAGCGGTGGCAACCAGCGCCGGGCTGAACCCCACGAGTGGCGTGCAGTTCACGGCCACGGCGCAGTTGGGCAGCGGCAACCCCGGGGCATACGACGGCAACTGGGCGGGGACGACGGCGCAGGCGGGCACAACACCGCGGCCGGTGGGCTTCACCGTCCGCAACAGCACCATCACCGCCTACTCGATCGAGTTTCTGCTGCCCCAGTGCGGCATCTCGGTAGCCTTATGGAACAACGCCGCCTCCGTCGCGCTCGCCAACAACCAGTTTTCGCTAACCGAGCAATTCGGCGTGGCGAAGAAGATCACGCTGACGCTGGCCGGCAGCTTCACGTCGGCCACGCAGGCTTCGGGGACGTTCTCGGTTTCGGACACAAGCTGCGGCGGGACGGCGTCGGGGACATGGATGGCCTCGGCGCCGCAGGCCACCAGCCATATCCGCATCGCCAGCGGCAACGGCCAGACCGGCACGGTGACTCAGGCGGTGGCCGCGCCGCTGGTGGTGCAGGTGATAGACGCCAGCGGCAGCCCGCAGGCCAACCAGGCGGTGACGTTCGCGCTGACCTCGCAGCCGGTGGGGGCGTCGGGGGCGGCATTGAGCGCGGCCAGTGCGCTGACGGACGCCAACGGTCAAGCGTCGGTGAACCTGACGCTGGGCACCGTGCAGGGGATCTATGTGGTGACGGCCACCGGCCCGGCCAGCGAGCAGGTGACGCTGCTGGCCACGGCCAAGCCCGACGTGCCGGCCAAGACTATCAAGCGCAGCGGCGACAACCAGACGGTGCAGCCGGGCAGCGTGCTGCCGGTGCCCATCTGCGTAACGGTGACCGACGCGTACAACAATGCGATTCCCGACCTGGCGGTGTCGTTCTCGATCCGCTCGCAGCCCTCGGGCGGGAATGCGACGCTCAGCCTGACCGCGGCCAGCACGGCAACCAACGGCGCGGCCTGTACGCAGATGTCGGGCGGCAACCAGTTGGGTTCGTACCTGGAGGAGACGGGATTTCCGGGGACGGATCTGCTGCCGGTGACGTTCCAGGTGCTGGTGAGCCAGCCGGCGGTGCTGGAGAAGGCGGGCGGCGACAACCAATCGGCACAGATCGGCACAACGTTGGCTAACCCGCTCCTGGTGAGGGTCAAGGATGCGAGCGGCAACGCGGTGGCCGGCGTGGCGGTGGCGTTTGCGTTGAGCGGGCAACCGGCCGGCGCGGCCGGAGCAAGCGTTTCGCCCGCCTCCTGTACGACGGACGTGAACGGGCAATGCCAGGCAGCGCTGACGCTGGGCAGCGCCGCGGGCGCCTACACGGTATCCGCTACGGCCAGCGATGCGAGCGGCAACGCGCTCACGGGCTCGCCGGTGACATTCACAGCCTCGGCGCTGGCCGGGACGGCGGTCAGCATCAGCGCCGTTTCCGGCACCGGCCAGTCGGCGACCGTCGGGGCGCAGTTGGCGAATCCGTTTGTGGTGAAGGTGACCGACGCAGCCGGCAACGGCGTGGCCGGAATCACCGTCACGTTCGCCGTAACGGCGGGAGGCGGGACGCTTTCGGCGACCAGCGTCACGACGGACGCCAGCGGCCAGGCATCGACGAAGCTGACGCTGGGGACTGCCGCGGGCAGCAACAACAACACCGTGACGGCGACGGCGGCGGGACTGTCGGGCTCGCCGGTCACGTTTACCGCTTCGGCCAACGCGGGCGCGGCGGCAACGATCGCAGCGGTTTCCGGCAGCGGGCAGTCGGGCGCAGTGGGCACGCAACTCGCCAGCGCGTTTGTGGTGAAGGTGACGGACGCGAACGGCAATGGAGTGTCAGGAGTGACGGTCGTGTTTGCCGTAACGGCAGGCGGCGGAACGCTTTCGGCGGCCAGCGTGGCGACGGACGCCAGCGGCCAGGCATCAACCAAGCTGACACTGGGCACTGTTGCCGGCAGCAACAACAACACGGTGACGGCGACGGCGGCAGGGTTGTCGGGCTCTCCGGTGACCTTCACAGCCTCGGCCACGGCCCTGGCGGCCAATGCGTATGTGGTGGGCGACACCTCCCCGTTCGGCGCTGACCCGCATGCCAACTTGCTGCGGGAAGAAGTGGGCGAATTCGGCGACCACCAGTTGACGATCCTGGATCTGATTTACGCGCTGCGCGCCGTCACCAGTATACCGGGCTACCGGCCGCGGGCCTGCTCGGATCGTTTCGACGCCATGGACGCGTTCCCGAAGGACACGGAGACGGTGCGCGGCGGCGACGGGATACTGAACACCGTGGACCTTATCTACACGCTGCGGCGGGTAACGAACGTGGACACATCGCGGCCGGTGCGCACCTCGCGCGGCCTGGCCTGCCCGGCGATGGCTCCGCCGCCGCCGGCGCTCATGGCCAACGCCACGGCGGCGCTGGCGGCCGGGACCCTGGAACTCGGCCCGGCCACGGTACTGGAAGGTGTGCAGCGGATTCCGGTCTACGTCCATGCCCGGCAACCGCTTACCCTGGCCGGCTTGAGCGTCTCCTTCCAGCTCGATTCTCCAACCGATCGTGAACGGTTGCGGTTTGTTCGCGGCGAGGCCGATGCGCCTTCGCTGCTGGACGACGGTGTTCCGGGCATGCTGGCGCTGGCCTGGCTGCAAGCCTTGACCGTCCCGGCCGACCGCTCGTTGCTGCTCGGCTGGGTGGAGTATGCTTCCCGGGAGGCGGCGGCCGGCCTGCTGGCCGCGGAAATACGCGTTCACTCCATCGACGCAATCGGCTTGAATCTGGCTCCTCTGATGATATCGTCTCCTGAACGGCTTCTAAAGTAACCGGGCCGAGACGCGGATTCAGGTGGAAGGCCGTCCCATGTTTCCCGTTTCTTGTGGGGGGAAGCGATGCTGACTTGCGGGTTGTTCAAAGCGGTCATCTTGACGGCGGTGCTGGTGATCTGCTTGTTCCTGGCGGCCCCGCCAAGAAGCGCTCAGGAAGCCCCACGCGCGAGCCAGGCCAAGCAGGCCGGCGCCGAGGAGAGGCTGAAGCAGACAGAAGCTGAGGAAGCGCGCCTGGCCCCCGACGAAGCCGGCCGGCGCTACCAGGCGCTGCTGGACGAGTTCGAAGCCCTGAAGCAACCCTTGGGGACGGGGCGGGCGAAACTGGGGCTGGCGCGGCTGGCTCTGCCCCGCGATCCGCGGAAAGCTGTCGAGCTGGGCAGAGGCGCGCTGGAGCTGATCGAGGCGGCCGGCGACCCGCGCTTCGCCGCCATGGCCAACCGCGAACTGGCCAGCAGCCTGTCCAGGATTGGTGAATACGAGGCGGCATTGAAGCATTACGAAGCTGCCCGGCGCGGCTTCCATCAGGTCGGTGATGCCTTTCTTGAGGGGCGCACCCTGAACGGAATCGGAAACGTTTACCTGAATACCGGCTTTTACCAGAAGGCTGCGGACAGCTACGGGGCGGCATACCGGATCGCGAAAGAGACGGGCAACGACGCGCTGCTGGGAATGGCTCTCAACAACCAGGGGGAGCTGTACTGGCGAATGGGCCGCTACCTGGAGGCCATCGACAGCCACCAGCAATCCCTCGCCTTGAAGCTAAAAGCAAAGGACCAACTGGGAGCGGCCAGATCCTACAACGGCATTGGCAATGTGTATTACCGCCTCGGCAGCTACACGAAAGCTCTCGAGAACTATCGGCTGGCCTTGGACATCTTCCAGAAGGTGGCGCCGGCCGAAACCTCGGTGGTGCTGAGCGGCATCGGGACCGCGCTGAAAAATATGGAGCGCTACCAGGAAGCCCTCGAATACCTGGGCAAGGCTTACGAGGTCGCCCAGGCCAGGCAGGACTTGAACCGCATGGCTCTGGCGCGCAACAACGAAGGCTATGTTCTTTCGATCGACGGCCGCTACGAGGAATCACTCAGACGCCACGAGGAAGCCCTGCAATTGACAACCAAGGTTTTCCTTCCTGAAGGCCAGCTCCACGCGCTGCACGGCAAGGGGAACAACCTGTTCCGCATGGGCCGCTACCCGGAGGCCCTGGAGACGTTCGGCAGGGTCTTTGGCCTGAGTGAGCAGTTGCGGAACACCGACGAGATGGTCGGCGGCCACGTAAGCCTGGGGCGCGTTTACGAACAACTGCGTCAGGTGGAGCGGGCGCGGGCGGAGTACCAGGCCGCCATCGACACCATCGAGAGCGCCCGGTCACAGATCCAACTGGACACGGAGAAGGCGGAGTACCTGGAGAACAACCTGGAAGCATACACCAACCTGGTGCGGCTTCTGGCGCGACGGCCGGGGACCGGCCGTTCCACCGCCTCGGTTGCCGAGGCCTTCTCCTATGCCGAACGGCTGCGGGCCCGCTCCCTGCTGGAAATGCTGGCCGAAAGCCGGGGACGCATCGCCGCCCGGGTGGATCCGGCGACCGCGGGTGAGTTGGAGAGCCTGCAGGCCAGGATCGTCGTGCTGCAGGGGCGCATCCGCGAGGTCCGGTCCGGCGCCGCGAGTGCCGGCCGCGATACTCTCCAGGATCTTTACGGGGAATCCGATCGCCTGTACGACGCCTACCGCTTGCTGCAGGCGAAGGTGGGCAAGCAGGACCCGGGCTATGCCGCGCTGCAGGCGCCCGAATCGGTATCGCTGGCGGCCTTGCAAGCGTCGCTGCCCTCTGACGCGATTCTGCTGGAATACGTCTTCGACCACCGCCGCAACGTGATGGGTTTGCCCCGCGAGCCGTTTGGCGTCTGCTTCGCCGTGACGCGTGACAAGGCGCTCATCTTCGAGATTGGCTCGCTCGCCGACCTGCCGGACTTGGTCATCCGTTTCCGGGAATCGCTCACCTTGCCGGCAGCCGGCGATCTCCCTGGCGAGAAGGCCTCAAAGGGGTTCACCGAGGCGGCAGAACAACTGTACCGGTTGCTGGTTGCTCCTGCCGGCGACCTGCTGTCCGGCAAGCGGCGCATGATCGTGGTGCCTGATCGGTTCCTGACAGTCGTACCGTTCGAGGCGCTTCTCACGAATTCCGGCGGCGGCGCCTGGGGAAGCCTTCCGTACTTGGTGCGCAAGGCCTCGATCAGCTACAGCCCCTCGGCCACGATTTACGTCCAGTTGAGCAGTGAGCGGCGGGCGGCGCGCGCGGACAAGGATTTGCTCGCCATCGGCGACCCGGTCTACGAGGGTGAAGGGGCCGGCGGGAGCGTGCTGGAACTCATCGCCGGCACGGCCACGCACGCTGGCTTTCAGCGTCTGCCCCATACCGCCGAGGAGGCAACTGCCGTGGCCGCCTTGTTTCCTGCCGGCCGCCGCGACCTGCTGCTGCGGGAACAGGCCACGGAAGACCGTTTTCGGGAGCTGATTGCCGCCCACCGCTATTCCCACGTGCTGTTTTCGGTGCACGGCGTAACCAGCGCACAGTATCCGCAGTTCGCGTCCCTGGTGTTATCCAGGCGCCCGAATTCGCCGCACGATGGCTTACTGCAGGTATACGAGATTTACAACCTGCGGGTGCCGGCCGATCTGGTCGTGCTGTCCGCCTGCGAGACGGCACTGGGCCGCAATCTTCAGGGCGAGGGTCTGGTCGGACTGGTGCGTGCCTTCATCTACTCGGGCGCCCGCGCGGTTGTCGCCAGCCTCTGGCGCGTCGAGGATCTGTCGACCAGTCGGTTGATGGCCGCGTTTTTCCGCGAGTTCAGGCGAAGCTCCGGCGGCAAGGCAGCCGCGCTTCGCCAGGCACAACTTCAGATGCTCGGGGACCCGAAGCACTCGCACCCGTTTTTCTGGGCCGGCTTCATTCTGTCCGGCGCCCGAGAGTAGACCTGCCGCGACCGAGTTCGCTTGGCTCTCCCACCGGAACCCGAGTTCGATCAGCTCCGGCTGGACGCCAGGCGGAAGGCGCTGGAACAGCTTGACGCCTGGCGCCAGAAAGCCGCCGAGGGCAAGCCGGCTGAGGCCGCCGTTCAGTAGGTTTTGGGCGGGTTACGTCACAAAGAACGTCACAAAGGGAGCATACAAGCCGTGGGCGGTTATGCTAACCTGTTGAAAATTCGTTTTCGGAGAGGTGGCCGAGCGGCTGAAGGCGCACGCTTGGAAAGCGTGTATGTTCGAAAGGGCATCGAGGGTTCAAATCCCTCCCTCTCCGCCAAGTCCCGCGAGGGAGTGCCTTCGGCGCTTTCCGCGTTAAGAATTTCACTGGCCTATGGCGTATTGAACAGAACCGCCTTATACTGTAACCGGTTTCCCCAGGGGTGCATCCATTGGGGCGTGCTTGGGCGCCGGAGCGCTTGCAACCGGATCGCCCACGGAAGACGAGGAGGTGTTTGAATGAGAAAGCTGGTAGTTATTCTGGCGGTCGTCGCGTTGGTTTTCGGCCTCAGTGCGGCTACAAGCGCCTATGCCCAGATCGGCGGTATCGCCAAGTCGGAGGGCAAGGGCGTGGCCAAGGAGAAAGCCAAGGATGCAGCCGTAGGTCAGGCCAAACAGGCAAAGGCACCGAAGGCCAAAGAGGCAAAGCCCGCGAAACCCGGCAAGTTCTCTGGCACGATCAGCTCGGTGACAGCTAGCAGCCTGGTCGTTACCAAGGGCAGCGGGGCGACCAAGAAGGACGAAACGTTCGTCTTAAACGCGCAGAGCAAGAAGGAGGGCAACCTCCAAACTGGCGGCAAGGCCGCCGTCCAGTACAAGCTCGAGGGCACCGATAAGGTGGCCACCAGCGTGAAGGCGAGCCCACCCAAGGCTGCGAAGGCTGCCAAGGCCCCGAAGGCCGCGAAGCCCAAGGAGGCAAAGGCAAAGAAGAAGTAGGAAGGGACCGATCGAAGGACGTGTAGGGGCGCTGTCGGCTGCGACTCCGGCAATCAGCGGGCACTGGCGTGCGGAGCGCAGCGGGCAGCGCCCCTACGTTGTCTGCGGTCGCTGCGGGCGGGTCTATCTGGGGCTGGTGGTAGAACGTGCCCCAGAACAAGTCCTCCACGACGTCGGCTTTATATCGATCCGGGTTGATGCTGAGAGCGAACAGGCCCGGCATCTTACCTCTCCTTTCGTCCGGGAGACCGCCGGCACTTCCTGGTTGCCGGGTCAGTTCCGGCCGGGGATGGCCGGTGTATACTTGGGCCGCCCCGGAAGCCAGAATGAAAACCCGCGGTCTCAGTTCTCGCTGAGACGGCGACTGAGGAGAAACAGCGATGAACCTCATCGAGATTCCCGCCGCCAAGCTGAACCCCAAGGAATTCATCAAGGAGAAGGTCAACGAGATCTCGGACACCGTCGGCGACGGTTCCGCCATTACGGCCCTCTCCGGCGGAGTCGATTCTTCGGTCGTCACCTTGCTGGGCCATAGGGCGCTCGGCGACGGGCTGAAAACCTACTTCATCGACAATGGCCTGATGAGAGAGGGTGAACCCGAGGGTGTCGCCCGGCTCTTCCGGAAATTCGGGATCCACGTGGAGATACTGGACGCCCAGGAGACGTTCCTGGCGGCCCTGAAAGGCATACACGATCCGGAAGAGAAGCGGGAGGCCATAACGCAGACTTTCTACAAAACGGTCTTCAGCCCGCTCTTCAAGAACAGCGGCGCGCGCTATCTTCTTCAGGGGACTATTCTGACGGACGTAGAGGAGACGGTGGCGGGCGTCAAAAGGCAGCACAACGTTCTTCAACAACTGGGCATTGACCCCCAACAGGCATTTGGGTATGGCGTCATTGAGCCGCTGGTGCAGATCCGCAAGGATGGCGTGAGAAAGGTGGCGAAGGCTCTTGGTTTGCCGGAGTCGGTATACAAGCGGATGCCTTTCCCGGGCCCGGCTCTTGCCGCTAGAGTGGTGGGCGAAGCGTCTCCGGAAAGGATCGCATTGGTGAGAAAGGCGACCGCCATCGTCGAACGAGAGCTGCAGAATGTGAAGGCCTTTCAGTGCATGGCGATTCTTCACGAGGACCGGTTTGCCGGCATGAAGGAGGGCAAGAGAGAGTTTGGGATGCAGATTGAGGTCCGGTGCTGGAAGAGCGTTGACGCCAGGACCGCCACGCCGGCGTGGTTGCCTCCTCGTCTGCAAGAGAAGCTGGCGAGAAGAATAACAACGGGAATCCCCGGGGTGGTGAGCGTCACCTACAACATTACCCCCAAGCCGCCTTCCACCATGGAAGCTGTTTGAGTGCGCCGGGCCGCATCCCTTGGCCTGGATGGCGCGCGCGGCGCTGATTCTCGCTGCCTTTCGCCTTCGGCCTGTAAAGCTGTTCCCGGGACCGCGTGCCGGCAGCCTACAGGGCGGGGGCGGAATACTGAATGCCGGCGTGGTGCTGCTGGAGAGACTTGACGGCGCTGGACCGCGATTGGCGGTAGGCGGCAATGCCCTTGGCGGCCGCCAGGGCGCCGGCCAGCGTCGTGACATAGGGCAGCTTGTGCTTGACGGCGCTCTTGCGGATATAAGAATCGTCGTACTTGCTCTGCTTGCCGGCCGGCGTGTTGATGATCAGATGGATTTCACGGTTCTTGACGAA
>Ga0315282_10013999_pt1 | contig 12004 bp, 9 predicted proteins | sample YL17G07_20_MG_FD_203693 | JGI IMG/M metagenome (GOLD analysis project Ga0315282, IMG submission 203693) | Sediment microbial communities from Yellowstone Lake, YNP, Wyoming, USA - YL17G07_20 | ecosystem: Environmental > Aquatic > Freshwater > Lake > Sediment | place: USA: Wyoming | collected... | reverse complement strand
GTTACAAGAGATACGATAATGTCATCACCCCGCTCGAATTCGAGCGGCTTGTGTCCCCCTATGGGCCGACTGGGGGCGAGTTGACGCGCCCCTCTGACGGCAAGATCGCAAAGAGGATAGCATTCGTTCAATGCGTAGGTTCGAGGAGTCATAGAGAGGGGGTCGGCGTCCCCTACTGCTCGGGAATATGTTGCATGTACGCCGCTAAAGAGGCCGTCACCATCAAGGAGAAATATCCAGAATCGGAGCCCACCATCTTCTACATCGACATTAAGGCGTTTAGCAGAGACTTCCAGAACCTAATCAATAAAGCCCGCGACGAGATGGGCGTCGAATACATCAGAGGCAAACCCGGAGAGATAAGAGAGAACCCATTGACAAAGGACCTATACGTATGGTACGAGAACACCGATACGGGCGAGATAGGTAGAAAGGAAGTGGACTTAGCGATTCTGTCGACTGCCATTCTATCGAGGAGTGAGAACGCTAAGCTCGCCGAGGTTCTAGGCGTCGAACTTGATGAGTTTGGCTTTTTTAAGGTGGAAGAACCATTCCTTAAACCCCTTGAAACCACTCGAGATGGGATCTACGTCTGTGGTTGTTGCCATGGGCCCAGAGATATATCCAACTCGGTGATCGAGGCGAGCGCCGCAGCTATGAAGACAGCCACAGGTATTCAATCAGAAGCTGCGGGGTCTGGGGGATGAATATGTCAGTAGAATCTTCCTCACCACGGGTCGGCGTATTCGTCTGCCGCTGCGGCATCGACATTGGCGGCGTCATCGATGTCCCTGCATTGGTCGAATATGCTAAAAATGTTCCAGGGGTCGCCTATGCGACCGGCGACTCGTTCGCCTGCTTATCCTCTGGGCTAGAGAAAATCGAGAAGGCCATCAAACGGCATCAACTTGAGAGGATCGTTATAGCGGCATGCACCCCAAGGACCCACGAGTCCATATTCCAGTCGGCGTGCGAGAGATCGGGCTTGAACAGGTACCTTGTCGAGATGGCGAACATCCGGGAGCAGTGCAGCTGGGTCCATAGGGACGACTCTCAGGCGGCGACCGAGAAGGCGAAGGACCTCGTCAGGATGGCGGTGGCCAAGGCCCGTCTCCTCCAGCCCTGGGAAGAACCCGAGATAAAGGTAAACCCCAACATCCTCGTCATCGGAGGCGGTATTTCGGGGCTATCGTCGGCTCTCTCCTTGGCGGATCTCGGCTTCAAAATACACCTGGTCGAGAAGGAAGCTGAGCTCGGGGGGATGCTCAAGAGCCTGCACAAGTTGTCACCCACGATGCGGGATAGTTCAGAGAGCTTGGAGAGCATGCTCAGGTTGGTCGAGCAAAACCCGAACATCGAGATCCACACATCCTCGAGGGTCAAATCCGTGGAGGGAGCCATCAGTAACTTTGAAGTCGAAATCGAGTCAGGCGGGAAAGGCGTGGAAAGGTTCAATGTCGGGAGGATAATCGTCGCTATAGGGGCTGAAGTACTCAAGCCCTATGGCTTGTACGGCTACGGTCACGACGAGAGGATCATAACACAGCTCGACTTGGAGGAGAAGCTCAAGAACAACGACTTGGAGGGGGTTGGCACCGTCGTCATGATACAGTGCGCCGGCTCAAGGAACGATGAGAGGCCCTACTGCTCTAGGATATGCTGCAACACCGCGCTGAAAAACGCCCAGCTCCTTAAGGAGCTGAACTCGGATATGGATGTGTACATCATCTACAAGGACCTAATAACCTACGGCATCGAGTCCTCGGCACTAGAATTGAACACTAAGAGGAGGGGAGTGAAGTTGATCAGATATAGGAATGAAAGCCCTCCCGAGGTTGCCCCGGAGGACGGCAGCGTCGTCGTTAAGGTCTTCAGCCCCACCATAAACGAGGAGATGACCTTCAGGGCGGATCTCGTCGTGCTTTCAACCCCGCTCGTGGCGAGGGGTGAGGCCTCGGAGCTCTCTAGGATGCTGAGGCTCCCTCAGGATCCTTTCGGATTCTTCAAGGAGGCCCATCAGCTAAGCCCCCTCGACTTCGCTACGGAGGGAGTCTACGTCTGCGGGACGGCACGCGCGCCCAAGGATGCCGTTGAGAGCATATCCGAGGGGCTGGGTGTGGGCTCAAAGGCAGCGGAATATAAGTTCAGCCGTAGAAGGGGCAGAGGGGCCGCCTTCGCAGAGATAAACGAAAAGAAGTGTAGCGGATGCGGCATCTGCATCGAGCTCTGCCCATACAACGCCATCAAGAAGGATGAAATAGGGATTGCGAGAACCGACAGCGCCCTCTGCGGCGGCTGCGGCGTGTGCGCCGCCAGCTGCCCAGAACGGGCCATAACGATACACAACTTCACCGATGACCAATTGGAGGCGCAACTCATCGCCGCCATCGATAGGAGGCCCCGCAAATGACTGGCTATGAGCCCCGTTTGATCGGGTTCCTGTGCAATTGCTGCGGATACGCCGTTGCTGACCTGGCTGGGATCAGCAGGATACAGTATCCCCCTAACATTCGCTTCTTGCGGCTCATGTGCTGTAGGCGTCTCGACCCTTCAATCGTGCTTGGGATCCTCTCTGAAGGCATTGACGGTGTGATGATCACGACCTGCTCACTCGGCGGATGCAATTTCATAAAAAATCACGAGCAAGTCGAGAAGAAGTTTCTTTTCACGAAGAGGCTACTGGAGAAAGCCAGCTTCGAATCAGAAAGGGTGGCCCTTGAGTACTTATTTGCCTCGGAGGGCAGGAAGTTCGCCGATCAGGTGGATAAGTTCATAGAGAAGGTCAGGGGGCTGGGCCCCTCACCCCTTTCAGGGGACTCGCCAGACCCGGACTTGCTACTGAACCTCAGGGCCGTTAAGGCAGTGGCGGAGAACTACAGGCTGAGGGCCCTCGTGGGGAAGGAGGAGAAACTCGTCACGGAGGGTAACATTTACGGGGAGCCGGTCTCGCAGGAGGAGCTCGACACGGTGATGGACGATGCCGTCGATAACGAATACATCCACCATAAGATCCGTCTAACCTTGCTCGAGGAACCCGCGTCGGTCAAGAAGCTCTCCGAGAAGCTAGACATCGATTCGAGGAAGATCCTCGAGCACATAGTCGCCATGCGTCAACTTGGCTGGGTGGATGTCAAGGAGATACTTGGCAGCTCACCTATCTACAAGGCGCTGGAGGTGCCTGAATGAAGAAAGTCGGAGCGGTGATGGTTGTCGGCGGGGGCATAGCCGGCATACAGGCCAGCCTAGACCTGGCGGACTCCGGATTCAAGGTCTACATACTGGAGAAGGAGCCGAGCATAGGCGGCGTCATGACCCAGCTGGACAAGACCTTCCCGACGAACGACTGCGCCATGTGCATCCTGGCGCCGAAGCTCGTAGGCGCCGGCAGGCACCCGAACATCCAGCTCGTGACCTACTCCGAGCTGAAGGGTCTGAAGGGCGAAGAGGGCGACTTCACGGCGACGATACTGAAGAAGGCGCGGCGCGTCGACCCGACCAAGTGCACCGGCTGCGGCGACTGCGCCGCGAAGTGCCCCGCCTCGGCGATAGACGAGTACAACGCTAACCTCAACGAGAGGAAGAGTGTGTATATCAGGTTCAGCCAGGCCGTGCCGCTGGTCTACACCATCGACAAGGAGAAGTGCCTCGGCTGCGGCATCTGCGGCGAGGTCTGTAAAGCCCATGCCGTCAACTACGAGGAGAAGGACGAGGAGGTCAAGCTAAACGTAGGAAGCGTCGTACTCGCGCCGGGATTCGAGGCCTTCGACCCACGCGTGATCACCGAGTACGGCTACGGCAGATACGCCAACGTCGTAACGAGCGTAGAGTTCGAACGCATCCTCAGCGCAACCGGCCCATACAGGGGAACCGTGCTCAGGCCCAGCGACGGCGACCTCCCAAAGAGGGTCGCCTTCGTTCAATGTGTCGGCTCGAGGGACGAGCGCGTCGGCAACCCGTACTGTAGCGGAGTCTGCTGCATGTACGGTATCAAGGAGGCTGTCATCGCCCAGGAGCACAACCCGGGGCTCGAAGCCACCGTATTTTTCATGGACATCCGCGCATTCGGCAAGGAGTTCGATGACTATTATTCCAGGGCACAGCACGAGCACGGCGTCAAGTTCATCAGGAGCAGGGTGAGCCACACCCAGGAGGACCCTGAGACCGGGGACCTCGAGGTCGCCTACGAGGAGGACGGCGAGGTAAAGACGGAGAAGTATAACATGGTCGTCCTCTCGGTCGGCATGGGCCCGCCGAAGGACGCGAAGCAGCTAGCCGAGGCCCTCGGCATCGAGCTCAACCAATACGGCTTCTGCAAGACGGGCTTCTTCACGCCCCTCGAGACGACTCGAGCAGGAGTCTACGTATGTGGGGCATTCTCGTCGCCCAAGGATATACCGGACAGTGTAGCTCAGGCCAGCGGAGCCGCCGCGAAGGCCGCGAAGCAGCTAGCCCCGGTCAGGGGTACTCAGGTCAAACCGGTCGAGTATCCGGCCGAGAAGGACATATCGGCCGAGGAGCCGCGGGTCGGAGTATTCGTGTGCCACTGCGGGGTCAACATAGGCGGCTACGTCGATGTACCAGACGTAGTCGAGTACGCTAAGACCCTGCCGGGCGTCGTATACGCGGAGAGAAACCTCTACACCTGCAGCCAGGACACTCAGGCGAAGATCAAGAACACGATCCTCGAGAGAAACCTCAACAGGGTCGTGGTGGCGAGCTGCACGCCGAGGACCCACGAGCCGTTGTTCCGCGCCACCCTCCAGGAGGCGGGTCTCAACCCGTACCTCTTCGAGATGGCTAACATCCGAGACCAATGCAGCTGGGTCCACATGCACGAGCATGAGGCGGCGACCCAGAAATCCAAGGATCTGGTCAGGATGGCCGTCGCGAAGGCGCGGCTCCTCAAGCCGCTGGCGAAGCCGAAGATACAGGTGACTCCGGCCGCCCTCGTCGTCGGAGGAGGCCTCTCAGGCATCACCGCCGCGCTGGAGATCGCGGACCAAGGATACGAGGTTCACCTCGTGGAGAAGGAGGGCGGACTCGGCGGCAACCTTAGGAAGATCAAGTACGTTCCATCGGGCGAGGACCCCGCGAAGGAACTCGCCAAGCTCGTCGAAAGGGTCGAGGGGCACCCTAAGATCAGGGTCCACCTCGGTACCCAGGTCGCGGACGTCAATGGCTACGTCGGCAACTTCGAGACGACCCTCGTCAGCCAGACGAGTGAGGAGACTGTCAAGCACGGAGCCGTCGTAGTGGCCGTCGGAGGCGTAGAGTACAGGCCTAAGGAGTACCTTTACGGTGCGGACAACAGGGTGATGACCCAGTTCGAGCTCGAGGAGAGGCTCGCCGAAGGATATAGGCCGAAGACGGTTGTCATGATCCAGTGTGTCGGCAGCAGGAACGAGGAGCACCCGAACTGCTCGAGGGTCTGCTGTACTGGCGCGGTGAACAATGCGCTCAAGGTTAAGGAGCTGAGCCCGGGCTCAGATGTCTATATCCTCTACAAGGACATGAGGACCTACGGCTTCAAGGAGGACTACTACAGGAAGGCCGCTGACAACGGCGTCCTCTTCATCAGGTACGATGACGAGCACAAGCCCCAGGTGACCAACGACGGGGACCTGAGGGTCAAGGTCATAGACCCGGTCCTCAAGGAGAACGTGGTCATAGAGCCGGACGCCCTCGTGCTTAGCGCAGGTGTAATGCCCTCGCCCGACAACAGGAAGCTCGCCGGGATGCTCAAGGTCCCGATAAGCAAGGACGGCTTCTTTCTCGAGGCCCACATGAAGCTGAGGCCCTTGGACTTCGCCACGGATGGCGTATTCCTCTGCGGCCTAGCTCACGGCCCCAAGACGATAGACGAGTGCATAAGCCAGGCGAGCGGCGCAGCGGCGCGGGCCCTGACGCTTCTCTCGCAGCCGAGCATAGAGGTCGAGGGGGCGATAGCAAGCGTCGACGAGGACGTCTGCTCAGGCTGCAGGATGTGCGAGGGTGTCTGCGAGTTCAAGGCCATAGAGATGAAGGAGGAGGACGGCCGCGTCCACAGCCACGTCATTCCCGAGGTCTGCAAGGGATGCGGAGTATGCGCTGCCACCTGCCCGTCAGGAGCAATAACGGTCGGCCACTTCACGGACAACGAGATACTCAGCCAGGTCAGGGCCGCCCTAGAGGAGGTGAAGGCGTGACCGATTTTGAGCCAAAGATCGTCGGCTTCCTCTGCAACTGGTGCAGCTACGCGGGTGCCGACCTCGCCGGCGTCAGCAGGTTCCAGTACCCGCCCAACCTCAGGGTGATCAGGGTGATGTGCAGCGGCCGCGTCCACCCGAGCTACATTTTAGAGGCCTTCAGGAACGGCGCAGACGGCGTTCTCGTCGCGGGCTGCCACACGCCGAACGACTGCCACTACATCTCGGGCAACTTCAAGGCCGAGAGGCGCGTCGCGATGCTCAAGAAGCTGATGACCCAGCTCGGACTGGAGCCTGAGCGTCTCAGGCTGGAGTGGATCAGCGCCGCGGAGGGCGAGAAGTTCGCCCACGTCATAAGGGAGATGGTCGCCGACGTAAAGAAGCTAGGACCGAACCCCATCAGGGAGGCTACTGAGGCCGTGGCGGAGGGAGACTGAGATGACACAAGCGACAGAGATCAGGATCAACAATGAGAACAAGGAGTTCAGGAGCCAGGTGCTCGGGACCCCGGGCGCGGAGAAGCTGATGCACTGCTACCAGTGCGGCACGTGCTCCTCTGACTGCCCGGTGGCGAAAAGAGTCCAAGAGTTTAGGCCCCGGAACATCGCCCGCCTCGTCATGTACGGCCAGAAGGAGAGGCTCCTCAGTGGAGACCTTCTCTGGCTCTGTGCCGGCTGCTACACGTGCTACGAGCGCTGCCCGCAGGAGGTCCACGTTTCAGAGATAATCTCCGCCCTAAGGAAGCTGGCGCTGAACGAAGGGAAGATACATCCGACGATCAAGGCGCTGATTGGCAGCCTCTCAAGGATGGGATACGTCTACGAGATAGGTGAGTTCGAGAACGAGATGAGGGAGGAGGACGGCCTCCCCGTGGCCCCTGAACCTGACGCGGAGGCGGTTGAGGCGATCATGAGGAAGACCGGCCTCCTCGGCAAGGTAGGAGGGGAGTGAGTTGAAGTACGCCCTATTCGTGGGATGCACGACCCTCTCTAGGTTGCCGGGCTACGAGAAGTCGGCGAGGAAGGTCGCGGAGAAGCTCGGCGTCGAGCTCGTCGACATGCCAGGCTCCAGCTGCTGCGGCACGACATACATGGAGACCCTCAACCACAAGACGTTCCTAGCGCTGGCCGCGAGGAACATAGCCATCGCCGAGGAGATGGGCCTCGACATAGTCACGGTCTGCAACGGCTGCACGGAGGTCCTGACCAAGGCGAACAGGGAGCTGAAGGGGAACCCGGAGCTGAGGAAGGAGGTCAACGAGATACTGGCCGATACTGGGAAACAGTTCAAGGGAACTCAGAACGTGAAGCACTACGTCAGGATGCTCAAGGAGGACGTCGGAGTAGACAGGATCAAGGCGGCCTCCGTCAAGCCCTTCAAGGGGCTGAAGGTCGGGGCTCATTATGGTTGCCACCTCCTCAAGCCTCACGAAGTGATGGATTTCGACGATCCGGAAGCCCCTAGGAGCCTCGATGAGCTGATAGACGCGACCGGGGCGGTCAGCGTCGACTATCCGAACAAGCTCGAATGCTGCGCTGGGCCAGTCATGGGCATCAGGGAGAAGGTGACATGGAGCGTCGGCTTGGACAAGGTGGAGACGGTGAAGAAGTACGCGGACATCCTCGTCACCAACTGCCCGTTCTGCTACCTCACATACGAGCGGTGCCAGTTCATGACCGAGAAATCGCCGAAGGTGCCGGTAGTCCACATACCGCAGCTCCTCGGCCTGGCAATGGGCATAGACCCAGACGACCTGGGGATAGGCTCGAACAAGGTGGACGCATCGATAATGATGAAGAAGCAGGGGGCCTAGAGATGGAGAAGCTGAAGTTCGGGTTCTACTGGGCCGCGAGCTGCGGGGGATGCGAGATAGCAGTCCTCGACGTAGACGAGAAGATCCTCGACGTGCTGCAGATAGCGGATGTAGTCTTCTGGCCCGTCGCCATGGACGTCAAGTACAGGGACGTCGAGGCGATGCCCGACGGCTACATGGACGTCTGCTTCTTCAACGGCGCCATCCGCAACTCCGAGCAGGAGCACTTGGCGAAGCTGATGAGGAGTAAAGCTAAGACCCTCGTCGCTTTCGGCGCCTGCGCCCAGCTCGGGGGCGTCCCAGGCCTGGCCAACGAGGCGAGTAAGTCCCAGATCTTCGACAGGACCTACCGCAGCTCGCCGTCGACGGTGAACGAGGGAGCAACCGTGCCGAAAACAGAGTCGAAGGTCAAGGAAGGAGAGCTGGAGTTGCCGGCGTTCTACGACTTCGTGAAGCCCCTTGACAAGGTGGTTGATGTCGATTACTACCTACCTGGTTGCCCGCCTCCGCCGAAGCTCATCTTCGACGCCGTCGCAGCGATCGCAGGAGGCGATCTGCCGCCTAAGGGCTCCATCCTGGCTCCAGAGCGCTCCGTCTGCGACGAGTGCAAGAGGGTGAAGGAGGAGAAGAAGATCTCGGAGATCAAGAGGGTCATCGATTTCCAGGCCGAGCCGGAGAAGTGCCTCCTCGAGCAGGGCATAGTCTGCATGGGGCCCGCGACCAGGGGCGGCTGCGAGGCGAGGTGCGTCAACGCCAACATGCCGTGCACCGGCTGCGGAGGCCCGTGCCCGGGGGTCGCCGAGCAGGGCTCGGCCATGATCTCCGCTCTGTCAACCGTCCTGGGGATCGAATCCGAGAAGGGGGAGGGCTACGACCCGGCCGAGTTCGTTGACCAGCTGAAGGACCCCCTCGGCACCTTCTACAAGTACTCGCTTCCGGCCTCCATCATAGGCAGGAGGGTGAAGAGATGAGGACGATAACGATAGACCCGATCACGAGGCTCGAGGGCCACGGGAAGATCACCATATTCCTGAACAAGCAGGGGAACGTCGAGAACGCCTACCTCCAGATACCGGAGCTCAGGGGCTTCGAGCGCTTCTGCGAGGGGAGGCGGGCGGAGGATATGCCGATAATAACGCCGCGCATCTGCGGGGTCTGCCCCGTCGCCCACCATTTCGCCGCCACGAAGGCGCTCGACGCCGCCTACGGGGTCGAGCCGACGGAGACGGCGAAGAAGCTGAGGGAGCTCATGTACGTCGGCTACTACATCTACGACCACATCCTCCACTTCTACTTCCTCGGGGGGCCTGACTTCGTCGTGGGGCCGGACGCGCCGCCGGCGGAGAGGAACATCTTCGGCGTCCTGAAGAGGGTCGGGCTTGACGTCGGCAGGGAGGTGATAAAGCACCGTGCCTACGGCCAGAAGATCACCGAGATCATCGGGGGCAAGGCGACCCACCCGACCTGCGGGCTTCCGGGGGGCATCTCTAAGGGGCTCAACGAGGAGGAGCGCCTGCAGATAGAGGAGATGGCTCGGAGCTCAGTAGAGTTCGCCAAGTTCACCCTCAGCATATTCAACGATGTCGTCCTCGGCAACAAGAAGTACGTCGACCTCATCCTCAGCGACCCGTACCAGCTCGACACCTACAACATGGGCCTCGTCGACGTGAACAACCACGTCAACTTCTACGACGGCGATGTCCGCGTCACGAACCAGGAGGGGGAGGAGTTCGACAGGTTCCAGGCGAAGGAATACCTGGGCCACATCGCGGAGCACGTCGAGCCCTGGACCTACTCGAAGTTCACCTACCTGAAGAAGGTCGGATGGAACGGACTCACGGACGGGCCGGAGAGCGGCGTCTACCGCGTCGGGCCCCTGGGAAGGCTCAACGCCGCAGACGGAATGGCTACTCCTTTGGCTAACGCCGAGTACAGGAGGATGTTCGAGACCCTCGGGGGGAAGCCGGTTGGCTCGACCCTGGCGTTCCACTGGGCCAGGCTCGTGGAGCTCCTCTACGCCTCCGAGAGGGCGCTGGAGCTGAGCAGGGACCCGGGCATCACTAAAACCGACCTGAGGAACCCGGTCAATGAGCCGGGAGAGGGCGTCGGAATAGTCGAGGCGGCACGTGGCGTACTTGTACACCACTATAAGCTGAACAAGGAGGGGCTCGTCGACAAGGTGAACCTGATAGTGGCGACGACGAACAACTACGCCGACATCTGCATGAGCGTCCGCGACGCGGCGAAGGGACTCATCAAGAACGGTGAGGTGAACGACGGCCTCCTCAACATGGTCGAGATGGCGTTCCGCGCATACGACCCATGCTTCGGCTGCAGTACCCACAGCCTACCGGGAACAGCGCCCCTCACGGTGGAGATATACGATAGCCACCGAAACCTCTACAGGAAGATCGAGAGGTAGACACCCTTTTGAAGACCCTCGTCATCGGCGTCGGGAACCTCCTACGCTGCGACGACGGGGTCGGCATACACGTCGTCGACAGGCTCAACGAGGTAGCGCCGCACATAGACACCCTCGACGTCGCCCTCGGCAGCATCGAGATCCTCGAAGCCATGAGGGGCCGCGACCGTGTATTCATCGTAGACGCCATTCAGACGGGCGGCGAGCCCGGGACGATCTACCGCGTGAACCTGAGCGGGGGCGAGGAGCCACCGAGGATCACCCACAGCCACGGCGTGGACCTGCTGACCACCCTCAAGCTTGGCAACTCCCTTTTCCCGGGTCAGATGCCCAGGGAGATGATACTACTCGCTGTTGAAGCCGAGGACGTCACGACCCTGAGCGAGAGCTGCACCTCGAAGGTCCAGGCGTCCGTTGATAAGGTCATGGAAATAATTCTGGGATTCGAGAAAAACGAATGAGGACGCGGTCTTTCTCGGCCTCACTTGGGCTCCGGCGGGGGGGAGGCTATGTACCCCTGCCTCATGAGGAGCTTCACTATGTCCTGGGTGCGCTTTATTATGCCGTTGGCGCCGTCGTACAGCTCCTTCCTGGTCGCCTTCTTCCTCGCCAGGCCCTGCTCCATCGCCTTGGCGGCCGTCTCCACGGCCTGCAGCGGGTAGATCTCCCACTCGTCCATCGCGGGTATGATGTACTTGTCGGTCAGCCCCTTGTCCTCGGCGTACTTGGCGAGGGCCTTCGCCGAGGCTATGCACATCTCGTCCGAGATGGTCTTCGCCCTTACGTCGAGGGCGCCGCGGAAGATGGCGGGGAAGACGAGGCTGTTGTTCACCTGGTTGGGGAAGTCGCTGCGGCCCGTTGCCATCACCTTGACGCCGGCCTCCTCCGCCTCCCAGGGCCAGATCTCGGGGATCGGGTTGGCGCAGGCGAAGATCACAGAGTCGTCCGCCATCCCCTTCACGTCGTCCACGGTTATTGTGCCTGGGCCCGGCTTCGAGGCGGCTATGAGGATGTCGCTCCCCTCGGCGGCCTCCTTTATGCCCCCCTCGACGCGGTCCGGGTTGGTCTTCTTGGCGAGGTCCCACTTGTAGGTGCCCTCTAGGTCCTTCCTGCCGGTGTGTAGGGTGCCCGTGCTGTCGGTCATGATCATGTTCTTCGGGTCGACGCCGGCTGCCTCGAGGACGTAGAATGTACGGGTGTTGGCGGCGCCCACGCCGACGATGGCGAACTTCGCCCTGTTCAGCTTCTTGCCGACGTACTTGAGGGCGTTTATGGTGCCGGCGAGTATGACGGCGGCGGTGCCCTGCTGGTCGTCGTGCCAGACGGGTATGGGCATCTCCTTCCTCAGCCTGTCGAGGATGTAGAAGCACTTGGGGCTCGAGAAGTCCTCTAGGTTGATGCCGCCGAAGCTGGGCTCGATCCACTTCACCGCCTGTATGATCTCCTCGGGGTCCTTTGTGGCGAGGCAGATGGGGAAGGCGTCGACTCCGCCGAGGTACTTGAATATGAGGGCCTTGCCCTCCATGACCGGCAGGCCGGCCTGGGCGCCTATGTCGCCGAGGCCGAGGACGCGGGTTCCGTCGC
>Ga0315282_10013998_pt1 | contig 12006 bp, 9 predicted proteins | sample YL17G07_20_MG_FD_203693 | JGI IMG/M metagenome (GOLD analysis project Ga0315282, IMG submission 203693) | Sediment microbial communities from Yellowstone Lake, YNP, Wyoming, USA - YL17G07_20 | ecosystem: Environmental > Aquatic > Freshwater > Lake > Sediment | place: USA: Wyoming | collected... | reverse complement strand
AAATCTCCTTCTACGCGGTAATTTTTTTCTATCGCTTCCCGCAAACGATTAATGTCATTAGCGGATAATTCTTTTGTTTTCAAATTTGGATTAATTTTTAAATTGGTTAAAATTTTAAAAGCCAATGGCTGACCAATGCCATAAATATAACTTAAAGCCACATCTATTTTTTTATTATCTGGGATATTTACTCCAGCAATTCTTACCATTTTAATATTTTATCTTTAATTAGCCCTGCCTTTGTTTATGCTTTGGATTAGAGCAAATAACATAAAGACGCCTTTTGCGTCTTATTATCTTACATTTATTACAAATTTTTTTCACCGAAGATCTAACTCGCATAAATTTAATTATTTAAGCCGATAAACAATGCGGCCTCTTTTCGGATCATAAGACGACATCGCGATTAAAACTCTGTCACCTTTTAAAATTTTGATATAATTAAGTCTCATTTTCCCAGCCAGATAAGCCAGTATCTCTGAACCATCGTCTAATCTTACTTTGAAAGTGGCGCTGGGCAAAGCCTCAATGACTACTCCTTCCTTTTTTATCTCCCTTAAGCGACTAGCCATAGTGTTTTTTATTCTACTAAAATATTTCTTTTTAGTCAATCTTAATGCTTATTTTTTCTGACCTTTCTGGAATTCGATTAACCCAAGCGGGCCAAAGGCTAATTTGCACTTTTTCAATGGCTTTATTTTGATCTAATACTTGTTTGGCTTGCTTTAAAGTTAATCCCTGAACAGTTTTTATCAAGACCTGGCTATCCAAAGCAGAGTGAGTTTGCCAAGTAGCTTTTACTTTAGCCGTCATAATCCCCTTTTCAAAATTAACTTTAACATTTTCATAATTTATCTCCGGTTCTTGATATAATTCTGTTCCTTCCGATAAATCAAGCGAAATAATATCTTTAATCATTTGTTTTAAACTATCTTCCGGAAAGACAATAACCTTCATTTGACCGCTGATAGTCACTTTGAATTTATCTGTTGTCTCTCCTATTTTCACGTTTGGTTTTACTTCTTCAATTTTAACAACTTTCGCTCCTTCTAAGAATTTTAAGTTATTTATTAGTTTTTGCTGTAAATCATTATCAAAAGCCTGAAAAAGTTGGTCACCAACTTTCTTTTCGGCGTTTTTTAAATCATCTTGGGTAACGGATTTACTTTCGGTGGAACTACCACCAGTCATCGCTGTTTGAGAAATAGCATAAAATTTCTCATATTTTGGCGTGCCCTGAAAACCGGGAATTGAAAACCGAGTCGGTCCAATATTGTATTCCGGACCTGGTTTATCAGCGGTGACCGAGGCATCAATAGTGCCGGGTACTAACTTGCCATCTTTCATTATCCCGCCTGGTACCACAATTCGATTATCTAACCGATAAACTTTATTATCTTCCGTCATAAAACGAGTTGTGGCTACTAAAATTTGAGGCACGGTACTATAAGTATTATAAATAGTAATCATGCCTTTAGCTTTTGCTCCGCTGGCGCTTTTCCCCGTAGGTATAAAATCATTTGTTTGTGTTTCATTAAAAACTAATAATTCGGCTGGCAATACTCGTTTTAAAGCGTCGTATTGATGAACTGATTTATCAAAAGTAACGGTATCTTCAAAAACGAGTTTATTTTTTATTGTTTCTACCGCAATTTTAGCTCGCGGCAGAACTTGAAAACCTATCCACCAACCAAGAAAACTTAATAAACCAATTCCTAAAATAACGCTGCTTAAAATCACTATTTTTCGGCGGTTAATTTTTTTAATAGGTAGGGGGTAAACAGAATCTTCCTCTTCTAGGGGTTGAATTTCTCTGGAAATCTTTTTTTCTTTTTCGGGTTTCTTAATAACGATTTCTTCTTCTATTTCTTCAATTTTTTGAACGCGAGAAAAATCCACTGCCTCTGTTTCTGGAGCAATATTAAAGTTTGCGCCTTGAGGCGGATAGATATCGATAACCTTCTTGGCCGCTTTTTCCTCGGCATTTAATTGATCATCGATTTTCTTTTTTTGAGATCTACGTGATGACATATTAAAATTTTGGAGCTATTAGTTGAAAAATTAGTGTTCTTTTCTTTATTTTACTACATCTTTCAAAATTTTAAAAGGCGCCATCAAGATAAAATAGCTTTAATCCGGCGAACACCGCTGGAAACTGATTCTTCTTTAATAATCTTAAAATAACCCAGTTCGCCGGTTGACTTAACATGAGGACCGCCGCAGATTTCCCGGCTAAACGGCGCATCTAAAGAACCAATCAGATAAACTTTTACTCTCTCTCCATATCTATCTTCAAAAACACCCATCGCCCCTATTCGTTTAGCTTCATCTAAAGACATCTCTTCTACTTGAACCGGCAAATTTTCTTTTATTTTTTGATTAACAATTTCTTCTACTTGTTGAATTTCTTCTTCGGTTAATTTTTTAGGATGAGAAAAATCAAAGCGCAGGCGTTGGGCAGTAATATTAGAACCTTTTTGATAAACATCATCACCCAAAACAATTCTTAAAGCCGCTAACATCAGATGAGCGGCAGTGTGATATTTAGTCGCTTGCTCTGAATGATCGGCTAGGCCGCCTTTAAACTTATGTTCTGAACCAGCCCGAGATAAAAGTTGATGTTTTTTCATTTCTTCTTCAAACTCTTTTATAATTAAAGATGGGTCATAATCAATTTTCCGTTTTTTTAGTTCTTCTAAAAACATTTCGGCTGGAAAACCATTGGTTTGATATAAATCAAAAACCAAATGACCATTAATTTCTGCCGGCCGAAGTCTCTCTATTTTTTTTAAACCCTGATTCAAAGTTTTTCTAAATTTTTCTTCTTCTTGAATTAGTTGAGCTTTGATAAAATCTTTTTTTTCTTCCAGTGATAGATAATCCACCTGATATATTTCACAAATAGGATCTACTAATAATGGGGTAAAAACTTTTTCTAAACCCAATTGTTTGCCATACCGGATGGCTCGTCGAATTAATCTTCTGATAACATAACCTTGTTCTACATTCGAAGGTTCAATGCCTTCGTTTAAGATAAAAGCAGCCGCTTTAAGGTGGTCACTGATTATTCTAAAAATTCTCACATTATCACCTTCGTATTTTTGCTTGCTTATTTCAGCTAATTTATCAATTAAAGGATAAAAGACATTAGTTTCATAAACGCTTTTATAACCAGATAAAACAGCAATCGTTCTTTCCACCCCCATCCCGGTATCAACATTTTTTTGTTTCAATAATTCTAAACGACCATCAGCTGTTTTATTGTAGGGCATAAAAACATTATTCCAAATTTCTACCCATTGATCGCTTTTTTTCAAAGGTAAAGGCTCGCCTTCTCCTATCCAATAAAATATTTCTGTATCCGGGCCGCAAGGGCCGGTTTTACCAGCTGGCCCCCACCAATTATCTTCCTGACCGAAAAAATAAATCCTGTCTTTAGCTAGACCTAATTTTTGCCAAATTAAAGCCGACTCCTCGTCTTTTGGCACTTCTTTATCTCCTTCAAAACAGCTTACCGCCAAACGATTAAGAGGAATATTTAATTCTTTGGTTAAAAATTCAAAACTCCAGCTAATTGATTCTTCTTTAAAATAACTGCCTAAAGACCAGTTGCCCAACATCTCAAAAAAGGTTAAATGAAATTCATCCCCTACTGAATCAATATCTGTCGTCCTGATACATTTTTGAACATTTACTAATTTATCACCTAAAGGATGTTTTTCGCCTAAAAGATAAGGTATTAAAGGATGCATCCCAGCGGTGGTAAATAAAACCGTCGGGTCATTTTTGGGAACCAAAGAAACATTAGGAATAACAGCATGCCCCTTTTTCTTAAAAAAATTTAAGTATTTATCTATTAATTCCTGAGAGCGCATAAAATAATTATAGCAAAACTAAGTTTTAATATACTAAATCTTTGATTTATTATAACGAAGCGAAGCTTCGATATACTGAATCTCTGATTCATTATAACGAAGCGAAGCTTCGATATACTAAATCTTTGATTTATTATAACAAAATGGAGTTTTGATATACTGAATCTCTGATTCGTTATAACGAAGCGAAGCTTCGATATACTAAATCTTTGATTTATTATAGCAAATTATAACATTGAAAATAAATTAATGAAAATTATTTATCTAAAATTTGAGAGATATATCCACCACCCAAAATTGTTTGACCTTGATAAAAAACAGCTGATTGACCGGGGGTAACATTTAGTTGCGGCTGAAAAAACTCCACTATTATCCCCTTTTTATTTCTTTTCATTAAAGCTTTGTGTTTTTGCTGGTGGTAACGAGTTTGGACAAAAACCAATAAAGGAGAACGCCAGGGCGCTGAATTAATAAAATTTACTTCTTTTATCAAAAAACGTTTAATTAATAAATCTGTTTTATTATTCGTCGCCCAAATTATCTTATTTTTCAAATCTTTCTTTTTGACATAATAAGGCCCTTGGCCGCCCACCGGTAATTTTTGACCAATCGTATAACGATAAATTTGGCTAATTTGACCCAGCACTTTTTTGGTTTTAATATCTTTAATTAAAGCCGGCTCAATTTTAAAATATTGATTTAAAAAATTTTCTAAACCTAAGGGGGCAAAACAAATTTCCTGGCTTTCTTCTTTATCAAAAATCGGTAATTTAAATTGTTTGGCTAATAATCTTACCTCTGTTTTTAAATAGCCACCTAAAGGAAAAAGAAGAAATTTTAATTGTTTTTGGGTTAAACGATAAAGAAAATAACTTTGGTCTTTGTTTTTATCATAAGCGGTCATCAAATAATATTGACGCATTTTGATATTAATTCTGGCATAATGACCAGTAGCCACAAAATCAGCTTTATTTTTCAGCGCTCGCTCTAAGAATAAACCAAACTTAATTTTCTCATTGCAAATAATACACGGGTTGGGTGTTAATCCTTTCTGCCATTGAGATAAAAAATTATTAATGACTATTTTTTTAAAATCTTTTTGAAAATTCCAAATTAAAAGCGGTATTTTTAAATGATTGGTGATTTTTAGGGCATCGGCCTGGGCTCTTTTCGTTATCTCATTGACCTCCTTATTTTTTGTTCCATCAGCCAATTTTATAAACACACCGGTTACTTGATAACCGGCTTCTTTTAATAAGGCAGCGGCGACGGCTGAATCAACCCCGCCGGAAAGAGCCACCAATACTTTTAATGATCGGGGATTAATTTGGGTTATCATTTTCTAATTGCTTTTCCAGGACCTCTTTAACCGTTTCTTCGATTTCTTCTTTGTTAATCTTTTTACTTTTTATTGACACTTGTTTTTGAGAAAAGTCCTTGATAGAAACAAATTTTTCTTGGCTAGGAATTTTATTTTTGGTCTTTTTGGCTGGCGACACAATTCCTTTCTTCACTTTTTCTAAACATTCGCGGCAATAAATTGGTCTGGCGCCATCCGGTTGAAAAGGAATGGTAATGGATTTTCCGCATAAATCACAAACGGCTTTAAAACCAGTCGTTTCGCTTTCCTCTATCCCTATTTTACTAAAATCTAAAGAAGCCCAATGGGCAATTTCGGTTTTTATTTCATTACTAGGACAACTTAAATTCTGGCGATTTAAAGCAATAATTTGCTGGCGATAACTTTGAAGTGGCGGAGGAAAAGGAGGAATATTAATACCCGAAAATGGTTGACCAGCAAAGCCATTAATCATCAATTTGATGCAAAAATGAAAATTAGGCAGATTAATTAAGTCTTCGGCCGTAAAACTTGGCATAAAGGATTTTTCTAAAAATTCGGCGTCGTCTGCTCCCACCCGAAAAGCCACTATCGTCCCCACATTACCAATAACCGCATCTCTCACCGCTTCGGTTAATTGGGCGATATACTGGTGAGCTAAAATTAAATTCAAACGATATTTTCTTGCTTCAGATAAAATATTAACAAATGATTCAGTGGAAAAGTTTTGAAACTCATCTACATATAGATAAAAATCTTTACGTTCTTCCTCTGGTACATCTACTCGAGACATAGCCGCTTGCTGTAATTTGGTGATCATTAAAGCGCCTAACAAAGCTGAATTGTCTTCTCCAATTAACCCTTTTGATAAATTAACAATCAAAATTTTTTGCTCATCCATTATTTGCCGCATATCAATTTTTGATTCCTTCTGACCAATGATATTCCTGATTAATGGATTGGAGATAAATTGACCAGCCTTATTTTGAATAGGAGCAATCGCCTCGCTCATATAACGATCGTGATAATGAGCGAATTCGCTGACCCAAAAATTTTTTACAATTGGATCTGTAATATTATTAACTACCACCCGCCGGTAATCTTTATCTGAAAGCAGTCGATTAATGCCTAGAAGGGTGGCGTCCGGATATTCCAAAAGAGCCAATAAAACATTGTTTAAAATATATTCCATTCGCGCTGACCAAACATCTGGCCAAATTTTCTTAAAAACACCAACCAAACCCGAAGCAATTAAATAACGATATTCGGCCGGTACACTCTCCATAACATTGAAAGCAATGGGCCAATCTGTATCAGCCGGATTAAAATAAACCACATCTTTAATGCGTTCTTCGGGAATATCATCCAACATTCGATCAGCGAATTCACCATGAGGATCAATGATCGCTAAACCGCGACCCTTTTGAATATCAGCATAAGCCATATTTTTCATCATCGTTGTCTTACCAGTGCCGGTTTGACCGATAATATAAAAATGACGCCGACGATCATCGGATTTAATTCCAAATTTCACATTTTTATTTCTAAAATTAGTTTGACCAAATAAGGTAATTTCTGAATCCATATTCTCTTTTTATTTTTTACTCGCTAATTGGTAGATAAGCTGGGGGAGCGCCTTTTCGACTCTCTATCCGCTCAAAAGTGGGAGCTTCAACAGTTTTAATCGGAAAATGATAAAGAGTGGCTAATTCTTCAATATTAAAAACTGACAATTTATAAGTGAGGCGCCGCTTCCGATAATTGCGGTAAACTTTCATTTTTCTCAGATTTTCTCTTCGTTTTTTAAAATAATAATCAATGACAGTAGTAATGGCTTTGTTGGGTTTTAGCTCATTTAAATTTTGGGTGTTAAATTGCCGAAAATAAGCATGGATGGCAGAAACATTAATTTTAGAAAAAATATCAGTTTTGGCTAAATAAATGGCCCGAATACCGCCTTCAAAACCGATTTTGGCAATTTTATGCTCAATCGCTTCCACCACTTCTTTTTCACCCGGAGATAAAAATTGAGCTTTAGACGGCAGTTTATTGTCGCCTGATTTTTCTTCTGACCAAACTGGCGGTCTAATAGGGGCCTGAAGAAGATTATCAAAAAAATCTATCCAAAATTGGGAAAAAGTGCCAGCTTTCTTCGGTTCTGATTTGCCTAATAATTTATTCACTATTTTGTCGCCTTCTTTTTTCCAATCATCGCCAATAGGTTTAATTAATAACTGAATCCAGATTGCTTCGCCGTCTTTTAATTGACTCAACCATTCAAATAAATTAGCCAAGGGATCAATTCTTTTTTCCTCTTTTATATCCTCAAAATAAAGGTAAGTCCTTAAAGGATAACAATTTTCTTTGCCTAAATAGTACTCGGTGCCCCAAAGATCATAATCTTTGTTGGGTAAATGAGGCGGAAAATAACGAGTATAATCTTCACTCTCCGTAATTTCAATTTCCGGATATTGGGCGTAGATTAGCGATTGGATTAAATTTTTATATTTTTCTGGCGTCCGAATAAAATAATAAATAGAACCATTAATGCCACTAATCTCAAAACTAATCCATTCTTGCACTTTACCTTGAAAATGTTGTTCTTGCCAATTGCCCGCCGATTTAATGCCATGCAAACCAGCAAATAATTGTTCCATGGCTTTGGGAGTTTTTAAAATTTCTCTAGGTATGGTCAACGATAAAGTCGTCCATTTAATATTTTTAATATATTTCTGCCGGATATAATACATCCAAACCAACGGGAAAATAATTATTAAAAGAGGCGGTAAAATCAGCCACCAAAACTCACACCAAAAACCCAAAACAATGTTAAGGATGGGTTGTAATTCAGCCGGCATTTTAGAAATATTTTATTTAACCGATTTGTTCAAAATATAGAGTTTGTTCGGTGTTTTCTTAAATAATTTCTTGTTTTGTAAATTCAATAAAATAGTATTATCTTTCACCATTCTCTTCGCTTTGACCCGTTGAATAATTTCTTCCTTAGAAAGAGGTTTCTTGGCTTCTTTTAATATTTGGATAATTATATCCTTCACTGTGCCCGGTTCATAACCCCACTCGCTTAAAGCATAAATACCCCGACCAATCAAAACAAAGCGCGGATCCTTAATTAATTCATTATGAATCGTTTGAATCTGGATTGGTTTTGACCATAAAGCCGGCGAAGTAGCATTGCTAATTTGATAATTTTGTCCTTCATTAATTAATCGAGTAATTTCTTTAAAATGGAGGGGGGTGTTGGTATGTCTCATAATTGAATAAGCTCTGTCTCTGGCGCCGCGTGGTTCAATAGTTAACCAAGAACTCAAGCCATATTCTTTAAAGGGGTTAGAGGCAATAGATTTAGAAATATATAAGTAATTTTCTAAAATATCTTCGGTAATATTAGGCATCAATTTCTTGGCTCGTTCCCATAATTGTTCTAAAGTTAGAGGTTGAGAAATTTTTTCCAATTCACCAATCAATTTATTAATTAACCAATAAATTTTTTGAATGCCTATTTTTTCTAAAACCCAAAGGGCGCGGAAATTTTCGTTTTCCTCTAGATAAATAAATTTTTTATCCAAACGCAAAAGAAACATCAAGGTATTTGAATCCACTGGTTGATTAAATTGTTCTTGAAGAAGTTTCAAATAATAATCGGCTACCATTATTCCTCCTTTCTTCTCTAAAATTTCTTCTGCTATTTTAGAAAAGTCTTGAAAATCTCTGTCAAGCATATTTTTCTGCAAATAAGAAAGAGCGTGAACCTCAATTTGGCGCACCCTTTCCCGAGTAATTTTGTAAGTTTTGCCGATGGATTCCAAAGTTTCGGATTGGGCTTTATTAATACCAAAACGGCGTTTTAAAATATCCTGAGTTCGATAAGGCAGAGCTTTTAGAATTTCTGCCACTAATTGATTGGGGCTAATTTTTGATGATTTAACAACCATTTTATTTAAAATTAAACAAATTTATTTAAAGTAATTAATGATAACATAATTTAATAAATCAGTCAAGAAAAGCCCCTCTTTCCCCTATTATTTTATAATATTTAATATATTATATATTATTTAATATATTATGCTACTTTTTGCTTTTCCAATCAACTATCAAGGGACTGGCTACAAAAATGGAAGAATAGGTGCCAATAAAAATACCCACCATCATAGCCAAAACCAAATTACTAATGGCTAAAGGTCCCCATAAATAAAGGCCTAATAAAGCCAAAATAGAGGTTAAAGAGGTGTTAATGGAGCGGGCCAAGGTTTCGTTAATTGATTGATTGACAATGGAAGCGATCTCAAATTTGCCTTGCTGAAGGCGAAAATTTTCTCTAATCCTGTCTAAAACGACAATACTATCATGAACAGAATAGCCCATCACGATTAAAATAGCCACCACTAAATATGAATTAATTTCCACATTTCCAAAATAACCTATCAAAGCGAAAAATCCTAACATCACTAAAACATCATGAAAAAGAGCAAGGACCGCGACCGCGCCGTATTTATAAGAAGGAATCCGATAAGAAATTTTTCGAAAGGCAAAACTAATGTAAAGTAAAATGCCTAAGGTCACCAGAAAAACAGCCCAGAGAGCCCGACGTTTCAATTCCTGACCAATAGTTGGACCAATGGAGGAGAAATTTTTTTCTTCCAATTCTTGAAATTTTTCTTTAAGGGCGGATAATAGTTTTTGATGCTCCTCTTCGGTAATGCTTTTAAATCTAATAATGACATTATTGCCGCTGGCCATATCAATGACTGTTTCGGTAAATCCCTGGCTCTTAAAAAAGTCATTCAATTCCGCCAGAGCTGGTTTCTGTTTGATAAAATTTATTTGCCAGCGACTGCCGCCGGTAAAATCAATCCCCCATTTAAACCCCCAGATTATAATAGCCAATAAACTAACTATCACTAAACCGAGGGAAATGGCGTAAAAGATTTTTCTTTTGGGAATAAAAGGAATACTGGTCATAATATTTTAAATTAATTTTGGGATTTATTTGACCGAATATTAAACCACAATTTGGTTGAAGAACGATTAGAAGTAAAATTCAAAAGGAATAAACGACTGATAAAAATAGCGGAAAACATACTTAAAAGCACCCCTAAACCTAAGGTCAGGGCAAAACCGCGAATCATACTGGAAGTCAAAGCATATAAAATGACGGCGGAAAGAATAGTGCAAATATTGGAATCGCGAATGGCTAACCAAGCGCGGCTAAAACCTTCGCCGATGGCGCTAATATTATTCTTTCCTTTTTTAACTTCTTCTTTTGTTCTTTCAAAAATTAAAATATTAGCGTCAACGGCCATCCCAATAGATAAAATAAAACCAGCAATACCAGAAAGAGTTAAGGTAATGGGAATTAATTTAAATAAGGACAAACTAAAAATGGTGTAAATAATTAAAGCAAAAGTAGCAATCAATCCGCTTAAACGATAATAAAGAATCATAAAAAGCATAACTAGGATTAAACTGATAAAACCAGCTTTGATGCTCTTTTGAACGCTTTCGCTGCCTAAACTCGCGCCAATAGATTCTTGGCTTATCAAAGTAATGGGCACTGGTAAAGCGCCTTGATTTAATCGTTGGGATAATTGACGCGCTTCCTCTAAAGTAAATTTACCGGAGATTTGAGCTTTTCCGCCGGTGATTTCTTCTCTCACCACCGGTATGCTAATCGGCGCGTTATCCAAATAAATCGCTAATGGTTTATCAATGTTCTTTTTCGTCAATTCAGCAAAAATTTTCGCTCCCTCGTCATTAAATTGTAAATCAATCACTGGTTGAGAAGTGGTCGGGTCAAAACTAACATCAGAACGCAATAAATAACGACCGGTTAAGATGGTTGGCTTAAAATAGGGATCTTGACTTAAAATCACTAAATCGGGGTTTGGTTTTTTCTTCTCTTCTTCTTGCTGCTTCAAAATTGCTTTGGTTTCTTCTTCAAAACGCATCTCTCTAAATTCCAAATAAGGCGTTAAACCAATTTGTTTAATCGCTTCATTAATATCTGTAATGCCGGCTAATTCCACAATTAAACGCCAATCGCCACCCACTTGACTGACTTGAATTCTGGGTTCTTTAGCGCCCAAAAAATTAACCCGGCGTTCAATCACATCTCTTAAGCCGTTCATCGCCCGCTCATAATCGCTTGGCTGGATACCGCTTAAATCTGCTTGATAAGTTAAAGCCGTGCCGCCTAAAAGATCCAGACCCAAATTAAACGGTTTATCAGGGAAATACGGGAAACGAACAATTAAGTGTTTATATTTCGCTTCCTGCCATTTATTAATTTTATCCGTCACCGTATTCCAGGATTGAGGATAAACAAAAAAATATCCCAGCACCGCCAAAATAATAATAAAAATACTAATGAGCCAGGATTTTTTCTTAAAATCTAATTTCAATTTAATCATAGTATAAATTAATCAAATATATCTTATCAAAAAATTTTAAAATTGGCAACTGGTGAACCATCTGAATTTATTTAAGCTACTTGGTTATTAAAACATATCTCATTAGAAAAGACAAATAAAAACCCCGCCTTTGGCGGGGCTTAAAAACTAAAGAATCAATTAATATTTATTCTGTGGTTTTACCATCAAAATGTTCGTCATCTTCTAAAGCATCACTTTTAGTCGGATGAATGACGCCATCGCGATGTTCTGGCGGCGAATAAATGGTATAAAGCTTTAAATCCGAATCACCAGTATTAATGATATTGTGTCTTATACCAGCTGGCACCACTACGGCATATTCTGCCTCCACTTCATATTCAAC
>Ga0315282_10013997_pt1 | contig 12006 bp, 8 predicted proteins | sample YL17G07_20_MG_FD_203693 | JGI IMG/M metagenome (GOLD analysis project Ga0315282, IMG submission 203693) | Sediment microbial communities from Yellowstone Lake, YNP, Wyoming, USA - YL17G07_20 | ecosystem: Environmental > Aquatic > Freshwater > Lake > Sediment | place: USA: Wyoming | collected... | reverse complement strand
GCCCAGCGCAAGGTCACGGGGCTGGTGCGTTCAGAGCAGGAAAATGCCGTGCGCCTGGAAGTCCAGACGGCTCTCGATGAACTCGAGCGGGCAGAAAAGACCGTCGAAGCTGCCCGGCTCAACGTGCGCGAGGCGGAACGAGTCCTGGCCATGACCCAGGACAACTATCGGTATGGCGCGGCGACCACGCTGGACGTTACCGATGCTCAGACGGCCCTGGCCGCGGCACGCTGGAACCTATGGCAGGGTCTCCACGACCACGTGCTGGCCCGGGCGCAGCTTCGCTGGGCAATGGGTTTGGACCCGGTGGAAAAAACAGAAACGAATTCGGGAGAGGGGCATGGCGGAAATTAAGCACCCGCGGTTCCGCGTTGTACCGGCGCTGGCCCTGGGGGGCGGACTGCTTTCAATTCTGTTCCTGCTCTCCGCCTGTTCCCGGGAGGCAGCGAAGTCCACCACGGCGGTTCCGGCCCTCCCTGTGCGGGTCGTGCGCGTCGAACCCCAGCCCTTGGAAGTGGCCCTGGACGTTACGGGCTCGCTCGTGTCCTCGGTGGCGGTGGATGTGAAGACGCAATTCGCCGGCCGGGTTATCGCCCTGCTCAAGGAGGACGGTGCGCGCGTTCAGAAAGGTGAACTCCTGGCGGTGCTGGAAGAAACTGATGCCCGGCTGGCGCTTGGCCAGGCCCGCGCCACGTTGGACGTGGCGCAAGCGACTCTCGACCGCACCCGAGTGGCAGAGGAGCACGCGCGGCGCGAGCAGGAGCGAGCCCAGAACCTCCTCCGCTCCGGGGGTATTACGGACCGCGATTTCCAGACCGCGGAGGTCACGGCCCGTGACGCTCGCGCCCAGGTGAAATTGGCGGAAGCACAGGTCGCGCAGGCGCAGCAAGCCGTGGCCTCTGCCCAAAAGCATTTGAACGATTGCCGCATCGTGTCCCCGATCACCGGCGAAGTCGAACACAAGTTCTACAACCCCGGGAGCTGGGTGGATGGCAATACCCTCCTTTACAGGCTCGTGGATAACCAGCGTCTGGAGCTCGAGGCCTACGTGGCTTCGTCCGAGATTGCGTCCCTGGCACAGGGGCAGAAGATCGGCTTCAAGGTGGCGGCCTTCCCCGAGGAGGAATTCTCCGCCAGTATCCTCACCCTCAACCCCGCTGTGCAGCCCCAGAATCGTTCGCTGCTGGTGCGCGCCGCCGTCCCCAACCCCACGCGAAAACTCAAGACCGGCATGTTTGTGAAAGGGCGAATCATCACCGGGGTGAAGCCTGCGGCGATGGTGGTGCCGCCGGACGCCATCTGGCATCGCGTGGGGCAGCCATCGTTTCTCTACGTGGTGGAGCAAAACCGGGCCCGCCGCCGCGAGGTCAAACTGGGGCTCGAACAACCGCAAGCCATCGAGGTGACCGCCGGTCTCAGAGCCGGCGACCTGGTGGTGGCGGAGCAGAGTCTGGAGCTCGCCGAAGGGGTGAGCATCACCCCGCGGCCTTAGAAGACTATGTTTCTTTCCAACCTCTCGATTCGCCAGCCGGTCTTCGCCACCATGATGGTGGTGGCGCTGGTGGTGGTCGGCATCTTCTCCTACAGCGAGCTGAAGATTGACCTCTTCCCCAACATTGACATTCCGGTGATCAGCATCACCACGACCTATCCGGGCGTGGCGCCGGAGACCGTGGAGACCGAAGTCACCAAGCGCATCGAAGAAGCGGTCAACCCGATCGGCGGCATCCGGCACATCAGCTCGGTTACCACCGAGGGCATTTCGAGCGTGGTGGTCGAGTTCCAACTGGGCAAGAATATCAACACGGCGCTTCTGGAAGTGCAGAGCAAGATCAACGGCGTCCGCAGCCTGTTTCCGCGCGAGGTGAAAGAGCCGGTCATTCAGCAGATCCGCTTCGAGGAGCTGCCCATTCTCTCCATCGTCGTGCTTTCGCCGACGCTGGACGCCAAGGCGCTCACCACGCTGGCCGAGAAGGTCTTGAAACGGCGGCTGGAGAACATCTCCGGCGTGGGCCAGGTGCGGCTGGTGGGGGCGGCGCGACGTGAAATCCATATCTTGCTCGACCGCGACAAGCTGAAGGCCTACGGTCTGACCTACTTCAACGTGGCCGAGGCGCTGCGGCGCGAGAACCTCGACATCCCAGCCGGCAAACTCGACCAGGGCCTGCGCGAGTCGCTGGTGCGCGTGGCGGGGCGCACCAGAGAACCGCGCGACTTCAACAGCCTGATCGTGACGGTGCGCAACGGTTTCCCCGTCACCCTGCGGATGCTGGGCCGCGTCGAGGACGGCATCGAAGAGCAACGCAGCTCCTCGCTGCTCGACGGTGAGCCTGCCCTGGGCATGCAGATTCAGAAGCAGACCGGCGCCAATACCGTCGAGGTCGCCGACCACGTCAAGCAAGGACTGGCCAGCCTGCAGGCCGAGATGCCCACCGGGGTCGCTTTGCGCGTCGTCCAGGACAACTCGATCTTCATCCAGGATTCGGTGAACGACGTCACCACGACGCTGATCCTGGGTGCCATCCTGACGGTGCTGGTGGTTTTCTGTTTCCTGAATAGCTGGCGCAGCACGGTCATCACCGGGGTGACGCTGCCCATTTCCGTCATCAGCGCCTTCACCATCATGCGCCTGCTGGGCTTCACCCTGAACGTCATGACGCTGATGGGGCTGTCGCTCGCCATCGGCATGCTCATCGACGACGCCATTGTGGTGCGCGAGAACATCGTCCGCCACATGGAACACGGCGCCGACCACATGACGGCGGCTATCGACGGGACGGCGGAAATCGGCCTCGCGGTCATGGCCACGACCTTCACCATCATAGCCGTCTTCGTTCCGGTGGCCTTCATGGGCGGCATCGTGGGCCGCTTCTTCTACCAGTTCGGGATGACGGTGGGTTTTGCCGTGCTCGTCTCGCTGTTTGTCTCCTTCACCCTTGACCCCATGCTCTCCTCGCGGTGGTATGACCCGTCCATCGAAGCGGGGCGGCGGAAGGGGTGGCTGAGCCGCGCCCTGGCGAGCGCCAATCGCCGGTTCGAAAACCTGCACGACGTCCTGGGTCGAAGCCTCGACTGGTCGCTGCACCATCGCGCCGCGGTGCTCGGCATTGCGGTTCTGTCCATCGTGGTGGCCTTCGCCATCTTCGGGCGTCTGGGCAGCGCGTTCATGCCCGACTACGACCGCGGCGAGTTCCAGGTGTCGTTCAAGATGCCGCCCGGCACCACGCTGCGCGAGACCGCCGACGTGGGCCGGCGCATTACCAACCTGCTCAAACGCTACTCCGAAATTGCCTACTCGTTTGTCACCATCGGGGCGGGCGGAACCACGCCCGTCAACGAGGGTGCCATCTACATCAAGTTGAAGCCCAAAGGGGAGCGCCAGCGGACCGACTTCCAGCTGCGCCAGGCCGTGCGCCAGGACTTGGCCCGCTGGCCGGCGCTGCGCTCCATCGTGGGCGAGGTGGAATACATGGCCGGGGAAGGTCAGCCGCTGCAAGTCAGTGTGCGCGGCACTGATCTCGCCAAACTGGACGAGGTGGCGGCCCAGGTGGCGGCCAATACCAAAGCCACGCCCGGCGCCGCGGATGTGGACTCCAGCCGCGAAGACCCGCGCCCCGAGATCCGCGTGCACCTTGACCGCAAGACGGCTTCCGACCTCGGCCTCGACCTCGGGACCGTGGCCTCGATGGTCCGCGGGCTGGTGGCGGGCGAGGTGGTTTCACAGTTCCAGGACCCGGACGGCGATGCCTACGACGTCCGCGCGCGCCTGGACGAAGACCAGCGACGCCTGCGCGAGGACCTGGCGGATATTTACGTGCCCGTCATGAACGCCGCCCCCGGCGCCGGACAGGGCGTGCCGCTCACCCAGGTGGCGGCCCTGGATGATTCCGCGGCGCCCTCTATCATCCGGCGCCGCGACTTGCTGCGCGAGGTGCGCATCATGGCCTCCACCCAGGACCGGCCGCTGGGGACCATGATCGACGAGTTGCGGGTCAAAAACGGGCAGCTCCAACTGCCGCCAGGCACCCAGATCAACTACACCGGCCAGGCAGAGGATCTGGGTGAGACCTTCTACTATATCTACCGCGCCCTGATCCTGGCCGTAATCTTCATCTATGCCATTCTTGCCTCGCAATTCCGCAGCTTCTTCCACCCGCTGGCTATCATGCTCTCGCTGCCGCTGTCGCTGGTGGGCGTGGCCCTGATGCTCTTGCTCACCCGCGAGAACCTGAACATCATGTCGATGATCGGGCTCATCATGCTGATGGGTTTGGTCACCAAGAACGCCATCCTGCTCATCGACTACACCAACCGTCAGCGCCGCCAGGGCGAGGACCGGGCACGAGCGCTCATCCGCGCCGCCAAGGTCCGCTTGCGCCCCATCGTCATGACCACCACGGCGATGATCTTCGGCATGCTGCCGCTGGCCTTTGAAATCGGCGCGGGCTCCGAGATGCGCGCGCCCATGGCGCGGGCCGTCATCGGCGGCCTCATCACCTCGACCCTGCTCACCTTGATTGTCGTGCCGGTGGTGTACACCTACCTCGACGATTGGGGCAGCAAGCTGCTCGCCTGGTGGCGGGCCGGGAGCCCAGTTGCCGCCGCCGTACCGGTCGAAGAACAGAAGCTTCCCTGACCAGGAACTTACCTCCTCAGTAGCAAGGTGAATTCCGTGATAGCTCGTTCCCTCCGAGAACGTCTGCCGGGGCTCCTGAGTGGCTGTTTCACATTGTGAGATTCATCTCACCATGTGAGAAAGCTGCTGACATACTCCTATCGCACTTCGCGTGCTCTGTCTAGCCGGAGGCGCCCGCACTCTGGCGGGGCGATCGTCAAGAGGGCCTGAGCATTCGCAGGAAGAGGGTGAGGTAACGCTTTAGGTTGCTGGTAATCAGGAAGTGCTCGCGCACGTGCTCCTGGCCGAGTTCACCCAAGCGGTTAGCCATGGCCGGATTAGAGAGGAGGAGCCGGACCTGATAGGCCGTGCCTTCGACGGAGTGGGCGAGTTGGCCAGTCAGCTTATGAATGACCTGGAGAGGGATGCCGCCCACGGCGCTGGCCACCACGGGTTTTTTCTTCCACAAAGCCTCGGTAACGGTAAGGCCAAATCCTTCGCGCAGCGATTTCTGCACGATGACCGTAGACCCACGCTGAAGCGCATTGATCTCCAAGTGGCTCCAGGGAGGAAGATTCAAAACGTGAATGTCCGGATCGGACCCCGCCGCTTCCTGCACCTCTCGCCAGACCGCTTCCCCCTCTGGGTCGTCGCTCGCTGAGCCTCCCGCCAGCACCAGTTGGCAGTCCGGGTGGAATGCCTTGACGAGCCGGTAGGCCTGAATCACGCCCACGGGATCCTTCAGGCGATCGAAGCGCGACACCTGGGTGATCACAGGCCGTCCAGGGTCAATGCCATAACGTTCCAGAGTGGCTCTGACTACAGAGGCGTCCAACTCCCGGTTCTTTTCCGACAGGGGATCAATGCTCGGGTAGAAGAGGTACTGGGGAATCTCTAACCGGCGGGTGAAACTGGGCGATGAGAAGAGCGCCACGTCATAGCGGCAAACAAACTGATGTAAAAACGACCACACCTCAGGGTGGGGATTCGACAGGTCGATATGGCAGCGCCAGATCCAATGATTATGACGGCCCGCTCGCGTCAGGACCAGACCAGCGGGCTGGGGATCGTGGATGACCACGAAATCCTCATCAAAGGTCAGGTTGCGGCGGTTCATCTCCGTGGCGGTGAGATAAATATCATACTCCTCGGGGCCGACCGTGAGCGGCTGGCCATGCAGGGCGTTATGGAAATCCTTCGTTACTTCGAAGAACTCTTCTCCGCCCTTAATGACCTCCCAGCGGGTGGGCACGCCCAATTCGGACAGCAGGGGGATCACGCGGTTCAGGATTTCCGCCACGCCGCCCCCCACGGCGGTGGAGTTGACCATTTTCACGGTCCTGCCTGCCAGAGAGCCCGCCAGCGTCTGCAGCGTGCGTAACTCGCTGCTACCCACAATCGGGCGATAATCCTCTAAGGAGGGAACTCGTGGTTCGAGTTTCAGCTCGACGCGGTCATCCATGCACTGATCTCCTCCAGGATCCGCTGGCGCAGACCCTCCAGCGTATTCGTGTAGATGTCGATAGCGTCGATCTTCCGCGCCAGTTCCGGCAAGTCCAGGCTGTCGGAGATCCAATTACAGAAGTCGTTCATGCCGAGCGGTGGTCGCAGACGGGCGACAACGAAGTGGTAGTGAATGGAATCCAGTCCGAGTTCCCGCAAAGCCTCGGCAAAGCTGACCAAATCGTGGGCGACTCGGCCTGCGGGGACAGCCACCGTCTGCGCTTCGCACAAATAGAAGGGTTCGAACGCCACACGGTCTGCCGGCTGCGGATTGTTCGCCACATAATCCTGCAGGACTGTGATCAAATCACCCCGTAGGCCCCCGATGGTCTTGTATTGACGGATGTCCAGGGCGGCCAGCCGCTCGGCCAGCCGGGGTTCATTGCAGGCCGTCAGGACCCAGTGCGCAAAGTCATTAGAGAAACCGGCGGTGAAGAAATGGTGTTCTTCCAGCGTCTGGAAAGTGTGCGTGAAGATGCTGGCGTCACTCGCGCGTCGAATCTCCTCCAGCAGTTCGTGGATCGTGTTGGCCTGATTACCGCAAATCCGGGTGATGGTCGAAGCGGACATGAATTGGAACGGCTGTTTAGCATCGCTCACTGGGAGACCTCCGCCAACCACTCCAGCCAGCGCCGGACTTCCGCCGGGGAGCGGAGGTAGTATCGAGCTCGCGTCCGACGCCGTCCATTGCCCACCCTTACCGTCCATCCTGGCTGCCGCAGGCGCTGGAAGACTCCTTCATCGGTGACGTCATCCCCGAAGTAGACGGGCGTCAGGCCCCGACCGTACGTCTCCGCCAACTGAGAAAGAACGGCAAGCACCGTCCTGCCCTTATCGACGGGGGTGTTCGGCAGGAATTCTGCAACCTTCTTCCCACGCTGGAGGCGGATCGCAGGGGCGAACTCCGACTCCACGCCCCGAGCGACACGAAGGATGCGATGCACATGCCCGGCAACCACTCCCCGGTAGTGCACGGCGAGGCTGTAAGGCTTCGCTTCCAACCGCACACCGGCAACTCTCGGTAAGTCCCGACCGAGCCTTTTCCGAAGCCCCCTGAGGCTGCGAAGGCACGTGCGGTCAACCAACCTTACAGGGCGCCCGCCCGGAAGCGCATACTCCAAGCCGTGACTTCCCACATACAAGGCCCCCGGTACTTTGGCTCGCCGCCGAATGTCGGCCAGCGCTCTGCCGGTCACAATCCCGACCACGAAACCGGGCCGCCGAGCCAACCGCCGCAGGACCCCACCTGTCCGGACTGGCAGGGTGGCCCGCTCCGGCCGAACAACAATAGGCGCCAGCGTGCCGTCGAAATCCAGGAGCAGGACGAGCCTTCCGCCCGCCCGCACGTACCTGGCCACCGCGGCGCGCGCGGCCCAGAATGAGCGCATCCTCTCACCTCATGCTGCCGGCGTTGCCTCGGGCCTCTCGACACGAATGTCAGCCAGTTCCGTGATCAGATTCCCTGCCCACCGATAGACGTTGTGCTCTCGGACCACCTGCCGCATACGTCGCATCCGCGCCCTGCATTCCTCGGGCTCCATCTCGAGCGCGAAGCGCACAGCCTCGGCCAACTGTTCGATGTCGTAAGGGTTCACTATTAGAGCATCGCGCAGTTCGCGGCCGGCCCCCGCAAAGCAGCTCAGGACAAGCACCCCCTGCTCATCGTCCCGCGCGGCCACGAACTCTTTGGCCACCAAGTTCATCCCGTCATGCAATGAAGTCACCATACACAGATCGGCCACCCTGTAATACGGCTCAATCTCCTGATGGCTGTGATGCCGCTTAAGAAAAGCGATCGGCCTCCAGTTTGTTGTCTGGAAGCGCCAATTGATCCGCTCGGCCTCTGCTTCCACTTCGGCGAGGAAGTCATGGTAGCGCTTGATGTGTGTCCGGCTAGGGGCACCAATCTGGACAAATGTGAACCGCCCCTGGTAAGCAGGATACTTCTCTAGGAACCGTTCGATGCCGCGAAAACGCTCCATGATGCCCTTGGTGTAGTCCACCCGGTCCACACCGACCCCCATGAATGCGGCCTTCACCCCAAGCTCCCGAAGAATGGCGGCGCGATCCGTATAGAGGGAGCGCGGGGCGCCGGAATCCTCCGCGCGCTCCGGGAACGCGACGCTGATGGGAAAAGGCCGCACCAAGGTGACGTGGTCGCGGCGGCTCACCGCAAACCGCTCCCAGTCGATACGACACTCCAGCGCTTGGTCTACGGTCTCCAGAAAATGATTGCAGTGCGCCTGGATATGGAAGCCAACCAGATCGGCCCCCAATAGACCGTCCAGCAGGTCGCGCTGCCAGGGGCAGATCCCGAAGGCTTGCGGGTTCGGCCAGGGAATGTGCCAGAAGATCGCCACCCGCGCATCGGGCCGCTTCTCTTTAATCAGGCGAGGCAGCAAGGCGAAGTGGTAGTCCTGTACCAGCACGGCGGGGGCTTCGCTCCCTGCCATCTCTTCCAGCACGGCCTCCGCAAACTTCACGTTTACACTGCGATAGAACTCCCAGTCCCCCGCGCGAAAGACCGGCCGCGTATGGGCAATGTGGCAAAGCGGCCAGAGGCCCTCGTTGGCAAATCCAAAGTAGTATCCTTCTTCCTGCTCCTTGCTCAGCCAGACCCGCCGGAGGGTGTAGTGGGGTTCATCAGGTGGGACCCGCAGGCGGCCTTGCTCGTCCACGGCCTCCCGATCCGCATCGCCGGCCCCGTGGGCAATCCAGGTACCCTCGCAGGCACGCAAGATAGGCTCCAGACCTGTCACCAGCCCGCTGGCCGGGACAACGACTTCCACCGCCTTGCCGCGGTGAACGTGCATGTAGGGTTCCCGGTTGGAGACCACAAACAATGGGTTGCCGCGTAGCTTGCCGCTAACGTGAACGCGTAATCGCTCCGGCGTCCAGAGGGACTCAGCGGTTTCCCGCAGACGGGCTTCTTCCTCCGCTGCCGCTCGCGCCGCAGCCAGGCTCTTGGCAAAGTGCGCCACCTCCTGAGTCAACGGCCGGAACAGATCCTCCTGGGGAAGAGGGGAAGCTTCACGGCTCTCGCCGGTGCGCAGCTCTCTCATCCATTGTGCCGTCCTACCGATGGGACCGACAATGCTCCAGCGGACGATCAGGAGCGTCGCGAGCGCGATGAACAGGGTTTGAACGAGCACCCGCAGAAAGGTATCCCGCCACAAACGCGCGCTTTGCGCCTCGATGTAGGTCGCGTCATCAAAGATGGCCAGGGCACCCACTACTGTCCCATCGCGGTGCAAAGGCTGGGCGTAAACATGCATGGGCCTGGCGCCCAGGGTGAGGAATTCTGCCCGTCCGGCGTCCTCAGCCGTCGCCCGGACGACCATTGCGGGGCGGCCCGGCAATCGCGTCACCAAGCCTGAGGTGATGGCAAGGGTACTCCCCTGGCTGTCATACACGACGACTCCCGCCAGTCGTTCCCGGTTTCCAAACCGCTCCACAACACGTTGGAGGTCCTTCCGGGAGCGTTTTTCGAGAAGAGGCGCAACAATTTCTTCCAGACTCTCCGCCAGAATCTCCGCGCGCCTCTCCAAGTCGTTTCTCAGCGCTCGCTTTTCGCCGCGCACCTGGTAGTGAGCAAAAACAAAAGCGACCAAAGTGACGCCGATGATAAGCGATACTATGAGGCGAACACTGACGCGCATGTCCACAATTCTACATCCTTCCCTCGCGCGCCTGCTGGATTTTGGGGGGAACGCTGTGCCCACCCTGGGCTGATCCCGCACGGATAGAGCTGGGCCGGACTTCGCCGGGCTGGTGGTTTCTGATTGAAACTTCCGGGCCGCCCGGCTAAAATGGTTCTTCCTTGGCCACCGAGAAGGAGTTCCATGAAGCAGGGCATTCATCCCGAGTATCACGACGTTATGGTCGTGTGTGCTTGCGGGAACACGTTCAGGACTCGCTCCACCTATAAGGGCGACCTCTTACATCTGGAAATCTGTTCCCACTGCCATCCGTTCTTCACCGGCAAGCAGAAGCTCTTCGATAGCGCGGGGCGCGTGGAACGCTTCCAGAGGAAGTACGCGGGCGTGAGGAAGTCCACCGAGGCGGCGGGGACCAAGACCTCTTAAGCGGGGCTTCCAATCACAACCAAGGTGTCAGGTGCCGGATGTCAGGCCTTCGTGCCTCCGGGTCTTTTCCCTGACACCTGAAACCCGACACCTGCTGGCGAGCGCCTGATGACGGCTGCCAATTTTCCCTCCGACCTTTACATCACGAAGCCGAAAGTGTATCTCCTGGGGCGCCAGACCGTCGTCGCGGAAGAACTGGCGCGGTTCCTGGAGGATGAAGGTTTGGTGTTCACCACCGACACCCAGGTGGCCGCCGAAATCCTGGCGGAGATCGCTGGCCGCACCTGCTACATGTCGTTCGGCAAGGGCCGCAAGTCCAGCCGGGAATACCTGGAGAATATCCTCACCTCCAAGCACGGGAGCGTGCTGGAGCATGCCGTCTGGTGCCTGCTGATTGCCGGCGTCAGTCGCGCGCTCACGCACGAACTGGTGCGCCATCGCGCCGGTTTCGGTTACTCGCAGCTCTCGCAACGCTACGTGGATGAAAGCGACGCGCGCTACGTGATTCCGCCGCTCTATCAGGAAGACGCCGCGCTGCGGCAGAAGTGGCACGAGACCATCGAGTACATCCGCCAGGCCTACATCGAACTGGCCGAAGCCAGCACCGCGTACGTCGAGCGCAAACATCCGGGACTCGAGGCCCGCGAGCAGCGGAAGTGGGCGCGCCAGGCGGCCCGCTCCATCCTCCCCAATGCCTGCGAAACCAAGATCTTCGTCACCGGCAACAGCCGCTCCTGGCGACATTTCCTGGACCTGCGCGGGAGCATCCACGCCGACAGCGAAATCCGCCTCCTGGCCGTCGAAGTCTGCCGCGTCTTGAAAAAAGAAAGCCCCAACATTTTCCACGACGTCGAAGTGGTCGAGGAGCGCGACGGCCTGCCCGCCGTGCGTGTCCTGCATTCCAAGGTGTAATCGTGTAGGGGAGGGCTCCGCCCTCCCGGGAGAGCTGGGAGAGCACTGCGAAGGCCTGCCAGCGGGAGCCCAGAGGGCGCCCCTACCTCACACGTGGTTCCTGAGCATGAGCTCTTTGGGATGCGGCTCCAGATAGACCTGGCCGCGCAGGTAGGCAACGTCGAACCGGCGCACGTAGTGCCGGATGAGGGTGATGGGCACGATCAGCGGCACGAGGCCGCGGCGGTAGTCTGCAATCAGGCCCAGCAACTCGCGCCGCGACTCCTCATCCAAGTGCGGGCGGAAGTAACCCAGGATATGCAGAAGCACGTTCGCGTGCCGCCTCGGGGTGGCCAATTCTCTGAGCGCCCGCATGAACTCCGCTTCGTAACGCCCGCGGAGTTCCGCGCGCGGCAGCGCTTTGGCGCCCGCCACCAGGCGTCCGAGGCTTTCGTAGGTTTTGGGCGCATGCGCCATCAGCAGCAGCTTGTGCGTCGTGTGGAAGGTGACCAGGTCCCTCAGCTTCCAGCGCCCGGCAAACAGCGTGCGCAGGCGGCGATAGGCAAACACACGCTCCACGAAATTCTCGCGCAGGGGCGGATCCGAGAGGCGACCTTCTTCCTCCACCGGAAGCTGGGGAAAGTGCGCCAAAAGGGTTTCCGCGAATAATCCGCGCCCCGACTTGGCTGGCATCCCGCGAGCATCGAACACCCGCACGCGTTCCATCCCGCAGCTCGGCGAGCCTTTCTTCAGGATGCAACCACACAGGTCTTCCTTGGCCAACTCCGCGACGCGTCGTCTGGCGTAAGTGCGCATGGTTTCCGTATGGTCGGCGCCAGTCTTCGGCACAACAAGCCGAACGTCACCCGCAATCCGGACCAGACGCATGGTGTCGCGCGGGGTGCCCAAGCC
>Ga0315282_10013995_pt1 | contig 12007 bp, 15 predicted proteins | sample YL17G07_20_MG_FD_203693 | JGI IMG/M metagenome (GOLD analysis project Ga0315282, IMG submission 203693) | Sediment microbial communities from Yellowstone Lake, YNP, Wyoming, USA - YL17G07_20 | ecosystem: Environmental > Aquatic > Freshwater > Lake > Sediment | place: USA: Wyoming | collected... | reverse complement strand
CAAATGAAAATGAATGGCACGAAGAGTTGGACAGGTTTAAAAAACAATTTCAGCCAATTTTAGATCGTGCTCAAGGAGAATATGATCGACTTCTGAGAGAACGATTAGATGCGACCATACAAAATTATGAATACCCTATAAAACCTGATGAAAGCATTGCTTCAGTTTTAGAACCCAATGTTTTTGAAGCAAGAAAAGAAGAAGCAAGAGAAGAAATGACAGAATATTATTCCTTAACCGAACAAGATAAACGATTATTTGATGAACAATTACTAGTCTTGATCTCTATGCAACGGGAGGTTTATAAAGGAAGAGAAAATATGATGGTTCCAATTTACGACTCTTTGGGAAATCTTCTTTGGCCGCAAAGAATGACTCATGAGCAAGTAAAGCAATTTGTGGCGGAGAGGGATAAGAAAAAAGCAGAAGAAGGAGAAGAATCTAACACCTCAACGGAGTGAGGTGTTAAAATTCACCCCGTTAAATAAGGGATTATGGTTATTTAACGGGGCAAGGGTATAAAATGGCAAATTTAAATAAACTAACACTAAAATCTGCATCCGAAAAACTGAAAAACGATGAAATAACACCGTCGGAGATTGTTGATGATTGTTTGGGGCAGATTGAAAAGCATGATAAAGATATTAATGCCTATTTGACGGTTTTATTCGATGATGCCAAGAAAGCGGCGGAAGAAAGCCAAGCGAGAATATCATCGGGTAAGGCAAAATCGGCAATCGATGGCCTACCCATTGCTATCAAAGATGTCATTTGCACTAAAGGCGTTGAGACAACGGCGGCATCCAAAATATTAAAAGGATTTATTCCGCCCTACGATGCGACGGTAATAACGAAATTAAAAAATGCCGGGGCCATTATCATTGGCAAAACCAATTGCGATGAATTTGCCATGGGCTCGTCAACGGAAAACTCGGCCTTTGGGCCAACCAAAAATCCTTGGGATACTTCGCGCGTGCCGGGCGGTTCTTCCGGCGGCTCGGCCGCGGCCGTGGCGGCGGATATGTGCCTCGCCGCTTTGGGCTCGGACACCGGCGGGTCAATTCGTCAGCCAGCCAGTTTGTGCGGCGTGGTCGGATTAAAACCGACTTATGGCGCGGTATCACGTTACGGACTGATGGCGATGTCGTCGAGCTTAGATCAAATTGGGACACTTACGAAAACCGTGGAGGATGCAGAAATTCTTTTCAATATTATCGCCGGGCCTGATCCGATGGACTCGACATCGTTAGATCAAAAATCAAAAATTAAAGATCAAAATGATAAATTAGAAATTAAAAATTTTAAATTAGGAATTGTCCGTGAATATATGGGAGAGGGGATGGCGGCGGGCGTCAGAGATATTATCGAAAATAGCATCGAGACAATTAAAAAGCTCGGTCATGAAATAATTGAGATCAGTATGCCGAATGCGGAATATGCTTTGCCGGTCTACTATAATATTATGGCGGTGGAAGTGGCCTCCAACTTGTCTCGTTACGATGGGATTAAATACGGCTATAGTGAAATCAAAAATCAAAAATCAAAAATCAAAAATTTGCTGGACGTATATTTAAAATCAAGATCGCACGGTTTTGGGGACGAAGCAAAGCGGCGGATAATGCTTGGCACTTATGCTTCGTCGGCCGGCTATATTGATCAATATTACGCCAAAGCGCAGAAAGTTCGAACGCTAATAAAAAAAGATTTTGATGAGGCATTTAAAAAAGTTGATATGATTTTAGGGCCGGTTTCACCGACTACTGCCTTTAAAATCGGCGAAAAATCTGATAATCCGTTAGAGATGTATTTATCGGACATTTACACAATTTCGATTAATTTGGCGGGAATTCCGGCGATGTCAGTACCGGCAGGATTTGTATCATCTAACCAAGTAGAACTCATACCAGGTATGAGGGCAAATCGGTCAAAGTCTGGTTTGCCGGTAGGTTTGCAAATTATCGGACCGGCTTTGGGCGAAGGAAATATTTTTATTTTAGGTAAAGCTTTTGAAAAAGAAATCGGTTGGAGGAAAACGGACCCGCCTGCCGGCGAGGCAGGGATTGGTATGGAAATTGGAAATAAGAAATTGATATAACTTTTTTCCGATTTCAAATTTCTATACTGTTTTCTAATTTCTTTTAACCATTTTCTAATTTCAAGGTTTAATATGTCATACCAAGTGTATCGTTATAATCACATGAAACATCGCAGTCCGGAAGAAAATTTCTTGCGATTTTTGTGGGCAATCATTTCCGCGCCGTTTAGATTGATATTTGGCAAAAAAAAACCTGGTGGCCCTTCGACTTCGCTCGGAGGTAATATCGATAGGGGATATATCGATACGAAATGGCAGGAAATCGAACAGCTGATGCGTTTGGGAAGTCCATCAAATTATTCGCGAGCAGTTTTAGAAGCTGATAAATTGCTCGACCATATCTTAAAAGGGTTTCGCGCGCCGGGAATGACAATGGCTGATCGTCTGAAAGCGTCGCAAAATAGATTTTCAAAAGAAGGGTATAATGCTGCTTGGCAAGCTCATAAAGTTCGCAATGAACTTGTCCATAACAGTCAATATGAATTAATGGATTATTTCGCTAAAGATGCGATAAATAATTATAAAAAAGCGATCGATGAATTAATTTAGGGAGGTTTTATGGAAAAAGAAAGTAGGGCGCCCTATTGGCCAAATGAAGAACCACTTAAAACGGGTGGCAAGCCATTTCCCGAGGAGCCGGAATTAACAAAAATTGATATCAGCCAATTAACGCCAGATCAACAGGCAATCTTGGCATTAAGGCTGGCTAAAAAACCTCATGCCCAAGAAGGCGAAGAAGCGCGAATGCTCGTTTCGGAAGTCAATTCAAGAGCCTTAAATGAAAACATTAGTCCGGAAGCGGCGGCAAAGAAAATTTTACAAGAAGAGCAAGAAAGAAAATGAATCTTATCCGCCTTCGCATAAAGCTACGGCGGATTTCACAGACTATTATAAAGGAAATATTGTGTTCAAAACCGTCATCGGGCTGGAAATTCATGTCCAGCTAAAAACCAAATCGAAAATGTTTTGCCGGTGCGACAACAATGCGGAGGGCGCAGCGCCGAATACTTTGGTGTGTCCAATTTGTCTGGGGCTCCCGGGAACTTTGCCGGTGGCCAATAAAACGGCGATTGAATTGACACTCAAAACGGGCTTGGCCTTAAATTGCGAAGTCGCCGAGTTTTCCCGCTTTGACCGCAAACACTATTTTTATCCGGATCTGCCAAAAGGTTATCAGATTTCGCAGTATGATAAGCCATTTTGCCTGAATGGCAAATTCGAAATCCGAAATCCGAAATCCGAAATCCGAAACATACGAATCAGAAGAGTGCATCTCGAAGAAGATGCCGGCAAACTGATCCACGTCAGTGGTCATCCTGAGGCGACAGCCGAAGGATCCCCTGCGAATACAATATCCAAAACAAGTTCGGAGATTCTTCGCTCTGCTCAAAATGACAATAACGGTTATTCATTGGTGGATTTAAATCGCGCGGGCACACCGCTGATGGAAATTGTGACCGAGCCGGACATTTCAACATCTGCCGACGCGAAAATTTTTATGCAGGAATTAAGATCAATTTTAAGGTACTTGGATGTCAGTGACGCCGATATGGAAAAAGGCCATTTGCGCTGTGATGCTAATATCAGTATATCGGAAGACGGAAGACGGAAGACGGAAGACGGATTGGGAACGCCTGTCGAGATTAAGAATTTAAATAGCTTTCGGATGGTTGAGAGGGCATTAGCTTTCGAAGAAAAACGCCAAAAAGAAGAGCTTGAGACAGGCAATATTATCGTCAAAGAAACGCGCGGTTGGAATGATGCCAAAGGTGAAACGTACTCGCAGCGCGGCAAAGAATTTGCCCAGGATTATCGTTATTTTCCCGAACCGGATTTACCGCCGTATTATCCCAATAAAGCTTTTGATATCGAGGTCTTGAAAAAAGAACTTCCGGAACTGCCGGCCCAAAAAAGAAAAAGATATATCGAAAAAGGTTTACCAATCCAAGATGCGGCCATAATATCGATTGATAAAGAAATGGCGATGTACTTTGAAAAAGTTGCCGAAAAAATCAATCCCAAAACAGCGGCCAACTGGATTATTAATGAATTAAAAACCGACGGAATTTTGGATATCGCACCCGAGAATTTAATATCGTTATTGCAAAAAGTTGAGGGAGGGGAAATTTCCGGAAAAATCGCTAAAGAAATATTTACCGAAATGCAATTAAGCGGTAAAAAACCGGATGCAATCATTGTCGAAAAAGGATTTAAGCAAATCGGCGGCGAGAAAGAATTAAGCGGCATTATTGAGGAAATAATATCGCAAAACGAAAAATCGGTGGCCGATTATCACGCCGGGAAAACCGAAGCCCTCGGCTTTTTAGTCGGTCAAGTAATGAAAAAAACCTCTGGCCAAGCTAGTCCGCAAATTGTCAATAAAATATTAAGTGAAAAGTTGAAAGGATAAAAATGTCCAAAAAGAACAAGTCACTACACTTTGAATTTATTAAAACCATGGCCCAGCTGGTGACGGCCGCTTTTGCTTTTGTGGCGGCCTTAGCCTGGAATGAATTTATTAAAGATTTTATCGATCGTTTTATTTCGCCCGGGGCGGGGTTAAGATCACGTTTGATCTATGCCGTTTTTGTCACTCTTCTCGCTGTTCTAGCCGCATATTATCTTGATCGTCTATCTCAAGAAGCTCATGAAGAAGAGAATGAAAAAGAAAGTTAAATTGACACGACGATAATAAAAAACTACAATAAAATTTACGAAAGGATTTTTTTATGCCCAAAATTAGTTATCTTGATGAACAATCTCCCAAATTCGCCGGCCGGCGAATTAGGCGGGGTGGAAATTTCATTGTAATTTTTTTGATTTTTGCATTTCTGATGGGAATAATCGGCGGCACGGGCGCCATTTTATTGCTCTCGTCGAATAGCCGTCTCCAGCAAATTTTAGGGATAAAAAACAGCAGCTTAAATATTTCGACCACCACCAACGAAAAATTAAAACTTGAAGAATCATCGGCGATTATTGACGCGGCTAAAAAAGTTTCACCGGCGGTGGTTTCGATTACTACCACCAACAATGTCTCTGACTTTTTCGGCAACATCTCTCAGGAGCAAGCCGCAGGAACGGGTTTTATTATTACCAACGACGGTCTAATTTTAACTAATAAGCACCTCGCTCAATCGGGCCAGAGTTTGTCAGTAATGGACGCCAATGGTAAAACTTATGATGCCAAAGTAGCCGCCCTTGACCCGACTAACGATTTGGCAATTTTAAAAATTGACGCCGCGGGATTGCCGGTGGTGGATCTTGGTAATTCCGATGACCTCCAAGTTGGTCAGTGGGTGGTCGCCATCGGCAATGCCCTGGGTCAACTGCAAAACACGGTTACCGTTGGCGTGATTTCGGCTCGCGAAAGACAATTGGTGGCTGGCGGCGGCACCGGGCAAGAGGAACGATTAAGTAATCTTTTACAAACAGATGCCGCGATCAACGCCGGTAATTCCGGCGGACCATTGGTGAATTTGGCCGGGCATGTAGTCGGCATCAATACCGCGATGGCCAGTAACGCCCAAAGTATCGGTTTTGCGATTCCGATCAATCAAGCCAAAAATGCCTTAGATTCCTACCAAAAAAACGGGAAAATTATTAAAGCCTATATCGGCGTTCGTTACGTAACGGTCACTCGCGAAATTGCCAAGTCGAAGAATTTATCAGTTGATTACGGGGCGCTTTTAAGCGGCAGTTCCACACTCTCCGCGGTTATTTCCGGGTCGCCGGCGGCGAAAGCCGGTCTCAAAGACGGCGATGTTATTTTAGAAATTAACGGTCAAAAACTGGACGAGAATCACCCCCTATCCGAGCAGATTTCTCAATTTCAACCCAATGACGAAGTTGATTTAAAAATATTGAGAGATAATAAAGAAAGTACTCTTAAATTGAAACTGGGCTCGACAGAATAGAATTTGACCCCCGCGCCAAAGTGATCTAGACTAAAATCAAAGAGGGAAATGGTTGTAATTATAACTTAATTTTTTAGATTCGTAAGGGAGCAGTTTTCGAACTGCTTTCTTTGATATATACGACCAAAAGGGGTGAAGCCAATGGCAACTGATGGGTTCGATGAGGATCGCGGCGCAGTGCCCTTTCCATTAAGCTATTGTCTGGTTTGCCGAGCGCCTTTGGTCATCACTATCGCTCGTGAAGGGAGTAAGTTCGTCCAGGAGATTAATTGCCAGATTTGTAATCGGATGAAGGGCAAGATTTACGGGCGAGCCAATTCCTTGCTGGCTAAGGGCACAATCGCTCTTGGCGATATCAGAGAGATCTTTCAACCTTCGTTTTTGCTTCATCGTGTTGAGATTGAACTTCATCATTTTCAGAATCTTAAGTTTTGGACTTCCATCTCAATCTAGCCACCTCGCCTAAGAGCGGGGTGTTTTCTTTAAGCGGTTTCTAATTGAGCCTCCAAATTAGCTTGTTTTAGAGCTTGTATTAGGCGATCTAAATCGCCGTTTAAAATATTTTCGATTTTTGAGAAGGACTTTTTAATCCGATGGTCGGTAATTCTGTCTTGCGGATAATTATAAGTGCGAATTTTCTCGGAACGGTCGCCGGTGCCGATTTGAATTCTCCTCGCGTCACCGCGTTCTTTTTGGCTCTTTTCTTCTTTCAGATTTAAAAGCCGCGAACGTAAAACTTTCATCGCTTTGGCGCGATTTTTGATTTGCGAGCGTTCGTCTTGGCAAGTCACAACGAGCCCACTGGGAATATGAGTGATTCGAACGGCAGAGTCGGTCGTATTAACGCCTTGTCCGCCGTGACCTTTGGCGCGATAAACATCAACTCGAATATCGGCGGGATTGATTTGCAAGTCAACTTTATCGGCCACGGATAAAACCGCGACGGTGGCTGTCGATGTATGTAACCGGCCGGATTTTTCGGTTTTGGGAACTCGTTGGACTCGATGAACCCCGGATTCAAATTGCAACGATTCGTAGGAGTCGGGTCCGCTTATCTCGGCCGTGAGATTTTTGATTCCGCCAAGAGGAGTTCCGTCTCTATCCAAAATATTAAATCGCCAACCCTTACGTTCGGCATAACGCTGGTACATCCGCAACAAGTCGCCGGCAAAAAGTTCGGCTTCATCTCCGCCGGTGCCGGCGCGAATTTCTAAAATGACGTCTCGATTTGAACCAAATGACGTTGCCAATTTAGTTTTGAGACCTTCGATTTCTTGACGGGCCAGTTCTTGAATGGCCGGGTCATCGCTATTTTTTAATAACTCTTCCGTTTCGATTAATTGTTTTTTAAGAGAATTGTCCATATTTAAATAACAAAATCAATTTATTAATTTGCCAAGCAGTAATTTGCCGATAGAGCAGACCAAGATAGAGCAGACTAAGACAAAAGAATGAGAAAAAAATGCGGTCGCTTTAAATTCTCATTCTTTTTTATTTTTCTGAGCTTTCATTTCTTGAGCTTTTCTGACGCGCTCTTGGAATTTATCTACTCGACCGGCGGTGTCGATGAACTTGGCCGTGCCGGTATAAAAAGGATGGCAAGCCGAGCAAACTTCAATATGAAATTCCGGCTCGGTTGAGCCGACTTCAAAAGTATTCCCGCACGAGCAGGTTACTTTGGTTTTTTCGTAATATTTAGGGTGGATATCTTTTTTCACTTGTTACTCCGTAGCTTTTTCGTCCACCGTAGCTTTAGCGAAGGTGGAAGCGAAGGGTGATACAAAAATATCTTATCATATTGCTCGGTTTTTAGCAAGACACCATATCTAACCTGCTAAAGACCGAACCAGGGTCGGTCGCTGACCGGTTAAAAAAGTGCTATACTTAATGTAATGAAAAGAAAAAATGAATTGATCAGCGGACAAATTTATCATATCTTTAATAGAAGTATTGCTGATTTCACGATTTTTAATAATCAGGATGAATTTTCTAGAATTGTACAATTAATCCAATACTATCAAACCGCCAATGAACTTAAATTTTCCAAATTTATGGAATTAGAAGCGGTTGGAAAGTTTGGATTTGATAACTTCTTACAAAAATTTTCAAAAGACGAAAAGCAATTAGTTCAAATTATTGCTTATTGCATAATGCCAACCCATTTTCATCTCATTCTTAAACAAATAACAGAAAATGGAATTTCTTTATATTTAAGAGATTTCCAAAACAGCTATTCGCATTATTTTAACACTAAACACAAAAGAAAAGGGCCGTTATGGGAGAGTAAATTTAAAAATGTTTTAGTTAAAAACGATGAATATTTATTTCATTTGACACGTTATCTTCATTTAAATCCGGTTACTGCCTTTTTGGTTGACAGACCGGAGGATTGGCCTTTTTCTTCGTATAAAGAGTATATGTCAGAAGGTAATCAGAACGAAGGAATTTGCCGATGGGATGGCATTCTGGATATTAAACCATTACAATATCGCACATTCGTGAACGACCAAATTGCCTATCAGAGAGAACTTGGAAGGATAAAAAAACTTCTTTTAGAATAGTTGAACCATATAAAGACCGAACCAGGGTCGGTCTCTAACAGGTTAGACTAAATGGGTGAATACTCATCCCTCCGAAATTCGCACCGTCATAACAGAATGTAATTCGTTTGACGCTAAGAATGAAGGGGGATCTTTCTTCATACAAAAATATTGTAGCATAAGATTGATAAAATGTAAATAAGACATTCTTATCTAGACCACAAATAAAAAAGATGATACAAATTCTTAATTCATCAGGTATATTGACTCCCTTAGAACTGCTGGAGCGGTTTGAAGGGAGTAATGGCTCACACCATTGAGCCATTAAGAAAATATCCCCTTTTTACGCTGGAGCACATTTTGGGGATAATTCCTTCTTATCAAAGAAAAGCCCACCTTCGCTAAAGCTTTGGTGGGCCAGCCCGCCGGAGCAAAAGCTTAGGCGGGAGCTTAGGCGGGTTAGAAATAGTCCTCGTTAATCGTCGTCACCATCATCATCCCAAATTGTTTCATGCAACTGAATTACGAAATCGCAATTAGGGCAATAAGCGGCTAGATTGGGATACCAATACCAATCTTCTTTGTGTGTTTCTTTGATTCGGCCTCGTATAGTGTTCGTTACCAGAACGCCAACAGTATTGAGCTCTTCACCGCACTTGAGGCAGAAGCATTCGACTGGGTGAGTAAAATCCCAGACAATCGGGATGAACTGATGAAGGTTATCCAAAAAGGCGGTCAGCTTGTTAATCCATCTAGGATAATTGGGCGGCAATCTTCTTTTGAAAACCATCTGCCAACGAGGATAATTAGCCAATCGGATTAGCCTGTTTTGAAGCAGGATCTTCCTTATCTTAACCATCTGTTCGGCTGTGGGTTGGATGATTGTGGAATCTTCAATTTGCGGCGAATCTTCATGGGCTACGGTTTCTGGCATGTGCTTCTCCTTGGAGTCTAATGATATTATAGCTTTCTCTTGTCAAGAGTCAAGAGATGTGTTAAGATTTTTCTGTAGCAATTACTGCTACTTTTAAGTACAATGATAATGAAATAAATCAAACCGTAGATCAAACTTCAGTTTGTCTTTGATTGAAATAATTGAGCAAGCTAAAGCTTGAGCTACGAAAGAATGGAAGTTCATGCCAATGCCAACTTTAAGCATGCCAACACTTGGTGAATTACTCGAGGCCGGGGCGCATTTTGGACACAAAAAAGAACGCTCTTTTCCTGGTGCCAAAAAATTTACCTACACCATCCGTGATAGTGTTTATGTAATTGACCTAGAAAAAACCATCACCAGTTTTAATGCGGCCACTCTGTATCTTCAAAAATTAATCGGTTCCGGTAAAACGATTCTTTTTTTAGGCACCAAACGGCAAGCCCGCGAAGCGGTCAAGGTAGCGGCGGAAAATTTAGACCAGCCCTATGTCGTGGTCCGTTGGCTCGGCGGGATGCTGACCAATTTTGAAACGATTCATAAAAGTCTTAAGCAGTTGGAAAAACTAGAAGAGCTGCAAAAATCGGAAGACTTTTCCAAATATACTAAAAAAGAACGACAGCGAATTGAGGAAAAAATTAAAAAGATTCTCTCAATTTTCAGCGGGATTAGAAAAATGAGCAAATTACCGGATGCCCTTTTTGTAGTTGACACGGCCAAAGAAAATGTGGCGGTTTTGGAAGCGCGAAAGATGGAAATTCCCATCGTCGGTATTTGCGATACGAACGCTAACCCTGATTTAATTGACTACCCGATTCCGGCCAACGATGATTCCGAAAAAACAATTCAATTAATTTTGTCAAAAGTCGAAGAAAATTTAAAACTCGGAGCTCCGGTAATCAAAACGGAGGAAAAACCAGAAAAAGAAGAGATAGAAGAAAATATTGAGAAGGCTAAATCGGCTAAGGCGACCACCCGACCCAAAGGGCCTAGGGAGAAAAAATGATTTCGGCAGAAATTGTCGGCAAGCTTCGGATAGAGACTGGAGCCGGCGTGATGGATTGTAAAAATGCTTTGGAAAAAACTGATGGCGACTATGAAAAAGCGAAAAAAATTTTAGCCGAAAACGCAGAAGTAATCGCCAAGAAAAAACAAGGTCGAACCGCCAAACAAGGTTTGATTGAGTGCTACTGTCACGGCGGAAAAATCGGGGTGATTTTGGAGCTTAATTGCGAAAGTGATTTTGTCGCCAAAAATGAACAATTTAAAAATCTCGCTCACGAGCTAGCCATGCAAATCGCTTCAATGAATCCGGAAAGCGTCGATGAACTGATGTCTGGAATATACATTCGCGACGAAGAAATATCGATTAAACAATTAATTGAACAAGTGATTGCCAAAACCGGTGAAAATATTCAAGTGAAAAGATTTGTACGTTATGAATTGGGGGAGGAATAAGCTTTGGCCTCGTGATATCCCTCGCTTTCAGCCGCCCTAGCCAACCTACTTGGATATTTTCTCTTCGGCAAAACCAAGTATGCCAATGGTTTGTCGAAGTAGAAACATATCCTCGACCGGCATTTCGCTCGGGACACCACTTCGGCCTCTTCGATTCGTGTCTATTAGTGAAAAAGATTAGTGGAGGAAATATGTATCAAGCAATCATTCGCAATTTAGAGCCCAAGATGCAGGAAGTAATCGATAAACTTTCGGCGAATTTTCGAGCCTTACGCACCGGCAAGGCCAACTCTGCTTTGGTGGAAAATATCGCGGTTAACTATTATGGGACCAAAACGCCCTTAAAACAAATGGCCCAAATTTCCGTTCCTGACCCCAATTTAATCGTCATCCAGCCATGGGACGCTAATTCGTTGGGCGATATTGAACTGGCTATTCGTAATTCGGAAATTGGTCTTAACCCCACCAATGACGGCCGCGTAATTAGACTTACGCTTCCGCCGATGACGGCCGAGGGCCGCGAAGAATTAGTCAAAATGCTCCACCAAACCGCCGAGGAATGCCGGGTGGCTTTGAGAAATCTTCGGGAAGAATCTTGGAAGGAAATTAAAAAACTTGAGGGTTCTAAACAAATTACCGAGGATGATCGCTACAGCGCCGAAAAAGAACTAAATGTCATAATTGACGAGCATAATCGAAAGATTAATGATCTAGTTACCTCTAAAGAAAAAGAAATCAGGACCGTCTGATGTTTTTAACTATTGTCATTTTTATTGCCATCTTAATCGTCTTAATTCTCATTCACGAATTCGGCCATTTTATTATTGCCAAAGCGCTCGGTGTTAAAGTTAAAGAATTTGCCTTTGGTTTTCCGCCGCGGCTTTTTTCGGTTACAAAAAATGGCACGCGCTATTCTTTCAATTTAATTCCTCTTGGCGGCTTCGTTTCTTTGTTCGGCGAAGATGAGGCAGTTAAGGAAAAGGGCTCTTATTATTCGGCCAAAATTTGGCAGAAAATTTTAATTGTCGGCACCGGCGTGGTGATGAATTTTCTTTTGGGTATT
>Ga0315282_10013994_pt1 | contig 12008 bp, 15 predicted proteins | sample YL17G07_20_MG_FD_203693 | JGI IMG/M metagenome (GOLD analysis project Ga0315282, IMG submission 203693) | Sediment microbial communities from Yellowstone Lake, YNP, Wyoming, USA - YL17G07_20 | ecosystem: Environmental > Aquatic > Freshwater > Lake > Sediment | place: USA: Wyoming | collected... | reverse complement strand
CTTAAACATCACTGAGAGCAGGCTCAGAGAACCCGGCCAAACGGGGGGTCGATTGAGGATAAAACAAATTTGGCCCAAAGAGGATGTCCACTCGGACGATGACCATTTGGCCGATGGTTGGGGAATACAACATGACACCCTGTCATGTTGTATTCACGTCCACCCGTACAAAAGGTCGCCGTCCGAAAGTCCGTGGTGGTAACCTCTCTCGCTGTAGCAAATATCGCTTTTGCCATCGATATACTCTTAACCAACTTTAGCGCTGGGGCGCATCTATGAAGCCCGCTCCAAACAACGAGACCTGCCGGACCGCTAGGTCGGTTAGGTCTCTTTCTGGAGCCTCTCTATCTCTTTCCTAGGAATAAGGGTGCGTCCACCAATCCTGACAACGAGGATTTTGTCATCTCGAATCCACCGCCAGATGGTGGCCTCACCTTTCCCTAAAAGCCTGGCTGCTTCTTCAGGGCCGTAGGCATCCGCTACGGCGTCAACCTTGATAGTTACCCTTGTCATTCGCTCACCCCGCGCTGATGCTTTAGTCTATCATACGCCGCTAAATGACTGTCAAGGCGACCTCGACTTGCACGCCCTGCTTCAGTGCCGGTCGCTCACCTGTTCTTCGTCCTCAAGACTTACCCACCCTCGTCTCAATGCCTCCCGTACTGCCTCGGTGCGGGAGCTAACGCCCAGCTTGTCGAAAATGTTCATCACGTGACCCTTAACCGTGCGCTCAGCCAGACCAAGGTAATCGGCGATGTCGCGATTGCCACGCCCGTTGGCTAGTAGCTTTAACACCTCAGCCTCCCGACGCGTCAGGTGCTGACCAAAATCTACCGCTACCGGTCGCGGCCTGGCGGCCTGCTTCAGAATCCTTTGCTCCACCGTGGGGTCGACCACCAACACTCCTCTACTAATTGACCGTATAGCCTGCACCAACTGTTCGCCATCGGCGCTTCTCAATAGGCAGCCGGCGCCGCCGGCTCGAAGCATATCCGCAACGTATTCTTCATCGTCGTACGCCGACAGCACGAGAATAGCGGCGTCGGGATGCTCTGTCTTCACTCGCTTTGTGACTTCCACGCTGTCCAGCTTACCTATGCGGGCTTCCATGACGATTATGTCTGGCTTAAGTTCCCGCGCTAGCCTGACGGCTTGTTCCCCATTATCTGCTTCGCCAACCACCTCCATGTCTGGCTCCGCCTCAAAGATACGCCGAATGCCCTGCCGCACAATGTAGTGGCCATCGGCAAGCAATATTCTCGCCTTTCGCCCTGTTTCCTGAGACATGTTTCCCTGGCTCCACCTTGAAGAGGGTCTCCATTGCCCGGCAAATCTGAGACGGTCAAATGGGCTGTCGTCATCTCTTTATGATTCAGTCTTCGTTTGTGTCTTGCGATGGTCAGGACTGCGTGGGCGCGGTTTGCCCCCCTCAGCTTGATGTTTCAGATACCTGAGGAAAGACTTCATTGACTCTTTGCCTTGTTCGGACACTTCGCCAGTTCCAAGCACCTGCTGCCATTGGACAAACTCATCACACGTTGGGCAGTACAAAAAGAAACTACTCAGGTTTTGACCGCATGCCCAGCCGTCCTCGAGCTTGGTTCCGCATTTGTTACAATAGATGCCCCCTTTGGACTCCGGTCTCTTCATCTCGTCTATACATCCTTACCCTTAGCTTTATATGCATCGAGGAGTCTTGCCCTAACCCAGTGTTGGGTTGTCTTCCGAGCGTCTTGTGCCATGCCGAAACTATCCCAGTGAAGGAACTTATCACATTCAAGACAATACGTATAGGAGAAGCCAAGGTTATCACCATGTCCGCCACCTTGAGCAATTTTGTGGCCACGACTACGACAAGTACTCGATTCCATTTCGATTATTTTCCCTGACCTCCTTATACTCCCGCCGTAAACTTTGATTATTTTTCTAGCTCGTATTTCCGCAGCACGGCTATCACTCGCCCTTGCACCTGGACATTGTTCGGGTCGACGTAAATGGGGTTCATACTTGGGTTGGCCGGCTGTAGTCGGATGCGCTTCGGCTCCCGGTAAAGCTTCTTCAGGGTGGCCTCTTTTCTATCCATCAGCCACGCAGCCACCATCTCACCATTGTCGGCTGCGCTGGTAGCCTCCAGGACGACAATATCCCCATCATCCACAAAGGCGTCAATCATCGATGTACCTTTTACCCTGAGGGCGTAAGCCTGTATTCCCCTCGGCAACATTTTTGCTGGCACCTCGACTGTCTCTTGCACAACTGTATGCCACGTTTCCTCGGTGGGCACAGGAATAGGCTCGCCCGCAGCGATTGTCCCCAGAAGCGGAACCGCGCGAGCTCTCTTGCCAATGCCAGAGACTTCGATGCCCCGGGCAACCTCGGGCTCTCGGGTAATGAGGCCCTCTTCCGCAAGAGCCTCAAGGTGGTAGGCCACCACCGAGCCTGAACTGATGCCCAGAGCCTTTTGTATTTCGGTCCGGGTCGGGGCATAGCCTTTCTCCTCCACGAAGTTGCGGATAAACTCTAGTACGCGCCAGCGCGTAGTATATACTTTCATTCTCTACCTCTAAGTAACAATTGTTTTTATACAGTCTAATAATAGACTAATCTGTCTATAATGTCAAGGGCTTTTTGGCACAACTTTCAGGATAAAGAGAGCTGATTTTCAGTGGTGACTAACCGTGCGAGGTCTTAAAATCGCTGTTTTGCCTAAGGAAAAGTGAGGTGGCATGCCCGATTATACCCGAGGTTAAACAAGGTGGCTGATTGTTGGAGTCTTGCTCGACCTTGCTGTTTAATGTAAGATAGGCACATGGTGCAACGCAGACTAGCAGGGTCAAATTATAAAAGGAAGGTTTGTCATGCAGGTAGGTCCACCGTTCATAGTCTCCTACAGCATCACCACAAAGTGTAATCTGAAGTGCAAACACTGTTACAGTGATTCGGTTGAGGCAGCTCCTGACGAACTGTCGACTGATGAGGCACTCCGACTTATGGACGACCTCTCCAAGTGGGGCATAAGGCTTCTCGTTATTGACGGCGGAGAACCTCTTTGCCGACAAGACTTGCTGGATGTCGTGAAATATGCCTCGTCAAAAGGCATAAGAACCACCATTGGCAGTAATGGCACACTTATTGATGGGGCGATGGCGAGGAGGATGCTTGATGCCGGAGTCAGAGCCGTGGCCATCTCGGTTGATGCGGCCGATGCCAGGACCCATGATTCGTTCAGGGGCATGAGCGGTGCCTTTGAGCAGACTATCCGGGGTATGGAGGCTTGCAGGGCAACAGGCCTGCCGTTTCAGCTAAACATGGTCATCAGGAAGGAGACCCTGTCGCAACTGCAAGACATGCTGCATCTGGCGGTGGACTCGGGCGCCAATGCCGCCGAGTTCTTCGACCTGGTGGCGGCCGGAAGGGCCAAACGAGAGTCTAGCGAGCAACTCCTGAACCTTGATGAGAGGAAACGAGCCATGGAGTGGCTCGCACAAGCCCAGGAGGACTGCCCCATCGTGATAAGGGTGCCTGCGTGCCCTATGTACCCTCTCTTGCTCCAGCAAAAGAGGGTACAGCCCAGGCACTTCCCCCCGGCGATGCTGCAAAGGATACCCTATTATGGCCGAGGTTGTGCTGCTGGCATGCCCATGGGCTACGTGATGGTCAAATGCAATGGCGAAGTGAATCCGTGCATGTTACTTCAGATTAACCTGGGCAACGTTAGGGAGCAGAGCATTATTTCCACATGGAAGAATTCGCCAGCACTAGCCGAGCTGCGGCAGAGAGAATTACTCAAGGGCGAATGCGGGGGCTGCTCCTACAAACTTACTTGTTCTGGCTGCCGGGGCAGGGCTTATGAGGAAACCGGTGATATGATGGCTGCTGACCCGGGCTGTTGGCTGACAGCTCGCGCCTAGCTATCCACACTGACCAAGAGCTAGGGGCTTTACTCGACAGTTCCCGAACTTTTGTTTGAGAAGAAGGGGCCCCTAATTTGAGAGCATCGATGCCGTTCAAACGACTGCTAGGGTTATTCTCAGACTCGTCTGCTAAGACTTCCAGAATTCGCCTAGCCTCTTTGCTCAATTCCATAATTTGCCCTTTTATTCAAACCTTGGCTATCTACCTGTATGGGTTAAGGTCTACCCTGTATATAGCATCGGTAATTTCAGTCAGCTTTTGCTCAAACTCGCTGTGGCTGGGCTCTTTCAAATATATGTGTTTCAAACCCTTTAGTAACTCTGGCTTTTCACAGTCTTCGACCAAAATAGGTATAACCGTAAAATCCTCGTCTATGGCCTTAGTAAGCGCTGTGTTCATCTCTTTGGTACACCAATCTGATGAACTGTACCGGCTCTCAAGAAATACTAAGCAAGCGTCGCTTTCTTTAAAGCCTTCTCCTATCTTGCCTGCCACTGATTCACCAGCTTTAATTTCCCATTTGTCGAACCATACCTCTATCCGTTGCTGTGATAATCGGTGTGCAATAGTTTCTGCAACCTGCTCCGCTTTGCTTAGCTTTTTATAGGATAGAAATACCTTGTGACTCCTGAGCTTTTGAGCCGGCTGACCACTGATAGCTCTTACCTTATTTGCCAAATCCTCCCATGCCTGCTTCTTGACCCAGGAAGTTACGTTACTTACAACAAGCTGCTGTGACCGAGACAAGGAATCCCACGATATGTTTGCTTGACTACTCTGATTTGGTGCCGTTTGAAAGACATAAAGGATGCTTAATTGACCGGGCGTTCCTGTAGGTGGCTTAGTAAAGTAAGTAGCGAAGATTTCATTAATGGTAGGCGCAATTTTCAGAGACCCGCTTCTGTCCACATCTATCTCGTACGATGGTAAGAGCGGAGCAACCACTCTCTCCAAAGTCTCCAACTTTTGGCATATTTCGGGCGGCACTTGTGCCCAGTCATCCAACCTGATGTACCCAGATAGCTGACGGACGTCAGAGAAATTCCCGTCATCTTCCTGGGTCAGCGGAATATATTGTATGTGTAGCTCCTTCCCTTGCCCACTCCTCCGTCCTGTATAGAAATGGTACTCAAATGTTAGGTCTGAGATTCTCCTAGACGAAGCAGCCTTCATACCCTCTGCCGAGTCAGAACTTTTTGAGTTCATTTTGCTTTACTCCCAAGCGGCATCTATTTAGTGGTGACTTCAAAGCCGGGTAGGAGAGGTTGTTCAGGGTGCAACAATAACCTACCGATTTCCTCCCAGCCCCAACACGTTATACCTTCCAGCATGCATGCCCCGTGAACTGAATCATCGTCTGACACCGCAATCCAACCTCGTGCCTTCGCAAGAGCTATCACCTGTGCATCCGCAGACTTCCTTCCACTAGTACTCGCCCACAATCCTGAGTACACTTTGCCACCAACTGCAAAGCGTGGTCCGTATTTCCTTTCTATATCAGGAAAGCACTGTAACGCTGCGTAGTCCAAATCAATGACCAGAGGGTACTTCTCTGCCCACTTTGTCAGCGATTTTGATAGCTGGTCAGTCCCTTTTTTCAATTCCCTGTACACACCCTCAGGTATTTTTGCTTTGTCACTTCTTATCAGGCTCCGAAACTTCTGTAGCAGGCCTGCATCGCGCAGGTTAATGATACTATCGGAATCACAGCAAAAAGTTGTCATTTTGGATAATACTCACATTGACTCACTGCTTCAAGCCTGCTTTTGTACCAGCGACACAAACCCCTCAACCTGTTCTACTTTCATGTTAAGAATATCGGCTAGGTCCAACTTTGAGACCGTCCCACGGTCATATGCTACTGAAACAAGTTTTGACAGTGGTAAGCCAATCTCGACCAGCCTACGCATTGCCTTGGTTTTGCCGCGTTCAGCCCCTCTGCCGCCCCTAAAGAACGGTTTGCGCTCGTCCCATGTACCGCGCTTGTTTCGGTAGAATCCAGCCGCAGCTAGGCCCGATTCCTCTAATAGTATTGCTACGACATCCCTGCTTACTTTGAAGTTGTACCTAATCCGGTCCAGAAGCGGGTCTCCCCATCGTGAGCGCTTCTCGAAAAGTTCCTCATCTTTCAAAAAGTGCTCAAACTCTTCCTTTGGAACCAGCACTTCTGCTGCAAATCTGTTTGAAAAGTGCTCAAGCTGAGCACCGTCTGTTTGACCTCTAAAGTCACAGACTAAACCCGGACGCTTAACCAGAAGGTGAGCCCATTCATGCAGTAGGGTAAAAGTACGACCAGTCGCTGCCTCCATATCGGTACGATTTACAAGAATCGCCGGGGGATGAGATTGGTCCCATCTTGAGGCTCCTCTAACCTCGCGCGGGACTAACTTGAGGGCCAGAACAAAGGCGCCTTGCGCCTCTATGGCGCTTCTCCAGAAATCGAATGCTTGGTTCGGTGTAGCCCACTGCTTTCGAAGCTCTGGCGTAAAGCCGAGTCGCTCCCGTTCCCTTTGGGCAACAGATTGAACCGGCTCCTTTAGGTCGGCCACTCCAATGCGGACTTCGCGTGACATCCCTGTCCTCTCCACCAAAGAGGCGATGTAGTCAGTTAACCTCAAAAACTCGCTAAGACTAAGATGAGTCTCGTAGCTAAGGGCTTCAGGTTTCTCAGCTGTTAAACCTCTGAAATCAAGCACCGCTGCCGTATCTGGAGGTGTGTCTAAGAAAAAATAACCAACCGGGCAATCATAGATTCCGGCTAAGTTCTCAAGGTCAGCCAGCGTTGGAACCTCGTTCCTTGTTTCCCAGTTAATAACACGCTCAGCAGGTATCTCGGCCAAAGTCTCAACATCCTTGGGTTGGAGTCCCATCCGGCGTCTTGCCCATTTCAGTATTTCAGGATTAGCCCACCTCTGGGGCATTTGTACACGTGCTTCAGTCACCATGACTATTCAACTCCATCATAAATCCTATTTATACCTTTCTCCCGTCTTCCAGTATTTGACAGGTAATCTCTTCGTTGGAGCACCAGGCTCATCAGCAACCAGGACCTGATTTAGGGGAAACTGTCCCGCTCTTTGTTTAATATATTGCCTTTCGCCATCAGTGAGAATAGTAAAAGCAGAGAGAACTAAGTCATCAATCTCAGCCTGGATATTGTGCAATTTTTGCGAGAGAGTCGGTTTCCTTTGTGCCCAGATGTCCATCTGCTCCAACGCCGCCACACACGCCCCGATATTCTTCGGCACCAGAAAATTCTCCAAATCCTTTTTGGAAAGTGAATCTTTGCCCTCAAGACCAGCCCTAGCAATTATATACTGAAGTATGGTGGGCTCTCCCTTCACCTTTCCGAGTTTGCTACTTGTTAATTCCCCTTCCTCAGACACTTGGGCAGTCTCAACCTCTATCTCTGCAAAATATTGGCTCAAGTCGCATTTAGGGCTATAAGCGAAAGGAGTTAAATCCTTTCCGAGGATGAAGTCAATTTGCTTTAACAAATCCTTATCGCCGTTTACCATTTCCTTGGCTATAGCATGTGCTTGCTGAGAGAGGCTATCAAGGCGATTTTGAATGAACTTATCCTTGTAGATGGTTTCAGGTGTGGGCATACCGCCGATAATTCGGGGGTAGAATGTTGAATAGCGTTTTTGCACAACTCCACTTCTAAGCATGAGGAAAGAGTAGTACCTGATAGGTAAACTATTCATTAGAGCAGCTATGACAAATGGATAATCATTGAGCTCCTTGATAGGAGAGCGCACTACCATAACGGTGTCTCTAGCCAGATAATTCCCGCTGGTGCCGTCATCCACTGAAGTCTGGCTGGTGAGAGATATACGCCTAGCTACTACTTTCGGAGATTTGAAGAATTCCACAGTCTTGGGGTCAGATATGAGTTGAGGCTGATAATCGATGTATCTTCCCTGCCATTCAATAGACCAGGCTTTGACCTCTCGCCCGTCAAGCAAGGGAAAAGGATTAGTCATCCCAGAAGTATCATTTGATATTAACTCTTGCCCTTCAGCAGCTCCCCGCAAGGTCATCCCGTATTGCCCATCCAAGGCGCATTTTACATTCCTCATCTTCTCAAGTATCGGGAGGTCATCTTCACGAACTTCGACTCTCCAGGAATTGTCCGGGGAGAGAGCCAGCCACCTGCCTTGCTCGATGTAGGTTATCTCACCCTTGTCCTGGTTAACGTCCTCTAGGGAAGAAATACCATGCACCAGAGCCACCTTGTGTCCTGGAGGTGGAGGTGCTTTCTTCACAAAGAGTAATATCGGATTAACATTGGCGACAAAAACCTCGCACCATTCAAGAGGGACAACCCGCTCGATTGTATAGTCTGAAAGAACCTTCCTCAGCTTCTCATTAGCCCGGGCATCTGCCAAACCTAAAGAGACTATGACCCCCAGCCTGCCGGTGCCATTCTTGAGCCAGTCAATTGTTTTCCTCATGAAATAGGCGAATATGTCAGCGTTCATCGCGGCGACATCATTGAACACCTTGCGATAGTGGTCTCTCGGCTCTTGCGGCAAACGCTCATTTCTGACATAGGGCGGATTCATTACCAGATATTCATATTCGCCGAGCTTATCCCTGGCTTGAATTGCCTCCTCGAGTTCAGCGAGTTGTACCAGCGGGATAAATATATTCCGTGTGCTTCCACCAATTTGCGGATGTGGAATAGTCCCAATAAGAGAGTCAATGGTGTATATTGGTAGCCGGCTCAGGCGAAATTCTCTGCCTCCGGTTTTAGCTTCATCTTTGGCTTTCATGTAGATATCGAGGATAAGGAAAAGAAGATTCAATTCAGCGATATGGGTGGCAAATGGATTAATATCCAGGCCGATAACTTGTTTCATTGCTCCCAGCCTGGCCTCCTCGCTCAGTCCCCGCTGTTTCAAATCGTCTAGCATGACATTGGCAGCTCTGACCAGGAAACCACCGGAACCGCAGGCCGGGTCTATGAGAGTGCCCTCACCCTTCCAGCCAATGTGCTTTAGTATGTAGTCCACTACTTCTCTAGGTGTATAGAACTCGCCGAGTTTCTTGCGCTCTTTTGGCGCGAGGTATTCCTGGTAAAGGTCGCCGAGTGTATCCCTGTCCACCTGAGATAGGTCAAAGGAGTTGAGAAGGAAAAGAATGCTCTCCAGAGTCTCATTCAATTCCGAATTACCCTTTACGTACCAGTCAAAGATGCCTTCTTCAAAGAAGTGCTCATATATATGACCAGCGTCTTCATAAGCCAGGCGGATTAGGTCTTGATAGTTCTCCTTGAGATAGGTGACAAACTTTCTCCAGATACCAATGCCGCCGTTGCTAATTTTGCGTTGTAGCAGCCCCTTGTCCTCAGCAATCCGGACAAAAAGAATACGGTTGAGGGCGGCATAGGTAATGTCAGCAAGATAGATATCCAGTAGTTCTTTTGATTTGACGTCCTTGGAGTAGGGTTGTATCCGCTGGAAGGCAGGAAAGGAAACCTCCATTACTTCAATGGAAGACCTGTATTCTTGGCGGAGTCTGTTCTTCTCATTCTCAATCAGGTCCATCCGTTCCCTTCGTTCTTCATCGGGGATGGGCAAAGCCTGAAGAGACTCCACCTGAGACTGGAGTTGCGTCAGTTTTTGTTGGTACTCCGAATACCGCTGTTCATGCATACCCCAGGCTTTTCGCAGATAGCGAAGGAGAAGGCCACCGCAGAGCTGAAGGGCATTCACGAACTTAGTGAAACCATCTTCGGTGTGTACCGGTATGTAGCAATAATCGAAATTACCCTCTCTGAAAGGGATTAGATGACCTTTTTGAACCATGGAAGTGTGAGAAAGCTGCCAAAATGTGGCATTACTTTCTACTTCTCCCTCAATCAGGGTGATGTCTTGGAGATGGTTACCCTTTGGGGTATAAACTCGTAGGCGATGAGGAGATGCTAAAACAAGGAATGATTCGCCTCCCTGGAGGTAACCTCTAGCCTGATTTAGAGTGGCACCCTTGTCCAAATCGGAATCCGAGATTTTGCTCTCAAATACAATGTGGGAAATGCTGTCAGGAGTGAGGATTCTTATATCGGTGTGGCCCTTCTCATTGCGGACCAGCTTAGATGGATAGCCGAGCCCCTTCTTTAAGACACAGTCAATAAAACTACTTCTCCATTCAATCTCGCCCATATCCGGTTTGTCGGATAGTTCTCGCCGATAAGTACTAAACCACTTCTGTTTTGCCATACAGTCCCGGTCTCCTCATTTACTCCCGCTTCGGGCTGGACAATTCCTCTATCTTCACATGAAGAGCTTCAGCTAGTTTACGAATAGTCCGTGGCATAGGTTTTTGCTTGCCATTCTCGATGCGGTGGATAGTAATACGGTTCACACGGGATATTTGTGCTAAATCGGTTAAGGATAAGGCTCGTTGCTCTCGCAGTCTCTTCAGGTTACTGTCCATTCTTCCCACCCTTAAAGGACTTTATCCGTTTCTAATTCTGTAGTATGATTGTAGTCGTATCGTTAGCGGGATGTCAAGAAAGTGGTGTTCCGGTATGTAGCCCCCTTGACTATCAACCAAAAGTTTCGCTATAGTCTGTATCATAGCTACGGGCTCACTGAACGATATAGCGGTTGTCATCATTCTACGGGCTAGAATGGCCGGGGCTGGTGGGCTGAACAGTTGTGGGCACTAAAAAGGGGAGCAGCTTTTGACTGCTCCCCTAATAGTCCAACACTTTAGATTAGGCTTTGCTGGTTGCCATGCTTGAGCCTTGCCCGCTCCTCCTCTACCGCCCCTTTGGGGATGGACTTGCAGACTGTCTCTATCCCTGCTTTGATGTGGTTGAACTTCTCCTTTATGTCCCACTCCACGCGGGCAAGGCGGTCGTCTATGTAGCCGGCGAGATTTGGTATCCGCCTGGCTTCCTGGACTTTTGCCAATGCCTCGTCAATGAACGGCTGGGCATAGCTTAGTTGAAGTTCCACCTCATCCATCGCCTCGCTCACTTTCAAAGCACTCCATTTTATAGACACAGTTTCGCCTCCTTTCTGGGCATAGTAAACCCTATACTTCCGGCGGTATCCGCCTAGCTTTTGAGCGTAAAGTCTATGGCGGTCATCACCACCTCAGACCAGCACTCTAGTCCGCTCTCCACGCCCTTTCTCACCATTCGGAGCACATCATCGGTTATTGCTTCTTCGGGAATACCCTTCATTCTGGCGCACTCCAAAACGTCCTTTTTGGTGAGAATAAAGATAATGTCCTGGTCACTCACTCTTATCACCCCCTTTCCTATTCGATTTTGGCAAAAAGAGAGGGGCCGGTAAGGCTTCCCGACCCCTCTCCTCTGAGGGGTGGAAGCCCCTCTTTTGGTATCCAGTTAGTCTTGCACTACCTGTTCAGACACAGCTTGACGGTTGCACGGTGTCTACCCGTAGCTTTACAGATTTGGTAGACAGATTGACCCTCATCGTGGAGACGTGCTATTCGCCTCTTTTCCCAGTCCGAGACTTCGCGCCCATTCTTGCGACAGTCCAGCTTAGCCTTATGCCTTATCCAATACCTCTGGTCAGCAGCGTTTAGCTTCTTCTCATTGAGACGGTCATACCCTATCTCCACCAGGCGTTTAGGTAAGGTGGCGAGCACAGCCAGGGCATCCAGTCGGGCTTCATTATCCCCGTCCTCGGAGGCAAAGTCCTCGTCCTCGTAGAAAGAGCGAAACTTCCCTTCTCGGTAGCACTTTTTGCACCAGTATCGCTTTACCTCTTTTCGGGCGACGCCCCAGAGGTAGGCAGGCTCTTTGCGCTTCTGGCTAACCCGTATTAGGGCGATAACTATGTCCTGCTCCACATCATCCCTGTCGCACGGGTCTATCCCGTAGGTGATGCGATAGGCTATCTCCACAAAGGGTCTCAGTCCGTCAAGCTGGTCTCTATGCTCATAGAGCCATGACATGACTACCCCCTTTCTAGCCACAAAAAAGGGGTATCCGCTCCCACGCTGGGGAACGAATACCCCTAAAAAAAGCAAAAAAGCGGGGACTATCCCCGCTTTCTTGCGTGGCTGTTTTCTGTGTTCAAGCGTTCTATGCTACGGCTACTGGCTCTTTT
>Ga0315282_10013993_pt1 | contig 12008 bp, 11 predicted proteins | sample YL17G07_20_MG_FD_203693 | JGI IMG/M metagenome (GOLD analysis project Ga0315282, IMG submission 203693) | Sediment microbial communities from Yellowstone Lake, YNP, Wyoming, USA - YL17G07_20 | ecosystem: Environmental > Aquatic > Freshwater > Lake > Sediment | place: USA: Wyoming | collected... | reverse complement strand
AAACGCAATTATCTCTCTTCGATGCACAATCAAGTCGAATCGCTTCGAAGACTATTGGGAGGCACGGGCGCCATAATTTACCCCACTTTTATGTCGCAGGCCCAACCTAAGACCCCCAAATAGGCATTGAATTGGAAAGCTGCTTACATCAGGCAAGACAGATGCCTACTGCTTCATGATATCGTGAAACAACCCTCCTTAACGTATTTAATGCGGATTCGGGGGTATAAGCTCCTGTCACCCCTTTGAGCGGGCGGGAAGAAACTTCTATTCTGAATTCGACACCCGCTGCTTTAGCTTCGATTAGGTGTGACATTGACTTTGCTTCCGGGTCGGAAATGATGCGAGACATAGTGTGGTCAAACCCCAAACCAGCGATCGCTAAGGCAGCGTGGACATTGACATTTCTTGGGAATAATTTGCAGGCATCTCTTGTGGGCCCCTCGTATACCACTGTTCGCCTTGTATCGTGCCTCCCGTCAAGATTCGCTGGATTCTTAGTCGTTGTAACTGAGACTGTTTCAAGGACTCCCCGCCCATCCCAGAGGCCATCGATACCTAAAATCGCACCGTGGGGAATAAATATCCGCCGCTGATGCATTTTGCACAATGAATTAACCTGTTCACTAAATTCTCTGTGAGCAAAGGCCGTCAGCGAGAAAGGCAAGAGGTCTGCCTTGCTTAAAATGGTTGCAATATTTTCTATAAGACACGTCGCTGTAGCAGTCTCCACGATAAGATCAATCTTCTGATTAGGTAACTGGGAAAGACTTGTGATGGCCTTATTTGCATTGACTAGATCGAGTCTTGACTTGTCCTGATCGAGTACAAACACTATGTTTGCTTCTTGTGTAATGTTCTTCACCAGATAAGAGCCAATTGTTCCAACTCCTATGATTCCCAAGTGTACCATTTCATAACACCTCCCTTGTGGAATGTTTGTCATGAATTCAGTGCCTTTCGAGCTAGATAATGATTTTTTAGAATCGTTTCTTATACACTTCTTATACGCTTTGAGAATGGATTAGGAGTTGAGCCTGTTTTTCTCTCCGCTTTTCCTACAGCCTCTTTATAATCAATAGCTTAAAGTTTATCAATGTGATTTTTTTGTTGCCAAGACAGTTGGATTTGGTTAAGGTCTTCTAGGAAATTTCTGAGGCCGCGGGCCAACTTGGGGGTTTATTGGAAAGATTCAAGGAGTGGGCAAAGGAGCCGAGGTCGTCGTGGAAGAAAAACGAACGAGGGCCTGTTATCATGTCTCCGCCAATCTCCATTTATCGTCACTCTATTGAGATCCGAGTTCCTTTAGTCCTTTTGTTTAGGGGGTGTTGATACGATGCCTACCGTTGCTTCGTCAGCCTTGGAGGTTCCTCAATCCCGCATCCGTGAGTTGGCGGACATAGCCATGAAGATGGGAGGCGTAATCAGACTGTATTTTGGAGAATCCAATATTCCCACGCCTGATTATATCAAGCGAGCAGCTTCAAAAGCACTGGAAGAGGGCTACACATTCTACACTGAAAATGCCGGACTACCACGCCTGCGCCAGGATCTGGCCCATTACTACCAAAGAGTGCAGGGGGTGGCACTCGACCCTCAGTCGGAGATCGTCGTAACCGGGTCCGGCGTATAGGCACTGAATGTTGGAATTCGATGTGTCCTCAATCCAGGTGATGAGGCGCTTGTGCTCACACCCGCTTGGCCGAACGCCTCCGCAAATATTAGAATGGACAATGCGACCCTTATAGAAATTCCTCTCTTGCTTGGTGGCGATCGCTACACGATCGATTTCGATGCACTCAAGGCAGCAGTGACACCTCGAACCCGTCTTGTAGCTTATACTTCTCCGTCAAATCCACTTGGGTGGGTTGCCACGGAGATTGAACAGGAAAAACTCCTAGGGTTTGCCCGGCATCATGGCCTGTGGCTATTTGCGGATGAGGTCTATGACCGCCTTTACTATCGAACCCCGGAACTCGGAGTGGCTGTGCCCTCACTTTTGCGTAAGGCCAACCGCGAAGACCCAGTAATTGTGACTCAATCCTTCTCAAAAACCTACTGCATGACGGGCTGGCGGATCGGTTGGCTTGTAGGACGCCGGGACATTGGAGAGAAAGCGGCCCAACTCAACGAATACATCATCTCGCATGCGCCGAGCTTCGTTCAGCGTGCGGCTCAAACCGCTCTCATGCACGGGGAGGAAGAATTGAAGAGAATGCTTGTCCGTCTCAGGAGAAATCGCGACTTTTGTCTCGGCGCCCTCCGCCAGATGCCCGGAGTGACCATTCCTTCTCCCGATGGTGCATTCTACCTATTCCCAAAGATTGAAGAACTGACAGATTCTTTTGCTTTCTGCCGGAAACTGTTAGAAGAAGCTCGGGTAGGGTTTGCTCCCGGTGTGGCCTTCGGAGCCGGAGGGGAAGGATCGGTCCGTATCTGCTATGCTGCCGACCGCAACATTCTCGAACAGGGCATGGAAAGACTGGCCCACTTTCTATCTGAATCCTGGGGGCGTCAAGAATCGGGACTGGGCCCTTAATCTCAAAAGTTGGCCAATTTTCCATCCCGGTCCCGTTTATTGTAAATCCATTCTAACCCTATGCTTCGCAGTTTCTCTTTCATGTATGCATTGACTCTCTTGCTTTCTCACGTTGATATTCTCGACGAGTGATGACTTCCCCTCCCCGAAAACCGGCCCAGGGGATGAGTTGGAATAGGGGCTGAGAATGAGTAAGGGGAGGTAGGGGTGAAGAAGAAGGGATTTACTGCAGAGCAAATGAAGCTCCCCGCCCTAAAGGGCGACGCTTCCCGGTAAGGTAATTTCCTTTTACATTGTGTCCCTTGCCCCCTAAAGGGCGGGGCTTGCGGGGCACTTGCCGGTCATCGGGAAGCTGAGAGAAGCAGAAGATCTTCCAAGCCGGTGGCAGCGAACGAAAGCGTGTGTGAAGTTGGCCCAAAAAAGATTGGGTAGTTCATTCTGCAGTGCAGCAAGAATGCAGCAAAAAGAAAAAAAGCGACAGATCGTTTTCTGTAACCCTTAATCTTCTTGGTGAGCCGTGCAGGAATCGAACCAGCAACCTACTGATTAAGATGGTTTCTGGTTCTCCATTCCGGATGCCTTTCCACTAGAACTGAGGCTATTTTCTTTGAATTGGGTGAGTATTTCTCTCTAATTTGCGCAGAGCGCAGTCTGTGAACGAGTATAAGATCTTGATGATTTGGATTAGGAGTATTAAGTGTTATTATTATTAATGGTGTCTCTGAAGCTAGCATTAGAATCATAAGTGGTATATTTTGGGGGATTTTCATTTGTGCGAATCAATTTCTGACAGGTTATGTTAATTCTCTGTGAATGAACTATTCAATAATAGCAGAAGCCTAAGGATTTAGAAATCGAGGTGATGCATATGGAACACCCAACACTAGGCGGCTACAATGGTAGGGTTCTTCGAGTGGACCTTACCAGAGAAAAGATGACCATTGAACAAATTGATGAACCATTTTGCAGGAAATATCTGGGAGGTGCTGGTTTTATTGCCCATTACCTTCTGGCTGAAGTCAACCCAGGTATTGACCCTTTGGGACCCGAAAATAAACTCATCTTCGCCCTGGGACCTCTCACCGGTATCCCCCTTGGAGGATGCGCACGTCATACCGTAGGGGGCAAATCGCCTTTGACGGGCGGCATCGCCAAATCTGAAGTGGGCGAACACTGGGGCTCCCAGCTGAAGCGCGCCGGTTTTGACGCCCTTATTATCGAGGGCAAGGCCAAACGTCCTGTTTACCTTTACATTCACGGGGGCGAAGCAGCCATCAGAGATGCTCATCACCTCTGGGGAAAGAATACCAAGGAGACCCAGGAATCCATCCGGGCGGAATTGGCGGACAGCAAGATCAGGGTCGCCATGATCGGCCCCGGGGGTGAGAATCAGGTGAAATACGCCTGCATTATGCATGGACCCTTTGACGCAGCTGGCCGTGGAGGTTTAGGTGCTGTCATGGGATCTAAAAACCTCAAGGCGTTGGCTGTTCGGGGCAATGAAATGCCAGCCATCATCAATGCCGCTGGCATAACTAAGGTGGCTAAGTGGCTTAAAGAAAATATGCAACTGGTGAAGGGACTTAAGGACTTCGGTACCGGAGCAAAAATGTCTGGTTTTGCGGAGGTCGGAAACCTTCCCATAAGGAACTTTCGAGATGGCACCTTTCCGCAAGTGGACAAGATTTCGGCAAATACGCTAAAGGCAACGATCGGGATAGGCATGGAAGGCTGTTTTGCCTGTCCGGTTCGATGTAAGAAAATTGTGGAGTGTCACGAACCCTACCGGTTAGACCCGGCCTATGGAGGGCCTGAATACGAAACTCTCGGAGCTCTGGGTTCCATATGTGGAATTGACAATTTACACGCCGTAGCCAAGGGGGCTGAACTCTGTAACGCTTATTCTCTTGACACTATTTCTACGGGCGACACCATCGGTTTTGCGATGGAATGTTATGAAAGGGGGCTTTTGACTTCCGAACAAACCCAAGGCATCAGGCTGGAGTTTGGAAATACCGAAGCCATGCTCAGGATGATCGAATTGATTGCTCGACGGGAAGGGATAGGAAACCTGGTCGCCGAGGGTGTAGCCGCGGCAGCAAAACAAATTGGTCATGGGGCTGAAGATTTTGCCATGCATGTCAAGGGTGTGGAGATTCCGATGCATGAACCGAGACTTAATAAAGCTCTTGCGCTGGGCTACATGGTACATCCTCACGGCGCCGACCATTGTGACAGTCTAATTGACGTATTTTTCAAATCCTCTGGGGAGCAACCGAATGTGACGATCCCTGAGTTCATCCCCCTGGGTCTCGGACCTGCACCCTTTGAAGATATTGGCCCTCGAAAGGTCGCCCTATTCAAAGCTTTTCAATCCAAAAGGATCATTTGTGACTCCTTGGTTCTTTGTCTTTTGCTGCCTTACTCTTTCGCCCAGATGGCGGAGCTGACATCAGCAGTGACCGGACATGAAACCCCTGTTACAGAGTTACTCAGTGTTGGCGAGCGCATCGTCACAATGTTCCGTCTCTTCAATATCAGGGAAGGATTTACAGATGCAGATGATAAGCTTCCGGCGCGTTGCTTTGAGCCTCCCATCGGGGGTCCTCTATCCGACAAATCCCTGGATTTTGAAGAAATGGAAAGAGCAAAGCGTCACTATTATCAGCTGATGGGATGGGATGAGAGCGGTGTCCCGACGAACGAGAAGTTGGATGAGCTTGGGATTGATCATCTAGCCTCGAGACAATGAGCATAAAGATCAAAATACCTGAGTTTTTGCAGGATAAGACAAACGGTAGGTCTCTCATTGATGTTACGGGGAATACCCTTCGTGAGTGCTTAGTGGCATTGGTTCATTACTACCCGGCCCTTAAAGGTGAAATAGTTGATGGTCAGGGAATACTTCTTTTCAGGTGGCTCATCTTCATTAACGGTAAGCTTGCTAGTGCTTCCGATGAGTTGTCGACCCCTGTCACAGAGGGTGACGTGGTCCTTCTAGTACCGATGGTAGCAGGGGGGTAGGCGGAGCGTGAGGCCATGAGAATTTTCGAGAAAATGACAGAAGACTCTCACACAAATTCACACATAGAAAAAGAAAAGGGTTGGCCCCAAACGGCTAACCCCTTGACTTAACTGGCGCGCCCGGCCCGACTCGAACGGGCGACCTGCGGATTCGTAGTCGAAACCCCTGAACTTCCTAACCTCCTCAAAGTTAAGGAAGTATTTGAAACTATATCGTTTTCATTTTTCTTATTTTTTCCAATTTTAGCATGTTTTAGCATATTTTGGAAAGTTTTTCTCACACAAACTCTCACACAAATTTCAATCAGGTCAGATCTCACATTGCGTCGGGTTACCGACCTCCTGCACCTGAAGCTCTTAGGCCGGGTTATGGTTCAACAAGTCGAACTTTGAGTGTCGTACAATGATTTGGGGCAGATCACCTAACTCACACCCAGGTAGGTTTTCATTAATTTCTCTTCATCTTGTAGTTGGTGGGGCGAACCAAAGAATCTACCTTCACCCTGAACCATTATAAACGCGTAGTCTGATATCCGTAAAGCCTCCCGGACCTTTTGCTCAACTACCAGAATGTCTACTCCTGCTGCATTCAAGTCTTTTATAATTTGAAAAATCTCTGCAACGACGAGTGGAGCAAGGCCCGCGGATGGTTCGTCCAACAACATGATTCTTGGCTTGGACATCAAAGCGCGTCCAAAGCTCAGTATCATCTGCAGACCACCACTCAATCTTCCAGCTCTTTGAGACCTCCTTGAATTAAGAATGGGAAAGCGGTCATACACGGACTGTAGCCTCTCCAGTGTTTCAGTGCGTGAATCCACTGTATAGGCTCCCATCAAAAGATTTTCTTGCACCGAAAGTTCGGGAAAGACTCCTCCTGCTTGAGGTAGTACTGCAATCCCTTTTCTTATTGCGCTATGTGTCGGCAAGTGAGCGATATCTTCACTCCCGAAGAGAACCTGTCCCTTCCAGGCCCTAACCAAACCGATCAAGCTCTTAAGCAACGTCGATTTTCCACTGCCGTTAGGACCTAGCACGCAAGTAATGCAACCCGCATGAACCTGCAGGTTAATTCCGTTGAGAACTCTAATTTTTCCATATCCCGCAACAAGTTCTTTCGTCTCAAGGGTTACCACCCCTATTACCTCCCCAGATAAGCTTCTCTGACTCTTTGGTTACTGTAAATCTCGGAAAAAGTGCCTTGTGCTATGACCTCTCCAAAGTCCATCACAATTACTTTTTCTGAGATTTCGGAGATCCAATCCATATCATGCTCAATGAGAATAAGGGTTTTACCTCGCTCCCGAAGATGTTTGAGGTGCCCCATAATTTCGGCCCGTATGGTTGGGTTCACTCCGGCCACGCATTCATCAAGCAATATAGTATCCGGATCTCGAGTTAGGGTCCTGGCGATTTCAAGCAACTTCTGCTGCCCTCCGGAAAGATTTTCAGCCAATTCGTCTTTTAGGTGATCAAGATAGAATTGCTCCAAAAGTTCTTCGGCCCGGTGTTTTATATTCTTGATGGCGCTTGGCATGTGCGGCACGAGCATATTTTCAAGAACGGTCATCTTGGAAAACGGTACAGGTATTTGAAATGTACGTCCTATCCCGATTCTTGCCACTTGAAAAGGTTTCAAACCCGTTATTTCCTGGTTTTTATAAATGATGGCTCCAGCATCGGGCTTGTAATAACCTGTGATAAGATTAAAAAGAGTGGTCTTGCCGCTGCCGTTCGGTCCTATTATCCCGATGGCGATCCCCGATTCAAAAATCAGGTCAACGCTATCGACAGCAACGATTCCGCCGAACGTCTTGGTTAAGCGTTTAGTTTGCAGCAGCATTGTCGTCGAAACCTTTCTGTCGAGAAGAAACCGAAATAATTGAAGATCGAGACCTGACCCTACTTATAAGACCTACAATGCCTTCAGGCATGAACAAAACGACGGCTCCAATAGCTAGACCGAGAAGTATGAGGTAATAAACCTCGGCTCCGAATGTAATCCATATGAGCTTATTGGCCAACTGAACGACAACAGCTCCTACTGCGGGGCCCCAAAAGGTGCCTACTCCACCGACGAGTGTCATAACCACCATCTGGTCTGTTATGAGAGCAGAAAGAACACTTGCTGGATGTATAAACGTCAGCCAATATGCGTATATACCCCCAATCATCCCTGGGAAAAAAGCGCTAAGAACAAAGGCCTCCAATTTCTCCTTTGTTGTGTTGATCCCTAACGATTCGGCAGCTTCAGGAGCGTCCCTTATAGCTCGTAGGCAAAGCCCGAATCTTGATCTGTCCACCAAGCAGTAAGTTGTGACCATGGTGAACAGTGCTGCAGCCAGCATACTGAAATAAAAGAAATTTTCATTTAAAAATGGTGGCAGTCGAAACCCATAGGAGCCGCCTGTTATTTTCAAAATAGACGCTAAATGGCGAATGGCTTCGGCAAATGCCCACGTAGCTATAGCAAAATAAGCACCTCTCAGCCTAAGGGTCGGAAGTCCGATAATGAACGCAACAGCGCTATTTACCAATCCCGCTAGGACAATAGACGCAAAGAAGGGTATTCCCGCCAATTTCATTGTCAAACCAGTGAAATAAGCCCCTATCCCAAAAAAAGCTCCGTGACCAAAGTTAATATATCCCGTATACCCGCCGATGATATTCCAGCTCTGAGCCAAAGCAATCCACATGAAAACTCCCGTAAGAATCCGTACCCAAAAGGTGGGAAGGAAGATAGGCGAACCAATGGCAAGGCATACTAAGAAAAAAAGGGAAAGAAGTATGGATGGTTTAAATGCTCTTTCTTTTCGCTTGACCGACCCCATTTAAAGACCCCTTCCCAGCAACCCCTTAGGGGAAATGAGGAGAACCAGATATAGAGTGGCAAAAACCAAAATAAGGACGTACTGGGCACCGATGTATATCGTGACTAACGATTGCAGTACCCCCAAGAACACGGCAGCATATATGACGCCCTGGGTATAACCCAAGCCAGCTAAAACCACTACGAAAAAAATAAAAATCGTATAAAGGATACCCATCTCGGCGCTGATAGAAAACAGAATCCCAATAAAAACACCAGCCATTCCAGTCATGGCAGCGTAAATTCCGTATACGAGGGATCTGATTCTTGCCACGTTGATTCCTAGAGTTTTAGCCACAGCCTCATTCTGCGCAGTCGCTCTTATGGCTGTTCCGGTCTTAGTAAAACGTATGAAGACCAGCAAAGCCAAAGTCGAAAAAATACCGAATGAAAAGGCAACCAATCTAGTCGATGATATAGTGAAACCTCCGAGAGCGACGTGGGTTCCCGAGATCACACTGGAAATGGACCTCACATTGAAACCCCAAATTGAAAGAGCACTGCCACGCAAAACCAGAGAGATTCCGAAAGTAACAACCAGTCCCATTAATACAGCCAGCGATTGTTTACCACGAACGGCGCGAGCAATTAAGGGTTGGACAAAAAACCCGGCAAAAAAGAAGACGATAGCAACTACCGGAACCAGAAGCAGTGGTTCGATTTTCAGAAATCTTATGAGAGAATAAGTTACAAAGCTACCCAACATCAGCCACTCCCCGACGGCAAAATCGATAATTTCCATAACTCCAAAGCAAAGTGAAAAGCCAACAGCCATGGTAATCAAAATACCTCCTATCAAAATGCCGTTGATTAAAGACTCCGCAAGAAGTCCCATTATTCCTCTCCTTTAGAGCCACGGTATGGTGAGCAGTGGAGCCGATCAGAATTGAAGGGATCTGTGGACATACGGAAAGATCGAATCAAGTCCGCCATAACGAAATTTCTTAGGCATAAATAAGTAGGGGATTGCCAAAGAACCCTTTAGCAGACGGCAATCCCCTAAATACTCTGCCTGTTTTCTGTAACCGTTCGGGGGTTCAGGGCCTCGCGGTTCAGCATTCGACCGGTGGACTCACCCAAAACCTGAACTTTGGTTCACGGGTTCATTAAATATTCTTTGGTCTACAAGCAAACTCAACAAAAGAAGGCTAACCTTCAACGGTGAACCCTTAAGCTCTGAACACCCACAATCTTCCTGCCCTGCCTTGAATCTGAATCAGCGCTTGTCCCACGGCGGGGTTGGATAGCGTGGAGGCACTCTCGCCAATGAACCAGGGCCGACAAGAACATGTTTACCATCTTGGATTTGTAAAGTAAGAGATGTTAGGCCGATATTGGCGTGAAAATGGTCTCCTGCTGGAGCGAATTTGACCGGGCCGTAGAATGTGAGGACATTTAGTTTCTCGAGCCCACTTCTTAGCGCCTCGCGTTTCTTTTCATCTAGAGGCGGGATAAGTCCTTCCTGTTCTATCACGGTCTGGAAGGCTATTCCTGTAGCGGCACATGCAGCCTCAGTGTATTCAGGTACGGCTCTATTATAACGCTGTTGATATTGTTCGAAAAAACTTGCAGAGCTTTTAAAGAGGGGCAAATTTCCTTTATACTCGATCTCTCGCGACCAGACTGTCGCCCCCATGACATATTCGGCATCTTTGCCCAAGCCAAGGAAATCGGCATAACCCATACCTGCATGCTGGACATATGCTTTAGGATTGAAAGCGAGTTCCTTCGCCGTCTTCATCAATCCCAATGCGCCCTCCAGATGAGTGGCCATCGCAAAGATATCGGTGCCGCTCCTCTTCGCCTTTGTGATTATGGGAGTCCAGTCGGTTGTGTTGTCAGGTACCTTCTCGTCTCCAACGACCGCAATGCCGGCTGCCTCTGCCTGGCGCTTGTATTCGGCACCGGTGGCTTCCGTGAATGGATCGATGAGGGACAAAATGAAAATACTCTTAGGCTTGGGATTCACATCTTTTGCGAGGGTTAGGATTGCTGATCCGGCAATGAGATCAACAGAAGGTATTGCACCGAAGGTGTATTTGAATCCCTCTTTCCAGATTTTAGGAGATTCAGCTGAACCGGTAATCATAGGTACTTTGTATTTTTCCACTATCGGTGCGGTGGCGAGAGTTACAGAGCTTGCATAAGGACCAAGAATAAAGTCAACTTCTTCCTGCTGTATCATCCTCGCGACAGCGTCTGCGCCGACCGCGGGGTCGGTTTGATCATCTGCAAGAATCAAATGAACCCGATATTTCTCTCCTTTGATTTTGATGCCGCCCTCGCGATTGACCGCATCAGCCCACATCTCGTATCCTCTGCGGGTGACGTTACCACCCCAAACATTTTGGCCTGAGAGGGCGGTAATAACTCCCACTTTAAAATAGTCGCGACCTGGCTTGCCTCCCTGGGCAAATGCTTCACCTGTCATGAAAAAACCGAGTAGGACAAGAACGCCAATAGACACGAATGTTAAGATGAAACCTGTCTTTTTCATAGGATGCCCTCCTTTCTTATTGAAGTTAGCGAAAAAGTTAGTATCAGATTATTCCATGCCGATTCTCGAGAATTCCGCAACCACCTCCTTCCCCTTTTCGATAAAAGCTCACCTTTGAGTAGGGTAACAATACGAAAACAGGAGTTAGAAGTCAATAAAAAAATTCGGGTGTTTTCTCAAACACCTTAAAATGAATCCAACCTGGCATTTAGGGCGCGTCAAGGGATCAACTCCAGGAATCTTCCAAATCACCCTCACCCAATTCTTTCTGTTTCCATAGCTTCATTTCTTCTGGGGAGAATCCTCTGGGGCACAACCATTTGAAACCCTGCATCCATCTTTTGAAGATTGGTGCTTCAGCCAAAACCTCGTGCAAGATGGGTTGGGGCCGTTGACTGATATCTACCCATCTCCTATTCTTCAGCCCACGATAGATCAGGGAAAACCTTATGCCAGTCAGTAGACTGCTCAAAAGCATAGCCAACGCGCAATATCAAACTCTCCTGAAAAGGCTTACCATAAATCATGAGCCCAATAGGTAATCCGTTGCTAGTAAAACCACAAGGCAGCACAAGGCCACAAAAATCCAGAATGTTTCCCAAACAGGTATTCTGCACATACGTGGCATTTCGCGCAAAGTAAACCTCCATCTCGTCTTCCATTTGTTTTACCGGGAGAGCCGGAATAACGGTTGCGGGAACAATCAAAACATCCACATCTTTCAATGAATCATTGGCCTTGGCCCGTAAGGCTTTCCAACTTCGAGTATTTTGCAGGTATTCCATGGCGGGGATATCTTTGCCCTTCATCATACGAAGGGCAACAATGGGATCTAGCTCGTTATAGCACCGCTCCAACCACTCCCTGTTTACCACGTAACCTTCCGCTGCTATCACCATGCCTTTGGCATAGATTGTTCTGGCTTCCTCCGCCTCAGGGAACAGAATGCTATCATTCTTGTCCAAATTAGGTTTTTGAGAACCCTCTATTTCGGACAGCATAATGAAGGGGAAAGTCAAATCAACCCAATAATGCCGCTAAACGCCCTGTCTTTAGGGCTTTTGGGGCATGGGAGCAAT
>Ga0315282_10013991_pt1 | contig 12008 bp, 13 predicted proteins | sample YL17G07_20_MG_FD_203693 | JGI IMG/M metagenome (GOLD analysis project Ga0315282, IMG submission 203693) | Sediment microbial communities from Yellowstone Lake, YNP, Wyoming, USA - YL17G07_20 | ecosystem: Environmental > Aquatic > Freshwater > Lake > Sediment | place: USA: Wyoming | collected... | reverse complement strand
CCGGCCTGGAATCGTCGCTTCGACCCCTTCAAAGGCGCTTAAGAAAAAGAAGAAATAACCTTCTATGCCAGCGAAACTTTCTCCCTTCGAACTCCATTTCGAAATCATCTTCTTGGAAAACTACTCCGACTTAAAACCACTTCCTAAAGCTTGAATACGTCACCACTTGACGTAATCAAAAAATTACGTTATTTTGATATTGTGATTAAACCTGACCCCTCTCTTGAAGCCGATTGGGACGAGGACAATGTTAACCACATTGCCGACCATGGTCTCCGACCAGAACAGGTTGAAGAAGTTTATTATGGTGAAGGGCCATTTCTTACTCTCGCTCTCAAAACTAAAAAGAGAAGAGGTCGAGTTACTGAATATCGTTACCGTCTATGGGGCACCGATGCATCGGGAACGTATATTGAAGCTATTATTGCCCCATACCCTGAATACGGGCTTTGGAGATGTGTTACAGCATTTCCTATGTTGCCCTCGACTCAAAAAGCTTACTTAAGGAGAACCAAAAAATGAAAAAACTTCCAAAAAGAATCAAAATGGGGCTAAAAAAAGAAGCCAAGGCATGGGATTCTTCCATTTCGAAAGAGAAACCTGAAGAGGTGTCTAGACTCCTCGATAAGGCACAATTATTCGTTGCCAGCCGGCCCCCAAGACAACCGGTATCGGTGCGGTTGGATCCTTTTGACCTTGCATTGTTAAAACGCATTGCCCGCAACAAAGGGCTCCCTTTTACCCAGCTTATGTCCATGTGGCTTCACGAAAAAGTTGAGCAGGAGAAAACAGAAGTTGGAGCTTAAGTCTAGGGTTTTGAATTCCTCAATTCCTTAATGTGAACCCGTCCCTAAATTCTTTATACCAATTTAAAGTCCAAAGTATATCAAAGGCGGAATAATTCACTTAAAAGATGAATTATTGCGCATTTATTGAACCGCAACACACATTCCCTGCCTACCGCAGGCAGGCGCATTTGGAACGACCAACTTTTTTATGGATGACACCGGAGTTTCAATTTCATGCCATATGAAGATGTGACCCCGGAGTCCGGTCAACTTTTTTATGGATGCCACCCCAAGCACCTATTCATAATGAGTCCACATCCTGATGACCTTGACGGTCTTTATTTCTTGCAAGACTTGGTACACGAGGCGGTGTTGAATGGTGATGCGACGGGAATAAGCTCCAGAAAGGTCTCCGATCAGCTTTTCAAAGGGTGGAGGAGTTTGAAACGGATTTTCAGAGAGAATTTCAAGTAGTTTTTCAACTTTCTGCCTTAGGCCCGCCGCCGCAATTTTCTTTGCGTCCTTCTGAGCTTGCCTGGTATAGACAATCCTCCACTTTACCATCCAGGCTTCTCGCTGCACTTTTTAACAGGCGTCTTGAGCCCCTTCCGAATGGATTCTCTCATGCCATGAATCGATAAGAGATAGAGGGTTTCCTGGATGGATCGCCAGTCGGCCTCGGAGATCAAGATAGCGTTTGACCTCTTTCCCGTAATCTGAATCGGCTCGTGGGATTCTGAAGCCTCGTCGAGCAATTTATAAAGGTTGGCACGAGCTTCTGTCGCCTTAATAGTTGTCATAGGAATCACCTCAATTTATAACGTACATTAAAACGTACGCAATGTCAAGGGCTTTAAGCTTTCGGCCTTGATCATCCTACGAATTCCGCATTCCCTGCCTCCCCTGCCTACCGCAGGCAGGCGCAATCCGCATTTGAAGACGGCCAACTTTTTTATGGATGACATAATGTTCTTTCCAGTTATGTCAAGTTTCAAAACCTGACACCAATTTTTTAACACCAGCTTTTCTAAGGTTATTTTTCTAAAATTCTACAATCGAAACCCCCAATGAACAAACCTCCAGCATCGTAAGACTTTACTTTGTCTTTTAATTGGTTAAGTAAATTTTTGCCCACTTCACCACAAAGGATAATTATCAGATCGCTAAGGTCTTTGGAATAAAGTTCCAATTGACCGATTAATCTCTGGAGCTGACCAGTATTTTTGAGGTCCTTTTTCTGTTCAATAAAAACTTTCTTTCCCACTGCAATATCTACTTTTGATCTTCCTACCCCATGTTGTTTGGTTATCTCTTTCCCCTCCAGTTTCTTTTCTAAATACTTGTAAAGTGATTTCTCATAATCCTTTTCGCTTTCGCAGACCCTGGGTCTCCATTCCTTGACGAGGCCTTCGACATGGCCGATGCTATCCCATTGAAAACTAAGTTTGTCTAATATACCCATCTATTCCTCCTCATCTCTTATCCCTTTGTGAAATTATTTCCCCTTTAAAAATTTCTGCACCTTAATGTCTTAGCGACCTTCATCCATCATGCGCCACAAGGTGATCTCTCCCTGAAAAGGGTACAAGGGAACTAGAAAGAGCAGACCCTGAACGTAAATCAGGTTCATAAATATTTTTTGTCATCTTCTGCTTCGATTATTGTCAATAGTGTAGACCTGACACTTGGATCTATTCTAGCCATCAAAAGAAGTTAAATCACTGGACAAAGAGACGGCGTAAGGAATTAGACGAAGGGAAAGTAGAAGACATCATTAAGGCGATCCAGCGCTTAGCAGTCTCCATCCCTGAACAGAAGGAGACCTTGGAGGGTGAGATCACCTATTTTGAGAAAAACAGGCACCGAATGCGCTATGCAGAATTTAGAAGACAGGGTTTATTTGTAGGCTCCGGGGTCGTGGAGGCTGGCTGTCGGACGGTGATCGGGCAACGGCTTAAACAGTCCGGAATGCATTGGACGGTAAAGGGTGCGAATACTATCATAGCCCTACGGTGCTGCATTCTCAGTAATCGCTGGGAGGATTTTTGGGAGCAACGAATCTTAGCTTGAAATATTTACCCATAAATTTGTCGTGCACCCTAACTTATGTCGCTGGTGGAATGAACTGGCCAAGCTCCTCTTTTGGGGAAAGGGCAATTCAATAAAATTTGACTGAAAAATGGAAGCACCTCAAAAATGTGCTTCCCGGAAAGGTAACTATCATTTCCTATTGTCCGCTCGGCAGCGCAACTTGCCGGCCAGTCAGAGGGGATGGGGTTGTTGACTACAAAATTCAGTCAGGCCCAATAATTCATTCGGTTTCTATTAAATCCTTATTTCGAATTCCGCAATCTCCAATCCGCATTTGAAATGAGCCAACTTTTTTATGGATGACGTCACGATTGCAAAGTCAAGGATAAAGATTCGACCCCATTTCTTTACCAGGCAGGCGCGTTTGGAATGGCCCAACTTTTTTATGGATGAACCTTAACCTCCTCACTTTCCCATAAATCTCGGCTATAATCCCAGAATAGCCTTCCAGTAAGCTGGACCTTTGGTGAAGAGTGACTTATCAAAGGCAGGCTTGAGGCGAGCCTGCAGGGGATGAGCGTTCATCTGACCTGCCCTGTATGTTGCCCCTTCATCGTTCGACCATTCCGCCCAGGTCTGAAGCTCGCCGCGACCTAACAACAGCGGTTGCCAAGCAACCCGAAACTGGTCGATTGTTAGATTTATTTTTCTTGCCATTTCCGACGTCTCTCCTCTCAATTCAGCTTTACGGTTCTTCCAAATCTTCTCGTCAAGCAAGTTGAGCGCTCTCGCGATCTTCACACGAAAAGAAGAATCGCCAGAAAATGTATTTCTCTCTTCTCTGTACCGGGCTGGCACTAAATTCCTAGCTGGCTTTACGCCGATATGAGATACAAGTCTTGCAAATAACTCAAAGGTTTCTCCAAACTTCACCAAAGGACGGCTGTCGTTGCCATCAGCTGTAAAGAAACCATAGATCCCAGGCAAATCTGGTGGCAAATCCCCAGATTCTTCTTCGGCTTTAAACATTCCTCTGAGCTGTTCCACAGGAATCGCTCGTTCATTCATTTCCCGGACCAATTGCTCCGCAATTGGTGTGATAGAAGTAAGCCAAGCAACCCAAGTTTTATCTTGGCCTGTTTTCAAATCTTTTACATCCATACCACTGCTCCCAAGTCATTGGGCAAACTTTTTACCGATGACACCATTTTTGTGTCTCACACCAAGACCTGTTTATTAACAAGTTGATTGAAAAATTCAGTCAGGCCCAATAATTCATTCGGTTTCTATTAAATCCTTATTTCGAATTCGGTAATCTCCAATCCGCATCTAGATGGGCCAACTTTTTTATGGATGACACCCAGCCTGTAGAGGTGGCCCGAAGCAAGGGCTGACCCCATATCTTCACTGGTCCAATTTCTTCTATTTCCACGCGAGGATGCGCGCCTTATTTAACATTCTTTGGAATACTCCGATCTCTTCTATTGAGAAGTAAGTATCGTTTAATAAGTAATCGCGATTTCCTATCAGGGCCAACTGCTCTTTGGCACGGGAAAGTGCCACATTAATTAGCTCCCATTTAGCGGTAAGGTGGGTAGGTTTTATATTGTCGTCACTGAAGTCTACAATAATCACTCGTCTCTCTTGGCCCTGAAAGGAATGAATCGTCGATACTTTTAAGCCATGCACATTCAATCGTTCCCGATGAGAAAGCTCACGAACTTTTTGGAGAATCTTTACAACTTGGGCATTATAGGGCGCGATTATACCTATATCAGACGGTTTGACACCATGTTTTAGTACCATCAGTACTGCTTTTGCTGCTGATTCAGCATGCGCTTCATTAAAACGGCGTTGCTCCTCAGTATCGATGTATGTTCTCCCAACCATTTCAACAGAACCTGGGCTATGAATAAATACAACCCGGCCTCCGAACCCTCCTAGAAGAGGTAAAGAGTTAGTGCCTGTCTTTAAAACCCCGTCATAAAACATCTGACTCACAAGATCTCCTATCTCTTGTTGCATTCTATACTGTGTATCTAAAAAAGCAGCTCGTGGATCATTTCTTTCTGTCACCCCCGCCATATTAAAGATATTTGCACGAAACCATTCGTTCGGCTCCTCGGCATCTTCAGGAAAGATCGGTGGTAATTGTTTGGGGTCTCCTCCAACAACCAATCCATTCTTGGCAAAAAAGCTTGCGGCTGCCAAGGATGGAATATTGGCCATCGATACTTCATCAGATATTACATAATCAAATTGTCCAGGGTTTGCTGCCCGGGGAAAAGCAAGCATAGCAAAATTACCCGCCACTAATGAGGCGAATTTGACATGCTCGCTCCACCTCAATCCTGCCCTCTTGGCTGAAAAACCGGTTCCATTAAATGCATCCCGGCTAAACCCCCGACACCTTTCATCCATAGTACTCCCTAGCCGAGCAATTGAGGTATATACTGAAGCATCTTGTAGCCTTTCTAATGTTGATAAAAGAAGTTGATCCAATGCCATATTTGAAAGGGCTGTAAGCAGAACTCTCTTCCCATTCCGAATAAGGCTCGCTGCCAGAGCCCCCATCGTTTTTGTCTTGCCAGTTCCAGGCGGACCCCAGAAGAATGTAACCTTCTGGTTAAGGGCTTTTTCTATGGCTTCTTTTTGAGAAGTGTTTAAATCTTTATATACAATTGCTTTTGCAATAGGTTTTGTCAAAACAGGCCTTGCGTTCTGAATTAAGGGGTCTAAGAATTGATTATCTAACCGTTTTCTAAATTCAAGAAAATCCAACAGATGATCGGTTAAATCGCGATTATCCATAATATAGTCAATTCCAATATCTGTAATTTGCTTTAACGCTTCGATATCAACATTTAATCGAGTAATTTCCTGAGAGTTAATGGATATGTTTATCCCTTTAGATGTAATATCCAATGTCCCTTCAACAAAAATATCTCCTACCTTAAACAAAGATGGTGTATCACGACTTGCAGACCATCTGGCGTCACGAATGACACGCTCCGCTACGTTTTCAAATGTTACTGAATAACCACTTTTGTCTTGTCGTTCCTCAGCCTTACCAAACATGAAGTATCTGGATCGATTTTTAGGGTCCTCAATTCGCTTTCGCTCTTGTCGCGTAGCCTCTATGAGATCGTCGAGGATCTGACTGGACATTATATTATTTACTCCATTTAAGCTCTCAGCGTTTAAGAATCCCTATTAACCCTTCGAGACATTCACAGTCCTTACACTTCCCAGTATGAGGCGGAATATCATCAAGTTCGTAAATCTCTCTGGTTTTGGCGAGCAGAGCTTGAACACTGACTGGGTTAAGCGAGACTTGTTTAATGTAAACTGAAAAGCCCATAATAAATCCATTCTCACGGTGATGCTCGTCACAGGTGGTGGCAGTTTCATCTGTTACTGGCTCTGTATAAATTAGAGCCAGATTGGAAACCGGTGAAATACCTTGCTGGCCTCCAATAAGGCCATAAGCATTTAGCTGGGTCTCGTACATTGGAAGGAGTTCATCTTGTGTCTGTGTATATTTGGCTGTCTTAAAGTCAGCTATGATGTATGATCCATCTTTTCTATTGAAGATGATATCTGGACTTCCTCGCAGCGTAATACCGGTATTTTTATCCATAATATAAAATTTAGAGTAATGCGGGGACTTCGTATAGCCAGTAATATATCCTAAACCTTCTAACCAGACCGGGGGGCCCTTATGTCTATCAAACCAGCTATAGACAAGGCGTTTGCTGTAGGAATCGATTGAGCTAAATATACCTGGAAAGATTTGAAAAGGAAGTTTGTTCCCAACCATCAATTTTATCCAGAAGCACCTCGTACAGAAGTTGGGCAACGCCAGTTCTCCAAGGCTTTTTGCAGATATTGTGATTTTATCACTCATTTATTCTCTCCAATGGTCAATCATAGATTTGAAATTGGTAAACTCCCCTAATTTTTATTGGTTAAATTTTAATCAATTAACCTTGTGCTCCTTGCACCATGCAATAATGATTGGGTAGCTTTTTTATGGATGACACCAGGGCATTATTTCCGTTGGCGAGAACTTACTTCATATTTTTCTCTTGATTCTCTTATAAACAAGGTTAGTTGCTCTGCCTTCTGAGTATAAGACTTAGGCAACGATGATTGTTCAGGATGGGCACTCTCCGTTACATGGTTAGTAAAATCTTCCATCTCATGGAGTGCTTCTGCAAGCGTAATCGGTTCATTATGGTGTTTTATGTTCGGGAATGCCTTGGTGTAGTATTCAATCGCTTTGCCCATTACAATTGTGAAAATATCAACTTCCGTAATCAACATCCCAGATTTGAGTGTTCGTTTTGTCCATCCAACAGCATCCTTTAAAATAAGTTCTTTTAAATATACCCAGTTATCATTATCCCATTCACTTGGTCTTTTCCGGCAAACAAAAATACAATCATACCGAATATTACCCTTGCTTGAATGAAATCCACTTTTGCCTTCTGACCTCACGATGGGAGTAGCCGAAACATAAAACCCTGCATCAAGTAGGATTTTGCCGATACTTTCCCAAGCCCATAACTTGTTGTGATGGAATGTAAATATCAATAGACCTTCGTCTCTAAGGATACGGTGACACTCAGTAAATACTTTTTTTAATCCTTCATTGAAAAACTCCATTGTTTTTCCCATCTTCTCATTCTGAACAATCTCGGTAGGCCGGTTGGATAGTTCGGGACTAAACCAAGGATATGAGTCTTTTAGTCCAAGCCGTAGCCAGACATAAAAGAAATCTGCAAGCTCAGAATACTGGATATTATCAAAATAAGGAGGATCAGTAATAACGGCATCAACTGACTTGTTGGGAATAAAAGATAGGTCCTCTGCTGTATCACAATTCAGCAAGGCCGCATGCTCAGTCTTTTCAATTTCGTCAAACTTCTCGACGATATCTCCTTCAATGCGTTCGTTTCCTGTTTGTTTACTATACCGCTTGTTGTTACCAATTGTCAGTCTTTCATGCGGTTTCTTACAGAAAACTTTAGCCTTCCTTACTTTCTCAAAACATTTAACAAAAGTTGAACGCCCATATTCGGTCCCCCATACATTGTTTTCTGTCGGCCGTTCAATAGGATGATAGGCATGGAGCCCAAAAAAGAGAGAAATCTTATGCCATTCTATCTCATACTTGCAAAACATATTGTTTGCATCCAAACAATCCGAGAAAGCAATAAGCATCAATTCCCTTAATAAAAATACATATTATCTCTTGAAGATCCCCAAAGCCCTTTCCATCTCTTTATAATCTCTCTTCTTTTCAAGTAATTCCTTTACCAATACGACATCAATGAATCGCATGTGGTCATCCACTTCATGGAATGTTCCTGAAAGTAATTCTTGGTACTTCCCTTTGTCCGACATAGCTGCCACCAGAAAAATATGACTATTCCACAAGTCAAAAGCATGTTTGAGCTTTGACATTGCATGATAAATATCTCCACCGATTTGAACTTCAAACACAAACGTCGGAACCGAGCGTTCAACTCTCCTCCATACAACGTCAAGACGCGTGTTTTCCAAAGTATACTCCACGTCAGCAATATAGCCCTGAATACGGCCAATCTCCGTTAAATAATTTTTCACATCATCATGATTAAAAACAACAGACTCAGTTGTAATCCTTAGCTCAGTCGGAGGTTGAAAGGCAGTTTCAATCAAAGGTTTCAAGCCAAAAGCTTCCCTTACAACATTTACTTCTTCAATCGGATAGCATTGGAAAACCATCCTACTTATCATCTGTAAATCATGAGAAGTATATTTTTGGGACTCCCATAAGCTTGGTGGAAGGCAATATTCTATATCAAATTCAAAGCGGAGCGGCCAAATTACTTCATTTCTTTTTATTTCTTCTGGCCAGAGTGGATTTGTCTGTTTAAATTTTGTTACTAAATGTCCTATGCCTACTATTCCATGGACTGGCTTTGATACATAAAAAAGCAATCCATCCCCTTCTCGCAACATATTCCATAAAGATTTAAGTTCTCGGAATTCCTTCAATCCCCAAATGTTTTTATTTTCAAATGCAACTTTCCAATTCTTCTCTGTCCCTACTAAAAGCCAATATTGTCCCATTTTTTCCTCCAGAATCTCATTGATATTTCAAATCAATCAAGAATCCACCTATATTTTTTACCTTATGGGCACTAAGATATTTGTAATAAAATCCATCATGAGACTTTTCATTAATCGACATGCCATCATTTAATTCAACCTCTCGTTTTTTACCATACTTTTCTACCTCTTTTTCTTTGTCGAAGACTTTGAACTCACGGTAACAGAAACTATGGACATCAGTTTCAACATGCCAATTCAATTCATATAAATGGGGTTTCATGATATGTCACCTCCTGTGCCTTGCTGCCATAACACATACCATAAAGAGCTAACGAACCGCGGTTTCGCCTTTGAGCAGAACGCAAAAGTTCAGCTATTTTAACTCCTAAATCCTTTGGAACAGTATTTGGTCCGCTCTTAACTTGAATATGGTGATGTTTACCCTTTTTTGTTTTTAGAATATCGGCACCTTCAACCCCAGTCCCTTCAGAGAAAACTTTGGCAGCGTCTTGTAAAGCATTTCCTAAGGCAGTAACCGTCCCCCGCTCGACCCTTTGGCTTATAAGCCATCCCACAATGGCTTCTGAATTATCAAGGCCCAGTTCACTAGAAAAAATACGGATAAGAAACGGATTAATATCTAAATCGGCCATCTTTAATTTACGTACTGTTTTGACACGATTTAATAAAAACTTATTAAAAATCTGCTCGATTTGATTCCTTTTTTCAATATCAATTGCCATTGTGCCTCCTAAGTGCCATTACCTAATCATGGCCAACTCTTTTATGGATGCCCTTATTTTATAAAGAGAATATTCCAAGTGACCCTGCATCTCATCGGCGTCACCCGCCACTGCGCTTTTTGCGAGGGTCCGATGAATGTTTTTGCCGGGCAGATCATTCCATTCGAACACTCAAGCCGGAATTTGGTTTCAAAAGTTCGTGCCCGAGACTGCTCTTTACGTCTCGAAGCTCTTTAAGGAGTTGATCCAGCGGAATTCTGGTTCCTATCAGAGAATCTGATTCTGGTCTATGCTCAGCTCGCTCTTTAGCCCTGTAAACTACAATGTGTGTTTTGCCTTCTGCTTTTTCACGCTGGCACAAACCAAGGATATAGAAGCGGTTAAATTGTCCCTCTGCCATTGTCTCGGCTGCCGTATGTGGTACATGCTTGATCGTATAGCCACCAGACGGTGTTCTTGATCCCTCCATCCCCTTCATTAACCTGCGTGCTTCGAGGTACCCCATCTCAACTACATACCAACTCAGAAACATTATAGAAACGTTTAAAACCTGATTTGCTATAGTTACTGTTTATGGAGACCAAAAGAGTTACGTTCTCCCGGGCCTACAAGCTAACTGACGCAGCCATCAACCCATTGAAAGGCTACATTGGCCTGTACCTCATATACCTGGACAACCTCGCCATCCCGTACCCATTTAGGGAGTCGAGGCTTATCTACATCGGCAAAAGCGATTCAAAACAATACAGCATAGGCAGAAGGCTCAAGGACCACATCTCGGGTGCAGGAAACCCCGGAGTATACAACTATGCCCAGGAATACCAGTTATCCTTCGCGCACGTTAACTTCGAACTCGTCAAGCCCTTCTGGAAAAACTCAATAGAAGACCTGGAAAATTATTTCATAAACGACTTCCTTAAGAAGTTCGGCAACTATCCCATATGCAACAACAGGAGCAGCTTCGAGGAAATAAGGCTGCTACCAGAAATCCAGCTCGAAATAGACTGGGGCTTCTTCTCACCACAAACAATTAAGAAGGATGAATAGCTATATAATTTATACATAAATCTGGGGGATTGTCGAATTCTTTTACTCATTTTTGAATATCAAAATCTCCGTTCCCCCCACCTTTCAATTTTTCTGCAGTCCGTTCCCAGTTTAACCCCACCCTATATTGCAAGGAGCATGGTGCATGGATCAAAGAGTCTGCCTTCGCCGATTTTAAATAGGGAACCATCCCATTTTTTAACTTGAATATGGCAAAATGCTTTCCAGACAAAAACAAGTAAGCTCTTGCACTTTTCACCAGCGCTCACACGTTTAGAGTTTATTAATTCCGTTTTGATAAGTCAACGACTTTTTTTGCAGAGTGCATTTGAAGATGTGGGGGGAAAAGGAGATAGGGAGATATTTAAAAGACAGATAGGGAGATGGGGGGATTGGGGGATTTTTCAATTGCGGATTGCGGAATTCGGAGTTTTAGAAAGCTAAAAGGCCTCAAAAATTCTCTTGACAAATCATCCCAAATTTCTTATCATTATTGTTAAGAAACATGGAACAATCAATTGCTGAACAAAAAGCCCGTGAATTGAAGATCGATAAGACTCAGGTGGTTCGGGAGTACTGGGAGTTGATCGTCCTGAAAGGGCTCTATGACTCACCTTTTGGCCGATATCTAATCTTTAAAGGTGGAACTGCCCTTCGGCTGACCTATGGTTCCCCAAGGTTCTCAGAGGATCTCGATTTTTCATTGACCAAAGATGTGCTCAAGGGCAAGTTCTCCTCCCTCATAAGCAAGATTATCGCCCATTTTTCTGAATTGTCTCTAATTGACCTTGAAGAGAGGGATTTTACTTATCTGTCCGAAATCAAAGTAACTCAGAATTATCTCCCCTTCCCTTTCCGAATCAAAATTGAGATTTCAAAGAGAGCGATAAAAGATTATCAATGGGAATTGAAGCTCCTCAGTTCTCCGGCGGCGGTTATTCAAGCCATGGCACAAGTAGCCACTCTGGAACAAATCTACAAAGACAAATTAGCCTGCTTAAAAGGAAGAGCCAAACCAAAAGACCTTTTTGATCTATGGTATGTATCAGAAAAACTAAATATTCCCTATACTCCACAAACGATTTCTTTGAATAAAAAGGAAGTCGTTCGGGATCTGCGTAAATATTTGCCCAGTGATTTTTGGCTAGCCATCGAAGGTCTCACAAAATGGGGTCTTCGTCAAAGTGAGTGGGTAAAATTATATCTCCTTGAGCATACAAGTAAGAATCTTAAGGCGGAGATATTCTTCGTCACGAAGACCATAAGCTCTTCTCTGCATCACTCGGATCTTATTATT
>Ga0315282_10013989_pt1 | contig 12009 bp, 8 predicted proteins | sample YL17G07_20_MG_FD_203693 | JGI IMG/M metagenome (GOLD analysis project Ga0315282, IMG submission 203693) | Sediment microbial communities from Yellowstone Lake, YNP, Wyoming, USA - YL17G07_20 | ecosystem: Environmental > Aquatic > Freshwater > Lake > Sediment | place: USA: Wyoming | collected... | reverse complement strand
CGAGATGCCGAACAAATTCACCAGGTGACCGGTGACATCCAGTCGGCGGTACATGTCGTCGACGTCTTTTGCTATTTGAGGAGACCAGAAACGCTCGGCGATGGCCGCCAGCCGAGGCCAGATTCGCAAATCGATCGTTTCCGGATTGACGAATTCTCCCCACATGCAGGCCTCGCCTCCCAGCACCCTGACTTTCTGCTCGTTCGTGAGGTCAGCCGTCTCCTTTTCCAGCGGGTCGACACCATAGTGTTCTGATGCCGGGAGCATATGGTCAAGATAGTAGCCCGCGGAGAGGATGCCCATGTATCCTTGGCGGGCCGCATCGGCCAGCGACTTCTGTCCCCGCCAGGATTGGATGACGATGTCTTTCGGCAGGTCGGGATGGAAGATCTCATCCCATCCGACCATCTTCTTTCCGTGTTTCTTGATAATAGCCAGGATCTTGTTGTTGAAATAGGCCTGGAGGTCGTCGTTGCTTTTCAATCCGTTGGCCGTTTTGAAAGCGGCGATGGCCGGGTTATTGTCCCACTGCTTCCCGGTAACTTCATCACCCCCGATATGAAAATATTCGTCGGGAAAGAGACGGGTCATTTCGCCGATAAACTTGTCGAGGAACTTGTAGACTTCCTTGCGGGTCGGGTCCATGGTGGGATCGAAGACTCCCCAATGCCGCTCGATCGCATAGGGCCCAGGAGCGGAAGCGATCTCCGGATATCCAACGAACCAGGCCGTTGAGTGCCCCGGCATATCGAATTCGGGGATGACCCGGATGCCCAGGTTTCGGGCGTGCTCGATCACTTCGCGGATCTCGGTTTGGGTGTAATAATTTCCATCCGAGCCCGATTCCTGGAGCTTGGGGAAGACCTTGCTCTCGACACGGAACCCCTGATCCTCAGAAAGATGCCAATGCAATACGTTAAGTTTGACCGCAGCCATGGCTTCGAGGTTGCGCTTGATGACGTCCACCGGCTCCCAGTGGCGGCAGACATCGATCATAAGACCGCGCCAGGGGAATCGAGGGGCATCCTGGATCTGAAGGACCGGAATGAAAAAACTGTCTGCATCCAGGGAAACGAGTTGGAGGAAGGTCTCGGCCCCGCGCAGAACTCCTACCGGGGTCCCGGCCCGCAGAACCGCCTTCTGGGACGTAATTTCGAGCCCGTAGGATTCATCCTCAGCGACCGTTTGGAGCTTCTGGCCGGATCCCGAGCAGCGGATTTCAAAGATGGCCTTAGCGGGATCTTTTTCGAGCGTTAAGGGGAGCGGAATTCCGGTCAGGAGCTTCAGCCGTTTGAGAAAGCGGTCAGCGGCTTGCACCAACCGCGACTCTTGATAGCCGCTCAGGCTCACCCGAAAGGAAGAGTCGATTTTCAATCTGCCCGGGCCGAAGACAATCTTGGCCGGAAGCGGCATCAGGTTGACGACGCTTTCTGGAGCCGAAGGGGCCTGGCCGGGCCGAGCCGGCTGGCTTAAAAATGCGAACCCCAAGAACACGACGATCCAGAGGCTGAGTTTTCTGGGAAGGGTCAAGGTTCTCTCCTATAAGGACCGCTTTTTGGAAGAGCTTAACCCAAACCGGCGAATCAATCAAGGTGTCGGAACCGGCGCGGGAATCGAAATCGGAGCTATGATCTCAGAATTTCTTCGATTTCTCTCCTGGCCTTGGCGATCACTTCCCTGATTTGCCGCAGCCTTGAGACGTCCGCTCGCCGGACCTTGTGGCCGAACAACCGGCCTAGCTCACCCCAATCGTGCCAAATATCCTGTAGCTCATCACGCCTCTCCGGACTCCAATGGCCCCACCACTGTTTTTCTTGTTCTTTGAAGGACTCTCGCTCACCGGCTTTCTCGGCAAGGTACTTTTTCCCTTCCACCGTGATCGTGTAGACCTTTTTCCCATCCTGGGGCGCGGAAGTGACATAACCTGCTTCCTCCAGCCACTGGAGCGTCGGGTAGACGGAACCCGGGCTGGGAGCATAAAATCCGTGGAACCGCTCTTCCAAGTCCTTCATGATTTCGTAGCCGTAGCGTGGTTTTTCGATGAGGAGTTCAAGAATCAGATATTTGAAATCACCCCGATTGAAAAAGCGCTCACCACGCGGCCCAAACCCAAAAAATCCGAATTTGTGTCGACCATACATTTTAACCTCCATCATAAACAAATATATCTCGATATATCATGATATATTATAATTATATTTTTTTAATTGTCAAGGAAAAAACGTTCCCTGTACTCCGTACCCTGTGCGCAGAAAACTCATTCCCGCTGTCTGGTACCCCGTTCCCCGAGAACTAATGCAAACGCGATAAGTAACTTGACATGATCAAGGTCGCGCCGGGGGCCACCCTTGGGACCCCGTAGCGGAGGGGGACCCGTCGGCTTGTCCGACGGGGGAACCGACGGGACTGGTTCCTCGGGGTCCGGGGGCCAGAGGGTGGCCCCCGGCGCAACCTTGAACGGAGATGTCACATTAGTTATTGCGTTTGTATTAGTCCGTTTTACCGTATGCCCATTCCCCCGAACTCTTTCAACCGACGCAACTGCAATCTTACGACTATTCTTAGCCGTTCACGGCTCACAGCTCAGTTTCCTCTGTTTTATGACGAGAAAGGCAAGATGGACGAGATGACGAGATAGACCGTTGTGACTTTTGCCTTTGAATATTTTCCGAGACAATGAAATAATGAGAGAGAAAGGAGGCTTTCATGTTGACAACTCGGCGGCTCGGACAATCGGACCTGATGGTCTCCGCTCTCGGATTGGGCTGTTCGCAGTTCAGCCGCGGCCAAGGGTTCGGCGGGAAATATTGGGCATTTCTCCCGGACGCGGAGATTCGAGAGATCGTGCGCATCTGCCTGGATGGCGGGATCAACTGGTTTGACACGGCCGAATCTTACGGCAAGGGCGAATCAGAGAGGTCTCTGGCCAGGGCCTTGAGAGCACTAAAAAAATCTACGGGCGATGTCATAATCGCCACTAAATGGCAGCCCTTGTTCAGAACGGCGGGTTCCATCCTGGAAACCGTCGACACCCGGCTCGCAAACCTCGACGGGTTTCCCATCGATCTGTACCAAATTCACAACCCCCTCTCGCTTTCCTCGATCAAGGCCCAGATGAGGGCGATGGCCCGGCTTGTCCGCGACAAGAAGATACGGTCTATCGGGGTCAGTAACTTCCCGGCTCAACAAATGAGAAAAGCGCATGCCGAGCTATCCGCATTCGGGCTCAAGCTGGCCACCAACCAGGTGCGCTACAGCCTCCTCGATCGTGGGATTGAAACCAACGGCGTCCTGGACGCAGCCAAAGAGCTCGGAGTTTCTATCATCTCCTATTCTCCCCTGGCTCAGGGGTTGCTCTCGGGAAAATTCCACGAGAATCCGGGCCTCATCAGAAAGCGTTCGGGCTACCGGAAATATATGCGGGCCTTCAAGCCCAAGGGCCTGGAAAAAAGCCGGCCCGTCATCCAAGCGCTCCGAGAACTGGCCCAAAAATACCAGGTGACTCCGGCTCAAATCGCTCTGAACTGGCTGATCAATTTCCACGGGGAAATGGTTGTGACCATCCCGGGAGCAACGAAGGCGGCACAGGCTCAGGAGAATATCGGCACATTGACGTTTGCCCTCAACCGGGAAGAATTGGACCGTCTGGATAAAGTATCCTCGAGCTTCAAAAAGAATTAACAGGTGGAGGCTTCCGATGATCAATTTTAACGGCGTCAATCATCTGGCCATGGCGACGGGGGACATGGATAAAACAATCCGCTTCTGGCGCGACCTGCTGGACATGCGGCTCGTCGCGGGTCTGGGCCAGCCCGGCTACAGGCATTACTTTTTCGAGATTTCCGGCCATGACCTGATCGCTTTCTTCGAATGGCCCGGAGTGAAGCCGGTTCCCGAAAAAGACCACGGCGAGCCGGTCAGAGGTCCTTTCATCTTTGACCATGTTTCTTTCGGAGTCGAGACCGAAGACGACCTCTGGGCGCTAAAAGACAAACTCGAGGCGGCGGAGTTCGAAGTCTCCGAAGTTATCGATCACGGCTTCATCCATTCGATTTACGCCTTCGACCCGAACGGGATCCCGATCGAATTCAGCCACGACAAGGAGGGGGTGGACGTCCGGAAGAATCCCCAGATGAGGGATGTAAAACCCTCCCCCGCGACGCGAGAAGGGTCCGAATCACAAACTGACAAGTGGCTGGCCGTGACCAAACCGACACCCGTGAGCGCACGGCGAGTCTATCCCGGAGCCGGGAGCGAGCTTTTCCACGGGATCAAAAAAGAATGAGGGACCAATGCCTCAAGGTGTTTCCGTTGAAGTTGAACCTCTTGCCCTCCGCAAGATATTCTTGGCAAGGTTCGGGAAGATCAAGAGGTGGGGAAGTTTCATCGAATACCAGTAGAGCCTTCCTGAGAGCCCTTTGGGAAGAAAATAAGCCGTCTGGATAAATGTCCGGCCCTGGATAGAGAATTCCAGCCAAGCACTTCCGGGAAGGCTCATCTGGCTCAAGAGGAGCAGCCGCTTGTTCTCCTTGACGTCCTGGACTTTCCAAAAATCCAGACTGTCGCCGATGCGGAGCTCATGAGGGTCCCGCCGTCCCCGGTTCAGGCCCGGACCCCCGGCAAGCTTGTCCAGGAATCCTCGCAGCCTCCAGAGCCAGTTGTACCGGAACCAACCTTGGTCCCCGCCGAGCGAACTGAAGGATTCAAAAACCTTCTCACTCGGCACGTCTTCGAGATCGTATCTGTGAGTGTCGGTGTAGACCGCTTCGGCAGTTTTTTCTGGCCCTTGAATATCGCAGACTTTCTTGGCGGAACTGTCACACCAGCGGCTTAAGACTTGATTTCGGGTGATCTCCTCTATGGCTCTGATCACCGCCCGCCTGTAAGGCATCGGCCTGATCCCTGGGAAATATTCTCGGGCTTTATCATTTTCAACGAGTGTTTCTGATTTCAAGCCGTCTACGAGGGCTCGGGCAATGCTGTAAGGAACAGGGCTTAAGATGAGCAGCCAGTATGAGGAGAGCCTGGGAGTAAAGAAAGGAAAGGTTATCACGTGCCTCTTCAATCCCATCACCTCGGCCGCTTCAAGGATCATCTCCCGAAAGCTTTTTGGCTCTCCCCCGATATCGATGATCAGGTTCCCGGCTGCGTTCAAGGTCAAGGCGTTGCCCAGATAGTCGAGGACATCGGAAATGGCCACGGGTTGGGTCCGATTCATGACCCATCTGGGTGTCACCATGATCGGTATCTTCTGAACAAGATTCCGGATGATTTCAAAACTCGCGCTTCCAGAGCCCACGATAACCCCGGCCCTGAACCAAAGCGTCTGGATCAACCCGGGTCGGCTGCTGAGCAGTTCCCCCGTCTCGATCCGGCTCAGGAGATGCTCGCTGGCCGTCTGTTTGGTCCCCAGTCCCCCGAGATAAATGATCCTTTTAACCCCTGCCTCTATGCAGGCATCCCTAAAATTTATGGCGCTCGCGCGTTCGAGCTCGGGAAAATCTTTCCCGGCTCCCATGGAATGGATGAGATAATAAGCTGCCTCAATTCCTCTGGCGGCTGCCTTGAGAGAAGTGGTATCGAACGTGCTCCCCTCAATGACTTCGATGTTTTCGCGAGCTGCCGTTTGGACCTTCAGCGCATTCCTGACGAGAAGCCGAAGTCGGACACTTGGACAGGAGGCAAGCCTCTCCTGAAGGCGCCTGCCCACGTAACCTGTCGCTCCGGTCAAAAGGACATTCATCCGCGCTTCTCTAAGTCTATTATATTCGAAAAATGCGACTTTCGACCGCAATTCACTTATTGAAAGTTTGGCCAATTTGTCATAAGGTAAATTTGTTATAGGCTTGAAAAGAACAGTCAGGAGAGAAAAACAGGCCATGTCTGGAGACAACATCATCCTCGGACCTACTTTTGAGGAAATGCTTCACCCGGGAACCATCCCCGCCGTGATCCGGCGCCGCGCCTTGGAAATGAAAGACAGGGATCCGCTCGACCCGGTCAACCTGTTCAATATCACCTGGCGGGACAGTGAAAATCGGATTTGTTATGAAGTCCTACCAAAAGAGTTGACGGGAGTCGAGCCTTCGATCGTGGTCATCTACGCGAAGGACTTTCCGACCGGAAGCCACAAGGTCGGAGCCACCTACGCGGTCCTGGTCGAAGAAGAATTGACCGGGGCCGTTAACCCTTCCCGGCATACCATGGTTTGGCCTTCCACGGGCAATTACGGCATCGGCGGGGCCTATGTCGGCTGCCGGATGAATTTCGACAGTGTCGTCATTCTTCCGGAGGACATGAGTCGAGAGCGATTTGAGCTCATCCACGGTTATGGCGGCAGGACGATCGCAACCCCGGGGAGCGAGAGCAACGTCAAGGAGATCTACGATAAATGCAAAGAGCTCAGGGCCGCCGACCCGGAGAGGATTCGGGTTCTCAACCAGTTTGAAGTCATGGGCAACTACCGTTTTCATTATTACGTCACCGGGAATACGGTTGTTGAACTGGCCGCAGAGCTTGCGCAGCAAGGGGTCGGAGATGGGAAGATCGCCGCCTTCGTCTCGGCCATGGGTTCGGCGGGGACGATTGCCGCCGGCGACCGGCTGAAGCAGGTCTGGCCCGGCCACCGGATCGTCGGGGTCGAGCCTGTCCAGTGTCCCACCTTGTTCATGAACGGCTACGGCAGCCACGACATCCAGGGAATCGGCGACAAGCACGTCACCTGGATCCACCATGTAGGAAATATGGACGCGTTAGTGTGTATTGACGATCTCCAATGCAAAAAGGGTCTGCAGCTTCTCACTGAAGAAGCCGGCCGGAAGGTGATGGTCGACCGGTTCGAAATTCCTGAGCCCGAAGTCAGCCGGATCTCTCGGATCTTCGGGATCTCGGGTGTTTGCAACGTCTTGGCGGCCATCAAGACGGCGAAGTTCTACCGGTTCGGGAAGCGCGATGTTATCGTCACGGTCTTGACCGACGCCATTGACCGCTATTATTCGGTGATGGAAAATTTGACCGCCGAGGCGGGAGCGATGGATGAGCGCGAGGCGGAATCACGCCTCCGTGATATTTTTCACGGCCAGGGCTTGGACTGGACCCAGGAGGGGACGGCTGAGACCCGGGCCCGATGGCACAACCTCAAATATTTCACCTGGGTGGAGCAGCAAGGCAAGACCGTGGCCGAACTCGACGCCCAGCGCGACCCAGGCTATTGGGAAGCCGAGCAGGAAAAGGTCGCAGACATCGACCGGCTGATCGAAAGAGCCAGAGAAAAATAATGTCGGCGGCTCATCCAAGCGCCTTGGCCGCTTTGGCGTAATACTCGTTGACAAACTTTTCCTGGACGCTGAACGACCAGTGGATGTCGCGGATGAAATCAGCCGCCTCCTGCCTTTTGCCCTGTTTGATGAGATCGATCAGAGCCTGGTGCTCACCGATCGACGTCTCTTCCCATTCCCGGACATACCCTTTTTGCCTCGGAAAATCGTAGAGCCTTTTTTTGAGGGTGTTGACGATCCTGATCAGACTCTCGTTGTCGCACAGGTTCAAGAAGGTATTGTGCAGGTTCAGGTTTTCCTCATAATAGAGATCGAAATTGTCGTTCCCGATCGCCTTTTTCATCCCGTCGTTCATTTTTTGCATGTACTCGATGTGGGTCTCACCGATCTTTCCAAAAGCCAGGAGGAAAGCGGTGCTCTCCAGAGCCCCGATGATCTGGTAATAATTTTTGATGTCTTTTATGGTCAGGGTGTTTACGATGACTTTCCGGCGTGGAAGGATAGTGACGAAGCCTTCCATCTCAAGCTGGAGAAGGGCATCGCGGAGCGGAGTGCGGCTCACCCCCAGTTTTGTGGAAGTCTCTTCCAGGTCGATCGCAGAAGCGGGAAGTATGTCCCCCTTCCGCATCTGCTCTCGAAGGTATTCATACACCTGCTCTTTTAGGGACTTGATGTTCAGCAGAGGCTTATTCTCCATGTCCAGGGGACCTCGCTTGGCTATTTGCTCTGAGCAAAGAATAGTCAATCTAGGCCGGCAAGTCAACTGGGGAACGACCCCTCATTTGACAGCCCCAAAGGGCGATGATAAGCTAGCAACTTGCCTCTCTCATCATACTGCACTTCAGGAATCGGCCATGAAAAGGAGCGCCTTATGAAAAAAAACAACCTTTTCCCCGGAATCCTCGGAATCGGGCTTAGCCTAATCCTCTTTCTGGCTTTTTCTCTCTCGTCGCTTGCCCAGAAAACCCCCAAGCTAAAAATCTACATCTCGGCCGACATGGAAGGCATCAGCGGGATCGTCCACGCCGACCAAACTTCCTCCGAGAGCCGTGAGTCCGCCGAGGCGCGGAAATGGATGGCCGAAGATGTCAATGCCGCCGTCGGAGGCGCCTTCCTGGCAGGGGCAACGGAAGTGGTGGTCAACGACGCCCACGGAAGCCAGCGCAACATCGATCCCGCCGACCTCGACTCCAGGGCCGTCCTCATCTCCGGCTCACCCAAGCCTTTCGGCATGATGCAGGGAATCGACAGCTCTTACAATGCCGTCATTTTGATCGGCTACCACGCCCGGGCGGGCACGCAGGATGCAATCCTGGATCACACGATCTCGGGGAGCGTTGTCCGGGCCGTCCGGATCAACGAGGCCGAGCTTCCCGAACTCGGGATCAACGCGGCCCTGGCAGGTTTCTACGGTGTGCCGGTTGTCCTCATCAGTGGCGATGTGGCCGTCTGTCAGCAGGCCAAAGATGTCCTGGGAAACGAGGTCGTCACCGTTCCGGTCAAGGACGCCATCGGCCGAACCGCGGCCCGGCTCGTCCCCCTGGCCGAAGCCCATCGCACGCTCAAGAACCGGGTGACAGAAGCGCTGAAGAAGCTGGGCCAATTCAAGCCATTCCGCCTCAACCCACCCTGCCGCTTCGAGCTCGAATTGTTCAACTCCGCCCAGGCAGACTTGGCCGCATTGATCCCGACCGTAAAGCGGCTGAACCCGCGCGCCGTCTCATTCACCGCGGATGACTATTCCCAGGGATACCGGCTTCTCCGGGCTCTCATTACAATGGCTTCGCGCTGAGCAGACGTGCCCTGACGGTCTGATCCTTCGGTAGGTATGATTTCTGACTAATTCTGAATCAGGAGGACCTATGAGCCTAACTCAACACGAAGGATGGATTCGCAAGGCCCAGGCCCACTTGATTCGGTCCAGCGGGAAGCAGGTTTGAACCCTGTCCGCTAACCGAGTTGACTGGCAAGCTTGTCGTAAGCCTGCCAGATCTCGTAGGGGATGTGCCGTCCGAACTGCTTGAGGAAATTTTTGGTATCCTTGAGTTCGTCCGGCCATTCCTTGGGGTTGATTTCAAACAATTTTCTGAGGTTTTCTCGGGGAATTTCCAGGCCGTTCATATCAAAATCCTTGAGGTCCGGGATGAGCCCCAGTGGTGTTTGCTTGGCCCCGACCCGCCCATCGACGCGGTCGATGATCCACTTCAGGATCCGGATGTTTTCGCCGAAACCCGGCCAGAGGAATTCGCCGCGTTCATTGATCCTAAACGCGTTCATCGAGTAGATTCGCGGCGGATGGCTCAACAACCGGCCGATGTTGATCCAGTGCTTGAAATAGTCGCCCATGTTGTAGCCACAGAAGGGAATCATGGCCATGGGATCTCGCCGCAAGACGCCGACCTTTCCGGCGGCGGCAGCTGTCGTTTCCGATCCCTGGCGTGCCCCCAGAAAAACGCCGTGCTCCCAGTTGAAGCCCTCGACGATAAGCGGGATGAGCTTCGAGCGCCGGCCCCCCAGAATGATGGCAGAGATGGGAACTCCCAGGGGGTCATCGTAGCAGCTGGAGAGTGTGGGACAGTTATAAAGTGAAACCGTGAAGCGCGAATTCGGATGAGCGGCTTTTGTCTTTTTGGATGGGTCCCAGGGTTGCCCTTGCCAATCGACCAAATGCTTGGGCATGGGGCCGTCCAACCCCTCCCACCAGGGCTCATTGCTGTCGAGGTCGAGGGCGACGTTAGTGAAGATCGTCGGATAGTACTCGGAGGCTCTGAGCGTCCGGATCATGTTGGGGTTCGTCTTCATCGAGGTTCCGGGAGCGACCCCAAAAAAACCAGATTCCGGGTTGATCCCATAGAGCCGGCCGTCGGGGCCAATGTTGAGCCAGGCGATGTCGTCGCCGATCGTCCAGACGCGGTATTCGGGCAGAGCGGACTGCAGCATGGCCAGGTTGGTCTTCCCGCAGGCAGAAGGCATGGCCGCCGTCACGTAGGTGACCTTACCGTGCATGTCTTCGATCCCCATGATGACCATGTGCTCGGCCAGCCAGCCGTATTTCATCCCCAGGTGGGAGGCGATCCGGAGCGAGAAACACTTTTTCCCGAGCAGGGCGTTCCCGCCGTAACCGGAACCGATGCTCCAGACGAGATCGTCCTCGGGGAAATGCATGATATAACGTTTGTCCGGGTCGAAGTCGCCGACGCTGTGCAGTCCTCTGACGAAATTCTCGCCACTTCCGATCTTATCAACAATGAGTTTGCCCATCCGGGTCATGACCCTCATGCTGATGGCAACATAAGAGACATCGGTCAGCTGGACGCAGGCTTTCGCGTAAGGCGAGTCCGGGCGGCCCATCATGTAGGGCAGAACGTACATGGTTTTGCCGCGCATGGCGCCCTTGGAGAGCTTGGTCAGGAGCTCCTTAGCCTTTTTGGGATGCATCCAGTTGTTGTTCGGGCCGGTGTCATCTTTGTCGGGAAAACAGACAAAGGTGAGGTGTTCGGTGCGGGCGACATCGGTGGGATGGCTGCGATGAAGATAAGACTTGGGCCAGGATTTCTGGTTAAGTTCGCGGAAGATATCGTTGGCCCCGATCCGCTCTTCGCTCATTCCCATTTCGATGAGACGGCGGGCCTCCCCTTCCGATCCGTCGCACCAGTAAATGTGCTTCGGTTCGAACAAGCGGGCCTGTTCTTCGACCCATTTTTCAAGCGGTGTGGGCATGTTTCAATCCTTCAGGGATTTTCTATTTTCTCAACAAACAGGAATAAAATCAATTTCCGGAGCATTCTTGCTTGGCAGGACTCAATTGCGCTCAGGGGTGAGAGCTAACCAAATGTCGGGAAGGATTTTTGATTCCGAGGGCAAAATTGAGCTCTCGCTAAAGAGACTCATGGTCGGCCAAGGTTATAAACCAGTCCCGGGCCGACAACCAAGTCAAATCGCATTCGGGCGTTTTGTGGACGAAGAGGGCAAAACGGAACACCCGCGGCGCCAGGGCTCGCGGCACAGGTCGGTACCCTGCCCGCCGCAAAATACGATATTCGACCGCCGAGGAGACCATTAGCCCTGCGGCCAGTGACATCTCCTGGGCGCGAAAGTAGGCCTCAGCTTCGACCATCAAACGAGCGCCGGCTATTTCGCCCAGAGAGTCACCCGCCGTCAATAGATCCATCACCAGTCCCACTTTGACGCGGCGGATCGTGGCACAACGCAACACAGCGTAGCCCAGCATCTGATCTCCCGCGTGTGCGACCAATACGTGGTAACGCCGGGATGATACGTTGGAGAATCGCCAAGCCAGGTAAGCGCGGTCGCGGATGACGGCGGCGGTGCTTCTGTTTTCGACCTTCCGCCAGAAAGTATCGAAACTAGAGTCGAATCCGTCAACAGCCTGAACGGATATTTCCTGGCCGAGATCCAGGCCCCAGGGGCGATTAAAAACCCGGCGAGCCATGGGGCTGACACGGCTGAAGAGAATCCGTTTCCACTTCTTGTCAAAGTAGGCTTCAGAAAGAGATCTGAAATCAAGCGGTTTGGCCAATAATGGTATCGTGGCCACGCTTTGAGAGGCAGCTGTTCGTTGCCGCCTGTATCTTTCCTCAGAAACAAAGCTATAATGAACAGGGATCTGATTATCCCGGAGGATTTGCTGGAATCTGCGTATCAGTTTAGTGTAGGCGAAGGTATTGCGGAGCTCAGGATGAATGACCAGATTTGTACCGGTCGCGCCCGA
>Ga0315282_10013988_pt1 | contig 12009 bp, 11 predicted proteins | sample YL17G07_20_MG_FD_203693 | JGI IMG/M metagenome (GOLD analysis project Ga0315282, IMG submission 203693) | Sediment microbial communities from Yellowstone Lake, YNP, Wyoming, USA - YL17G07_20 | ecosystem: Environmental > Aquatic > Freshwater > Lake > Sediment | place: USA: Wyoming | collected... | reverse complement strand
AAACTCATTCCATTCGAATTTGAATTTCATGCCACCCTCTTTCTCAGTCCATCGTCAACGGCACGGGCCGTGGTGTCGGACAGCTCCGTTCGGCGCCAGTCGCGCATTTTTTTGAGCGCCTCTAATTTCAACGCATTAATAAAAGTGACATCCTCGTTCGGGCGGCGCTTAGGCCATCCTCAAGCCCCCGTAGCGGAGGGGGGCCCCGTCGGCTTTTCCGACGGGGGGAACCGACGGGACTGGTTCCTCGGGGTCGGGGGCTACGGACGGCCTAAGCGCCGCCTCCAGGTTGTCACCTTATTTATTGCGTTCATATTAGTATCCCTCATGACTTAGCCTACCGTATTTTGAATTTTCCAGCTAATTTCTTAAGCTTCAGGGCCTTTTTAAAACGGATCTTGCCTTCGTAGAGTCTCTTTGTCAGTCTATACCAAAAGACGAACATTTTGCGAATGGGACGGGGCGCCGCATACTGCCCTAAAAAGAAAAGCCGGAGATGCGACGGAATCCCCAGGCGGATCAGGTTTTTCGCCCGGGCAAGGGAGCCGGGTTTTTTCCGTAGCCGGATCCGGTTGGTGTCAAGGAAGTAAAAGTGGAATTCTTGGCCGCCATCCGCTTTTCCGTTCTCTTCGGACCGGACCAGGATATTTCCGTCGGAGAGGTCTCGGTGCAGGAGGCCGTCGTCGTGGCATTCTCGAAGGACGCTGGCCAGCGAACTCAGAAGCGGTTTCAACTCTGAATCCGGAAGCTCTCTAAAAAGAGCCTTGATCTCTCGCCCGCCGCTAATTCGCTCGGCGAGATAAAAGCAGCGCTCGACGAAGCCGTGTTTTCTTTTTTCAAGGTAAGCAATGAGGAAGCGGGTTTCATGGCTTTTTTCGATCAGGGCACTGGCGCCTCGCCAGGCTTTGAACGCTTTTGAGGAGTCGAGAAGGATCTCAGAGCCCGGTCCGTTTAAAAGCGCCCGGCATCCGGCGGCTGCGGCAAGAATTTCCGGCAGCGCATAAAGAGCGGCGATTTCTCCTTTAAAAGGAGATAGATCGATCCGCCGGCTCTCGATTTTTCGCGGGAATCTCGCGCTCTTCATTTTACAAATAGGACTATGACATTAATGAAAATGCCGTTGGACGATATCCAGAAGACGGAGGGCCACGGTTTTCGGAGAATGGCGCTCTTTGACGAGCTGGAATCCGTTGAGGGCGATCCGCTCCCGCAAAGACACGTCTTCTTTAAGCTCCAGGATCGCTCGCGCCAGCGATTCCGCGAGCGGCTCGTCGCAGAGGAAGAGATTTTCCCGGTGCATAAAAAATTCCTCGACCGCCGGCGTCCGCGCCGTGATGACCGCTTTTTGCATTCCCAACGATTGATAGATTTTATGCGGCACGACCCTCGCCGCTTTTTCGGTGCGGCCGAAAATCCCCAGGCAGATGTCGGATTCGGCGATAATCCCCCGGAGCCGCGTCAGCGAAAGCCAGCCTAAGAACTCGACATTTCTCAAACCGCAGGTCTCGACGACCTCTCGGACCTGGGGAAGAGTCTGTCCCGAGCCGGCCAAGCGGAAACGGATTGAGGCGTCCTCCGCGGCCACGATTCTGGCCGCCTCGGCGATCGTCTCGACCCCATGGAGGGGCAGAAACGATCCGTAGAAAAGGACTTTTAAATTTTGCTCCGGCTTCCGTCTTGCGGGTTTAAAAAATTCGTCGTCGTAGCCGAGCGGCAAAACTTCGATCTTCTCGGCGTCCAGTCCGTACATCCGACGGTAATAATCCCGGTGCGCCGCCGTGTCCGCCAAAATGAGGTCGGCCAGCCTGAAGGCCGCGACGTCGATCTTAAAATTCCACCAGGCTGAAAGGGAATCGGGCGGCCGCCTCTTCCAATCGACGATTTTAGTCTCATAGCGCGACGCCAGCGGATCAAAAATGAGATTGCTCGCCGCAAGTAGGGACAATCCTTTGGCCAGCGGGACATCTTTCTGGCAGAACTCCGGGACAAAGAGAAAATCAGGCGACGGCCCAGAGCCAGGCGCGACCGAGGTCTTTCTTGTAAGGATAAAATATTTCAGCAGCAGGAGCGGATAGCGGGCCCAAAACTTGAATTTCGGCAGCACCTGGCATTCCCGGACGTCCAGTCCGCAGAGCTTGAGTCCTCGCCGGATGACAGCGCTTCGCGCGTAGGCCGGATTATAGGCCCCTAAAAAAGTCCAGCTCATGGCTTGGCCGCACTCCTTAAGCCAGCCTGTAAATTAATCCACCAGGCCCTTTTTGTCAATGAAAGGACGAGCCCGAGCCTCTCGTTTTTTAGCTCACATGAAATGCGGCCCGATTGACGGCTGCGGCTTTTATGATATATTCTATCGGCAAGCGATTTAAGACGCATAAGACATAGAGGAGAAGCAAGATGGCTCTTGATCCTCAACTTCTCGAAATTCTCGCCTGTCCCTTATGTAAGGCGGACGTGAAGCTCACGGCGGATGAAAAGGGGCTGAAATGCGTGAAGTGCCATAGAGTATATCCCGTGAAAGACGACATCCCCGTCATGCTCATCGAAGAGGCCTCGATTGAACCGGAAAGGCCGACAAAAAACTAAAAAAGTACTCCTCATCAGGCTGCGGCGGATCGGCGACGTCGTGATGACCACCCCGGCCGTGGCGCTTCTTAAGCAACACCGGCCCAGCGTTTCCCTCACTTATCTCATCGAAGAGCCCTGCCGGCGGCTGGTCGAAGGAAATCCGCATATCGACCGGATCATCAGCGTTCCGAGAAAGCAGAAATTCCGGGATTTCGCGGCGCTCATCCGGATGGTCCGGCGCGAGCGCTATGACGCCCTGATCGATTTTCACGGCGGGCCGAGGGCGTCCTGGATCACCTTTTTTTCCGGAGCCAAGCGCAAGATCGGCTACGCCATCAAGCATAAAGGATTTCTGTACGACGTCCGGGTTCCGCGGAGCGGCAGCGACGGGTTTGTCCACAGCGTGCAAAATCACGCTAACCTGGTGAGGGCCCTGGGCATCGAGTTCGATGACGCGGCTGTTCCGCCGCTTTGGCTTCCGGAGGCGAAGGGAGAAGAGACTCGGCGCGTGAGAGAGATTTTAAAAAAGGCAAGCGCAGGGGAGAAAAAGTATATCGTCATCCACATCGGCGCCGGCAATCAATTCAGAGACTGGGGCACCGAGAATATCGCGGAGCTCATAGGCCGGCTCGCGCGAGCGACGGAATTCAAGATTGTCCTCGTCGGCGGAGAAGGCGACAAAAAAAACGAAGAGAAAATTTTACAGAAAATCGCGACGGCGCTGGCCGACGTCCCATCGAAAAAAATCCTTTCCTTGGTCGATCAGTTGAACTTGATCGAAATCAAAGCTCTTATTGCCGAGGCCGCTCTTTTTGTCGGCCCGGACAGCGGACCGATGCACATTGCGGCTTCGACGATGACGCCGATTGTGGCTTATTTCGGGCCGACCCTGCCGGCTCATTTTGCCCCATGGCGGCCGGACACGGGAATGCGCGGCCGGACCGCCATCCTTCAAAAAGGCCTGGACTGCCGGCCGTGTAAGCAGCGCGAGTGTCTGACCGCCGATGTCCGCTGCCTGCGGATGATTTCGGCCGAAGAAGTTTTCTCCGCCTGCCTTCCTTTTTTGGGGTCAGGTCTTAACATTTGACATCTCTTGAATTCGAACAGACAAATATATATGATTTTAACTCGCTTTTGAGACAAGCGGGATATGAATTACGCGAAAATGTCAAATGTTAAGACCTGACCCCTATAATATTTTTAAGCGAGTTTTCGCCGGCAATAACACCTGGGAAATTCTGCTCGTCCTCTCGCTCGCCTTCAGTATTTTGTTCTCGCTGATCTCCATTTCTCTGGTCCAGGTATTCTTAGCTCTGGCCCTCGTATTTTGGATCGTTCTGCTCATCCGGCGCGAACGAAAATATTTATTTCCCTCTTTTTTTTGGCCGCTCCTCGCCTACTCAGCCCTGTCGCTCATGTCCTCAGCTTTTTCCGTCAACGTTTTGATGAGCTTCACGGATTGCCGGAAAATGCTGCTGTTTTTGATCGTGCCCATCGTTTACACGGCCTACCGAAAAAAAGAAGAGCTTGACCTCGCGGTTTTTGCGCTTTTGGCTTCGGCTTTCGCCAGCACGATCTATTCCCTCGTTTACTATGTCTTGAAAGCTTCCCCCGGCCAAAGGGTCAAGGGGTTCATGGGTCATTATATGACGCAAGCCGGCATTCTCGCTTTGTTCGGCTCGTTCGCCTTGGGCCTCATCTTCTTCGGCCGCGGCAAATGGCGGATCGCCTGGGCCGCAGGACTCGTGCTTTCGGGTCTCGCTTCGATCCTGACCCTCACCAGGAGCGGCTGGATCGGGCTGGCTGTGGGCCTGTGCGTCATCCTGCTGATTTGGAAGCCGAAAACGATCATCCTCGTGCCGGTTGCCGCCGGGCTTTTGTTTTTCGTCAGCCCGCAAGCCGTCAAAAACAGGGCCAAAAGCATCTTCAGCCTCCAGGGCTATTCCAACTGGGAACGGATCGCATACCTGAAGGCGGGGATTGAAATCATCAAAGATTACCCGCTCTTCGGCACTGGCCCCGATACCGTGGATATGGTCTACCAAAATCCCAAATACGGCCTGGATGAAAGCGCCAAGAGAAATGTCCACCTCCACAGTAATTTCACCCAGATCGCCGCAGAGCGCGGGATCGTCACTCTGGCCGCGTGGCTGGCGTTTTTGATCTGGGCCTTTGTTTCCCTGATCAAGCGGCTCAAGACGAAAGATCCTTCGATCGTCCCCCTGGCCGCAGGATCCCTTGCGGCGCTGGCAGCACTTTTCGTCTCCGGGCTCTTCGAATATAACTTCGGCGATTCGGAAGTCACGACGCTCTTTTTATTCCTTCTCGCCGCGCCCTTCGCCTTAGAAAGGGTCAGGTCTTAACATTAGACATTTATTGAATTCTCCCTGACAAAAACATAAATGATTTTTAGCTTATTTTTAAGACCGGATGGATGTGAAGTGCGTTAAAATGTCTAATGTTAAGACCTGACCCCATGAGAAAAAGAAAAAAGGTCCTGATTACTGTTTTGGCGCTTTTCTTCGCATACGTCGCCTGGCTGGGATGGCGAATCGCGAATTTTAAAACTTATGTCACGGCGCCGTCTGTTTCTCTTAAAACCTCAGCGGCCGAGTTTTTCGAAATTCAGGGCGCCTATCACATCCATACCCGCTTTTCGGACGGCCACAAAACTCCGGACGAAATCGCCAGGATCGCGCACGAGGCAGGCCTTGACTTCATCATCCTCACCGACCACGGCCGGCCGAATTACTCATCGCTTGACGCCCAGGAACGAAAAGCCGGCGTGTTGGTTCTGGCCGGATCCGAGCTTTCGGTAAACCGAGGCCATATGGTCGGCCTTGGATTCAGCCGGCCGTCGCGCGATTTTAGTTCAAACGCCGAGGCGGCAGCTCATGAAGTCTCCGCGCTCGGCGGGTTCACGATTATCGCCCATCCCTACTCAAAAGTCCGTTGGTCGTGGGGGAAATCCGCGGAATACGGGGGGATAGAAATCATGGACATGGATTCCATGCTGAAAAAAAATTTCCTCGGTTCCCTCCTTTTCCTGCCGGCGCTCCTGGTCAAGCAAGTCTATGCCGTGCTCAAAATGATCGATCCTCCCGTCCGGAATCTGCAAAAATGGGACCGGCTCGCCGCCTTCCGCCCGATATACGGCTATTTCAGCGCCGATGCCCATTTTTTCTACAGCGCCGCTTTATCCGTGTTCCACCTCCATGTCTTGCTGGACGAAAAGATCTCCTCGGACTTCAGCTCCGCACGCACCCAGATTTTTAATGCCCTCCGCCGAGGGTATTTTTACAACGCTGTCGACGCCGCCGCTGCGGCCCGGGGATTTCGCTTTTGGGCCGAAATTTCTGGTAAAATGTTTCCCATGGGCGACACGATTTTTACGGAAACGGAGAGCAGCAAGGCATCCGCAAGAGTCACCTTCCGCCTGGCCGTTCCGTTCTCATTCGCTCATGAAACTCGTCTGCTTCGGAACGGACAAATGATGATGCGTTCACCGGAACAAGACATATCCTTTGATGCCGCCGACCCCGGCGTTTACCGCGCCGAAGTCTATCTCCGGGAGAAATCGCCGCTTGACCCCGAAGTCCCCTGGATTATCTCCAACCCGATTTTTGTGAGAAAGGCACGCCGATGATCAAATGTGACGTCAAAAAGATGCAGCGCCTGATCCCGAAATTCAACGGAAAACGGGTTCTCGTCCTGGGCGACGTCATGCTCGATAAATACATCTGGGGAAACGTCTCACGTATTTCGCCTGAAGCGCCGGTGCCCGTTGTCGAAGTCCAGAAGAGCACGTCTAGCCTCGGCGGAGCGGGAAACGTCTTCCAGAACCTGGAGCGCCTGGGCGCGGCGCCGCTTCTTGTCGGCATCGTGGGCGAAGACGCGGAAGGCGCATGGATCAAGCGGCATGTCGGGGAAAGCCGCGGCATTTTCGCCGATGAGAAACGGCCGACCACGGTGAAGACGCGCATTATCGCTCATCACCAGCAGGTGGTCCGCGTCGACCAGGAAAAAAAGAAGGCCGTGTCGTCCGATCTCGAGGCCAAAATCGTCCAGTTTATTCAGAAGGAAAAACACGAAGGAATCGTCATCTCGGACTACAATAAAGGCATTGTCACGAAATCGCTAATGGAGAAGGTCCTGCCGTTTGCGGAGACGCGGAACATCCCCGTGTTTGTCGACCCGAAGGTGGAAAATTTCGACCTTTACTCGCCCGTCACTTTTATCTCGCCCAACCATTTCGAAGCGGAGAAAATCGTCCGTCACACCTGCCATTCCGACGCCGAGGTCGAACGGGCGGGCCGCGAAATCCTGGCTCTCGTCCGAAGCCTGTATTTGATTATCAAGCGAGGCGAGCAGGGGATGTCCATCTTTGAGAAAAATAAAAAACCCATCCATATCCCGACCCTCGCCAAGGAAATTTTTGACGTGACGGGGGCGGGGGATACAGTCATCGCGGCCGCCTCCCTGGCGCTTCTCGCCGGAGCCTCCATTCAAGAAGCGGCCGTCATGGCCAACGCCGCGGCCGGCGTTGTGGTGGCGAAGATCGGAACCGCCACCTGTTCTCCAGAGGAGCTCTTGGCTTCTCTTGACCTCAACTATAAAAATTAGGGGTCAGGTCTCAATATTTGATGTTTTTCTGTCATCGCGAGCAACCCGTCGGAGCGCAACGACGACGCCGGACAACCGCTTTTAAGAGAAAAAAATCGATGTCAATAAAGACACAGCCTAAATGACATACATAGTGTCAAATGTTAAGACCTGACCCCTTTAATTTTTCCCTTTTTTGTCGAATGAGGCCTGGTCGGAGGCGGCAGCGGTTTTCGAACCTGCTTCCAAACCGGCTTCTGCCGCCGGTTGATGGGATGTGCCATGGTCAGACTTCCTTTAAATTGGAGACACCTTACATATTTTCTTATCCATTGGTGTTGGGGAAATTGGGAAATGGGTGTTGTGTCTCACCATTTTAGATAACGATAATCCGGACTTCGCCGGTTTTCGGATCGAACAAGGCCGCGGAGCTCTTGCCGGTCAGCCAGCCGCCCGTTTCCCCCGGGTTGACGATCAAGGTTTTACCGTATCTCCGGACCTCGGGTTTATGGGTATGGCCGTAAATAATGACATCATATTCCTGCTTTGCAGCACAAGATTCGACGGGCGCGTCGAGATGCAGGATCAAAAATTTGAATCCATCATGCTCGAAAACAAGCGGCGCTTCCTGGATCAGGCCGAACGGCGCAATCGCGTTCCGAAGTCCGGGTTTTTCGCCGTCGCAGTTCCCGAGGACCGCCTTGATCGGGCAGCCGGCCTTTTCAAGCTCCCTGGCGGTGAAAGGAGCGACGAAATCCCCGGCATGGATGAGCAGCCGACATCCCGCGTCCTTAACGATCTGGATGGCGCGCCTGACCGTGACAAGGTTGTCATGCGAGTCAGCCATGATGCCGATCATGGACTCTATTATACGATTTTTGTTTTTGCCGGGCTATAAGGGGCTTTGAGGAGGGATGAGTGGCACACGAGGTGAGGCACCGGTCTTTTGTTAGCTTGGGCGAGGAGTGAGTCCCGGAGAAAGCCCTCCGCAGCGTAGCGGGCAGGGCAAATTTTTCCGAAGACGCGTTTCCAGAATTTAACTTATTGATATTAATCCCCCCTTCCCCCCTTGGAATTCAAGGGGGGCCCAGAAACATGTACACGTCTTCGGCCAAGGTGGCGAGGACTTGGAGCGGATTTTTAGGATTTGTTTTTTAACAAATCCTCGAGGGTTCAAAGGGGGTGTGACCCTTTTGTCGCAGGGCGCAAGCCCGAGAAGGGGTGGCAGGGAGCGAAGCGAACGTTGGAAGGGGTCTTCCCCTCCAAAGTTCGCATGCGGGAAAATCCGCGTCTTTCGAGGGACGCACCCCGAGCCTCCGTTTTTCTATTGACTGTATATGGGGTTTTTATTAATATATAGCCGTTCTAAAGCGTTTGCAAATTAATGAAAAATAGGCGCGTAGCTCAGTGGGAGAGCGCTTCCTTGACGCGGAAGAGGCCGTGGGTTCAATCCCCTCCGCGCCTACCATGTATGAAGGAGTGTCTTTTCGGACAAGCATAGAATGAAGCGGACGTACTTTCTCTCGCCGGCCACGTTCCTGTGAGCGGCCAGGCCGGATTTGGCGATACGACGAAAAGGGGTCTGGTTTCCATAAAAGGGTGCTCCTGTTTATGGTTTTCTTAGCGGCGCCGGAATAAAGGCGGCTACGGCGAGATCAAGACGACGAACCGGATCGGAAGGCGACTATGGACAACGACAAAGACAAAAAGTTGAATGAAAAATCGGAAGACGCCCTCGAAGTCTTGCGGCACAGTGCCTCGCACCTGCTCGCCCAGGCCGTGCTCGATCTCTTTCCCGGAACGCAGGTCGGCATCGGCCCCGCCGTGGAAAACGGATTTTATTACGATTTTCTGCGCGCCGAACCGTTCAGCCTTCAGGACCTGGAATCGATCGAGCGGAAGATGCGTGAGCTCGCTAAAACCGACATTCCGATCCAAAAAATCGTGATGTCCAAAGGCGAAGCGGTACGTTACTTTAAAGAGAAAGGTCAGGATCTCAAAGTCGAGCTCATCCGGGAGAAGGCCGGAGAAGAGGCCACTTGCTTCAGGCAGGGAAATTTTATGGATTTCTGCTTGGGTCCGCATCTGCCCTCGACCGGAGCCATCCGGCATTTCAAGCTTCTTTCGGTCTCCGGCGCCTACTGGAAAGGCGACGAAAAGGGCCAGCAGCTCCAGCGCATTTACGGGACCGCGTTTTTCACCAAAAAGGAGCTTGACGATTATCTCCATCTTCTCGAAGAAGCCAAAAAGCGCGACCACCGCCGTCTCGGCGCCGAGCTCGACTTTTTCAGCACAGCGGACGAGCTCGGCGGCGGCCTCATCCTCTGGCACCCTAAGGGCGCTCGGATCCGGGAAGTCATCGAGCAATACTGGCGCGAGCGTCATTGGGCGGGCGGATATGACATCCTTTATACCCCCCACCTCGGCCGTGAAGTTCTGTGGCAGACCTCGGGCCACCTCGATTTCTACAAGGACAGCATGTATTCCCCGATGGACATCGACGGGCAGAACTATTACATAAAACCGATGAACTGCCCCTTCCATATCATGGTCTACAAGTCACGGATGCGGTCTTACCGGGAGCTTCCCCTGCGCTGGGCCGAACTGGGGACCGTCTATCGCTACGAGCGGAGCGGCGTCCTTCACGGCCTGCTCCGGGTCCGGGGTTTCACTCAGGACGATGCCCATATCATCTGTACTCCCGACCAGATCGAGGACGAGATCCTCCGGGTCCTGGACTTCTCGACGAGCATCCTGGGAGCCTTCGGCTTCACCGACAACAACATCGATCTGTCTGTCCGCGATCCCAAGAACCTCTCCAAATACGTCGGCGGCGACGACATGTGGCGGAAGGCCGAGGCCTCGCTGGTCAAAGCCCTTGAAATCCGCGGCTGTGCCTATAAGCGGATAGAGGGCGAAGCCGTTTTCTACGGCCCGAAGATCGACATCAAAGTCAAGGACGCCCTCGGACGGCCCTGGCAGTGCACGACCATCCAGTTCGATTTCACAACGCCCGAGCGTTTCCAGATGGCCTATATCGGCGAAGACGGGCAGGCGCACCGTCCTTTCATGATCCACCGGGCGCTCCTCGGCTCGCTCGAACGGTTTTTTGGAATTCTGATCGAGCACTACAACGGCAACTTTCCGCTCTGGTTGGCGCCGGTCCAGGCGGAAATCATTCCCATCGCCGAGCGGCATCATGAATATGCCCAAAAGCTCGACGCCCTCCTTAAAGAAAAAGGGCTCCGTTCTCACGCCGACTTGCGCCGGGAGAAGCTCAATTATAAGATCCGGGATGCCGAGCACCATAAAGTCCCGCTGCTCCTCGTCCTGGGCGACAAGGAAGTGGCCGCCAATTCCGCCTCCCTGCGCATCCATGGCCAGGGTGACAAGGGCCAGGTCGACATCCTTGAATTCCTTGCAAAAGCCAAGCGATTGAATGACAATAAATCCCTAATCGTGAATTTTTAAAGGAGGACCGACATTTTTAGAGGAAGACAGCTATTTTCACCTGGAAGCAAACCGAAAGCTCATAGGATCAATGAAATGATTCATGCCAGAGAAATTCGCGTGATCGACGAAGAAAAAAAACAACTGGGCGTTCTACCGGCATCCGAAGCCTTGTCTCTGGCTCGTCAGAGAGGCCTGGACCTCGTGGAAATCGCTCCGACGGCAATCCCGCCCGTCTGCCGGATCATGGATTACGGCAAGTTTCTCTATGAGCTCCATAAAAGAGACCACGAGGCCAAAAAACATCAAAAGACAATCCACCTCAAGGAGATCAAGTTCCGGCCGAAAATCAGCAATCACGACTACAGCTTCAAGTTGAAACACGTTCAGAGGTTCCTCGAGGAAGGCAACAAAGTGAAAATCACGATCATGCTCCGGGGGCGCGAAAAATCGCGGCCGGAGATGGGACAGGCGATCCTGGATCGGGTCTTGGCCGATATTCAGGGAGCCGGAAAACAGGACGGAGATGTTCGAAAACAGGACTGGGCCGTATCAGCGCTTGTCGTTCCTGCGAAATTAGGAGGAAAAGATGCCAAAACTAAAAACCCACAGGGGAGCCAAAAAGAGATACAAGGTTACAGCGAACAAAAAGGTGGTCCACAGCAAGGCCAATAAAAGCCACCTCCTGACCACAAAGGCTTCCAAAAGGAAAAGGAATCTCGGCAAGAAGGCTCTCATCAGCCACGCGGACCTCAAGGTTGTCAAGACCATGTTGCCGTATGAATTTTGAATGACGCGATGGCGCGTTAATTAAATGGAGTAGAAAATGCCAAGAGTCAAACGCGGATTCAAGAAGAAAAACAGGCGCGTCAAGATACTCAAGCAGGCCAAGGGCTACTGGGGAGCAAGAAGCTCGAATTACCGGACGGCCAGGGAAGCGGTGGAGCACGCTTTGATCTACGCTTACCGCGACCGCCGCGCCCGGAAGCGCGACTTCCGGCGGCTGTGGATCATTAGGATCAAGGCTGCGGCCAAGCTTGGCGGCCTGACCTACAGCCGCTTCATTCAGGGCTTGAAAAAGCTCAACATCGAGCTTGACCGGAAAGTCCTGGCCGAACTGGCAGTAAACCAGCCCCAGACATTCGGCCGTATTGCCGCAAAAGCAAAAGATGCCGTCGCCTAGCCTCAGGAAGTTCAAAAGCGCCGTCGACGCTTATGCGACAAAACTGGCCGACGAGTCCGCCCGAATCCGGGACCTCAAGGCCCTCGAGGAGTTGCGCCATCAATTCCTGAGCCGGAAACGGGGCGCCGTCACGCTGCTTTTCGAAGAGCTCAAGACGCTCAAGCCCGAAGAGAAGCCCGTCGCCGGCCAGATGATCAACGCTCTCAAAA
>Ga0315282_10013986_pt1 | contig 12010 bp, 6 predicted proteins | sample YL17G07_20_MG_FD_203693 | JGI IMG/M metagenome (GOLD analysis project Ga0315282, IMG submission 203693) | Sediment microbial communities from Yellowstone Lake, YNP, Wyoming, USA - YL17G07_20 | ecosystem: Environmental > Aquatic > Freshwater > Lake > Sediment | place: USA: Wyoming | collected... | reverse complement strand
TGGGGTTGATAGTGCTTGCCCTGCTCATCACCCTGCGCCGCAGAACAAGTAGAAGCTAAAGCAATCGAAAACTATTCCCTATCCAGAGAGCTAATTTTAAGTGGCTGAACAAAACCGAGGATTGTTACCTTTCCACTGCACGATTGTCAGGATTGTGCAGCGATATCACAACTCATAGCGTTTATTTACGTAATCCAACCAATCTTGCCAAATTCCCTTCCTATTGCTGGAGACCCATCCTACCCACTGTTGGTGTGTGAACGCGGTGAACTTTGCGTGTCCTTCGAACAAAGGGCCCCAACCTGTTGGAAAATCATCAACACCTGTACTCTTCAGGCATTCGATCAGTATCTGGTTGCGGTCATCATAGGCAACACAAGAGATGACGAATTCGTATGGCCCTTTTTGTGCCAGAGCTTCGGCAAGTGCCTGTTGCCGGAAGAGTTGATATCCAGCAGTTGTAGCAGGGCAACATTTCAGAGAAATAAGGCCTTCCGGGGTGAACGTGAGATAATCCCAGTACTTGCGATTCGTTCGTTCACCGTTGGCCCATTGTAGCATGTGACATTGGTTGTCTGTGTCGTTGTACACCCTGATGAGGTTCATACACCGTTGCGGGAATGGATTGCCGTAGATTTTCTTCCGCCCAGAGCATGGATAGAAAGAATGCTCGGTGAATTTATTCTCAGTAAGTACGATACCCTTACGACCGTTGACGATGAAAGCGATGTCAGGCGAGGTCTGGTTCCTACCGCGCTGCCCTTTCGGCTCTCCAAGAAGGATCGCTGGGCTTAGTACTGGATCCTCTTCGGCCCACTCCAGCTCAACATGATCGACGGTCTCGATTAGAGGAGATACGTGCTCGTGCAGGAATCCAGCAAGGATTTCCCGGTCTTCTCGAAAAGGGAAGTAAAGGTTAGCACATTGGACCCACGAGCTTTTCAGATTGTGAACCCCATCGTGTTTCTGGACGCCGGTCTGTTCTAGATACGCAGGTAATGAATGGGCGCTGCCACTTCGTATTCCAGACCACAGTCCTTCCTCCCACAGCTCCCTGGGCAGTATCCACGGACGTCTCTTTTCGTGCTGTTCTCCCTCTACTTGATTCTCAATGTGATCACGCCGCCATTGGGTCTGGTAGTCGTTCATGTATCGGTCAAAATCTTCCACAATCTACCTCCTTGATACCTGGCGCGGCCCCATTGTATTTGCGTTAAGGCAACGGCTCTATTTTCCAAATTTCCTTCGCTAGGTTGAAAAGCATGTGTTGGCGCTTGTCAATGGCTTCAGCATTCCAATCGGTAAAGGAGAGCAGTTTCTGGTTTACTCGGCTAATAGTTGTATCCAACCCTACATCATCCTTTGCTGTAAGAGATCTCGTTATGTAGAAGTTACTGTTAGCATATAGCTTTGCCTTAGCGCTAAAGAATTGCCTCCCAGCAACTACATTTATTGGCTTCTCAAGCAATGTCAAATTACCTAGACGGTTCTTAGCTATATTATACGAATCCTTGTCGGGGAAAGTCTTTAGCAGGTCATCTTCTGGCGTTTGGGGTAGAATGTGTTCTATCTCAATCTTCTTCTGGAGATAGGGCGAAAGAGATACCTGGCCCTTTTGACCAATTCTCTCGGCGTCTACGTATGCAGCCAATTTAGCCAATATGTACTTAACCTTGTATGACTGCAGTGAACGCAAACCCAAATTCACAAACTGGACTTCGAAATCTGCTTGCATTCTAGCTATTTCCGGCGCGAAGTCCGTGGTTATTACCTCGTTTAGAGCAGCCTTAGCGTCATTGTAGCTTGGATTCGCAGTGCGCCTGATTCTCTTTGCCCACTTTGAGAACTTAGATTCAAAGTCCTTTGTTGATGTCCTGGTAACTGTGTAGTAGAAAATCAGAACCTCTAGCTGCCTTGCGAGATGATCGAACAGGTCCTGATACAAGTCCTTTCCAGCTAGCAATGGGATTAGATGTAGACTGAAACTGCCCCCACCAAGGTAGCGAATGTTCTCAAGGTACATGTTCTTCCCTACGTTATCCTCTCCCCGTGAGAACCTCACGTAGGCATTCGCGTTCTTTTGTATGGTCTTAACGAATCTCATTGGTTCAGTAGAATAATTGCATTTCTTATCATTCTCACTGATCCAAGGATAAAGTTGATCCTCGTATAGAGTCTCGGTCCCTTTCGGGTCCTCTATTGCATAGTTCGCCATAAGGAAATAGCGCAAGAACCTGAGTGGCTTCATCCCGTTCTTGTCTAGGGCATCTCGTATGACCTTCCACTCTGCATTCACTTTGTTGAATTCATTTTTTGGCAACTGGCGGAATATGAGATTTTTCAACAGGTCCATGGGGTTTAGCCCGATTCCACGGTCATTGATGGTTTCGAATATTTTTAAGGCATCATTAATGCTTGGCGTTTCAATCTGAATGAAGCTAACCTTATTGGTAAAGTAGCCATAAAACTCTTTTACGGCATCGTCTGTCGAGAAATTGGCACTCAGGTATTTTTGGATTATATCGAATGCATTTCTTATCCGGGAGGAAGCACCGGCCGAGTTATCGACTGTGCCATCTCCGTCAAGGATCCGTTGCACTGTCTCGAAAGAGTCCTCATACTGTAGAATCAAGCGTGGATTCTTTACGATTGTCCCTTTCTCGTTTATCTCCGCGGAGGAGATTAGTTGTTGAATCAATTGAGAGAAATCTGTCTGTTCTTTGAAAAAACCCTTGAAAGCGCATAGGGCGAGGAAAAGTGTTGTTAATCTTTGCTGACCATCAATCACTTCATAAGTTGCAGTGTCTGTACCTACTCTATTTGCAACGGTGCTGCCAATAAAGTACTCTGACTGGTCTCCTTTTTGAAATTCATCATGAATATCGGTAAGTAATTGTTCAACATTTTTGTTCTGCCAGACGTAGTCCCTCTGATATGGCGGGACAATATAATAATAGTTCTTAAACGCCTCTTTGACAGTAAGTTTCTGATTCTCAATTTTCATCGATCTCCTCCCCGATGTGTTCTACTTAGCTTCTCTTCTCGCTTTGATTCTCTCCAGCAAAACCGAGGCTGATTCATAGGAGCGCCCTTCCTGGCGGGCAAGCTCTGCTTCGTTGGGAACCAGTTCTCCACGGAAGGCCTTAGTTAGGATAGACTGGGTAAGCTTGTCTGTGCGTAATTTAGTGGCTTCAATCCGTTTTTCGATAGCGTCTGCTAGCTTGAACAACGCTTCAACACGACGGACAATTTCATGCTGCTCCTCGATGGGTGGTACTGGTAGAGGCAACCGCTTTAAATCTCGAATATTAACTCCCTCATATGTAACGCCTTTAGTGACTTCTGATAGCCAATTCTGGCTCCATTTACTTGCGATTGCAAAACAAAAGAAGTGTGAATCTAGTCCGCTCTGTATCGGTATCAGGGCCACTTCTCGAGAAATATTAAAGCCTACAAGGCTTTCGTGAGTAACTGCAACCCCCCCTAATGACCCACGCACTGTAACGAGTACTTCACCACCTTTTAGAAAAGTACGAGAATAAGCATCTGCAATTTGCTTAGAAACGCGTTTTACATGGCTCCTATCAATATAAAGCCATCGTACATCAGAAGACCTGAGCACTGGGATTCCCCCATGCACTTCTGGTCCTAATTTTATGACTCCATATGTGATAATCCGTTTAGGATCGCAAAGACACTCGCAGGGACACCACACCCAATTTTCAGGAATGTCTGGCAGTTCGTTCCCACCTTCATTGTTCTGAATTACTTCTAGTTTGCTTCCTAACAACTGGTGGAGAAGATCTAAGGCTGATTCAGTACTCTGTTGCCTTTCCCGCCACCCCTCAGTCAATCTTCCCATGCATGCGGAACTCAATATTGCCTGCCGAAAGCTTTTCATAATGAGAGAAACTCGATTCAAACGCTCCCTAGCAGCATCCACCACGGGAAGCAATTCTTCTATCTTGGCTACAATTCGTTTCTGCTCAGCAAGAGGGGCTAATTGCACTTTGGTCCCAGCAGCAAAGCTGTGATTGATCCCTCCTTGAGCTGAACCTCGAAAATTCTCCAGAATACGATTTTGTCCTTCATCTGAAAATACGAAATAGAATAGAAAAGGAGAAAACAGGTCCTCAACCGGGCGGCAAATGAAAACGTGTTCATTGACTACCGCAGGCTCAAAGGGGAAATCATCGCGAACAAGGGAGACTTTTCCAGTAGTAGCGCCATCTTTCACAACTAATATATCATTAACGTGGATGTGTCCCTGATTCATCCTTTCAAAAAAACTTTTTGGCACATATCTGACGGAATCAAAATTAAACGATCCCTGGCTATTAAGATGCTCCCCGCCGATGCTGGGAATTCCTTCAGATATGCCGCGAACACCACCTTTGGGGCGTGAGCCAGACTCCAATGTGTCAAGCAAATCCTTTAGAGTGGTCTCAATCCAACCTTCTGGAGCACCTTCATCTCCAGATTCGTTGGAGGTGCGTTCTTCATCTAACTTGGTATTGGTAGTCACGATTTACCCTCTGAAGCGCCATTACTATTCTCAAGTAATGTCATTATTGCACTGAGATCGTTGACTGCGTTTTCCAGTTCAGCTATGGCGTCGGTAGCCAACTCTTCCGGCTCTGGCATATCTTCCCCATCATCTAACGATTCATCTTTCAGCCATTTCAGACCGTCGATATTAAAACTACGCTCTTTAATTGCACTGATATGGAAGGAATGCCAGCGGTCCTGCTTTGAATCGCTCTGGTTACGTCTCCCAAGGCCGTTAGGGTCAGAGCCGAAGCATGTCTCAAATTCAACAAAATGCTCGGCGGTAAGGGGTCTTTCTTTTTTTGTAATGCGAGGAACATTAGTCCGCCCGTCATAAACCCAGGTATTCTCCGTGGGATAACCTCTGGTGAAAAAGATAACGTTGGTCTTTGTGCCAGGGCTATAAGGGCTAAACGTGCCATTCGGAAGACGCAGGACGGTGTGTAGATTGCAGTCTTCGGTAAGGACTTTGAACACGTCGCCAGCCTGGTCAGCGAAAAGGCAATTATCCGGGACTACCACAACTGCCCGGCCACCCGGCTTCAAAATGGTCATGACATGCTGAATGAAGTTCAACTGCTTGTTGCTGGTGGATATGACGAAATCCTCACGCTCCGGAACTTGGTTAGCTCCCTTGGTACCAAATGGAGGATTGGTCAGGATTACGTCGTAATGGCGGCTATCGGGAACCTCGTAAATGGAATCACCCAGGGCAATATCCGGCTCAAGCCCGTGGAGATAGAGATTCATCAGAGCAAGGCGTCTGGGCCTCGCTACAAGGTCTTTGCCATAGTAAGTGCGTGTTTTTACCCGGGCTGCCAATTCTCGGTCAATAGCGCCACCTTTTGTGTGTTCGATGAGCCACTCATAAGCTGCTACCAAAAAACCACCGGTGCCGCAGGCAGGGTCGCAAATGCTGAATTCACTATGTGCCCTGGGATCAGGCTTAACACAGCGTACGATTGCCTGAATGAGCAGCCGGGGTGTGAAATACTGTCCGGCGCCCTTCTTGCCTTCGCTGGCTGCCTTCTCTAGGAGGCCTTCAAATGCCTCTGCCTTAACATCAACGCCCAGCGAGGTCCATTCAGTCTCATCAATGAGACCGGTTAACCTCTTCAAATTCACCGGGTTATTGAAGCGGGATTGGGCATCGGTGAAGATTGCACCAAGCAGACCATGCTCTCTCCCGAGTTTGCGCAGAATATCAATATACCCATCTGTTAGTACAGTGCCGGCTTTCCCGACAATATCAGACCAGTTACAGCCGGATGGGAGTTCAATGCCTCGTTCATCAGCCATCTTGATAAACAAGAGATAGGTTATCTGCTCAATGTAATCGCCGTAGTCAATACCATCGTGGCGGAGTGTATGGCAAAACCCCCATAGTTTTTGTACTATATCTGTCATACCGCAATTGCCTCATTCAAGCTTTCTAGCAACTCTTCTAGCTGCTTCTCAAATATACCATCAGCCCTGGCCCATCCTCCTGCCCGACTGAATATGGGAAGTGCGTCAAAATCCTCTCTGTCTACCGAGAGATTCTGAATCAAGTGGTCACGAATTCGGTCCAGCCATTGGCTTTGTTCCTGGGTAAAAGTTCTCCCAGCTGTTACCTTCGTGAATGCTATCTTAACTCTTTCCTCAGCCGTATAGAGGGGTTCTTGCTCTCGGACCGCGTGCTTTACCATTGATATGATGTCAACCAGAGCTTTGTGATAGCAGAGCTCGTGAGCTCTTTGTAGGTTCTCGATAGTATATCGCTCGGGAGTTGCGGCCAACTTACTACGCAATTCGCTTAGTGCCGCGGTGCTCCAGTCTCTGGGACGGTCAAGGAGGATGCGGATAGAGTCAATTTGGTCCGTGTTCTCCCTGACGAATGTGGCGAACAATGCAATATAGTCCTCTGGTTTGTGCTCTTTTCCCCGGCCATCTCGTATCAGCCATTCGCTGGTTACAGTATCCTCTGTTTCATAAGCAACCCAAAAGGTACGGGGCTTGCGAGGATAATTCAGAAGCAGGTCATAGAAGGCGGGATTACGGAGGATAGCCATCATAGCGGTGAAATCTTCACGAAGGCGATCGGGTAATCCCTTAGAGAACTTCGCCACATCACCTTCAGTGATATAGGGCACAAATAGAGAGCGTGCCTCTGAAGACATCTCCTTGTCGATACGCTGAAGTCGCTTGACAAGGCAGCGGACGTTATACTCCCTGTCACGATTTGTCCAAATATCATCGATAATTTCGACAATAGTCCTTGTTTCCCGTTGTGGAGGCTCAGCCGTAATGGCAGTTGAGTTCTTGAAATATTCTATAAGAGTGCCATCAAAACAATCGAAAACAGTAAAATGTGATTTATCGGGGAAGTGCTCACCTTTGCGGGTGCCGCGGCCCATCATCTGCTCAAAGAGAATACGTGATTTGACTGGCCGCAGGAATACAATAAACTCAAGGTCTGGTATATCAACGCCGGTGGACAGCATATCTACGGTCACGGCAATCCCCGGTTGCTGTCTATTACGGAATTCGCGAATACGCTGTAGAGGCCTGTCAACGCGCCCCGTAATCTTCTGGACGAAAGCATCGCCACGCCCAAAGATATCTCGAGCCATACCAACCAACTGATCAGCGTGAGACGTATGAGGCAAATCGTTGACGGCGAAGATCAGGGTCTTGGGAAATCGGCCATGCTTCTGTTCATGGTCAAGAGCGTATTTCTTGAGTTCTTCCAGAATCTTGCTGTTAGAATCAGGGGAGGTAACCTTTTCCTCTATTTCAGTAGTATCAAACTGGCGTTCATCCTCCAGTTGATCCATCTGCTCCAGTCCGGTTTGAGGATCAACTACTCCAACCTGCTCACCCTCTTTGAGGAAAACGCCGCTCATACGGACATTGGATTTAACCGTAACCAGGTCGTAGTCCACCAGGAAGCCTTCTCGTACGGCGCGGTCATAGCTATATTTATATACAATATCTGAAAAGAAGGCGGTCGTATGCGCTGCAGGAGTCGCAGTCAGCCCAATCTTGATGGCGTCGAAATATTCCAGGGTCTTGCGCCAGATCGCAGCCTCTGAAGCCGTATAGCCACGATGGCACTCATCGGCTATGATCAAATCAAAGGCATGGATTGGTATATCCAGCTTGTCGGCATCCTCGTCTATTGGTTCATCTCCCAACGAGAAAATGGCACTCCTGCCAAACAGGTTGATTGTCATCCTTTGTATTGTGCTAACGTAAACGAAAGCATTCCCTGGTTGCGGATTGGTCAAATACGAGGTAGGCAGCACCTGGGGATCATATTTGATAGCATCCTCGAAGTCTTCGCGATAAAAACGCTGGCTGTAAACCTCATAAATCTTGTCGAACTTTTTGTTAGGTTCCGGTTCAAAAGAAGCAAAAGCCCGGACTGCCTGAGCAGCTAGGGCTCGACGGTCTACGAGAAAAAGGATACGTTTAGCTACGCTGGACTTCATCAACCTATAGACTTGGTTCACCATGGTAAAAGTTTTCCCGGTACCCGTAGCCATCGCCACCAACATCTGACGTTTTCGGTCAGCGATGGCATGCTCCACAGCATCGTTGGCTTCAATCTGATAAGGACGAAGTCTCGGATGGTCATTACGTGTTTGAATCAGTTCCGCACAAGTTACATCGAAGTTGTATGCCAATCTCTCTTTTAGAGCACTGGGAGTGTGAAAAAGTGCTATGCGACGTGACCTGTGCTGGGGGTTTCTGACATCGTCATGCCAAATTATCTCCCCATTGGTTGAGTAGAGGAACGGTACATGATAGCCATTAAAATTTAGGGGGTTACTTGATGCCCCTCGAGAATAGCGCTCTGCCTGAGTAAGGACGTTTTGAGGTCCAAGTGTTAGCCTCTTAGCTTCGATGACGCCAAGAATACTGCCATCGAGACAAAGAGCATAGTCGGCAGGCCCAGCACTTGTAGGGTATTCTTCGATAGCACAGCCGTGGTAGTTAGCGAGAGCCTTGCTAGTGTCAAAAGGTACAACACTCCATCCCGCCGAGCTTAACTTTGGCTCGATACGGGTCCTACGAGTCTTCCATTCGCTTTCAGGGAATTTATCTGCTCCCACTTCAAGGACATAATATTACTCGTGCGTGCTAGTGTCAATTCACGTAACAGAAACGTCGCACATTTCGTCAGAATGTTACCCTAGCCTGATGGACCGATTACCGAATAAGGAGAGTCTATTTTCACCAATGTATGTGAACATTTTTGACGATGCCCGTAACCGGCTTTGACCAGCTTATCAGAAGCTTAGGATTCGTGCCCCCGTCAACTTTCCACACTATGGGTACGCCATCTACATCTCTCAACTTCAGCTCAGTTTGACCCCAAGGTGTAACATGATAAAAAACGTCAGGTTGAACCCAACAAGGCGTCTCCGGCAAATCAACAACATAATCCACATGTATAGAACGTGTAGACCAGCCAGACAATCCAGACCATCCTGAGACTTGTCCCTCCCGGATATACCCTAACTCTGCTTCATGCTCTCGTATCCATTCTTGCATCCATCTTTGCCCCAGAGTTTCAATATCGTGTGTTTTTACCCATTCCAGCAGTATCCGACTAGTTTGTTGTTGCCGCTCTGTGGACCATGGCGACATCCATCCTAGTTCTTGAAGGCTTCTGACTATCTGCTTTTCAAGTTGGTACGGCCCCGCATGGCCAAGGCTGTTAACCGCTCTTGGTGTGGCGACAAAGAACGAAAAGATGGCCGAGACCTGTGATTGGGTTCTACCAGTTAAATCCGTAACTGCATATGGCTTGCCTATCTCAACGTAGGCTCGTCTATCCCAGCTACTGCGGTTCGGCGATTCATCCCAAAGACCCTTTCCTGTGCAATCAATATATACCAGCCCCAAGTCCGTTGTCTGAAAAGCATTTAAGGCGTGTCCCTCAGTTTTCCCTTCAATATCAATGCCAACCCAGGCTGCCCTGATTCCCGCTGCCTCAGCATTGTTGTGCACAGTCTCAGCGAAATCGGTACAGATATATGCGTTCTTTGGCGGGCCAAGAATGTAGGAATACTTGTCTGTCTGGTCTCTCTCAAGGAAAGCTACTAGCTCGGCAAAGGTGGGATTGGTGGCGTTAGGCTTGTTTATTAACTCAACTGGCTCACCACTTCCCCTGAGTGCCATCTTCCCGTCAATATTGATATGAGTTTTTTGGAAAGTTGGCGTGGGTGTTGTGGTTGGGGTTGGAGTGGGTGTTTCCGTTTTACTGGGCCCAACACAGCCCATTAACAAAAGTAAAAAGAGTAGCAGGCTAACCACCACGTATGATATTTTAAGACGTCTCGTCACTGTTACATCTTCACCGAAAACATCTTTTTCCTTGTTCAGTATAGTTCGCATTGTCGCTTTCTTTCAAGTAGCATTCACCCAGAGTCCGATGGCTTCTACCTACCCCGATTTAGCCACCTCGGTCTTCCGTATACACCCTGTGTGGAACTTTAGTTCCGATTGAACCTTCTAGGAAAAGTCCGCTCAATGTAATCAATTGCCTGGCTTGGGCTTAGCTTCCGTGTTTCGTTCTGAGTGCGAACATATAAGCTTTCCTCCTTACCGCCCTCCCGAAACCAGACTTCCCTATCGCTACGCCTAACATCCAAGAGGCATATATCTTCGTTATCAATTTTGTAGAACTCAACAGACACGAACCGCGTGCACTCTACTTCCCCTATATGATTGCACACTCTGTTGACAATAAACTGCATATATTCATCGCGTTCTTTCCGAAATCCCTGATAATCATGGCTGAGTCCAAGTATTTCATGGTTATCACCCACGCCGATGAGAAGCCTACCGCCTTCTGTATTGAGGAAAGCAGCAACTGTCCTGACGACTGGTAGGCACATACTGTCATTCAGGCGGTTCTGCCTGTAATCCCACCTGGCAGAAGCCTTGAACTCCAAGACTGTAGACTCTTCACTCTCGACAAGCTTAAGAACCTCTTCCCTTTCTCTGGCTAGCGGCTGTACTTCTTTATGAGCCATGATATCAGCTATCTGGCTCCACATTTTCGACTCAACGGTGCTGTCTACATCTTTAGTGCCAAGCAAGGGTGCCGGATGCTTCATCAGGGCGTCGGCAAAACCTATCCTCATAGCCCAGTACAGGTCCTGGCATGGTCCTATTTCGGATAGCGGCATGCCAGAGTAGATGTCAGATAGCCGCCATATCGAAAGACACTGGTCTCGCATCTTCTGCCAATCGCGACCTGGGTCATACTCTCGTAGTAGAGCCAGAATCGCCATTAGAGTCTGGCGGGTCTTTTCCTCCCCCCTCTCAAATTGGAAATCTTCTTCAATGGCACTCTTAAAATCCTGAAATTCGCCAAAGGGGTCATCAGGCCATCTTGCTGCGAGTCTTCCAGCAATTTGCCCAATCTTCCAGGCCAGGTACTGCGGAGATTCCTCCTTGCATTCATTTGGTGCAGAACCTGAGGAATCGTACTCCTCACATAATGACAGAAGCTCCGCCGCTTCTACGAACAGATGAAGCCATTCTAGGCCGGGCCCATCATAGTCTTCCTTCTCGTACTCCGTTACGCAATAATCAATGATGACAGGAAGTATATCCAGAATATATGTAGCCCAAGGAGCACAAGCCAATGCCTCAGTCACAAGATAAAGAATCTCCACGCAGTCCTTCTGCCGTGCATATTCAGGAAGCAAATCAAAAGCTACGCGCAACTTCCCCTGCCTTACGTCATTTGTGCAACTCAGTATGCCCGGACCTTCGCCGTAATATGAGTGCCCTCTTACGGAAACCTTCGTAGCGGCCATATCATGCAGAATTCCTTTTGAACGTGTTTTATCTCCCTTGGCCAACAATAGGAAGCCGAGCCCAAAGCGCGTATGAAACAGCAAGCGCGCTTGTTCGCTCTCTAATAGCTCCTCACCAGATTTACGCAACAGGGACGCAAACAAGGTCTCGACTGGCCTTAGGGCTTGACCAACAAGCTCATGAAGGATTAATTTCTCGTCATTTGTCTCTTGATGAGCATATGCTTCAGCAACGTGGACGCCAACCGAGACCAGCGCCTGCCAAGGTGGTTGCAACTGTTTGACAAGGCTTGTGGCATAGTCAAAGTTCATATAATGCTCAGCCTCATCTTCACCCATGAATGCGGATAGGGCGTCCTTGATACTCTTCTCTAGCTCTGGTGACAACTCCATGTCCAACCTCCCAAATGTTATGGGTGGATTCTGGCAGATTTTTATGCTCTTTATTTTACGCTGATGCTCTGTTACCAGCAAGGGAGAGGTACAAAGGGACAAAAATTGCACGATTAGCCAGATAGTTACCCGGCCTTTGTTCACAAATCCTTGAGCGAAATGCATTCTCACGTAAACAATTTCAATTAGGGATGTACACCGTGAATACGTATACGAGGGGGTTGGGAGACTAAGCCGAAATAGAGCCAGCA
>Ga0315282_10013985_pt1 | contig 12010 bp, 8 predicted proteins | sample YL17G07_20_MG_FD_203693 | JGI IMG/M metagenome (GOLD analysis project Ga0315282, IMG submission 203693) | Sediment microbial communities from Yellowstone Lake, YNP, Wyoming, USA - YL17G07_20 | ecosystem: Environmental > Aquatic > Freshwater > Lake > Sediment | place: USA: Wyoming | collected... | reverse complement strand
GACCTGACCAAGACCCTGGTGGCCCACAACATCCCCTATGCGGCCCAGGCCGCCCCGCACCGTTGGCAAGACGTCTTCAACAAGGCCCAGAAGGCCTTCCAGGCGGAAGGGCCGGCTTTCCTCAATGTTCTCTGCCTGTGCCCCACGGAATGGAAGTATAAAGAATCGCAGGGCATCAAGCTGTCTCAGCTGGCGGCCGATACCTGCGCCTGGCCGTTGTACGAAGTGGAGAACGGAAAGTACAAGATTAACTACAAGCCCAAGGAGAAGAAGCCGGTGTGGGAGTGGCTGAAGCCCCAGGGCCGCTTCCGGCACCTGTTTCAGGAACAGAACGCCTGGATGATCGAGGCCATTCAGAAGGATGTGGACCGCAACTGGGAGGAGCTGCTGAAGCTGGAAGCGCTCTAGATTGAGGGCTCGGCCGGGCCGGAGGGCGCCTTGCCCACAATGATGACCAGCCCGGTGGCCGTCGGCTGAATATCATAGGGCGGGATTTCACCTCTGGCGTCCAAGACGATGCGAGCCGTCTTGTCCTCGAACATCCCGCTGCGGATGCTCTGCAAACCCAGGCTGTTCACCGGGATGATCCTGTCCGAACGAACCTCCGTGACGTTAAACAGGTCGAGAATGATCTTCCGCTCGTTTTGCAGGACGAAGGTCCGGTAGGTGGTGGGCGGGGAACAGAGGACCTCGATCCTCAGGCTGTCCTCTGATTTATTGACCCGGATTTCGCTCAAGATCCTGACCCCGGCCGCCGCATCCGTCCGGCTCTCCAGCAGATCGCGGACCTTCTGTTTGTCCGAACCGTCCAAAGACAAATTGTCCAAGACGGAGCCGCCCAGGAGGTCCCGGTGGGTCTGGGCCAAGGAAAGAGCGGCTTCCCGGCCCTGCCCTGTCTCGGTGCACAGAACGAGATAAGCGGCCGCCTCAGCTTTGTAGCCCTCTCTGTTCTCGCCGGACGCGGAAGCCTCCAGCACGGCCAGAAAGCCTTGGCCGGCTTCCTTGTATTTCTTGTCTTGGTAGTCCATCCTGGCCAGCAAAAACCGAGCGCGCACTTCTTGCGGATATTTCTGCAGAAGCGACTGGAGCGTCCGGCGGGCCGCCGCCGGATCTTTCGCCTGGAGATACTGGTCATAAACACCGTAGGCCAGGGCAACCTCTTTGGCCGGCTCGGCCGAAGGCGCCCCGGCAGTCTGGCCGGCGGGCTGAGGTTGAGTCATCTTGGCCGTCGCGGCTTGCGCTCCGGCTGAAGGCTCCGTCTTCTTTTCGGCCGGCGTTGTTTTATATTGGACAAGAATATCTTTGAGCAGGGTCTTGTCCTTTTCGGACATGTCCAAAGCTTCAGTGTCGCCCTTGGGAACGGCCCGCTCAAACTCGCCGCACTGTTTGGCCACATCCTTCTTGCGGTTCAAATAATTCAGGCAAAGGATAAGGTATCCCCGGCTGGTCGGCGGGATGGCGCCTTCCACGGGTTTTTTCGCGGTCAAGCGAAGCACATTTTCGAAATATTTCCCCGCATCATTGTACTTTCTTTCGGCATAAAAGGCCTTGCCCAGGAAATAATGTCCCCGGGGCTCCTCGGGCACCTTGTCCACAAGCTTCTCCAGCAGGCCCCTGGCTTCCCTGGATTTCTTCTGGATGACATAGAAATCATACAGGTCGAGATAAAGAGAGGCATTCCGGGGATCGGCCCTAAGCGCACTGTTCAGGGATTTCTCGCGGTCCAAGACGATTTTGTCTTCCCCAGAACCGCTCCCCTCCTTGGCGGCCCGACTGGAAGGAAGCACCCTGGTCTGGCTGCCCAGGGAAGAACCCCGGGGCTGGAGATTCTCCTTGAAAAATTTCACCAGCTTGTTGACGTCGGAAGCGACTTCTGCCTTCAAGCCGATAGTGTTCAGATCCGTTGTCCCCATCAGTTCTTCCAATTTTTGGGCGACCTCGCGGGACTTCTCCATCTGGCCCGCCTTGTAAACAGCCACGCACAAATAGGCCCAGGCCTTGGCTAGAGCGTTTTTATCGCTATAGAGGCCGAAGGCGGCTATCTCGAAGCTCTGGGCCGCGGACTGGAAATCTCCGGCCGCAAAAGCTTTCTCACCGTCGGCCATGGCTTTCAGGTAGAAGGGATCGACCTGCTGGAATGAAGCTAAGGCGGCGGAAAAAATGGCCGGGACAAGAAGCAGCCAGCCCGCCAGAAAAATAACCGGGTTGAACCTCAGGCCGAGCGCTTTAAACATAATCAGCGGCCGAACTGAAATATATATAGCATAAGGCTAGGGCTCGGTCAAATGGCCGGTGAGCTGCGATATTAGCGAATTACGGAATTTGGGATACTTCCATGCGCTTGATTCAGGTCCGCATCCGGGCCAAGAGCACGAACCCTCAGCTCGGCCTGATCGCTTTAACGACGGCCAGCAACCGGTCGATATCGGACAGGTCATTGAAGATGTTGACCGAGACGCGCAGAAACCCGGCCCGGGGCGACAGAAAAATCCGCTCGGCAGTGCATTGCTCGAGAAGGGGGGCGTTCTTTTCGCCCAGGGTGAAAGACACGATGGCCGAGCGCTCTTCCGGGTCGTTGACGGGCGTCATGACCTCCACCCCCAGGCCGCGCAGGCCTTCCAGGAGATAGTCGGTCAAGTCCTTGATTCGGATGCGGATGGCTTCGAACCCGATTCTTTTCATGTAATCAAAGGCTTCTTTGAAAGCCAGCAGGGGCTGGAGGTTGAACGTCCCAAACTCATACTGCCGCGCCGACCGGTGGAGCTTGAAGGGGACGTTCTTGGCGGTATGGATGAGCCCGGCCCCGCCGGTGTCCACGGACAGCCAGCCGGCCAGGGGAGAGGGGAACTTATCCCGGAACGAGGGTGAAGTGTAGAACAGCGCCCCCAGGTGGCCGGTCAGGCCCCACTTATGGAGAGAGGCGGTCAGGGCATCAATGTGCATAGCCTGGACATCCAGGGGGTAATAGGGAAAGCCCTGGGTGGCGTTGACCAGGAATAAAATGCCGCGGCGGGCCAGCTCCCGGCCCAGGCCGCCGACATCCAATCGGAACCCGGTGGCGTATTGGACGTAAGAAGCCACCACGGCCAAAGTGTTCTTATCCGCCAGGTCGAGGATGGAGGAAACTGAGTAGCGGCCGCCGGCCGGACGGACGCAGCGCAGGGTGATCCCCACATGCTCAAAAGGAACCGTCGAAGCCGGGAATTCATCCTGGAGCGTGACGAGGTTGAATCCCGACGGGCCGTGCTTCTGGAAGGACAAGCCGAGGACGGCCATGGCCGTCGAGGTATTGGCCATAAAGGTCAGGTCTTCAGGCCCGGCTTGGATGTGATCGGCCAGGTCGCCGCAGAGGGCCTCGTAGGTCTTCATGTCGGCTGACCAATGGATGTCGCCGTCCTCGACGAGCTTCCGGTATTCGGCCGTGATCCGCTCGAACACCGGCCGGGGCAGGGGCGACATGGCCGCGCTCATAAAATAAGCGCAATTCCGGGTGACGGGAAAATCCTGCCTGATCTTGTTCCAGTCGGTCATGGTCCCTGTTGATAAGAAGCGCGCCTGGAGAGACTCGAACTCCCGACCCGCTGCTTAGAAGGCAGCTGCTCTGTCCACCTGAGCTACAGGCGCGCTCGCCCGATGTCCCGGCCGGCAGCCCCCGCGTTCCACAACCGCCCGGGAGGCAATCGGGGAGGTCGGATTTGAACCGACGACCTCCTGCTCCCAAGGCAGGCGCGCTAACCAGGCTGCGCCACTCCCCGTAATGGATCAACTCGTTGCCGTGCCCTGGCCGTAAAGCGCGATCAGCTAAACATTAGCAAAAGGCCCCAAGAGCTGTCAATTTTTGGGCTGCCGCTTCAGGCCTTTTTCAATCTGGGACCGGTCCAGGCGGACAATGATCGGCCGGCCATGGGGGCAGAGAGCATGCTGGGGCAGCCGGAGCAACTCCTCGACCAGCACCTCCATCTGGCGGAGGGGCAGCGGCCGGCCGGCCTTAATCGCGGTCCGACAGGCCAAAGTCGCCAGAAGCTTGTCTTGTTTGTTTTCCGGCTTCTCCCCGGCCAGCGCCTCGAGCAGGGATAGAAAGACCTCCAGGGCCTCTGGGGCCTCCATGATGTCGGGAAACTGTTTCAAGCTGAAGGTCCGGCCGCCCATGGGCTCCACCTGGAAGCCGGCTTCCCGAAGAAGGCCCTCCTCCGCCTCCAGCCTGAGAGCACGGTCCGGGGAAAGGTCGAACAGGATGGGAACGAGCGGCTGTTGAAGGGGCATATTCTTGGCCGCGCTGACCTCTTTATATTTTTCGTAGAGGACTCTTTCGTGGGCATTATGCTGATCGACGACCAGGAGCCCTTCCCGGTCGGCGGCGATGATGTATATATCGAGATATTGTCCGAGGATGTGAGGGCCGCTTTGGGCCGCGGCCGTCGCTCCTCCCTTGAAAAGCCCGGCCGGGCTCCGCTGCGGCTCCCAGGCAGATTCCTTTGTTTTGACAGAAAAAGAAGGCGGCCCGGGCTCCGCCACCCGGAACCGAGCTTCCCTCCCGGCTTCCAGGCCGACCCGCTTGACTTCGCTGCCCCGCAGTGAGGCCTGCTCCACGCTGTGCAGGACCAGTCGGAAAACAAATTGGGAATCGCGAAAACGGACCTCGGATTTGGCCGGGTGGACGTTGACATCCACTTCGGAAGAGGGATGGGTCAAGAGAAGGAAGGCTTCGGGATAGAGGTCTTTCTCCAACAGGCTGCGGTAGGCCTGGTTGAGGGCGGCCTGCAGGGTCCTGTCTTTGACCGGCCGGCGGTTGACGAAGAAGTGCTGCTCGGTCTTGTCGCGCCGGCCCAGGGGGGGACGGGAAGCGAAGCCGGTGACCCGGCTCTGCTCCTCGGCCCAGTCGATCTCCATCAACCGGTCAACCGTCTCCCGGCCGTGAATCTGATAAAGCCGTTCCCGGAGGCCGCCGGCCCGGGGCCAATTCAGGATCCGGCGCGGGCCATGGCTGAGAGAGAAGCCCACCTGGGGAAAGGCCGGAGCGAGGCCGGTGATCAAGCGCACGATAAGGCTCAGCTCTGTCTGGTCCGAGCGGAGAAACTTGAGCCGGGCCGGCAGGTTGAAGAACAGGTCCCGGACCTCGACGCTGGCTCCCCGGGGAAAGGCCGTTTCCCGGGCCTCGACCATCCGCTCGCCCTCGCGGCTGACCAGAAGCCCCGCCGGAGAAGTCCCGTCCGAGGTGCGCAGGGTGAGGCGGGAAACGGCGGCGATGCTGGGCAGGGCTTCTCCCCGGAAGCCGAGGGTCAGGATGCGGCCGAGGTCCTCCTCGGAGCGAAGCTTGGAGGTCGAGTGGCGCTCAAAGGAAAGGAGCGCGTCTTCCCGGCTCATCCCGCAGCCGTTGTCCGTCACGCGGATGAGCGTCTTGCCGCCGCCGCCGAGCTCAATGCGAATATCCGTGGCCCCGGCGTCGAGCGAATTCTCCGCCAGCTCCTTGACCACGGAAAAAGGGCGCTCGATGACTTCGCCCGCGGCGATCTTATCGGCAACCTCAGGAGGGAGCAGGATGATGGAGCTCATGACCGGCTAGTCGAGGACGACTCCCCGCAGGCCTTTGTCCCCATCCTCGGAGATCAAGACTCTCACCAGGGAGGTTTTGGTCCGGCCGTTGTCTGGAGCGGTCAGGCTGAGATAATTCGCCGTCAAAAGGTGGATCAAGCCTCCGGCCCTCTTGATGACGGCCGCTTCCCGTTCCCGTCCGAGGAAGAGGCGCCTGAAGGCCCTGCTTTTGGCGGCTGATATTCTCCGCAGGACCGCCGCCCGCTCCTTCTTGAGCTGCGGCGAGACCTGCGGCCAAGCCGCAGCCGCCGTGCCCGGACGGGAAGAATAGGAAAATACATGGGCATAGGTCAGGGGCGAATGTTCCAGCAACTCCGCTGTTTCCATGAAATCAGCTTCGGTCTCGCCCGGAAAACCGACGATCATATCCGCCCCCAGGGCGGCTTCGGGTGAGCGCTCCCTCAAAGAATCCAGAATACGCAAGTAGGCGGCCGCTCCGCCCTTCCGTCCCATGCTTTGAAGCAAGCGCTCCGAGCCGTGCTGGAGGGAAAGATGAAAATGCGGACAAACGGCCGGGAAGCCCGTCAAGGCCTCGACCAGCCCTTCATCCAGGAAACGAGGGTCGAGCGAGCTGAGCCTAAGGCGAAGCCCGAAGCCGGCTTTGTCGATCCGGCCCAGCAGCCCCCCCAGGCTGGTCCGCGGCCGAAGGTCCCAGCCGTAGGAACAGAGGTGGATGCCGGTCAGGACGACTTCGGGAAATCGCCCGGCGGCTATCTTCTGAAGCCTGGCCATCACCGTCTCGGGCGGGACGCTCGAGCTCCGGCCCCGGACGCCGGGAATAATACAAAACGTGCAGCGGAAATCACAACCGTCCTGAACTTTGAGCAGGGCGCGGGCCTTGAAGGGCCGGACCTGGGTTTGGGGCTGGTGAGGCAACTCCGCCGTTGCTGAATCCAGAACCAGCCTGGGCAGGATCGCCTTCTCGGCGTTGGAGATAAACCGCCAGACGCCGGGGATGGCCTCCAGCTCCTGCCGGGCCCGTTCGACCAAGCAGCCGGTGACCACCAGCCGGGCCGAAGGATTCTCCCGGGCCACCTTGCGGATGAACCGCCGCACGTCCCGGTCAGCCCGGCCGGTCAGGGTGCAGGTGTTGACCACCACGATGTCGCCGCGGCCTGGGTTTGATTCAAGCTTGAGCCCCCTCTGTTGGAATGCTTCCGCCCAAGAGAAGGCCTCAGCCTGGTTGACGCGGCAGCCGAAATTCTGAAGGGAAAAAGAGGTCATCCGCCGTCTTATTTCCGCCGGAGCTTGAGGGAAGCTTCCCCGACCTTGTCTTCCATTTTCTTCTTATGCTGTTCCAGCTTGTCCTTAAGGGCCGGGTCGGACAGGCCGAGGATCTGGGCGGCTAGATAAGCGGCATTGGCCGCGCCCGTCCGGCCTAAGGCCATGGTGGCCACGGGAACGCCTTTGGGCATCTGGACCGTGGACAGCAGCGCATCCAGCCCGCCCAGGCTGCTGCTCTCCAGCGGAACGCCGATCACCGGCCGGATGGTGTGGGCGGCCACCAGGCCCGCCAGGTGGGCGGCTTTGCCCGCCGCGGCGATGAACACGGCCGCCCCCTGCGCTTCGGCCTTTCGGATCAGGCTCAACGTCCGGCCGGGAGAGCGATGGGCCGAGGTGACCTCCAGGGTGTAGGAAATCCCGAAGCCCTCCAGCGCCCCGATCGTCTCCTGAATGACCTCAGCATCCGAATCGCTGCCGATGAAGATCGCCACCCGGCTCATTTTCCACCCCCTTCCTTCAGGACGGCGCCGATGTCCTTGCGGTAGTGCATCCCCTCGAAGGAAATCTGCTGCACGGCGCTGTAGATTTTGCGCATGGTGTCGGCCAGGGTTTCCTCTGAGGCGCAGACGGACAGCACCCGGCCGCCGCTGGTCAGGCAGCGGCCTTCCTCGAGCCGGGTCCCGGCATGGAAGAGCGTCACACCGGGGATCTTGGCCGCCTCCTCCAGGCCGGAAATGGGTTTGTGTTTTTCATACTTATCGGGATAGCCGGCCGAGGCCAGGATGACGCAACCGGCCGGCTTTAAGCTCCACTTCATCTCATGGGCCAGGACATTGTCCTCCAGGATGTCGAGCATGGTTTCCACCAGATCGCTCTGCAGACGCAGCATCTGCGGCTGTGTCTCCGGGTCCCCGAAACGGCAGTTGTATTCCAGGACCACCGGGCCCTTAGGCGTCAGCATCAGGCCGCAGTACAGGACGCCGCGGAACTTCCGGCCTTCCTCCAGCAGCCGGGTGACGGTGGGGATGACGATGGTGTCCACGATCTCGGCGAACAACTTCTTATCCAAGAAAGGCGAGGGAGAGATGGCGCCCATACCGCCCGTGTTGGGGCCTCGATCTCCGTCCAGGGCGGCCTTGTGGTCCATGGTCGTCACCAGGGGCCGCACCTTGACTCCGTCGGTCAGGACGATGAAAGACACTTCCTTGCCGGTCAGGAATTCCTCGATGATGACCTTGTTCCCGGCGTCGCCGAACTCCCGGCGGCCCATGATGCGGTGCACGGCCTCATCCGCCTTGTCCGGGCTGGGGCAGATGATGACGCCCTTGCCCGCGGCCAGCCCGTCGGCCTTGACCACCAGCGGATAGGAAAACTCGCCGGACTTGGCGATCTCCCGGGCCCGCTCGGCCGAATTGGCCACCCGGTAACGGGCGGAAGGAATTTTGTGCCGGTCCATGAACTGCTTGGCGAAAACCTTGCTTTCCTCGATCTCGGCGGCCTTCTTGTTGGGGCCGAAGATGCGCAGCTTCCGCTTCTCAAACTCATCGACAAGGCCCATGGCCAGGGGCTGCTCGGGGCCGACCACGGTCAGGTCGATCTTCTCTCCGGCGGCAAAGGCGGCCACGCGCAGGAGGTCGGTCGGGTCGATGGCCACGTTCTCGGCGATGGCCGACGTCCCGGCGTTGCCCGGCAGACAGTACAGCTTTTGGCAGTGTCGGCTCTGGACGATCTTCCAGGCCAGGGCATGTTCCCTGCCGCCGGAGCCGATTAGCAGAATTTTCACTGCCCTGTCCCGGTATCCTAGGCGTTCTTCATCAGCAGCCGGGCGAAGTTCTCGGCCAGGCCCGGAGCGGGGAGAACGCTCTTCCATATCCGGGCGGCCAGGGGCACGGCTTCCGAGGCGGGCAGACAGAATTTCATTTCCAGGAAATTTTGGCGGTACCGGCGGATTTCAGCTTTTACGTTCTTATGGCGGAGGATGACTTCGGCCAACAGCCCGGCCAGAATATCGAAGTCCTTCTCCTTCATGCCGAAGCGAGTCATCTCCTGCACGCCCAGGCGGATACCGCTCGACTCCAGGAAGGTCTCATCGTCGGGCAAAGCCTGGAAGTTGGTGACGATATTGTTCTCTTCCAGCCTCCGGGCGATATCCATGCTCGGGCCGCAGGCCTTGACCCGGAGCAGGACCTGGTGCGTCTCGGTGAACCCGTCCCGCTCGTCGCCCTCCACGGCCAGCCCCTTGTCTTTCAGGGCCCGGGCAAAGGCCTTGGCGTTGCCGCGGACCTGCTTCTGGTATGGCTCCTTGAAGGCGTTCATCTCATAGGCGGCCAAGAGCAGGGCCAGGAGCGTGCCCAGATGGTGGTTGCTGGTCGAGCCCGGGAAAGCCCGGCTCTTGATCTCAGTCCACAGGTTGCGCAGTGGTGAGCCGGCCGGGATCTGGCCGGCCACCACTCCCCGCTGGGGCCCAAAAAACGTCTTGTGCGTGCTGCCCGTGACCACATCGGCGCCCTCCTGGAGCGGCGCCTGGAAGGCGCCGTAAAGGCCCAGCACGTGGGCCATGTCGTACATCAGGACGGGACGCTCCGGCCAGGATTTGACCAGCCCGGCCACAAAGGCCACCGGCTCCGGATAAAGGAACATGCTCTTGCCGAAGACGATGAGCTCCGGCTTATGCTCAACCAGGAGCTCGCCCAGCTTGGGCAGGTCGGGCTTGTAGGGGTTGTCCTGGAGCGGGGGCAGATGAACGATTTTTTCCTTGGCCGTCTGCGGATCATACTCCACGAAGTTGAACAGCGCGCCCATAGGCTGGGAGCTGAGATGTCCGCCCTTGGTCAGGTCGTTGTTCATCACCAGACGTATCCGGCGGGGGAGCTGCCCCTCGGCCCGGCCCCGGTTGATGAACTTGACCATGCCCTTGAAGACAATCTCATTGGCCATCTGTCCGCTGATCGGCCTCAGCTCGATGTCCGTGCAGCCGAAGTAGCGGGTCAGCTCTTTGCGGGCTTCGGCCTCCACCTCCCGGATGAAGTCGATGCCCTGATAGAAATAGACCTCCTCGCCCTTCATCGTCCGGTGCTCGGCATAGCGGCCGGAGGGGTCGGAAATCTCACACATCTTGACCAAGAGTGAGGGCGTGGTTTCGGAGGGGATGAGGTTGAAGGATTCCGTCTGGCGCCACAGGTTGTTCCGCTCAATCCTGTCCGCCAGGGCCGTCGCCTGTTCCAGCAATAAGGACATCTCGGACTCCTTTTCGGTGCCGATCACGATTTGCAGATGCGTTCTTCCACGGCGCGCAGGGTCTCCAGACGCTCCTCATGGCGGCCGCCTTCGAATTCGGTCTCCAGCCAGATGCGGATAATCTCTCGAGCCTTGTCCGCCGGGGTGGTCCGGCCGCCCAGGGTCAGGCAATTGGCATCGTTGTGGGCTCGGCTCAGCCGGGCCGTATATTCGTCCCAGCAGGGAGTGGCCCGCAGGCCCTTGAACTTGTTGGCCACGATGGCCATGCCCAGGCCCGAGCCGCAGAAGAGGATAGCCCGCCGGCACGGGCCTTCGGTCATGCCCCGGACAGCTTTCTCCCCGTAAAGGACGTAATTGGCCTTAGCCTCAGACTCGCAGCCGTAATCCACGGGTTCATGGCCCAGCTCGACCAGAAAAGGGATGATGGCCACCTTGAGGAGATAGCCCGCATGGTCCGAACCCAGGGCGATTTTCATTTTGACTCAGCGTTGGTCGGGCAAGGCCAAAGAGGACGTCTGGGGCATGACCCCCAGGGCTTTCAGCACGACTGCATCCGTCAGCCGGTAAACCTTCTGCCCCTCTTCCGGGCCCCACAGGGCGGCATACAGCTCTCTCGCCAGCTCCCGCCGGATCTCGGCCTTGGCTTCTTCAAATTTATCCTCGGCGTATTTCACCTTGAGGCTCTTGAGCATGGCCTGAAAATCCTCCAGGACGCGCTCGTCCACCTGAAAATTCCGGCCGACCCTCTCCGCGGCGCCCGGTCCGGACGGTTGCTCACCGGGCAGGAGCAGCGAGGCGGACAGGGGAGTCTGGTGGGCCACGAACTTCCGGGCGTAGCCGAAATAGGCGCCCTTGCCCATCAGCTCCAGGGTCACCGGTTTGATCGAGGTTTTGACCTCGAAGTCGGGAGTGATGCCGCCCTGGCCCATCACTTTCCGGCCGTGGGCCGTGTAGCGGATCTCGTGCGGTTCCGAGCTGGTTTCCCGGGCCAGGAGGTAATCCTCCAGATGGGTGTAGTCCTTCTGGATGGAGCGGCCGCTGGGGGTCAGGTACTTGGCCGTGGTCAGGGCCACGGCCATGTTCGGCCCCAGCGGATAGATAGTCTGGACCAAGCCCTTGCCGAAGGAAACCTCTCCTACGATATAGCCGCGGTCGTTGTCCATGATGGCGCCGGCCACGATCTCCGAGGCGCTGGCGCTGCCCTCATCGATCAACACGACCAGGGGGACGTTCTCGTATTGGTTGTCGCGCACGGCCCGGAACTGCCGGTTGTACTCGGGCCGGCGTCCTTTCAGGGATACGACCATGGCCCCGCGGGGCAGGAACTCATCGGAGATCTCGACCGATTGGAACAGCGGGCCGCCGGCGTTGAGGCGCAGGTCCAGGATGAGCTTTTTCATCCCCTGGGCGACCAGGGGCTTGATCTTATCCTCGAACTCGCGGGTGGTGTTCTCGGCGAAGTTCCGGATGAAGATATAGCCGGTGTCCTTGTCCAGCAGGAAGCCGTAGGGCACGCTGTAGAGGGTGATCTCCTCGCGGGTGATGGTCAGGTCAAGAGGCTTGTCCAGTCCCTCGCGGGCGAGGGTGACGGTGACCTGGGTCCCCCGCTTCCCGCGCAGGCGCTGCATGGCCTCAAAGCTGGACAGGGGCTTGGTGCTTCGGCCGTCGATATGGGTGATGATGTCGCCGGCCTGGATGCCCAGCCGCCAGGCGGGCGTGCCCTCGATGGGGGCGATGACCACCAGCCGGTCTTCCTGTTTTTGAATCTGGATTCCCAGGCCGGCGTACTTGCCCGTCTGGTCCTCCCGCATGCGGGCATAGCTCTGCGGGTCGAGAAAATAGGAATGGGGGTCGAGCGTTTGGAGCATGCCCCGGATGGAAGAATAGATCATCTCATCCTGAGACGGGCTTTGGTAATAGTTCTTTTGAACGATGTCTTCCATCTCCGCCAGCTTCT
>Ga0315282_10013984_pt1 | contig 12013 bp, 13 predicted proteins | sample YL17G07_20_MG_FD_203693 | JGI IMG/M metagenome (GOLD analysis project Ga0315282, IMG submission 203693) | Sediment microbial communities from Yellowstone Lake, YNP, Wyoming, USA - YL17G07_20 | ecosystem: Environmental > Aquatic > Freshwater > Lake > Sediment | place: USA: Wyoming | collected... | reverse complement strand
TTGTTATCAACACAGGCCCACTTTTATTCCTCTCAAAAATCAATAGATTGCCTATTCTTCAGAAATTTGGACGTATATTTGTACCCAAGGGTGTTATATCAGAAATCAAATACAAACAGGATGATGTATTAAAAGCAGTTACCAAGACTTTAGATGATTGCTTAAAAATCAAAACTGTGAAAGATATAGATTTACTCAATGTACTTATGAAAGAGCTTAATGGTGGTGAAGCAGAGGTAATTTCCCTTGCCATTGAACAAAAAGCAGATTGGGTTATTCTTGATGATCAAGATGCTCGCCGTTTCGCTCATAGATTTGGCTTAAATGTTATCGGAACTTTAGGACTTCTTGCATGGGCGAAGAAGAAGGGCTTTATAAAAAGCTTAAAGGGCGAGATCGAAAAGCTCCAGAAGTCTGGTTTTTATGCAACCGCCTCACTTATTGAAAAATTATTAGACGAGGTAGGAGAAAGTTACTAAGGAGTTCATAACTAAGATCACACTGACTGTCATTCCAGCTTGTCTGTCCGCCTGAGGCGGATTCTTAAAGAAAGATGCTGGACAAGCCAGCATGACAAAATAGTTAAAAGTATGTGACTTTACTTATGGTCTTATTAGTAAAGAAAGATATGCCTGACTTTTATGAAGAAGACAAAGATATAAAACTCTTTAAAGAAGATTATCCAGATGTTTACGAGATTGTTCTGATGTTGATTAACGGAAAATATGAAAAATGAGATAAATAATTAAGGTGGAAAGGATAATATTTCAGTGATGATCCGGTAAAATATGATTCACAGTGATCCCATGCTATGAGACGGTAAGAACCCTTGAATGTGATAAAATAGCAAATAAGAATGGAGGTGATTATACCGTGAACATATCTGTGAGGATTGAGATATTTAAAGAAGGAGATGTATATGTAGCATTATCACCTGAATTAAATGTCTCCAGTTTTGGTGAGACTATTGACGATGCCAAAAAGTCTTTCAAGGAAGCTCTTGAGGCTTTTATTGAAGAGTGTCAGGAGATGGGGACATTGGAAGAAGTTTTAGAGGAATCAGGCTTTTCAAAAATTAATAATTCCTGGGAATCGAGAAAGCCTATAGTTGAAGAAAATCTTGCCCTTTCTACGTAAGTTAAATGCCTGAGCGTAAAATCACCCCTACACATTATGAAATTCTTGTAAAGCTATTCGAACTTGAAGGCTTTATCATCAAAAGAAAAAAGGGAGACCATATAATCATGACAAAGACAGGGATCAAAAGACCTCTTGTAATAAAAACCAGCCCAAGGCTTGTTCCTGTAACACATATTCGTACAAATATGACAACTGCTGGAATGTCCAGAGAGCGGTTTTTTGAGCTTTTAGAAAAGGTGAAATAGGCATGAATTAGATTGTGTGTTGTCTTTGAAGGGGTAAAACCCTTGAATGTGCTAAAATAGCATTTAAGAATGGAGGTGATTAGATGACAACTAAGACTGTTAAAGTAGAGATACCCTTTCAGAGACTTCTTAATGTTATTGACCAGCTTACCACAGATGAAAAGTTAGTCCTTAAAAAAAGGCTTGAGAAGGAAAAAGTAACAACTTGGCAAGAAAGATTTGGGAAAGCTTTACAGTATTTAGGCAAGAAAAATAAAGGATTCTCAGAGAAGGAAATTTCAGAGGATGTAAAAAAGGCAATTGCCGAGGTTAGGAGTAGTGCAAAAAATTAAGGCAGTCATTGATACCAACACCTTTGTCAGTGGTATCATCTCTTCAAAAGGCTCCCCCAGAAAGATTCTTGAGTTAGCAAGGAAAGAGGTTTTTAAAGTAGTAACGTCAGCTTCAATAATTCGTGAAATCCTTTAAGTTCTTAGAAAAGATTTTGAAGAAAAAGTAAATGGATTCATCTGATTTTTTAAAAAAGCAGGAAGATGATAAAGATATCCGACTCTTCCAGGAAGAATATCCTGAAATTAATGATGGTCTTATGAGATTGCTTGAAAGAGAATATGAAGACGAAGCAGTTCATATATTAAAAGAGGAATATTCTGACATCTATGATGGCATTCAAAAAATGATTGATAGGGAATGGGGAGATGAGGCAGTTAAGATTTTAGAGGAGGAATATCCTGATATTTATATTGCTGTTCGAAAAATGGTTGAAAGACAAATAGGTCGTGTAACTGAAGCAAAGCCACAAAGAACGCCTTATAAGAAAGGCGATTTTATTGGTAAGAAATATGAGGTTTATGATGTTCTTGGAGTAGGCGGATTTGGTATTGTGTATCTTGTTTATTCACATGAAATGGAATCTGTGTATGCTTTAAAGACCTTCAGTGATGAATATCTTGAAGATATAAGAACAAGAGAGCGATTTAAAAAAGAAGCTCAGGTATGGATTGATTTAGAGCGTCATCCCTATCTTGTAAGGGCATATTTTGTAGATAAAATCTCAGACAGGCTTTTTATTGCAATGGAATATATTGCTCCTGATGAACAGGGACTGAATTCTCTCGATGATTATCTCAGATGCCGACCACCTGATTTGGCACAGACCCTTCGCTGGTCAATCCAATTCTGCTATGGCATGGAATACGCCTATTCAAAAGGTATCAGGGCACACAGAGATATAAAGCCTGCGAACATCATGGTTGGGCAGCACAAGGCTGTAAAGATTTCAGATTTCGGGCTTGCAGGTGTTATCAGCGATTCAAAATCATTCACCGGCATAAATACAAACACTCAGCGGGATATTAGCGCAGAAGCATATCAGACAATGGAAGGGACTGCTTTCGGTACTCCTCCCTATATGCCGCCAGAGCAGTTCGAAAACGCTGCCGGATGTGACAAAAAAAGCGACATCTATAGCTTCGGTATTGTTTTATATCAAATGGCATCAGGCGGAAAACTCCCGTTCTATCCAGACATGTCTGTAAATAGAGGCAATGATGTATTTAAAAATTGGTATATGCTGCACTGCAAAGCATCTATTCCAAAAATGAAATCGCCTCTATTCCCTGTAATTCAGAAATGTCTTGCGAAAGAACCTCATAAAAGATTTCGGTCTTTTAAAAATTTGCAATCAGAACTTGAGCCGATATTTAAACAGCTCACAGGAGAAGTTGTTAAATTGCCCGAGCAAAAGGAAATGGAAGCATGGGAATGGAATAATAAAGGATTATCTTTAAATAGATTGGGTAAGCTTCAAGAAGCAATAGCCTGTTATGAGAAAGCATTGGAGATAGACCCCTTAAGTGCAAAGGCATGGTATAACAAGGGGTGCATATTATCAGAAATTGGTAAACATCAGGAGGCAATAGATAGCTATGACCAAGCCCTAAAGATAAATCCCGTAGATGTAAAAGCATGGTATAACAAAGCTGTTGTGTTAGCAGAACAAGATAAGCATCTGGAAGCTATAGACTGTTACGACCAAGCCCTAAAGATAAATCCTAAACTTGCAGAGGCATGGAATAACAAAGGGGTTAAATTGGCGGCCATTAGTAAGGATGAGGAGGCAATAGATTGCTATGATAAAGCACTTAAGATAAACAGAGGGTATGCATCGGCATGGAATAACAAGGGACTTTCCTTAGCTAAGCTTGGCAATCATCGAGAAGCAATAGACTGCTACGACCAAGCCCTTAAAATAAATCCCAAACTTGCAGAGGCATGGTATGGTAAAGCTCTTACTGAGGACAAACTACAAAACAATCAATCCGCTGCTTTTTCCTATAAACGACTCATTGAGTTGGCACCTGCACAATATAAAGAACAAATTGAATATGCCCGGCAGAGATTAAGGGAATTAGAAGGAAGGTAACAACATTGATTAATGAGGAATTGAAAACTGAGTTTCCCTCCGTGGGCTTTAGTGATTTGGAGGCTTATCACTCCCAATATAGGAGACGCTTTTATAGGCAGGTCACATTTCACGAGAGAAACCCTAAAGCGATGTTAGGTCATAATGGAATTAAATATTTACTTTGGACACTGCAAAGGTCAACGTTCTTATACTTGGGTTTCGTCGATAGTTTAAATTTGAACAATCCTACCCTCGCTTTCCTCGCAGCCAGAGCACATCTTGAAACAACCAGCGCCATTGCATATTTTTTTTATAAGTTAAAAAAGTATTACGACGGTAAAGTGACATTCGAAGAAATTAAAGATATACTTTTTAGGCTTACTCTCGGCTATAAGTCTGATCGAGATAGGAAAAAGAATCGAAAGATACCTGAAGCAATAAACGTGCTCACCATGATAGACATTATGGATAAGTTGATTATCGAGTTCTCGGAAGACTCTCAAAAAGAATATTTCGCCTCTGAAAAAATATGTCGCGGGTTTTATGAGTGGCTTGCAGAAAATTGTCACCCTAATTTTGAAGGTATGTCTGTTGGTTCCAAGACAAAGGGTCCTCATGTTTTTTTCAGTGCTGAGCCCGAATTGAGAGAATCTGATTTGAGGTTGAGCTTATCAGCTGCGGAAGCAAGTTGCAGGGCTTATTTCACTTTTTATGATGAAAGTTTTAAGCTACTCGAAGAAAGAGAGATAATGCCTATCTTGATTAAGTAGCTTCCTTTGAATCTTGAAGAGAGAGAATACATAGGCATATTGTTGGTCAAGGGAAAGCTGGGGACACATCTCAGATTGAATCAATATCCATGAAAATAGGGATGTGGAGCTTGTCTAAAAACTCAGTATTTGTCATCCTCCGGCTTGACCGGGGGATCCAGAAGGTATTGAAAACACTGGATCCCCGCCTTCGCGAGAATGACGAATTTATGTGGGAAGGATAGTTTTTAGACAGGCTCTGTGTCCCTCCATTACCTCAGAGCGGAGCGCCTCAATTTTTCGATCGGGGTGCATGCATTGGTGGTCGGAAATCACTTCCCCAACTCCTTTGTCAGATCGGGCCATCCGTCCTCCAGAAATTTGTCAATGGGGTGCATGTAACGAGAAAGATCGTACTCCAATGTAATCGAGACGCGATTGCAGAGACTATATGCGTTCGGGTCAATGATAACGATCCGTCTTGTCCCCGTCAACAAACCCTGCACGAAGCGCCATAGCAGCAAATAAAGAAACCCATCCTCTGGCCGTAACCCACATCCGATCAAGACGAGCGTTTCAGCTCTAATTGCTGCATCCTCCAACGCCTCAAGCATCAGAGTAATGAGATTGGATGGGAATATTTTGACAAAACTCGGGGCGATGATTGCATCTGTCGACTCCTTGTCTGGTAGGCAGAAATATTTCGACTTTCCAGATACTGGGAAGATGGACTCAACAACGGTGAAGATGAGAGATTTATCTGTTTGGCTACCAATTACGGGCTCTCGGTGGAAGTTCTCTGACCCATGTATTTTCAATACCGTGATCGGTGATGGGGGAGCCCCAGTCAGACCTGAGTACACTTTAAAAGCCTTCCCGTACCCTCCGTTAGGGGTCCAAAGGCGATACCGGTCAAGCAAGCCCTCAAGCAGACAATCGTAGTTGAGTGAGACGACAATGTCGCCTTCAGCGAATGTGCCCTGCACGAAATCCTTGAGCCAGCAGCATTTAAGCAGCATATCTTCACGGAATCGGAAGTTGCGAAAAAAGTTCGTTAGTCCGACTTCGGCCTTCTTGCGAAGCTCGACAAGCTCCTTTTGACCACTGTTTGTGATGATGTCCATGTCTAACCTAGTCAACCCTATCTCGACGTCCTCTGTAAGGTAGCGGTTGTATAGATCATCCCAGAGGGTCTTGTCGTACTGTCGAATCGATGATAGAAGCTCTCGGTTTAAGGGTGCGGCCTTATGAGTAGCGGAGTTCGTAAACCCACTGCCGATGATGAAAAGCTTAGAGGCTATTGACATATCTCCTGTGCCACGTAACACATTACCTGTATGTTTTTTATGTCAGGTTCATGTGATTAATAAATTGTCGGTTTATTTTATCACACAAAATATGGTTTGCTAACTGCATAAGCACCCTTGGCGGCATGTTATCCAGAAGCTGTCTAATTCCATTTGTAATAATAACTGTCATGCCAGACCATCATTTCCCCCCTCTGTTATAAATGGCTTTAAATGATTATACCTAAGTTGAGCATTTTTTCTGAAGAAGCATTTATTGTTGTACAGTTACAAGAAATATCAATCACCAAAGAGGTGTCATTCCCGCAAGCAAAGCGCGTCGGGAATCCTTTTTAATACGAAGAAAGATTCCGGACAAGCCGGAATGACAAAAAAGAATCGCTTAACTTGGGTTATAATACTTGCGGTATTCTCTGACAATGATTTAAAAATGGCACTGAAAATATGCCGAAAGGCTGTTTTAGCAAAGGTTAAAAGGAAATAATGAAAGACCTTTCTGTTGGTGCTGATTTAGCATGGAGAATAGCAGCCATGGAGGCAGGGGCTGCAAAGTTTCAGTTCATTGAAATAGAACATATCTTTATAGGCATCTGTAGTCTTGAGAAGATACTTAAGCTCAGCCCCGCAGAATGTGACCTCAATCCACAGACTTATAAATCATTGCAAAACGAACATGCTATCCTGCAAGGATTGATGAGAAGTTCGGGTCTTGATACGACCCAAATGCGTCGTATGATGCGTAAAAGACTTGGCACTGGTAAATACGAGCACACTGGAAAGGTTATCCATCGAAACGAAGCATGTAAGAAAATCTTCAATCGTGCTTATGAGCTTGCTTCTTCATCAGAAGAAATATCCTGTCTTCATCTTCTTGCGGCAATACTTGAAAAGCCAGGAAGTAATATCAGTTATGTGCTTAATGAATCTGGTATAAGCTTAGATACTTTGCTAAAGCAAGTTATTGCAATCATAGACAAAGAGTATAAGGCTGATGAGAGTAAGACCCCTTACCTTGATCGCTATGGCCGTGATTTAACTCAGGCAGCAAGAAATAGCAAGCTTGGCCCATTTGTAGGCCGTCGTAATGAACTGCTTCAGGTGATTCAAACCCTTGCCCGCAGCATGAAAAATAATCCTGTATTGGTTGGGGAGGCGGGGGTTGGAAAAACCGCAATAGTTGAGGCACTGGCTGTCCGAGCTGTTCAGGGGAAAGACTCACAGGTACTTGGTGGCAAAAGAATTATTGAATTAAATATGGGAGCTCTGATAGGAGGAACTAAATATAGGGGTGAATTTGAAGAACGCCTTACAAAGATTATTGCGGAAGCATGTTCTAATCCTCACATAATCATATTCATTGATGAGATACACAACTTAGTTGGAGCTGGTCGTGCTGAAGGGAGCATGGATGCAGCGAATTTAATGAAGCCAGTGCTTGCACGAGGAGAATTCCGCTGCATTGGAGCTACTACCATATCAGAATATAGACGATATATTGAGTCTGACCCTGCGCTTGAAAGGCGGTTTGAGAAGATAATCGTAAATGAGCCGACGAGGGATGAAACAATAGAAATCGTTAAAGGTATCAGACCAAAGTGGGAGAAACATTACAACAAAAGAATTACTGACAGGGCATTAGAAGCGGCGGTTGACCTTTCTATAAGATTTGATGTTGACCACTATTTGCCTGATAAAGCTGTTGATCTTGTAGACAAGGCCGGGGCTCGCATGCAGATACCCTTTTTGAGTATGATGCCGAATAGGAAAGGTGATGAAATTAGGCGAGAGGCTAAATCTAATAAAGCCATGGATGATGCGGTGACAGAGTTTACTGTTGCGCAGGTTCTTTCAGATAAGATAGGTATACCATTGGAAATCATTGTGGGTCATCTTGAAGGAACAGGTTCTCGACTCCTTGAATTAAATGCTTTTCTAAAGAAACGGATAATCGGTCAGGATGAAGCTATAGATAGGGTTAGTCAGCGGCTCCTTATGGCACATACAGGCATTGGTAAGAAGAAAGGCCCATTGGGTGTCTTCTTATTTTTAGGGCCAACTGGAGTAGGAAAAACTGAACTGTCAAAATCTCTTGCAGAGTTTCTATTCGGTAATGAGTCAAACCTGATACGCCTTGATATGTCCGAATATATGGAAGAGCACAGCGTTGCAAAGCTTATCGGCTCACCGCCAGGTTATGTTGGTCACGAGGAAGAAGGACAGTTAACCGGCAAACTCAGGACAAAGCCCTACTCGGTTGTTTTACTGGATGAGGTTGAGAAGGCTCATTCAAGGATATTTGACCTGTTTCTCCAGGTATTTGATGAGGGTCGTATTACCGACTCAAAGGGAAGAACAATTGATGCGAAAAACTCGATATTTATTATGACCTCGAATATCCAGCCAGAAACCACTAAAAGGCTTGGCTTCCTTGCCCTGGATGAAAAAGATTTAAAGGATGCCTCCCTCAATAGTGTAAAACATTTCTTCCGTTCTGAGTTTATAAACCGTATTGATGAACAGATAGTTTTCAGGCCTCTTGACGAAGATGATGTAAGCAAAAATTTGAAAGCATTACTCAATGAGATTTCCGAGGATCTTAAAGAACGGTATAACACCACATTAGAGTTTACTGAAGAAGCCAAGAAATATATCGCTCATAAAGGCTATAGCCCCGAATATGGCGTTAGAGAGCTTCGCCGTACAGTTGAGAGACTTATACAAATTCCACTAAGCAATATGATTTTAAGCGGAGAGTTGAAGGAACTCAATTCATGGCAGGTTGTTTGCAGTGATGAAGGAATTTCGATTAAACCTCGAAAATAATCGGCATAATCATCGGTCTTCTATCCATTTTATCTCTGAGGTATTTCTTCAACGTGCCTCTTAGCCTTGCATATCTTCCTCAGGGAACAGCCTTTAGGAGTATTTATATTGCAAATTATTCTGATTTCTGATATTCTGAAATCAGAATCTAAAAACAAGGGAGGTTTAGAATGGAGACAGCTAAAACAGCAGTAGCAGAAATAAAATCCCGTGGGCAATTGACTATCCCAAAGAAAATAAGAGATATAAGCCATCTTGAAGAAGGACAGGTTGTTTCTATAATCCCGGTTGGGGACTCTGTCATAATTACGCCGAAAAGACTTGAACTCGATGAGGCAAGAAGGCAGATAAGGAGGATAATCAAGGCTTCAGGGCTTTCAGAAAAAGAACTGCTATCAGGACTTAAAGAAGAAAGAGAAAAACTTTATAAAGAGACCTATGGCAAAAAAAAGGTTTAAGGTTTTTCTCGATTCGAATGTCATAATTTCAGGTCTTTTCTCAGATAAGGGATCGCCGCGCATTATTCTTGACCTCTTATCTCTTGACCTCCCAATGCTTGCTGGTGCAACAGGTCAATATAATATTATTGAAATTGAACGGAATTTATCAAAAAAAATGCCTGATGTTCTTCCTGTATACAAGAAGTATCTTCAAGTTCTTAACCTCGAGGTCATACCACTGCCTTCATCTAAAGATATAAAAAAGCTATCCGGTCATATCTCCGACAAAGATATACCTATCCTTGCTTCAGCTATAATTGGCAATGCTGATTTTCTTGTAACAGGAGATAAAAAGGACTTTTCAAAATCAAGGTTAAAAGGCAAATATCCCTTTAGAATCCTGAGTCCAGCAGAGTTTCTCGATATAATTCTCCCTGAGATTCTAAAGGCCGTGGAACCTGATTAGTCTACCTATCTGATATGAGGGTATTTAAATCATGAAAAACCTTTCAGTTGGCTTTAACTTAGCATGGCACATAGCCGTAAAGGAATTTCAATTATACCTCGAATATGATCGGCAAGATCATTGGCCTTCTTTCCATTGTGTTTCTGAGGTATTTCTTCAAGGCACTTCTCATCTTCGCTTTAAGTAATGAGGTGTCTGATATCAACTCTTTATCGAGTTCTTTTATCGTATCTGTCAGGAGTTTTTTTACATTGGTAATGACTTCTTGAGATGCGTCTTCAAGTACAAATCCTCGCGATATGATATCAGGACCTGAGACGATATTTCCTGTAAGTTTTTCTATTCCTAAAATGATAAGTACAATCCCATCGTGAGCAAGTCTCAACCGATCGCGAAGTACCATTTCTTCTACATCTCCCATGCCTTTGCCGTCGATAAATATGCGACCTGAATTCACCCTGCCATTCCTCTTCGCCTCTTTATCTGATATCTCGAGAATATCGCCATTTTTTAGAATAAAGATATTCTCTTTAGGTATGTCGAGTTTCCTTGCAAGCATCGAATGATAAACAAGATGTCTGTATTCACCATGTACAGGCATAAAGTATTTTGGCCTAACAAGGTTAAGCATGAGCTTAAGCTCTTCCTTTGAAGCATGGCCAGAGACATGCACCTCTGATACCTTTTCATATATAACATTTGCCCCCCGCCTGAAAAGGTGATTGATAATCTTTCCTATGGAGCGTTCATTACCCGGAATCATCTTTGCCGAGAGTATAACAGTATCTCCTTCCCTTACCTTGATATGTTTGTGTTCATCTATTGCAATCCTCGAAAGCACACTCATAGGCTCTCCCTGGCTACCTGTTGTTATGATTACGACCTCATCATCCTTGAGTTTATCAAGGTCCTCCAGCCGGAGCCATGTATTTTGTGGCATCCTGAGGTAACCGAGATCAAGTGCTATCTGTGCATTTGAGACAATGCTTTTTCCGCAGAGGATTATCTTTTTCCCATACTTAATAGACACATCAATCGCCTGCTGAATCCTATGAATATTCGATGCAAAGGTTGCAATGATAATCCTTCCAGGTGCATTTGAGAATATATCCTCAAATGCACGTCTTACCTCCTTTTCAGAGAATGTGTATCCCCCCTTTTCAGCATTTGTACTGTCGGATAAAAGAAGGAGCGTGCCTTTTTCTCCATATTCAGAAAACTTGAGAAAATCCATAAGCTGTCCGTCCACAGGTGTGGGGTCAAGCTTGAAATCTCCCGTATGAACAATAAGCCCTACTGGTGTTTTGATACCAAGGCCAACACCGTCAACTATACTGTGAGTTACCCTGATGAATTCAATCGAGAATGCACCGAGGTTTATGACTTCCCTCGGCTTTACAGGGATAAGTTCAACATGCTCAAGGTTATGTTCTCGGAGTTTTTCTCTTACTAATCCAAGAGTCAGAGGAGTTCCATAGACAGGGGCATTTATTTCCTTGAGTATAAAGGGAAGGGCAGCTGTATGGTCTTCATGACCGTGAGTAAGAATTATACCCTTCAACTTTTCCCTGTTGTCGAGTAAATAAGAAAAATCAGGGATGACAAAATCTACCCCGAGCATATCTTCTTCTGGAAACATAAGGCCAGCGTCAACAACAATAATATCGCTGTTATATTCGAAGACTGTCATGTTGAGGCCGATCTCCTCAACACCTCCGAGGGGGATTACAGAGAGCGTATTTTCCACAGGTAACTATTATATCATTTACTTTTTCTTTTCTTTAGCTTTTTCTCTCATATCTGCTGCGATCGTCTTTATCTCTGTCAAATCCCTCTGCATTTCACTCCAGCCATACCAGAGTGCGTAGTCGGGGTTTGCATGGAATGTCCCTTGGAATGTCCTCATCCGATGCTCAAGAAACATCACAAAGAGCTTCTGTTCGATTACTGTTGGAGCATCATGGAATGTAAGCAGATCTGATGATGCATGGATATATTTCATGGGTTTTTTCAGTATCTCATCCTTGTATAAATCATTAATAACACGGATCGCTTCAGCCATCAAACGATCTGCTTCTTTTATCATCTGATCGCCTTTTTCGAGTTCCGCCTTAGCAAAATTTACAGAATGGCATTGATTGCATGTCTTCAGCATCTTATCCCGTTCTTTTTGCCAATCTTCCTGTGTCAGTCGAACAACATCTGCTGACTTTACAATTGCAAGCCTTTCTGTTGGGTTACCTGCAGGGTCAAGTACACCAAGCCCTTGAAGAATAGTCGCGCGGTCAGCAGCCCATTGTTTATCCTCGGGCATTGGAAGTCGAACAGCAAGAAATCCCCATGCTGTCCTGTTAGCATGGTTGCCCTCTTGCATATGACAGGTCTGGCATGTCGGTGCGGCAACGGTTTCAGGAAGTATTCTGTTCTGCTTCAATA
>Ga0315282_10013983_pt1 | contig 12014 bp, 7 predicted proteins | sample YL17G07_20_MG_FD_203693 | JGI IMG/M metagenome (GOLD analysis project Ga0315282, IMG submission 203693) | Sediment microbial communities from Yellowstone Lake, YNP, Wyoming, USA - YL17G07_20 | ecosystem: Environmental > Aquatic > Freshwater > Lake > Sediment | place: USA: Wyoming | collected... | reverse complement strand
GCCGATTTCGCTCTCGTTCGTGACGGCAAGGCCGCGGCGCAGATCGTCGCGGTTGGCGTCGGCGCCGCGGCCCCGGCGCAGGAGCTTCAACTGTATGTCGAGCGCATGAGCGGCGCGAAGCTGGACATCGTGGGCTCCGACCAGGCGCCTCCGTCGGGCGTGGTCTTTATCGGCGCGATCGCGGATTTCGCCAAGCTGCCGTTCGCCGTGGAGCTTGGCCCGCAATCGTTTGCGCGCAAGACCGTTAACGGCAACCTGTACCTGGTCGGAGGTGACGCGAACGGCACGGCCTACGCCGTCTGTGATCTGCTCAACGACCTCGGCTGCCGCTGGTTCATGCCGGGGGAGATCGGCGAGGTCGTGCCGCGAATGAAGACGGTCGTCGTTGCCGGGAGCGACATCGTCGAGAGCCCGGCGTTCGAGTCGCGGCAGATGTGGTACGCGTGGGGCGCGACGTCGCCTGAGGCGGGCCGACGGCTGGCGGATTTCCAGCGGCACAACAAGGTTGGCTTCCTTCCCTTCGGCCATGGGCACAACTTCGCCGGCACCGTGCCCCCCGACAAGTACTTCAAGGAGCATCCCGAGTACTATGCGCTTGTGGACGGCAAGCGCCAGCCCTCCCAGCTCTGCACCACCAATCCCGATGTCATCCGCATCGCGATCGAGGTCGCCAACCGGTTCTTCGATCAGAATCCCAACTACATCTCCTACTCTCTCTGCGCGGATGACAATTCCGACTTCTGCGAATGCCCCAATTGCCGGGCGCTCGATATCGAGATGGACCCGCACATGAAGGACAAGCCCAATGTCACCGATCGCCTCATGGTGTTCTGGAACGCGGTGGCCGAGGGCGTCTCGAAGCGCCACCCCGGCAAGCGCGTATCGATGTACGCCTACATCAACCATACGCTGCCGCCGAAACGCGGCAACGTGCATCCCGGGGTCATGCCCATCGTCACCACCAGCGTCTTCTGCTCGCTCCATTCGGTCGCGGACAAGGATTGCCCCGGGCGCCGGGAGCTGCGCCGCATTCTCGAGTCCTGGACCGCCATGTCGCCGCACGTGTACATCTACGAATATGACCCCATCCCGGGCTATGGCGAGCTTCCCTGCCCGCTCTACGGTGAGCATGCGCGATCGATGAAGGTGTACCGCGATCTCGGCATCAAGGGCTTCTCCTTCGAGACGCATCAATCGTGGGCAACCACGTTCCCGAATTACTATGTGCTCGCCCGCCTGATGTGGAACCCTGATGAGAATCCCGACGCCATCCTTGACGACCTCTGCGACAAGTTCTTCGGACCGGCGGCCCCGCCGATGCGGCGCTACTATCGCGTCCTCGAGACCGCATTCTCTGCGGCGCGCAGCCATCCCGGTTGGGGTCACGGCATGGTGCCCACGGTCTGGACGCCGGAGATCATGCGCGAGTGCCGAGCGGCATTGGAGCAGGCACGCGCCCTGACGAGCGATGAGATGACCCGCTGGCGCGTAGACATGGTTGAGGTGGGATTCCAGTACCTCGAGAGCTTCCGCGCCGCCCTCGTGAACCCCGAGCGGGAGTATGATGCTGCGGTCGCCGCCGCGACTCGCTGCCCGCAGCTCATTGACCGCATGTTCGCGACGAATGAAGACTATATCGTCGCGCACGATGCGCGCAAGCAGGCCGACGACATCCAGGCCGATCTGAAGAGGTTGTGGCCGCGGTCGGCGGATTTCCGCCGGCAGGTGGACCTGATCGCCGAGTTGCCTGTGCGCTGGCGGTTCCACCTCGACCCGGACAATGACGGCGTGGGGCAAGGCTGGGCGGGCGGGTCGTTCGACGATTCCCAGTGGCAGACCATCCGCACCGACGAGCAGTGGCTGCACCAGATTGACGAGCGCCTCAACGGCTACGGTTGGGTGCGAACGAAGGCACACGTGCCCGAGAAGTTCGCGCACCGCAAGATCATGCTTCTGGTCGGGGGCCTCGATGAACAGGGCTGGGTCTACATCAACGGCCGGCTCGCGTTCCGCCGCAAGGCCGGCGCCTATGATGCTTGGCGGCAACCGTTCGAATGCGACGTGACGCGCTTCATCCGCTTCGGCGAAGACAACACGATCGCGGTGCGCGCCTACGCCGAGCAAGGCCTCGGCGGCCTGTGGCGCGGGGCGATGCTCTACGCGCCGAAGTGAGGGGCCCGCGTGTCGAATGACGGATTGAAGGATGGATCAAGCGACACGTTGGCACAGGATTGCATCCTGTGACGTCAGCACTCCCAATCGTTGGCCGACGACGCGTCCCCCTCTCACCACAGTCCAATCTGCATCACTCAGTCACATCATACCGACGGTCGGCGCGATGGTGCTCACGGAAACGTCACATTCATCCCCACCTCGACCGAGCCCTTGCTCTTGTTGCGGATGTCGATCTTGCCCTTGATCTGATTGCCCATGATCACCGCCGAGCGCACCGCCGCGGCCAACTCTACCTGCGGGCTCTCCCGGCTGAAGGTGCAGCCGATGACGGAGAGCGAGCCCTCGCTCGCCTGAATCGCCGTCACGCCCTCTTTCCAATCCTGAAAATGACAATTGTTGAAGGTCACGACTCCTGTACCCGCAGTTGACGCGATGTGATGCGCCGGCCCCCAGAACGCGCAGTTCTGGAACTGCACCGAACCCGTGTTGGTCCCCAGCACCCGCACCTCCGCCGGCTCCTTGCCGCTGAACGCCACGAACTCGCCGTTGGTGATGAGGATGCCATACGGCTGGCTGGCCTCCACCAACACGCTCGTCTCGTTCGCGTCGGAGCCGATGCCCAGGAAGTTGCCGTTGGTGCCGCCGGCCGCGGTCTGGATGAACCGGTAGCCGATCTTGTAGCCCCAGTTGAAGGTGTTGAAGACGTATTCCCAGTCGGTGCGCCCGAAGATGAAGGTCTCACCTTGCTCCTGGATGAACTTGGTGGCGCCCGCATGGGCCGCGTCGGCGCCCCAGAACGGCCAGAAGTGCACGTTCTCGATACGCCCGATGTCATAGCACTGATCCACGAAGATGCCCTTGCGCAGCGGCTGGCCGTAGAGATTGCGGATATAGTGACGGCCCGACGGCTTGGTGCCGAAATCCACGCCCAGGTATGGATTCACCAGCAGGCAATCCACGATTGAGGAGTTGTCGCCGCCTCGGCCCGCAACGCACCACGGATAGGGCGTGATCGCATCGGGCTTCTGATTGGGGTAGAACACCGTGATACCCTTGAGCACGGAGTTGTGCCCGAGCGAGATGAAGGGCGGCCCCTGCTCCGAACCTTCGCCTTCGACCGCCAGCAGCGTCGTACCCTTGTACTGCGACCAGGCGGTGGGAGTTGTCCACACGCCGTTGAGCGTGACGTTATCGGGGATGTCGAGATGCCCCTTGATCAGGTAGTTGCCGACGCCGGCCTCCACCACGCCGCCCGCAGCGGCTGCGGCATCGAGCGCGCGCTGGAAGGCGGCGGTGTCATCCGCTTGGCCGTCGCCCTTGGCGCCGTAAGCCCGAACGTCGGTCGGTGACATGGCTGGTTTCACCTCCTGCGCAGAAGCGCGAAGTGTAATCGCGGAAAGCATGGAGAGAGCGATCAGCGCGAGCAGCACTCGGGTGTGCGACATGGGTCCACTCCTCGGCAGAAGTTCACTGACGGCGGCTGTCTTCGCTGCGGGATTGCTATCCCCTGCAAGGGCGATGTCAGTCGGCGTGCTCCGTTGAACGTCCGCAGGTGAGGCTGCGCGCCCCGTCGGAGAGCGGACCGCGATCAGTCACTCTTGTGGGTGACTTCGACGGGGCGGTTCCCACGTGTCCAATCCCCCAACTGGTGGTCCAGACTCACAGTCTGCGAGTGGTGGCGCAGACTTGTCCGCCTGAGGCGGATTCTCAATCTGCGAAACATCACATTCCCCCCACAGTTGATGATTCCCTGACCATCAGGCGGCGCCGCCTGCCGCATTGGCAAGTCGGCGGCGCGACTTACTTCCTGACCTTCCGCCTGAAAGGTACGGATGTCCACCTCGCGTCGTCCGCCGGATCGCGGTTGTCCGTGGATCCGCTGTCTGTGAAGGAGCGAGGAATCGTCAAGCGGGCTGTGCTATTGTGGCATCGAAGGAAGTGGATGGTTCATGCCCTGACAGTCATGCCTAACCCGGATTATTCATACTACGCTTGAAGAGCGTGCATCCTACGTGCGATGCGTGCGCGCATGAATAATGCGCGCTAACCATGTGCACGTTCTTGCCACTTCGCTTCAGCAGACGGCGGGAGCCTGGATCTCGCTCTCGAAGCTCGTCCAAAGCACAAAGCGGCACTCGGCAAAGGAGATCAATGCAGTCCGTGAGACTCGGGGGTCTCTCTGGCAAGCGGAGGGATTTGACCGGATCGTTCGCGACCGAGCCGAGTTTGATGAGAAGGCGCGGTACATCGTCAATAATGCGGTTAAGGCGGGGCTGGCGACGGACGGGTGGGAGTACGACGGGTTCTGGTGCGAGGGAATGGAAGGTGAATGGGACGGGTAACGAGGCAGATTGGGAACCCTTCGACCCTTCGAGTTCCCTCAGGGCAGGCAGGCTCAGGGCAGGTTCTGCCCCACCATGTGATGTCCCGCTCCGGAACCTGCCCTCCACCCCCGGCAGGAGCTCGGCCGCCTGCGCCGAACTTTCCACCAACACAGCGCACCGGTACGGCGAGGAGGCACGACCATGACTCAGCAGCCCGAGGAGCGCCCCATCGGCAAGATCACCCATTACTTCGGCAAGATCGGCGTTGGGATCATCGAGCTCACCGGCCCCCTAAAGGTCGGCGACACCATTCACATCCGCGGCGCCACCGCCAACTTCACCCAGACCGTCGGCTCAATGCAGGTCGAGCACCAAGAGGTGCAAGAGGCCAAGGCTGAGCAGGTCATCGGCATCAAGGTTGGCGAACGCGTGCACGAAGGGGATGCGGTGTTCCTGGTAGTTGGGTAGCGGCGGGGCCGGATGGCGGGGACAACAGCGCATTTCTCAGACGGGCGGCGATAGCACGTCCGCCATACGACGCTCAGTCCAAGGGACGCGGGACCGCCTGCCGTCGCCGCTCATTTCCGCTGCGACGGCCCGTCTCCCCGCGCATTGAGCGACCACATCGTCAACCCCGAGAACTCCGCCAGGCCGTTCTCGACGAACAAGCCGAACCGTCCGTCCCGGTGATCGTACATCCGGCAGGTCAGGCAGCAGCGGCCCTCGGCCATCACCTCGAAGATGCTGCCTTCGAGCATGAACTGGAGCATGATCGGCTCGCCGCGAACGATGCGCAGGGGCCGCTCGACGAAGGGTTCGCCGTCTCCCCACGAACGCCAGGGCCGAAGGGTCATGCGCTGCATCAGCGGCTCGAACATGAGGACGTAGCCGCGCTCGAGGTTATCACCCGCCCGCAGCAGCAGCCCCGCCCTGGTCGGCTGGTCGTCCATCGTCAGCGCCACTCTGGCTGCAAAATCGCTCATCGGGAGCGGACAGAGAGCGTACGCGAATCCGTCCCGGGATTCCCCGGTGAGCGCCTCGCCCGACGCGGTCCAACGGCCCAGGCGAGCTTGAAACCCACCGATCTCATCAGGATGCACCAGGGTGGAGCCGAACGCCTCAGTGATCTCGTCCGGGCAGTGCGTGATCAGCGCACCGTCCTCGTTTTGCCTCAGTTGTCGCGGCAACGCGAGATCCCCGCCCCAGTCCCACGCGCCGCCATCGCTCTCGCCTTGGCGTGTCGGCACCCAGCCGAAGAGCAGGCGGCGGGTGCCGTCGCTCAGCGTCTTCGCTGCGTACAGGCGCGGGCCGTCAAATGATTCCAACGCGGGCGCGCCCCAAGGTCCGTTGGGCGAGAGGCCGACGCGATAGCGCGTTTCGTTGGTCGAGAACACCAGATACCAGCGTTCGCCGAGTTGGAACAGGTCCGGGCATTCGGGCGCGTGCACCAGGTACGGCGACCACAGCGGCGGATGCACCTGCCACGTGTCGAGGTCCCCCGACTTAGCCAAAGCGATGCATCCCGCGCGCGGGGTCGGCGCGTCCTTCAGGCGCGCGGTAATCAGCATCCAGTAGCAGGCGTCCGCATCATTCCAGAATACGTACGGGTCGCGCCAATCCGTGCGCTCGTAACGGGACCCATCGGGCACGAGCACGGGGTTGTGCGGATCCTTCTCCCACCTCAGGAGATCGGAACTGATGGCGTGGCAGACCGTCTGCGGCCGCTGCGGCTCCGCGGGTGCGTAGCCGGTATAGAAGATATGGAATGCATCGTCTGCCTGGATGACCGAGCCGGTCCAGCAGCCGCCGGCATCGGGCTCGCCGTCGCCGCCGGGCGCGATCGCGATGGGCAATTCCTCCCAGCGCCGCAAATCGCGCGAGGCGATGTGCGCCCAGGGCGTCGCGGCCGCCCCCTCGCGCATCGGCGGCAGGGGCGACTTGAGGTAGAACAGGTGATAGGTGTCTTTCCAGAAGAACGGTATGACGTCGCCGACGAACCCGTCGGCGGGGCGGTAGTGGAATGGCATCGGGTATCCTCTGTTGCCGGCCGCGTGCGGCCGCCCTGTCCCTTTCGATTTGTCCGCCGTGCGACATGCGCCACGGCGGTGACGACAATTCGCCTTCGCCTCAGGCGCATCCTTTGGCTCCCGTTGCGGGAACGGACACGGGCGAGCATTAGGAAGGCGTCTCACGACTCCCCAAGAGCGGGTCGGGGCGGGAAGCCACCGTCAACGGTTTCCGTTCAGGGCCGTAGGGGTCGGTCTCCTGAGGCCGTTGCACAATCCGCTGGGGGCGAAGCGCAGGCGCTTCCGCGCGCCCCGATGGATCGGGGCGCCAACTCTGAATGACGAATCCGACAGCGCCATAAACCCACGGAGTGAGTTGTGCAACGGCCTCTCCTGGCCGACCCGCGATCCCGGATTGTGGGACAACCTCTGAAGTTCGTCGCTACGCGGCTTGCGATCGGGCCATCGCAAAGCCCCCAATCCCGGCCGCGGCGCCAAGCACCGCCGCCGCCCAGTAGCAGCTCCCCGCCAGGCCGAGCAACGGCAACGCGACGACCGAGGTGACGCATGCGCCGACCGCAGCGCCCGCCAGATCGGCGGCGTACACGCCACCGGCTGCAGCAGCCGAGCCGCCCAGCATCTGGATGCCGAGCGGGAACAGCGCGCCGACCACTGCTCCCCCGGCTACCATGAGCGCGGCGATCGCGGTCGCGGAAAGCGCCCCCCCGATCGTCGAACTCGCGTCGAGAAGCGCAAGCACCAGCGGCGTCGCGCCCGTGATCGCGCACCCGGCGATGAGCCAGCCGAACCATCGTCTCTCGACTCTCCCGCCGCGCGCAACCGCTCGGCCCTCAATCCACGTGCCCGCTGCGAGCCCCGCCATGAAGAGCGCAATCAGCGCTCCGACCTGCGCGTACACGTGACCGTTCATGACCTGGAACGCAAAGAGCAGACAGACCTCCAGTGTCATGCCCGCGAGCCCGCCCGCTGCGATACCTGCGACAACCGCGCCTCGGCGCACGCGCTGCCCCCGACGCGACAACAGATACGGCGCCCCCAGCAAGATCAGACCCGCGGCAGCAGGCACCGACCAGGGCGCCGAGGACAACCGCCGCAGCGCCCCAGGGTGAAGCAGACCCTCCGTCAGCCCTGCCACGGCTACGTCGTAGAAGTATCCGACGGGCCGGAAGTCTCGGTTCACCAGCCTGGGTGCGGATTCGCAGGTCCGCCGGATCGACTCCACCCGCTCGGGCAGTAGAATCGACTCGATGTAGTATGGCCCGAAGTAACGGACGGGCACGGCGCGCTGCTCCCATCGCTTGCCCAATGTCTGTGCATCAACCGTCAGGAATCCCGTGGTCGGCGAAGCGAAGAAGTACGAATGGTCGCCGGGCGTTACGACCACATCCGCGAATACGCGCCGCAGCGAGTGATAGACGCTCCCGAGAAGCGCCTGCATCTCCGGCCCCATGTAGTTCTCGGCGCTGGGCAGGCCAAGGCAGAGCACGCCTTTGCTGGTGAGCGCGCGCCTCGCCTCACCGAAGAACTCGAGCGTGTAGAAGCGGTTGAGGAGGGCGGTGGATGGCTCCGGCAGGTTCACGATGATGACATCGTAATGTCGAGGCGGGGCGCGCTTCACGAACAGGCGCCCATCGCGGCGGGAGAAGTGGAGGCGAGGATGGCGCATCAACTGATCGACGCCGAGCCCATGGCAATCGCGTGCGATGCTGATGACGGCGGGGTCGAGCTCGACGTAGTCGAGCATCACCTGCGGATGCTTGAGTATCTCGGCCGCGGTTCCGTCCACGCCGCCCCCGACCAGAAGCACTTGGCGCGGGTCGGGATGTTCGAGCAGCGTGAGGTGCGCCAGCGTCTCCGCCGCCATCGGCTCCGGCGCCGAGAAGGCGAGCGCGCCGTTATGGTAGAGGCTGAACTGCTCGGCCTGCGCGAGCGCGACCCAGTTGCCGTAGCGGGAATACTCGGATGCGACGATGCGCTGGCCGGGAAACAGATGGCGCAGCGAGGCGGATTCGAGCCGGGCAGGCGCGCCAATGGCGAGGGCAACAACAGCCGCCGCAGCCCAGGCGGCTGCCGCAACGCGCATGCCGGGAATCCGCCACGCCGCGAGTGCCGCGGTGAGCCCCCCGACCACCGCCGTGGCGAACGCGGCCGAGAACGGCGGAACGTGATCCGCCATCGCGAAGCTGATGACCCCGCCCAGGAGAAAGCCGATGCTCTCGGCGAGGTAGATCCGCGCGGGCATGACGCGCCCCTGTGCAGCCCGGCAGATCAGGGGAAAGGCGATTCCGGCGGCGAGGCCGACCGGCGCCACGAGCAGCGCGGCGGCGTAGATGAGATGTGACATCGGGATGAACTCGCCCCACCCGATGTTGAACACCTCGCGAAGGTCGCGGGCAAACCAGATGCCGACGCTCGGCAGCGCGCCGAGCAGCAACAAGCCGATAGCCGCAACTGCCGCCGGGCCCGCCGGTTCGTCCGCCGCGGCTCGGCGGAACATCCTGCCGCCGATGGCGCTGCCCAGCGCTACCCACAGCAGCCATGCGGCGAGGCTGATGCCGAGCGAAAGCTCGTTGCCGCGAAAGCCCACCAGCAGCTCGCGCAGCAGCAGCACCTGGGCAAGGGCGCAAGTGACGCCGAGACCCGCTCCCGCCGTCAGCCATCGCCACTGCGCTCGTCCTGTTTGCGGCTGATGCGACACCGTCACACCCACCGGCCGGGGATGCCGGCCCCGCAGAACCTGCACTTGCCTCCTTTCATATTATCCTCGATGACCCGAAAGCCTACCCGCCGCAGCACCACTTTCTTGCACGCCGGGCAGTAGGTGTTAGCGGCCTCGTGGCCGGGCAGGTTGCCGATATAGACGAATCGCAGCCCCTCACCGCGCGCAATCGATCTCGCACGCTCCAACGTGCTGATCGGCGTCTGCGGCAAGTTCTTCAACTTGTACGCCGGCCAGAACCGGCTGAAATGCACCGGCGTGTCGGCCCCAAGATTGTCGCGCACCCATCCCGCCATCCATTTGATCTTCGCCATGTCGTCGCTCATGGTCGGGATCACGAGTACCACCACCTCGAGCCACCGCCCCTGCTCGCGCACCGTCTTCATGGTCTCGAGCACGGTGCTCAGTTGGCCGCGGCAGTTATCCCGGTAGTAGTCATCGCTGAAGCCCTTGACGCTGACGCTGAAGGCGTCCACGTAGCGGCACAGTTCCGTCAGCGGCTCGGTGCTGATGTACCCGCCGGTGACCATGGTGTTCGCCAGACCGCGGCTCCGCGCCAGCTTGGCCGTGTCGCGCGCGTACTCGAAGAACGCCGCGGCGTCGGTGTAGGTGTAGGTGATGGCGCGGCGCTTCTCGGCAAGCGCGCGCCTGACGATGTCCTCCGGCGGCGCGTCCACGGTTCGGATGTCGTCGGTCGCCGCCTGCGACATCTCCCAGTTCTGGCAGCACTTGCAGCCAAGAGTGCAGCCCGGGGCGGAGACGGCCAGCGCCTGCGCCCCGGGCAGGAAGTGATAGGTCGGGTTCTTCTCAATCGGGTCGAGGTGCAGCGACGCCGCACGCCCGTAGTTGGTAACGTAGAACGTGCCGCCGACGTTGGTGCGGACGTGGCACACGCAGGTCTCGCCGTCAGCCAACCGGCCGGGCTTTCCGGTCACGCGCGAGCAACCCGTTGGCGAGCAGGGGCACAGCGTGCACTGCACGACGTTACCGGGCAGTCTGTAGTAATACTCAGCCTCGCGCCAGGAGGAGCGGATGCGCGGCGCTCCCTGGGCGGTCTCCGCCAATCCGCCCAGCCATCCCGCGCAGGCGCACGCGGCGGTGGTGGTTCCGGCGATCCGCAGGAACTCTCTGCGGCTCATGTCTGCCGGCTTCACTTCGACGCCACCTTCTCGGCGGCCATGCGCTGCTCGAATATCGGCAGCAGATTGGGCGACAGCAGGTACTCGCCGATGCGCTTGTCGAGTTGCACGTCATGGACTGCCGGCACGTCCGGCGGCGCCACCCGCTTGACCAGGTCAGCCTTGTGCAGCTCGAAATCCGCGTCGCTCATTGCCCTCGCCTCCTCGATCACGCGCGGCAGCTCCGCGACTTTGCGCTCGACCTCCGCCGTCGGCAGGTGCTTGTGCAGCAGGAGCCCCCGCAGGCGCTCCTGCGCCCGCGGCAGCATCGCCTCCACCTGCTGCTCCGGCGCCTCCCGCGCCCGCGCCAGCATCTTCTCCGCGCCCTCGGTGTTCTGCGCTTGGCCGATCCGCTCCGGATTCGTTAGGTTCTTCACCGGGATCAGGCAGGGGATGAACTCGCTCACCAGGCAGACCTGGTTGTCATTGAGCACTCCCTTGACTTCCTTGACATACACGGCGGTGCGGGCGTCCCACGCGCGCCGCTCCTGCATCCCGCGAGCGCCTTCTGTTCGGATGCGCTCCCGGGTCTGCGCAGTCAACGTTCCAGCGGCCATGTTACCCCGGACATCGCTCGCGAGCGTGATCAGCTTCCCTAGCTGCGCTTCCACCTGCGGCCGCACGGCGCCGCGCTCGGTCTGCGCGCGCGAGATGATGCCGCTCAATGCCTTCATCTGCTCCGGTGTCAGGTACAGGCTGTTCACAAGGTTGAGCAGCCGCACGTCGTTCACCAGGCTCTCCAGCTCTTGCGGATATGCCGCGGGCGGTTCGAATGGAGCGGGCTTCGCGATACCCAGCTTCGCTTCGAGCACCGTCGCCAGCGCCGGAGTCAGAAGGGTACGCGCGATCTTGGCGTCGAGGTCAGGCGCGGGACCGCGCTTGCCGCGACCCGCGACCGCCGCGCCGGCGCGCTGTGGAACGAGATCCACCAGACGCTGTGCAAGCTCACCTTTGCGCGACTCGAAGTCGGCGTCGCTCATCGCGCGGGCTTCCGTCAGAATCCCCAACACCTGCCCGCTCAGCGCAGCGACCCGGTCCGGCGGGATTCGCGCAGGCAGCATCTGGCGTAGCCGCTGCGGCGCCCGCTCGAACTGCTGCGGCGTCAACAGCCGGACGCGCACGAGAAGCGCCTCCGCCTTATCCAAACCGGCGCCCGCTTGTCCCCCGCGACCCGCGCCGGGTCTCAGCGCGGCGCCCGGGCTGTACTCGGCCACGAACTCCACTTGCTGCGGCGTCAGCGTCTCGCGAATCACCCGGATGCGGTCGGGGGCCAGGACGTCCTGGCGTGTCTCGATTGCCTTCCACCCGGATTCGGCCTTGGCGACCGCGGCTTTGGCCTCGTCGGTAACGCCGTTGTTCGCGAGGAGCTCCGCGCGCAGCTTGCGAATGCCGCGATCGAAGTCGCCCACCGAGTCAACACGCTCGACACGAATCGCCTCATGCTCCGACCGCAGCTCGCGGGCGACGGGCAGCAGCGCCTGCATCTGCGCCGGCGTCAGGTTCAGACCGTTCACCACATCCCACGTGCCGACGTCAACCAGCAAGCTGTTGAGCGTGCGCATGTCCTGTTGCAGAGGCGCCGCCTACGCCA